>Ga0209930_1000211_pt1 | contig 199802 bp, 224 predicted proteins | sample ThiBiot_500_biof_2_FD_183948 | JGI IMG/M metagenome (GOLD analysis project Ga0209930, IMG submission 183948) | Wastewater bioreactor microbial communities from Cape Town, South Africa - Thiocy_cont_500_biof (SPAdes) | ecosystem: Engineered > Bioreactor > Thiocyanate-remediating >...
TTTTCATTTTATTTCGAACCAATAAAGTCACCTACTGTGAGCTCCGAGATGTTTTTCTTCTTTCGAATTGTTCACGTTGTTGTTGTTCTTCTTGTTCGTGTTGTGGTTCAGGTGAAATCGATTTTAATTCCCAATTATTTCGTTGGTTGAAATTCATTCTTAATAATTAATCAGCAATCTGTTGTGGATAAATAAGACTACGAATAAGTTTAGTAATCAACGTTATATTTATACTTTGCCAATCTGTCAGACAATCAGATGAAGTAATTGAAAATAAGAAACAAAGCTTCGTTGGTCTTTTCTTTATTAGAAAAAAATATATATATTATTTTTACAATTTCTACAGCTTCTTAGTCAATCAACACACCCTTAAGAGCAAGATGGAATTATTATTTTATTGTTTTATTGGAATCTGAAAGCTGTACATAAGTAAATATCTAAAAAATTTGTTCGTTCTGTCTCGAATTCATTTCAATGATTGTAGCAGTCAGTGGATTAGCAACGAGAATCATATCATCACATAATCGATTGACATAGCCAAATATATGTTTGCCACTGTTAACAGCCGACCAAGCACATACTGCAGCCGAAATAACCACACCAACAACAGCTGTACTAGCAGTCAATGCAATTCGTGCACCAGTTGTAACAGCAAGACACGCCGGTGCTGCAGCTCGAATAATATCATCAGAAAATGGTGCACCAGCCATAAACGCACCACCAACAGCTGCACCCAACGAACCTCGAGTCGGTTTCGCTTTCATCATTGTTGCTGTAACACAATTTTCTAAGACTGATGTTTGCAAACAGCCTTCATCGATACATACATGATATTGAAGTAAATATTGACGAAATTCTTTCGTTATTCCAAATGCTTGTCGAATATGATCACGAGCAAGATATCGTGGCAATTGATCACCGAATGGCAAAATAGCAGCCAAACCAGCACCGATTTTATAATGAAGAACATTGAGTACATAGCCACGACGAAAACAAGTATTAACAACACGAGCAACTGCACGCATAGCTAACGAATGAATACGACAATTGCGTGCATCAGATGCTAGACTTCGCAATTGATCAAATAAGAGTTTCATATCGAATGTTTGATCATTGAGTAGACTTTCAGCATCTGAACTAGCCGGCATATAATCAGCAGCAATGAGATAGACTTGTCGTTGTTCGACATCATTATCAAATCGTAATTGATCGAGAATTGCCGATGTATGTTGTTGTCGTTGTTCGATTGTACTTTGACCATAACAAACTCCTGAACGTTCACGAAATTTAGCGAGAAAATTAATATCAATTTTCGATCGTACTAATAGACATTGCCGTTTTAATGTTTGTTCAATATAAGTTATCCAACCATGTTGTTCATAACGAAGTTTTTCATCGAATACTAATAAATAAATATCACAGTCAGCTTTACGAATTTCATCTAAATAATTGCCCGGTTCAATTTGACTATCGACTGTTGCTGTTTCATTGTCATGTCCTTGAACATCAACAATAGTTACGGCTGTTTTTTTCGAAGGATTTTCAGGTGATATCAATGGTTCTTTACGATCGAATTGTAATTGATAATATGTACTTTTAATACTTCGTACTGGTGATGAATCTTCTTTCATGAGATCTTTTGTGCCAAGTAAACGATTGACAATCGTACTTTTACCAACACAAGTATAACCAATAATACCGATTTTAGCTCGTACAATATTCGAGCATTGATTCGACCATTGTTGATTGAGATCATGTTCGATTGATGACATTAAATCGAGAATTTGTGGTTGAAAATCATCAGTCGAAGTAAGTGCACAATCCCATTCGATCATTTGACCATGTGTCGATGGAAAAACTCGATAAAATTCGGCATCAGATATATCCGTAAGTAAACATTCACAAACACGAATATACAATGAGCCAACATCATTATTATTATCTTCATCAGGCATTGATATCACTTTTTTATATTCCATTTGACAATTATATAATTGATTGACTGGATCTTGTTTTAAACGTGTAAGAATATCTGTTAATTTCTCAGCCATAATATGAGTATTCTCACTAACATGATGAATTTGTGTCCAACGAGAATAACGTTCAAGTGTTGATATGAGACTTAGTAAATGTCGTTGTCGACATTCAATATCACATTGAAGATCAATAAGATTACTTTCGGTTGGTTCTTTCGAAAGTAAATGACGAGTATAATGAATACCATATTTAACAATCATACTATCCCATAATTGTTTTAAAAGAATTTGATTTTCATCGGGAACTTTATCTCGAGGATATTCGTATAAACAATACATACAACGAAAACGTTTGTTTGTACCATTGTGCATTTGTACGGAATTTACACATTGATTACAATAGAGTCGATTACATTTTGTATTGATACATTGATGAGGAATACGTTCGTCTTGAATTCCAAAAGAATTTAAACACAATGTACATGAATCATAGATCTAAATATCAAGTGTAACGGATTTTTCTTTTGAAATCTTATGAAATTCACTTGTTTGCTTATTGAATTTAGCCTTCCTTGGTTCGGTATTGTTGATGATCGTTCTCTGCCATTAGTATTAGTCTGAGAAGCTAAGATTTAATTCAATAAAAAATAAATAATATTCAAGTACATATAGATATCAGCTTACTTTTTGACGAATAGTTACCCATGGAAATCAAAAACAGATTGTATTCTCACACGTTTTATAGTTAAATAAATGTTTTAAAGATATCAACAAGCTCGTATATATGATAACATCTTTTTCTCTTGATTACTCATTGAGTCATCAGGCAGACCTATGTCAACGAATGATATGAACTTTCTGCAGATATTTCTTATCAACATTTAATATTTTTTTAATTGAAAAAAATGACACTGTCATGTTGAGAAAGAGAGAATATATTTTTAGACGTGTTGTAAGATTACAAATTGATATGACTCAAAACTATTTCATTTATTTATTTTAATCAATATCATGAGAATAATGATAGTTTGTGGAAAAATCAAATGTCAACGTGGTAGTGACATCAACGACAGTACTCAATTCCCTCATGAAATTTTCTTACAATGACCTAACCATGTGCATTCCTCATATCCTCTTTAATCACCTTTAAGCATATACGTAGATAGAGTTTATTAATTCTATAGTGTCATCGATCCGTGTAGTAGGGCATTATTTTCCAATATCATGAGAAGTAAATGAAACTTTATTGACGCAGATGTCTGTAAACACAAATGACGCTTATAATGCTCTTCTTACCAGAGAAATTAATAAAAATTTGAATATAGAAGCAACATATAAGTAGATAATACTAAAACATTCTGTTTTCAAAACGCGTTTTGTTTAAAAATGTCTCTTTCATCAACATTAACAAGTGTTCGATATGATTTATATCGTTATTTTCTATCGTTTGTATTTGCGTTTGGTATTATTGGATCAATATTAAATATTGTTCTCTTTTCTCGTCGAAAATTAAGAAGTACATCATGCTGCACATGTAACCAAAAAACAAAAAGAATTTTTTTAAATTTTAAAACGAAAATTATTTGTATCTGATAGATTTTTTTGCTGCATCATGTGCTAATTTAATATCTTTGTCATTTGGCATGATTCCAACGTTTTATTTGATAAACAATGTTTATCCAGGAAGTTATTCTTTGGTATTCTGTAAAATGCAAGGATATTTCACGCATACAAGTCTTCAAATGACTCGATTTTATTTGCTTCTTGCTTGTTTTGATCGTTATGCAATTAGTTCAGCAAATATTCGCATACGAAATTTTGGTAGAGTTGCAGTCGCTCGTCGAATGATTCCAGTTGTAATTGTATTTTGTTATTTAATTGCTATTCATTTGATTATTTTTCTTGACATTGTCAGAAGTGCTTGCGGATTATTTCACAAATCCGCATCAGTCTACAATAGTATTTATACAATACTCACGATTTCAATCTCAATACCATTGTTGATGTTAATTTTTGCTCTATTAACTTTTTACAATTTAAGAAAACGTCAAAGACAACGTCAAATTCTACAACAGGACACACTTACTCGAGATATGATTCGAGATACAAAAGTTCTGTTTACTTTGCTTATCCAACTATTACTCTATTTTATTTCCACAGTTCTGTATTCGCCAAATGCAATCTATCTGGTAATAACACAGGGTATAGAGAAATCATCTGATCGACAAGCCGTTGAAACTTTTATTAATTCATTGGCAGTTAATTTTATTTATATTTATCCTGGTTTTTCTTTCTTTGCATTTACACTTTCATCACGTGAATTTCGAAAAGAATTTCTTAAATTATTACATCTCTCTAGATTTCAACGCACACAACGAGTGACAATTGCACCATTGAATTCTAGAACAAACCGAAAAACAACAGCGATTAACACTGATTCAAGGCAAATACCTTAATCAGAATTAGACTTTCGAAATAACTATAAAACATTGACAAATCATAATGAAATTTTTGTTTACAGTCAAACCTCTATAAATGTGAATATGTTTTTTTCCTTTATTCGACTATAATACGACCTAATCTGGCTTTTGATAATAGCAAAGGCAATGTCTTATTTCAGCTGTTTTACTTGATCAATGTTGATGTGTATGTACACAATAGGTGTTCTTTATTTTTCTTTTTCTGTTTCATTTAAAGAAATAATATTACACAAATAGTAATTACTGTTATTGAAACATGTATATAAATGAATAAACTGAACAGAAAACGATGAATGTACACATGACAATTAAAGACTAGACCATACAGGAACAAACAAATGAAACGCAGAAATTCAAGTTATAAATGTTCATATTCTCCTCATTATGTTTTTCTAATTAGCTGTCATTTGTTTTTTCGCGATAGCATTAGCTTCATTCCAAAAGTTGAGTAGACGATTTTTATCATTCGCACAAAATGCTCGAAAATCGGCTAACATAATATCTTGATATTTTTCTTCACCGGTTTGATTACTACGCCATTTTTTACCCAAACAAAAATTCCAACACCAGAAAAATCCGCAATCAACGGGCGAAATTTGTCCATCGGTTTTATCACTTGCTGCAACACGAAGCGGTCGACCATTACGTTGAGTATTCCAAACATCTAGATTTATATAGACAAGCATACCACCACTTATATGAACATAATAAGTATTTTCATTTTTGTAACCAACACAAGCATTTACAATAAATCCATAACTAGAATTTCAAAGAAAATATTCGATGAAGAAAGAAAAATTCTTCAAGAGAATCAAACCGTTTTAGAATTAATTCTTGAAAGACACTGAGTCGATCTTGTTGTTCTTTATCCGATTGATTAGCAAGTTGGTCACGTAAACATGACAAATCCATTTTAATAAATATCGGTCCTAAAATAAAATCTCACGTCGATTTCAATCGTATTCAATTGATTATCTACCTCGTAAAGGATCAAATTCTGCAAATGGATCACACGGAATCGGTACTAAATGAAACGGTATTTGACTTCCGCCTAAAATCGTTGCTATACGTTGCGACCAAATTGTAATCAAATCTCCTAGGAGGCACGATGTTGCAACTAGCCATCGGATTTCTAATTCGAACAGACAATGTGGATTGTAGAAAGCATGATACTGTGCTATCGCCCATTCTCGTCGATCGGATACATGTTTTTGATCGACATCAACATTACAATTACGTTTCAATGCAATCGATGATAGTTCGTCTTTATCGATTGAATTGGATTCGAGAAGATTTTCTGTTGAATTCGAATTCGACATTCCGATATTTGTTGTTGAAACTAATTTCGTCTGACGTGTCGACGCTGGTTGTTGATTAGGAATTAATTTCGGTAGAAAACGCATTGATTTACCGAGATTGAGACCGAGAAAATCCATCGATGGAATATAAGAACGAGTTTGAAATAATTCAACTTCAGCATAATCATTTGATTCGTGGTGATCTATTTAAAAAAAAGACCACAGTATTTCAATATAAGGTTTGTGTTTCATTTACAATTTCTCGTTCTTTCATTAACAAGAAAATAAATAAAATATCCAAAACGAAATGCCCGTTCCGAGGGTGTACAATGTCGAATTAATGATCGTTGGAATAGAAACTAAAAGACGAACACGTAATGATACGAAAAACAAACTATTTCGTTTTCTTTTTATTTACTTGAAATAATTTCAGAGCCTGTTCTTCACTTTTAATATCATCACAATGCTCAATACTCCACCAAATAGCTTCGATGGCAATGAATGAATATTCTGGTAGATTAGGTATAAATTGATCTTTAACGAATGGTAGACCTTGTTGATCATCGCGTAGAAGGTTCAATAAGGAGTTTATGGCCGTTTCATCACCCTCGAAAATACCGTTGAGTGAAAAAGTTTTACAAGGTATTCTGAAGAATAAAAAGAAAAAACTTGTAAAGTAAAACTCGATCTTTGCATGAAATTCATACGTAGTTTTGCCGTGACGTTTCGGATGATCAAGACGTTTTAGGCCAGTGTTTGGATCAATAGGCTTGACAAAAAAAAAGTAGAACACGAATTTATTAAGAAAATATGATTTCTATGTTTTGTTTTTACTCGATGAAGATAGTCATTTGTTCCTCGTACTCGTACTAATTTGTTTAACATCATTAGAAAACGAATAAATTGTTCGACATAATGAAAGAAATCTTCATGAGACATTTCCTGTCTTGTATCAGGTTTGGTTTGTCCGGATTCGATATTTTTCACTGTATAGTCTTTCGATACGGGCATGAGTACGAGACGAACACGCCAATATTTCATAGCCTAAAACATTGAAATTCATTCGAGAAAAAAAACGATTTTTGTTCAATTTACATCTGTTAATTTATATTCGCCTATACCATGAGAACAAATAACATTATCAACAAGATTCCATGGATAAGATTCTAAACTTTCTAATTGTATATTGAAAACTGCGTGATCATAAGTGGACGAATCAGGACATTGAAAACGGTATTTATATTCGACTGGTTTCGGTTGAAAGACGTATCTTTAACAAGAAAAAAAGCAAATAATTAGATTCAATTTCAAAATTCGATTGTACTGTGGTTTGAATATTTGAACACAAACAACAACTGTATCTGGAGAAGGTCGTTCTTCAGTGACGAGACTTAGTGCATGATAAATACGACCGACACTGAGTAAACGATTATAGTCTGTCTCTTTGAATGTTAATCGACGAATATTATCGATCATCATTTTGCGAACATGTAATGGTATTTCAACGATCATTTGAAAGCCCTAATACGAAACTTTTTTCTATGAAAGAAAATAAAATGTCCGAGTCAAAAAAAAAACCTGAGATAAACGTAGATCAATTAATTCATCGAAAACAAATTTCTGACGTTCCAATGGATCGGATGCTATTGGAACAGCGAGATTTTTCTCATTTTCCTGTTGTTGCAGATTTCTTCGTCTCTTTTCGTATTCACTCAATGGTGGCAGTGAATGAAAGAGTTCGTATGAATTATGTGTATAATCACGTTTTAAATCCTCTTCACTTGGTACAACATCGAATGTTGTTGGCAAAGAAGCTGGAATTGTTAATGATTTCCAATCGATACCAGTTATCATCGATGCACTCCAAGGTTCAACACCAGTTGGACCCCAAATAATTGTTTCTTTTTTCTCCTCTATATTTATTCGAAATATCTTCGTTTTTTCTTTCGTTTTGAAAGAAGAAAAACAAACAAACTTTTCGAAGGTATTGGTTTAATTGATCCATCCGTTCCCGATCGTTTCATATTTGAATTATTCGAATTCGTTCGATTATCTTCACTAACACTATCCTTTCGATTGTTTAATCCTGTTCGTTTTTCATGATTTGTCGGACTAACAAGTCTAGAGAAAAAAATCAATCATTTGCCATTGTGTTTTTTTTTGTTTCGTTACCGTTTTGGTCGAGTTGATGCATCGCTATGAGTTTTCGAATGTTGATTCATTCGTTTTGATGTCGAATTGAGAAGATGTTTCGACGTACCCGGAAGTACTAAATGAGCACACGTGCTAATATTTAAAAGTAATTCCTGTTTGATGGCTCCTTTCAATTCACGTAAATGATGAAAATGCCAAGGAATACCATTCGGTCCAATGGGAAATGTATGCGCCCAACGACGACGTCCCGGTGCCATCGGTATTCGAATGCTAGCCGGTGCAAACGGATTCGTCAACGGTTTTGGTCGAGATGAAGGATTGAAAAATGGATTCGATGAAAGAAAATAGGTTTCAGCACTTTGTGCAATACGACTTAAACTTTGTCCGGGATAGAATAAAACCTGAGACGATTGATAAATACTATGACTAGGCATATTTCCAGCAAATCCAGCTGATGCTGCGTGAGATGTCGAAAGAACAATATCATCTTTTACAAATGGATTTAAACTTCGAAAGTCCATATTTGGCATTAATGATGTTTTATTATTCACAATTAAGATTCCATTCGGTTCGTTCGCTGAATCTTCTTCGTCAATAGTTGCAGGTTCTATTGCAAAAAAAGAAATAAAGAAATTTAATAGTTGAAATACGAAACTTTCGTTATTTACGTCTTGGACCTAAAGTTACATTGCGTTTTCGAGCTTGACGAACATCACCTCGAACATTTCGATCTGAATAACCGGCCTTTTCATTTTGACTAAAGAAAAACAAAATAATTATTCAAACGACTTCTTATTTTCTATCTGTAAACATACGGTTTTGTCGCCGTACGGAATATATTTGCATCGAAATCATCCATGGACGATTGTGGCAGCTTGACAAATGTATTTTCTGATATAGTACTCATAACATTTTTCACTTCTAATAACCCACCGAGTATTCGACTTGTATCAAATGGTAAACGTGGAATATAACGTTTAAATTTTTCATCTGTCGTTGCCTTATGATAATAACTATGAAATAAGAAATTGATTTTCAAAATTCGACTGTTTTCGTTCCAAACCTCAAATTCATCCAATGTGGAATTTGATAATCATCAGCTGTATTCAGATTTTCTTTGTAGAATTTAAACAATGGCACAGCAAATAACGGCTGTTCACCGAGACAAACAAGATCACTTCCAATACCGTTATCTAAAACTCGTTGCTTGGTCATATTTGTCAATTCTCGATCGACTTCGAATATACCACCACCAGGTGTGATGACTAACGACATTTGACCGAGACGATCAAACGATCGATCGACATAATGTCGTTCGAATACTAAACATAATCATACAATGAATTTATTTTGCTTTTTTTTTCTTCTTCTTCGAAATACGAACCACTCGACGAGAGATTCAATGTTTCAAGATAATTTCCATCAGCTGCTGACGATATTATACCTTTCGGCATTTTGGCTGCATCAGCTTCGGATAAATTTTTTCGATGATAATTAACTAAATCTTCTTCGTAATTAACTAGAACTTGTTTGATTTTAGCTAAACGCGGAAGCCAATCATCATATCTTTCGTTTTGATAGATAACTCTTTTTTTTCGAAGAAAAAAAAACCAAAAATAGTTTCTCGTTGTTGATTTTTAATCGAGATTTACTTATAAAAATCTTCGTAGAACCGTCCTCGATGATCTCGACAAATTGAATCTCTCAAACATTCCGGAAAATCTTCTTTTGTTTTTGCATCATAGAATACACGAGAAAATAATGTCATTGTAACATCATGTTGACAAAGCATTAACTAATAACAATCAATTAGTTCTTAGTATTTTGTTTTTGTTCTCAAAATCATACTTTCCATCGAGTAAATAAATCAAATAGAAAGCCATCAACAGCTTTCTCGTAATACGTATCACCCTGATGATCAAAATCCCACATTTCTTTTGACATTTGCAGAAATATTGTACACATAACACTCAACGAACGAAAAACAATCTAAAATTTCATTGATTTCGATTGATTTCAACTTCATATTAATAAACAATTTACTTTCGTATTTTCAGTTATATAACCGGATGATACACGGAAAGGTTCATCCTTTATCCAAAGACCATAAACAGTTGCTCTATTCGAATGATATGTTTGTTTTTGTTTCTGAATAAACCTTTGATTCTGTTTACCTCATTCCGAAGATATCCAATTGTTTTTTTAAATAGACACCTGTATTGACTAATTTACGCGCAAAACGCCACATATCACCTCGACTAAGATACTGTTCTTTGACTTGAACTTCAACCAAGTAAAGAGCAAATTTCTATGAAATGAAAATTTTGCTATTAGAAACTTTTCACACGAAAGAAAGACTATCGAACCTCTGGTCTGACGATTTTTTCTACGGTATAATAATTTGGAACAAGACTGCTAATATTGAATGTTTTTTTAATCGATTCATCCATAAAAATCTCTAGAACAATCTCAATTCGATCGATTATTGTTTTGTTCAGTTTCTACCTAGTTGTTGACTTTGAATGAGACGTTCTTCGTCGACACGATCGACTTGCATAACAAGTTTTTGTTTGCCATTTTCATTTAAACTTATAGCAAATAAATCACCTTTCACTAATGTTGTTTTCGGATTGACAGTTGTTGGTGTGCTGAGATCTAAAACGATAATTTTCATGTTCGAATAAGCAAGTGACGTTAACAAACTTTGTCCACGAGTAAAAGCAACTCGACATCGAAGTCTAAATCGAGGGAAAAAAACGTAAATATTTGCAAATAAGTTCAATAATGAACGTACGGTTTTCCATCGAATACAGGTGCGTTATCAACAGTTGAATCAGAGGTCATTTTCGACGAAAATACGAAAACATGAAACTCATGATAAGAAATAAAATTTAACCGAAGATTTATGGGTTTGGTCGTTTTTTTCTACGACTCTTGAGTCAGATGCTTAGATAATTAAACCAATAAAATGTTGAGGTTTGTTTTTCCTTCTGATGACTAATGACCTCTTTTGACTATCTGTTCTTTTTTTACTTAGTTTTATTAACATTCAAAAAAAAATATAACATTAGGCTTTTTTTATATCCAAAAGTTTGTGTTTCAATTGTGCAAGCGTCGATCTCTTCGATTCTAATGCCAATCTCATTGCCTAGAGCGAGAAGAAACAAAAAATTCAAAAATAAAATGAACTGTTCTCTCTTACCAAGCCCGATGCTGATGTATCCGAAGCTAACGATTCAATTGCAATATTATCGTATCGACCGGCTTTAAATACAAATTTCGAAAACGGCACATCAGTATGCCAACAATGAAGATGTAAACGATGATTATCATTGAGATCATTTTGATCTGTATATGTGACACCTTGATCGAGCAATTGATCGGCAAGAACTATATCAAAATGTTCTTTGCCAATCAAGTGATTCATTGCCAAATGACCACCGTATAATAAAAGCACACCGAAATGCCATTCAGGCCAAAGCTGAATCACACAAAGTACGAATTACTTGAAAAGAAAAACAAAAAAGAAAAGAACTTACCATCACACCAACTTTACTGTCTCGTTCGGGTTGAGTAAACTCGTTCAGAACAAGATGCATCATGGCATCAATCGTATAATTCGCTATTTGATAAACCATTGCTGCTGGTCCATACCTATGTAATCGAAGATTTATTTTGTTCAACAAAAAAAAAAGAATATATTTATCTACCAAGTTGATCCTAAACTATTTTTATCTGCATACGACCAATTCATGTCTCGAGCAATTCGTTTCAAACGTTGATTATTAAATTTCGTTGAATAACCTCCCATGCCAACTAATAATGAATTTTCATAGGGTATATATCGGCCAAAATTTTCAGTTAAAAAACAATCTAAATCCGTTCGAACTACGTAATCGTACATCAAATAGCTGGATGAATATTCAAAAATAGAATTGATCGAATCAATATAACCGTAGTTACGTAAATATTTGTAGAGATTTTGTGAACGTTCTCGATCGATTTCTTGATAATTACCCAATGATCTATGATTCGATTGTCGATTTTTTATAGAAATATACGGAAAAACTCGACATTTTGGATTTTCGTTGAGATCTGAGCGTATTTTGTTAAAAACACAACCGAGTTTTTTCAGTATCGGTAAATTAGTGCTCGTATAAACAATTAAATCGGTTCGCCATAGTGATGATTCATTTTTCATCATATTCGTCCACGAATGATAGAACCATCGCAATTCCAATTCAAACATCGATTCAAGATCACTCGGATAGAATACCAACAGAGCTCGAGAGATTTTAACATCTATAGCTGGTTGATAAATCAGTGGTAGGATATGTTGACTGTTTTTCAGCTTATCATTAGTAGATTCTTGGTCAGACATTTGTGTAGATAATTTTTCATAATTATTCGGGAATAAATGTGTTTTGATTTGAAGAGTTAACATAATAAACAAAAGAAATCCTATGAAAAATATGTAAATATGTCGATTACGACGAAAAAATCTTGATATATTTGTTGAAATCGATAATAATTTTGTCATATTCATTCACAGAAAAAAAAACCTTAAATAACAAATCAGAGTACGACGGAAAAATGTTTGTTTTTGAAGCAACATTATTAATGCGCGAAAAATATCCTCGAACACGCACATACAGTTAGAACTAGAATCCGATAAAAAAATCATTTGAACTGAGATATTTTATCAATTGATTTATATAATATAAAAGCATAAATTTCTCGACATTTACTTTAACTATCTTATCTCTAATTATTACTAAAGAACAAAAATTTATTGCTCTTAGATTTTGACAGGATTAAACAAAAAAAAATACATTTAATAAAGTAATGAGGTACAATGCTCGAAGTTTTCTTTTTTGTTTTATTGATTCATTGAGCCAGACATTGATCATATATAAATATCCTTTCTTTTATGAGAATATTTTCAGGGTCTATGGTTTTACTTTATCACACTGAAAAAATTCAATTAAAAATGCTCGAATCGATATATTCGAGAATTTAATCAGAAATTAGTTTATACAGTTCATTGAATATTTTTATGATTACATGAATAACGCTATAGAATTAGATCATTTGCACAATCAGATGATTCTTTTATTTTGAATGGATGCAATTATTTAGTAAGAGTTTCAATGTAAGAGGAAAAAAGAAATGTGTCGTTCGTTCTTTTTTTCCTATTATTACCTAATCTGACATTTTCTTTTATCTAATATACATAGTCTTAATGTCTTTCCAATACTAATGTATGTCAATTCATCATTTGATGTGGTCACTCATCGTTCTACTCAATGTACGTGCCTGTCTCTGCAGACAGAGAAAACGAGAGTATGTTAAAATTAGATTAGTTCTTTTTTCTCGAATGTTGAGAAAGAGAAAAAAAGCGTCCAGTTGGTCAACAATGACAGTCGATCGTACAGAAAAGACCATCTGACATGCTTGTTGATTTCCTGTCTATCTCAATTCATAGTTAGAGTGATTGTTACGTCTTTGATTGTATGCTTGAGAGTTTCTCAATGATCGACATGATTTCTACGTAGTATCTATTTTGTTTGTTGTTTTGTCTTTTCAAGAAAAAGAAAAGAAAAGAGACGATAAAAGACAGAAAGAAAAAAGAAATGCAGATGAGCTTTTTGAAGCGAGAATAAATTTAATTATGAGGTTCGATAGCATAACTGACATGAGAAACGCATGCGCAAGTGCATTCACTAACATTGATCAAATACGAACGACGAAAATCGGAAAAAATCTATTACTGAAGTTATTTTATCGGCAAGCTTATCGCGTTTTTTCTTCTCTTTTAACCATCGGTCTATACGAGAAGAAGAAGAAATCGTTTTTTAAGTAGGCTTCGTCAATAGCCTAGACCCATCATCGAAACAACAAGAATAAATCTCTTCAATATGTATTTATGTATCTGATTGCACATGCATCCGTTCGTAAGAACAAGAGAAAAACTAGTGCTACAAAAGTCAATATTCAATCAGTAATGTCTAGCTGCACGATTGTTGAAGAATCCTTGGTCGTAACAATGACGTTCACTCGACTAGAATATATTTGCATTGATTAATCATATTCGTTAGATGAATTCATCTGTTTGCCATAGGAGAAAAACCGAGAGAAAGAGAGAGCTAAATAACAACAAATTTGTTCAACTAATATTGATTAAAAACGTCGACTCCCCATGCGCGATCAATTATTTTCGATTTAGCCATCTGCCAACTAAATCATCGGCACAAACAAATGAACGAAAATATCCGTACTACGTTCAATGCATCATCATCATTGCTAATCTAAACTATTCCAAATATTTATGTATATTGAATTCATAATATTACGAAAAGAACGAATCATAAAAGATAAAAAAAAAACTTGTCGTCTTTTTTTCTCTACTCGTCTATCATTTTTTTCCTCTTGTGAATTGTCGTCATAACCATTTTTCTCTTGCGTATTGCAGATGCGTTCTACTACGATTACTACTGATGGTACTAGCGACGACAATTAGATGAGAACGAGAAGAAGAAACAGAGAAAGAGAGATAGAGAAAAAAATGAAGACTTTCCTATTTACATGACCCACATACATTTGTCAGACAAGCAAAAATTATTAATACAACTCATTTGATCATCAAATATATCTTTTCTCATTCAAGAATCTTGTTAGACATCAGTTGATTAGATTCAATGGTAAGTTCTCATGTCAATGTTGTTTTCCTAATGAGAAAAACGATTGCAAATAACATCAATCTACTTGAAATATTTGTTATCTACGAGTATGATTACTTCGTTTCGTTTCTATCAAACAGATCATTTCACAGTCGATTTAATCGAAAGAAGATTATCTCGTTTCTTTCCATATAGATCTATAAATTTCGATTGAATCGACCAGTTTTTCTAGATAATATTCTCTTGACTATCTATCTTGTTTATCAATCGTACAGACAAACAGAACAAATTTGAATATGCAAAATATGAAAAGTTATTTTTCTTCATGGAAACCCTTCTGGAAATCTTCGACAAACAATTGTCAATCACGAACATTAACATTAGCACCGTCGAATATTAATTTTACAAGTTCAAGTCTCGGAGATTTAAAACATTCAGTTATTGATGAAAAACTAATGATTGACATATCAACGAAATTAATGGAAAGTGATTGTCCACCGAAATTACAAATTTGCGCACATAATAATCAATGGTTCGCACTAAATAACAGTCATTTACTTGTTTATCGACAATTAGAACGGATTGGTCTCTGTGATACAGTTGGTATGTTGCAAATATAAATAAATATCCCATGTTGATTTTGTTTGTTTTTTTCATTACTAGTATGTGACATTATTCGAAGTCAAGATGTACCAAATGGCATTCGACAGACGTTGGTACCTGTTTCAAATGGACAAAACAATCAAGAACAATTAGTGCAATCCAGAGGACGTAGTGGAGATCATTATATGCTCATGGATGAAGAAGGTAGAAAATAGATCTTGTTTTTTTTTGAAATCATTTATGTATGTATATATAGGCTCACAAAGTCAAGATGAAATCTTATATTGTGCTGATACTCCGATTGATTCATGTGGCTATTTTGAAGGTGAAGATCCGTGCGAATGTGGTGTTGTTACATATGGTGATAGTGATCATGACGATGAATCAGATGATGAACAAACAGATGATAATTTTGGTGGTAAGAAACTCTTGAGGGTGTAAATACATGAATTCAATTGTTTCGATTTTGAATAGAATGGCAAACAAGTCCCACAAATCCTCCTATGCTTTCAATCAGCACGATTAGTCATAATCGTTTAGATGATTTCGATAATGAAGAAGACGGAGTTGAAGACAGCCAAAAAGAAATGCAAAGTTTATTATGAATAAAACAGAAATGAACAACATCAACAATATTTGTCTTTATGTTTTTCAAAAAACGATCACTTTTTGTTTCTTGTATTTAAATTGTCTAGTCTTCCTGAAAACAAAACAAACTTTCTTTTTCTTTCTTTCTTTTCTGCTAGTAAAACAAACAAACAAACACACAGATAAATTATAAATTAAAAAAGAAAAACAAACAAGATAGATAGAGAGAGATCGAATTTTGCTATAAATTATCACATTTGAATATAGATGAAGATTAAGAAATGTTTTTTTTCATTTTAGTGAGATTAATTGTGTTTGTTAAGACGTTGATATCGAAATGGTGAACGACAGAAACGACCAGAGAGAAAGATGAGAATAATAGCAATGATTAGAATTGATAGAATATATCGACTATTCGATGATTTTACAATATGTTCGGCTAAATCATCAAAATCATCAACATCAGAAATCTAAACGTAAAAAATAATGAGTCGTAGTTTTTTTTTGTTTGACATTGATAACTTACAGATTTCCATAATTCCTGTCGTTCCGTGAGAATCTTTCTGCAGTCTTTTGTTACTGATTTACGAATTTTTAATAAACATTGCAATTGTTTACCTTCACCTACGAAAAAAAAACAACAATTATTTTGATACCACAGAATCGTTTTCATTGTTTATTTACCAATTGGAATGTCGTTACAATATTTAATTAAATCAGCTTGACAGGCGAGTGTTAATGTTTGATCAACATGAACATCAGCTTTGCCTTCTTTAATTATTCGTATGACTTCTTTTCGACACTGTTGATCAGTAATTCTATTGTGTTGATATAAAACTTTCAAACAATCTTCCTTATCAAGTCCTATACAACTTCCTTCGAGTATTGTACGACATTTTTGATATAAAACAACATCAAATTCAATATCAAGTTTCGATCCTTGAATAACATCTATTAATTCAGCTACACATTGAGATTCTAATGCTGCATTTTTATCAGCATATTTCGTTCGTAAACAATTTATTATTCGACCGCCCATATCACGATCTTTGACTTCACCATCATTGAAATCATCTAACAATCAATAGATTGTAAATAAATTTCAAGCAAAACACATTATTCCTATACGGTTACTTGTTTGATTATCATCGTCCTCATCTTTCTCGTTAGTATTATCTTCATCATCATCATCGTTATTGTCATCATCATCATCGATAACTTCATCTCTGCAATATTTATTAATATCATTGTTGCAATTATCAATCAAATTCTTATTGAATCGAGCATCTAAAGACAAAAATCAATTGTAAATTTCGTTCGTTCTTTGTTTGCTAATTAAATTTTTGCCTTCGGGAGAAAACGAATGGCAAATATGTTTGTTTTTATTTTCTTCGACAACATCATCGATCGTACTTGTTCACAATGTAATTATCTTTTTCTTTAAGAAAAACAACAGTCTTACCCGTATTAAGTGCCATCAGACGTTGATAGAGAACATGACGACAATTGCTTGACATTGTTGCTTGATTTGCATTGCGACGTAAACATGTGAGAAGATTTTGTTTACGTTGATTCGAGCAAAATTTCTAGATGAAAAATAAAAACGCCGTCGTTTTCAAATGTATTTGAGTTTGTTTTTCGAATTTACTTGAATAGTCGGTGAACATTTCGACATGAGACTGTAATCTTCTTCAGGAGCGATAACATCGAGATTTTGACGGCGTTTTATTTTAAGAAAACAGTTGGGTGAAAGTCGATTACGATTTTTCTTCAAACAATCGAGAACCTAATCGAATACGATCGATAATCAGTTGAAACAAAAACAGACAAACAAAAATGTACTTGTGAATTGCCGGGATTTAGACCAGGACAATGCTGTCGAATATCAGCTGAACATGCATTAGCTAATGCCGGATCGAGATTAATGGTTTCACTCTAAACAAAGAAGAAAGCAACATGATTGATTTCGAAAAATTCGATACTAACTCGTTGAAGTAATTCGAATTTTAATTCATCTTCGCAATCCGAAGATAATAGATTGGCTTTTCTCAATACATCGTGTAGCATCAATTTAGCTAGACATTGAATAATTCCCGATCTAAATCGAATGATTTTCAATCAAAATTAGTTCTCAAATAAAAACAAACTTCGTCTTTTTCATTGGACAATGTTCGTCGATTTCGCCAGTACATTTCTTTCGAAATGATTCGCTGAGAAAAGCTTGATCCTTCATGCTAACCTGCATAAATTCAATTAAACTATTTTTACATTCGATTTAATCGAGCAAAACTTACGATTTGATGATGTTCAATACCAGCTCGACAACGTGAATCCATACTGGGATTATTTTTTTGACGAATTAAACATCGAACGAGATCATTTTCATTTCCATTTTCGGTATTCTACAAACAAACAAATAATTATACGAAAATAAAAATCGGTTTATGCATGTTATTTACAGAACAGAAACGTTGAACCATTGGTTCACAAGCTTTCATCAAAATATAATCAAGTGATGGGTCAGCCATTGTTAATGTTGTGTATTTTTTAACAGCTTCTTTACATTCTTGTTCGAGTTTATTGTATTTATTTTGTAGACATTTCATTTCCTAATTGAAATCAAAGATAAATCAGACTCAATTCATAACTAAAACAAGCAAAAAAAAAATTATACTTCGCCTTTGATTTGATGTCTATTGCATGATGCCAAATCTTCTATACATTTATCTTCAACTTCAGGCATTAAACCAACGGATTGTGAACGAATACGCATTAATTGTTTCAATTCACTTCGACATTCCGTATTCAACTGTCAAGAGAGACAAAAGAAATCATTTTTTTATTCAAAAAAAAAATTGTGCATGTTTTTTCTGTACCGCTTGTTTATTTTCATATAAACAACTGAGATATTTGCCAATATAAACATCATCCATTTTTTCATCTACTATCCATTTATCAGGTAAGTGACAGTATTGTATGAGATTTGCTCGACATGTTTGCATTAATCTCGGTGTGATTCTATTGTCAAAAGAAAGATTGAGATTGATTTTAAAAAAATATATTTTTTTTTCGTTTCTACCTCCAATCTCGAACCATAAAATAAGCAATTTCCATTAATCGTTCTTCGCATTCATCGATCATTTTCGTATTTTTAATATTATCCAATAAGCACATGATAACATTTGAATCGCCAGGTTTAACTTTCGAACATAACGAATCAATGACTGGTCGACATGTTGTTTCAAGTAACGGATCAGCACGTATATCACTGGCAGCATCAACAGCACGAACCAGTGATTTGACGTTTAATAAACAATTTGAACTGAAATTTTTGTCTGTTCGTGCAGCATTTAGTAAACAATGAAGCATTCGTCCGCCACGTTGATCGATTGTACCACTTACGCCACTCGAATAAAATCTCGAACAATGTCGAATCATTTCATTTCGACAGTTCGAAACGATTTGAGGCGAAATAGCATAATCAGACATTAACATACGACGATGAACAAGCATTTCACGTCGACATTCATCGTTAATCGCATTACCTGTTTTAAGTCGTCGTTCTAAACATAAGAGTAATTTCACCAGTGTTAATTTTCCACCAGATTCGCTTTCGGCAGCACTACAATTATGTTCAGTCATTTCACTTTTACATGCTAAAATAATCGATCATATTGAATTCAATTTGCTAGATAGAATAAGAATCTACCTCGAATCAATGGTACATCGACTTTAACATTTGAAACTACCATTTTCTGTCGTCGATGAATTTCTTCTCGACACTAGAACATTTCTGTAATTGCAAAATGACTCTTCGAATATGAATTCTGTACTTACAACAGGTGATAAAAGACTATTAAATTTTTGAGCATATAAACATCGATAGATTCGTCCGTTACCAGCAGCTACTTGCGAGCAGAAACGTTCTCGATCTTCTCGGCATGCATAATACAGCGCACGATCAAGATGATAATCATCCGATTGTAATTCAGCTAAACGTTGAATATGTTTTTGACAATTTTTCGATAGATCATCTTGTTTTTTTGCCAAACACGACATAACAGCACCTTGATCATGTGCTAACTGAAAACAAAAACGAAAAAAAATTCTCAATCGATTTGCAATGATTCAATATACATTGTTTTTTTCGTCATCCAATCTTCCGCATTCGAGCTTTTTAATATCAGCTAAACATGCTTCAGTAAATGGCTCAGACAAACGCCAATCAGTAAATACAAGTGCTTGTATTTGTTTAAGAAACGAACGACAAGTTGGATCAGTTACATTATCATAGAGATCGTATAAACAAGTTATTAAATGGCCTGTACCACGATCTTTTTGAACATCACTGCAATCTTCTAATTTCTTAATATCATTTGCACATAGTCTATTAGCTGCATCATCAAAACGAATGTTATGTGTCATATTAAACTTGAATTGATAGATTAACTAAAAACAAACAACATAATTGACTGAAAATTAGTTTCCTTTCGAATAAATCCTACGTACATTTTGACAATCTTTGCTGATTAAATTCACTGCCTAGAAAAAATAATAAATTAAAAACCGTTATGACATACAAACAAAATCAATATTACGTTATCAAGATCGTCAATACATTGTAATGCTTTGATATTCGAAATAAAATTCGAACTACCTTTACCACAGTATTTTGTGATATCTGCTTTGCATTCATCGCTTTGTCCAAGCGTTGCTGATATTCCAGGTCGATCTTTTGCAGCTGCATTTGTATTTACGGCTTTTAAATTATTTTTACTATTCGTTTGGATGCCATTTAATGCTTCTCGTCGTTGTCGGTATTCATCTGAACCTTTGACAGCTAACAAAAAAAACAAACTCAACAAAATCAGTTGTCGTCGTAACATAAATTTGTCTATCTAAAATATGTAACAAATGTTCGATTGTTTTATATTTCGATTCTTGTTTCTTTTGCTACTAGTTAAAACATAGAACAATACCATATGCGTGTATGTATTAGATAATATACTCTGAAATATAAGACTAGCAGACAGTTGGACTATCCCGTAGCTTTACGATAACCAATCGTTTGTAGGTACAAACAACTAAATTATAATAAAGGCTTTGGTTGAATCTAATCAAGCAGAACGATATATTACCGACTATTATCTATCAACCAAACGAAAAATATAAAAAACGGAGAAAAAAAGAGGAAGAGCGCAAAAAAACTCGAGATATTTTATGGTTGCACAAGGCAAAATTCGTTTTTATCCGAGTACGCTTACGTATGAATATAATCCATGATTTGTCAGAGCAGAAGAAAAAACGAAAAAAAAAACGCTTTATATTTCATAAAATAGTATGTTTGTTGTTTGACTCAGACAGGTATGAGAATCGTAGGTAAAGTTACGATTGGCTGGCATGTGTAGACAGGTAATTTTTGATTAGAACGGAAGAAAAAGAACGAAACAAAAAGGTTTGAATTCTGTACGAATGAAATAAAAAAAAAATAACATGAAGCATTTATTCTACATTATTTTTACTTCCAGACATAAAGTTGTATTTCTCCGTTAAATACTGTTGATGACAACAAACTTTATATTTACACGAAACGAAAATCAAAATTTTAAGTTTTCTTTTCTTAAATCCTCGAATGCAGTAAACATTGAATTAATCTAAAGTATATTTTACTATGACAGGACCTTCTTATGCTTGTCTATTACGTTTAAAAGTTTTCAACAGGGGACGCTGTTGAACGGTACAAATAAAGAAGTTACTTCATCTCTGTATCATTGATTTAGATTGTCAAAAGAAAAGATTTCATCCTGCCAAGTATGTGTGACAAGAAATGCTATGTTAACAGACGAAATCAATCCTCTAAAACGATTATCAATTTATAATCGGCTGTAGCTTGTCTCCTTGGAATTGAATCCACTAAAATTCAAATTCAGATAACATAATCTTTTGTTTATTTAAGATGATTAGTTTGTGAAAGCTGTGATCATACAAGAAAACTTCACTAATTGCATCGTGATTAGTTAAAGGATAAAAAAAAACGAGCAAATTTTTTGAGATTATTATATATTTTTTTCTTTTATCTCATCTCCGATGTCATATGAGTACACGAGTTTGATCTAGAAAACGAAAGGAACAGAATGAACATTTCCTAATTTGATAAGACAGCAGGGACAGATGAAACGGATGGTTAAATTAAGTTACAAGTCGGAATATAAGCTTATATTGAATACACAATGTTTCGTCGAGTCAAAAGAAAAGATAGAGAGACAAGAAAAAGTCAATCTAATGTGTTTCCTTTTTCATGTGATTGCAAGCTATCTTATCTGAAAACCACATTTGCTTTTTCTTTTCGATAAGATCCATCGAAGATACAGAACGATGTTTCACTAATGGCGGAATCTAACGACACACGATCATCGTTTCCGGTCGATGTTTGTGAATTTGTATGAGACTCTCTTTTGCTCGAAGGAATTTCATACGGTGTGATGCTGATAGGGTGAAAGCAATGAGACACTCATGTTATTCTTTTTCTTCTCCTTCTCTCCATAACGCTGTCTATTGTGACAATGGCAATTTATATTTATCCGTTTTTTTTTCTTCTTCTTCTTCTCTTTTTTCGCTCTCTCCCGTTTTTTTTTATTTTTTGCTTCCTTTACAATAGACGTTATTCTTCGAAGTTGTCAATCGTCATTGAGCATTCGATTTTTTTGTTTTCTTTTCATTTTTTTTGACATTTAGATTTCTATTGACGACAAATAAAGTCTTTGTTTGTGTTTTATGGAAAAACATTATCAAGTTATTATTATCGGCGCTGGAATAGCCGGTCTTTCGTGTGCAAAATATTTGCTTGAAAATAATATTCAAGATTTTCTCATTGTCGAAGCTCAAAATGAAATCGGTGGTCGATGTCGAACAATACCATTACGTAGGACGAAATGTTTCACTACTTTATTATTTTATAAATTCATCTTTCGTATTTTTTTTTCTTTGTAGTCGATCAACAAATTGAATTGGGTTGTGAAGTTTTACACGGTGAAATCTCGAACAATCCTCTATATCAATTAGCCGATGAACATCATCTAGTCGACATTGATGATCGTAAGATTACATTCAGAGAGAACAAAAACATCGAGCGTTGCTTTTCTTAGTAACAGATTCATTTATTTCTATAATTATACAATTAAAGAAAAAGAAACATGGAAATTCTTTTTCTTCCCTTCTCTCCGGATAATCATGAGAGTTCAAACATCTCGTTTCTTCTTTTACCAAGCATAATTATTCTTTTTTCTTTCGCTCGAATGGTAATCGATCCTTGAGATTTAGTCAGATTGAATACTATTGCACGTTTAATCCCTTCGGACAGATTAAAATCTTAACAATCAACGACATATTATGATAATGACTTGTTTTCTTTTTCATGATTAGGAGATTCCGATCGTGATGATTGTTATCACGATGAAGATGCTGAATCGATTGATGAAGATATTATCGATGAAGTTCGAAAAGTTTATGATGAAATTTTAGAAAAAAAAGTTCCAACATATCCATATGAAAATTATCCAGATTTGTCCCTAGGAGAATTTATTTCAGCCGAATTCGAACAATATATTGAAGTAAAAAAATTGTCATTAGACGAAGATGAACTCGATGAACGACGAAAAGTAATCGATTGGTTAACAAAACAACATCCGTATTTGAATACCATCAGTTGTAATAAATTAACCGATGTATCTGTTCAAGGTAAAATAACAGCAAAATGTCAGTAGGAAACAAAAGTTCGAATTTATTTATCTTAGGATGGAATTCTCTTGAACGTTTACCGATAGATGCTGAACATGCAGATAGAAAAATTTATCTATTCGAAGGTTTTGCTAATTTCCTAGAAAAAGTTTTCCGTGAGAAAATTTCCAACGAAAAAATTCAATTGAATTCCCCGGTTAAACGAGTTTCAATTCATGAAGACGAACAATATGTCGATGTTGAAGTTATGAGAACGAACCAAGAACGAATCATCTATCGAGCTGATCATGTTATTTGCACTCAATCGGTCGGCTGTTTGAAACAATCGATGCATCAAGTATTTATACCTGCGTTACCACATGCAAAACGAATGTGCATACAAAAGTTAGGCTTTGGAACAATTAATAAAGTTTGTGAAAATCATTGAGACCGAATAAGAAGAAAAAACGAAAACATTTGTTTTAGATTTATTTAATTTTTGCTCAACCATTTTGGGATGTTGATTTTGAGACGTTTAATTTGCTCTGGAATACAGATCAAAAAGATACCGAATGGAAATTAAAATGTTTTGTAAATACATCGTTTGATGTAAGTTCTTTAGAATAAAAAAAACTTGCTTTTGTTGAATGAAAAGAATTTTCTAGAGTCATTGGTGTAAAAGTATCACTGGCTTTTATGTTCATCATCGTCTCTCCAATGTTCTAGTCACTCAAATAACTGGTGATGCTGCAAAATATATCGAAAAAATCACCGATGATCTACTTGCCCAAGCATTTCAAGAACTGCTCTCGCATTTCTACCCTGATAATCAGACTCCACAACCCAAACAACTCATTCGATCATCATGGTCGAATCAATCGTATATTCATGGTTCACATACATTTGTTAAAATCGGTTCGAGTATTCATGATATTAAACAATTAGCCGTACCGTGGCCAAATAAACCGGCTAAACCGCTCATACTTTTTGCTGGCGAAGGCACACATGAACGTTTCTATGGCACAGCGCACGGTGCTTATCTCAGTGGTGTTCGAGAAGGAAAACGAATTGTCGAAATATCTAAATAGAACATTCTGTTTGTTTGTTTGTTTGTTTATTCGGTAATGATAATGGAATAAAACTTTTACGATCCTTGAATCGAGTGTTCTCATGCGTAGTATTTTAAACACAAAAAAAATGAATGATATCGAAAAGATGAAGTAGAATTTTGAAGTAGTAAATTCTATATTTTAAAAATGTTCTTATCGTTACATTTATTTAAACTGTCTTACAAACGATTGGTTTAACAATCGTAAACATTTCTTAAGAAAATAAACCAATAAATTAAACATTTCTATATATCGATCGATTATGCACTTTAGTAGTTGTTCATTCAGTAATATTAATACGGGTATTTTTCGATTGGTTGTCAAGATTACACAATTCTTTGACGTAATAATAATAAAAGAATTTTCCTTATTCGAACAAACGAACACGAAAAACGTTTTTTTTAGACAATTTTCTTTTTATAATGCCGTCGGATTTATCTTTACGTTTGAGTGAATCGAACAGTAATAAACGGAAAGCAAAAAATAAAATGCCCAAACGTCTACGTCGAAAGAATAAACACAATGACGTAAATCACGATTCAAATCCATTGAAAGGTGATTATATTATGTCGAAAATCATTTCTGAATCTTTTCCTATTCAGAACATACATCACCGATTAAGCAAACAGCAACTATTCAAGAAAGTGCACCTTTCTCTTTAAATACTTTGCCATCATCGGAAACAAATCAGAATCTTATTGTTGAATCAATTTATGATACATCGGTAGAATTTATTTCATGAAAAGCAAATGTTTAATCATTTTTTTTTAGACACAGTATTGGAAATCTTGTACAAAAAAAGCAATTGAAATTCTTGAAAAACAAGAAGTTAATCGACGGAAATTCTTCGTCGAAAGACAGTACGAACAAATTTTGTTCATTGCCGATTAATTTTTTTTCAACAATTTTAGTCAAGAACGTATTTATACTATTCAATGTTTACTGTTTCAACGTGAACAAATCGAAAAATTGACCAAAGAAAATCAATCTGTAAAACAAAACAACAAAATACGTTCTATCTAAATTTCTTCTTGTTTAGATGCTAGATTCGCTTGATTTCTTACGTAATGAACAACGTACTAAAGATGAACGTATAAAACTTCTCGAAGATAAACTCGACGATCGTGATGATCTCATACGTGACAATGATTTTCTTCGTGTTCAATTGAAACTCAACGAACAAAAATTCGAACGTTATACAATTGAATATAGTCAAAAACTTGACGATTATCGTGAACATGAAAACGAATATCACGAACAAATTCAATCATTAATGGACGAAATCGAACGTATTAAACGTGATTTAATCTTAGAAGAATATCGAAAACAAGAAGCCGAACGAAAAGCTCGATATTTCGAAGAGAAATACAAACTCGAACAGAATCAAATGAGAAAAATCCACGGTGAAACATTACAATTGAAACAAGATTTAAAATCAATTCAATTCAAATACGATACATTGCAAATTGAAATGCTTGAAATGCATAAAGCAAATCAAACGGATATTTCATTGATACCAACGAAGGATACGAGTGATAATAGTCTATCGATAGGAAAACGTTCGATGGATGATGATGATAGTGTAAGAGAGATTTATTGGAAATCCAAAGAAAACTCGACGAAATTTATTTAGGATGAATATGTTGAAAAGAAGCGATCGAAAAGAAAGACAAGAGATCGAACGGAATCATCGACTACTAGTCATCATGATGATGATGATGATGATGTTCATCTTCATCCGTCATTACCAACAAAAATCAAAAGAATAGATTCAAAGAAATCACGTAGGATTTACTATTGATATTTTTTTCTTTGATCTTAATCGATTATTTCATTAGCAACAAATCATCCTCCAACGGTTATGATTACTCATGCAAGTCCGTCAGTTGATCAAACAGTAATAGTTGAAAAAGATACGCAGCAATTGTTACTTCTACCATCAGTTAGTGCAACATCCGATGGTAGTAGTGCGGGTAAATAGAAAATCTATTAGATACGTTATGTTTATTAATCAATCTTGATTTTTAGCTACAGATTCTTGTGAGACGAGTAGTGAGTCTCAACCGGTTAAACCTCGAACGAAAAAAGCAAGTCGTTATCCTTGTCGACGTGCTCAACGTCCACCAAAACAAATTGATACTAGTGATCAAGTATTAACAATCGAAAAACAAAAAGAATGAATTTTTCGTTTGTTGTTTAGGTTAAACAATCGTAATCTGTATTCGATAGAATCGAATTTATTTATTCCTCTATATTAGTTCTTAATCTGATCATTTTTTTTACAAAAAATTCTCATGTTAATTATTTATTTTTTTCATGTATATGATAAATAAAATCTAGTTTATCAATATTTATTTGTTTATTTAAACAAACAAAAAATACAATTGACTTTTTCGAGAATATAAAAAAAATATTTAAAGATAATTTCTTCTTCAGATATTAAAATTTTCTAATATGAATTTAAACATTTCAAATCCGAGTTGTTTAGTGGCACAACGATCTATTTTATCCTCTCGTTCGAAAGAAATGCATGTTTCACTCATCGATCCAAGTTATGATGAAATTTCATCCGATGAAACACAAGTATGATCAACGATTTTCCCAGAAAGAAAATCGAATCGTTTGATTTAGAAAGAAGTTCGAGTCACTTTTCAACCGTCGATTATGCGAAATGAGGATTTTATACCGAGTAAAACTTCGTTGTCTTTTGTCTCACTCTGGAAAATATGAATCGAATTATGTTTTTTTTTGTCAAAATAGTCGATGATTTTTCGAATGGTTTTACGTATGAATCTCATCTTGGTCGATTTTGTAAGAATGTTATTGTGATATCGGCTCGACATCCGCACAGTTTCTTCTTGCAAACAGTCGATGATTTAACATATTGTGATAATTTTTTCTCCAAAATGAAGTATTTCATTTTATGTTTGTTTTTAATTCTCGATTTATTTTGATTCAAGTGAATTTTATAATCGTTGTTTCGATGCTCAACGTCTCGTCATATCGAAATCTGCTCTACGTACAAACTTATGCTGTGTGGCTCGAGATGAAAATGAAGTCGATGTTTGGAATCGTGCTCAACTACTTGAATATCATCCCGATACCGATCAGTGCAGTTTACTTCTTGTTGATTTAGGTACATGGCAAGAATGTGTACCACGTACAAATCTTCGTCATATGATTGTACCGTTTCATGTTGAAGCTGTTCGTAGTGTTCCATGTCGTTTAGCTGGCATAGAACCGGCTAAACCTGAAAAGAACGGTCTTTGGAATGAATGTAAGTTGACATGAATATCTTCGTTCAATGTTTCAATTTGTTAATCAATCGACTTAGCATTACAGATGCTATCAAAACGTTTCGAAATGTCATCGATAATGTTCCAACAGAAGTCGAAGTACTTGATCGATCACCGAATGGTTCCTATTTTGTCAATCTATTCGTTACACATGAAACATTCGTTTGTGTCAATGATTTTTTGCTCTATCATAAAATTGCTATTCCAGTTGATGATTGTAAAATGTTGAAAGTTGGTCAATGATGTAAAAAATAGAATTTGAAATATTCTTTTTTGTTTTTCTAGCCTGAAGAATTCGATCAAAATACTGGCGAACCTTTATTAGCAATTATCTATGAATTTCAACTTCAAGGCGAGTAAGTGTTCGGATTTGAAAGTCATTGAAATCATTTTCTTATTGATCAAATAGACTTTTAGCACAAGAAATCAAAGCTAATCAAATGAAACAAAAGCATAAACATGAAAAAAAATCAGCTGAAAATTCTTCATTATCACACATAAAAGTCTTCTCCATACCACCAAATAAAACTCTCATCTTTGCTCGATATAAAAACTGGATTATGATACCATGGTTTTGCATAAGTACACTCTTCGATCCACTACTTTCTGAAGCAACACTCGAACGATTTGTATGATCGAATAGTTTTCTATGTTTTGGTTTTTCTTCATCTGTTGTCTTCGTTTCAGGCAATACTCTACAAATTCTCTCCGGTTTATATCACGCCATTAACTGATGCAATTCTTTTTGCACATCTAGAAAAATCGATGATCTATTTTCGAAATTCAATACAAAACGTATATCAACAAAAAATTGCCTTGTATAGTATTGATTGTGTGAAAAAAATCTTACTCAACCATCAAGTTAGTAACGAACTCATCTTCGATCGACTTGATGAAGCACGTGAAGCAGAAATTGAAAACGATCGCGAGTTTTGGCAACATCGATCATCAGGAAAATCTTTCGAAGAAAATCAAATCACACAAGTGTATCTTTCGTTTTTCTCGATTGAATATCTAACTCATTTATTTTTGTTTTTAATAGAAATCCTGACTATCCATCGGTTCAACATCAGATCATCGATACGATCGAAAAACTGAGTGTAATCAGTACAGATAGTGACAGTTCATTTTGATAGTATTTGTATATTTTCAATCTTTCTATTGCGAACATTTTGTTATTTGTTTTTTTCTTTGATAAGCATACGAACAAAAAAAATTGATGAAAAATGTTGTTTTTATTTTTAATTGAACACACACATACAAAAACGAAGTAGTAGTTAATCTCGAAGGCGTGATTGAAATCTTGTTCGATACCTTTGATAAACAAAAGAATATCGTGTCTCATTATCTAAGAGGTAGAAGAATGTATACGAAATTATGATCTAAACAGAAAAGATTGATATCTCAACACACGTAAATGATTTTCTTCCTTTCTTTTCGAAAGAATTTTTGCGTAATCGACCTTTAACTAATCACGCACTTGTTGGCCTTCTTTTAACACAATCTTTTGTTTTTTGATCAAGAAAAGAACTTGTCAAATGCACAACTAAAATGTTTCTTCTTCGTCTTATGTCGTTTGTTTCATAAAAGATTAATAAAAAAATCTTTTCGCCTTCAGGATCATGATTGTTGTTGTTGTTGTGTCTTTTCGCCTTTTTTTTGACAGAATTTCCATTCGAACAAAAAGAAGATTAATTTTCAAGTTCAAATTCAATTTCTTATCCAACTCCTCCGCCTCTTCTCTTCTTTTTTTTCGAAGCTCAATGAGACTTTTCTCACTCTTTACAAATTTAGGTCATCGCCCTTCTTCTTTTTCTTCTTTTCTCTTTCCTATTTCCTCATACATATTGGTGCAGGTATTAACATTTATTTAAATAACTTTTTCTTCTCTCGTTGTTTCGTTCAGTTGTTTGTTCATATGACAAATACAGATAGAGAGAATGAACAATTGCGTATGACGCTCTGTGTTCTCTTCGTCTTCTCTAACTCAATCTTTACTGTACAATAAAAATTGTCTCAACATTCTTTGTTCTAGTCGATGTTCAACTAACATGAGAGTACAGATAAAAGAATGTCGATAAGAATCAGATATCAACGTTGTGTTCGTAGTTTTTTTCTTCGAAATTAATATTAAACATGGCATTTAAATAATGAAGACAATGACTGCTAATTTATCATCATGTTTCATCGGTCAAATCGACGTTTATTTCATTTAATTCATTTTTGTAAGTTCACCTTTTTTGCATTCGTCTTAATTTATTCTGTTCAATGAAAATTAGGTTTGATTATTCAACTAATCAAATCGGAAACGTTCAAATGTGTCAAAGATGGATTCTTTCCGGATAAAAAAGATTGTTGGATATATCATATTTGTGATGGCGCAGCACATTCAGTCAAAGCTTGCAAAGAAGAATTACTCTTCAATCCAATTAAAAATGAATGCGATTGGGCAATGAATGTAAATCAACAAAATCTATCTATTCACAAAATAATTCTATTTTTTTTGCAGGTTAATTGCACACATAAATCTCCCCAAGACACACTTCCAGCAACATCTCTGCCACATTCTCTCTATCCACCTGGTTTGTTTTAGTCGAAACATTTTCATTTTGTTTCTTAGTTGAGTTCTATTTCGAATAGATTATGTTTTTCCCGATGCACCGTCGTCATCAGCCGGCGAAAATCATATTCGACCGAAGTATCCATCGCGTTTGCCACCATTAGCAAACTCGATCTTCGAATCATTATGTGCATCTGTTGATAATGACTATGTAGCTCATCCGACTGATTGTAAACGATATGCTTATTGTGCAAATGGTAAGAAAACGTGACATCCTATCAAGTTGTCTTTACTCAATCGCAGACGTGTGGACATCGAGTCAATAGATCAAATAGATATCTTGTCTACGTTCGAAACAATTAATCTTGATTCAGCGAAACTAAGAACAAGAAAAGAAAAGCCTCGTGTGATTTATTTGCCAAAGGACAGAGGGCGAGAGCGAGAAAGAAGACGATGAATTGAGTCTAGTTTAATTGAGTATTGTTCGATTAGTATTTACATTGAAGAAAAGAGATATATAAAAAAACACTAACGAGACAATTTATTTTCCAATCGATTGACTATTTTAAAGGCGTTGCACAAACGAAAACTTGTTCGAAAAGTTTATTTTGGTCACAAAAAGATAAAATGTGTGTTTGGCCAGTACAATCCGATTGTAAGTCAAATTATCTTCATTGTATGCCAAAAAAAACAAACAAACATTTCTCATCAGGTTCAGTGAAAAATCTCAGTCCAGGACCTATAATGGAACCAGCCGACAGTGGTGGTGGTCGTGGTGTTCCACCATGGATTTCACGTACTACTGCTTTTCCTCCGTCCTATATTCTAACAGAAGCTCCACGATCTCCAACTCTCAATCTGTATAAACCAACGGTTGAATGTCCTCCGTCTCAATCATGGCGTATACCTGATCCATACGATTGTTCAGTTTATCACGATTGTTATCATGGTACTGATCTTGTTTCCTATTGTCCAGCGCAATTATTCTATAATCCTAAAATTCAAACATGTGATTATGCGCAAAATGTTCAATGTAATTCGAAAAGAAATTCCCTAAAAAATGAATTCATTCAATTTTGTATTTTAGGTAAAAATAAATGTACAGTAAAAAACGAAGGCGTTCGTTTCGTTGATTTATACAGTTGTTGTCATTATTACGAATGTGTATCAGGCAAATTAGTTTCTCAAACATGTCCACATCCGAATTCGTTCGATGTACAAACTCGAACATGTTTACCATACAAAAAAGTCAAATGTGATGGACGTCGACAATGTCTAAGCAAATGTAAGCGAGCTCGATAATTGATCTAAATCTTTCAAACGAATTTCAATTTGATATTAATTAAGGTCACTATTTATCAAATTATGAGGTTGGCAAGAGTCTGTGTGATTTCGTTCCATCATGTGCTGGCCATAGCGATGGGTTTTATTTGGATCGAACAAAGCCGAATTGTCAATCGTATATTCAATGTGTAGATAATCGTGTAGCGAATCAAAGTCGATGTCCGAATGGACAACGTTTTAATCGAAATGTTGGCCGATGTGCACCAGCTGATCAAGTACCTTGTTATGGTAAGTTTGAAATGATGTTCTTTTTGTAAATTTATGAAATATTTTTGTTTGATTTTAGCATCTAGATTTTTATCTCAATCGATTTATACTCTTCTTCTTCTTGTTTTCCTTCTCATCCTGTGAAATTCGTAAGCCAAAATGTTTTCTCTTGACGACGAACTTCGTATTTTTTTTCTTTTCTTTTCTCAATTTTCATTGTACACTTCGTTTTTTTCTCTCTTATCTTTCTTTCTTTTGTCGCGTTTATTTTAACTAAAAAAAAAGTAAAACATCGAAATAAAAAGATAAATAGATTTCAAGTTTAAACAATGTTTTTTGTTCTTCATTTTTCAAGCTCATTCAACTGTTTCTTCAACCAAATGTGTTTGACCATGACAATCATCTTCGAATTCAGCAAATAATTTCTTATCTTTCTCGATAAATTCGAGTGTATCACGATTTTGATTTTTATCTGATAGACGTGTTATATCCGTAAATTTACGTTCGAATGTAATAATATCGTGTTGATCGAAACAGATTTTACCACGTTGATATTCGCCGAGAAATTTATTATAACCTTGTTCGTTCTTACAATATAATTTCGATCCAATTGTGAATGATGTTTCGGGTAAATGTTGTTTTTGATAACTAAAAAGTTCGTTGATACAACTTTCTGTACGTTGATTAAGTCGAAAACAGGATATCGATTTTTTTGATGAATTCTTACGAAGTCGACGAACTTGATGACGATACCAAGACCAACAACGACGTTGATATTTTGTTTTTGGACGAATCTGGTTACGATCGAGTTGATATTTACGAATAAATGAAAGACCTTCGCCTTCAAGAACTTGTATGGATTCGTCTAAGGCGATTCGTTGAACTTCGTTTTTTGTTTCATCTTGTTCAATCTTTTGATCATCATCATCATCATCATCATCATCTTCATCTTTGTCAATAGAACGTTTATGGTGTTTTGAACGATGGCCACGTCGTCGTACTGGTTTCTCATAATCGTCTTCATCACTTTCTTCAACTAATTCAACAAAACATTTGTCTAAATTCATTGTATTTTGTTTATCTGTTGCTGTTAAACAGACGAGATCATTCTGGAGAATATCTTTTTCCAATGGTTTTTGTAATTCAATATAAATTCGATTATCATTTTCATGTACTCGTTTGACATTCAATCGACCAGTAATCTTATCAAAATAATCGTCTTTTGTTTGATTTTTCGTTTCCAATCGACGACGTCGTGGTTTTTCAATTCGACTACATTCTTTATTCACTTGTACTAAACTACGTGTTATCGGTTTAGCTAAACAAAATGAACCACGAACAGGTACAACACAGCAATGTTCTTGACCACCTTTACCATCATCATATAAATAAGGAGTATAAACTGATTGAACGGTTAAAACCGTTAGAAATAGAATACAACTGAGAGAAAACACTAAACTGCTTGACATACTCTTACTGCTTTTTGTGATTTAAGTCCTATGACTATGAGAAATTTTGTTTTATCAGACATATACGTAGATTAGATAACAATTATATATTATTTACTTTACTAAACATTAGCATATGCGCAAAGAAGAAGACTTTAGAGTTAATATTTAAAGAGGGAAAAAAAGCAAATGTTCCATTGATTTCATTCGAAGAGAAATGATTTTTTTATTAGTTATAACAACAACAACAACATAATAGAATAGTAGTAGAACAATTTTGAATAGCAAAAATAGTTCAATTGAATCGAGTAGATGTCGTAAGAGATCAATGTTGAAAATGAAAGCGTAGTGTTTATTAATAATAATTAAAATCTTGTTTTCAGAATAAAAATTGATGTGTTTGAATAAAAAAAAAGCCCATTGTGTTGAAAATCCTCGTTGAGGATGACAGAAACAAATATACAAAAAATAAAAATAAAAATCGTTGATAATTGTGATCGTTGCTAGGCTGCTTGTTTATGCGAATGGTTGATGTAATAATGTTGATGATACTGTAAATGCAAATATTCGTTTAGAAATAGAAGTAAGTGAAGAGAAATGTATTGATTTGTGTTGTGTTTTCTATTCGTTATTGAATTTATAATTGCCATTCGTCGTCATCATCAAGAGGAATCGATGGCGATGCTGATAGTAATAGAGCATCATCACCGAATGTTTCTAAGTTTTTTTCTGTTTCATCCATTTCAGTATAGCCAACAGCTGTACCGGTTGTAGCTGTGCATGAGATGCGATCGAAAAACGAGATTTCTTTTTTATATGAATTTGATTGTTGTAGTTGTTGTGGTTGTTGAGGTATGGCATTGCTTTCACTTATCGATGGACAACGTACGACTAGTTCTTCTAACTCGAGATATCGACGAAATTCTTCATTTGCCTTTTCGAAATCATATTGTTCTTCGAATGATGGCAATGGATTCGATGCTGATGATAATGAATCCATTCGGCCTAATGAATGAGGAATCATATCAACACTGAGACTGCTGCAACTGCTTGCACCGGAAAATGTTCGATGACTACGTGAACCAAGAGAATCAGCGTATGAGAGTGGCGTATGAAGTTGATTACGATCAATTGGATTATTATATTGATAAGGTAAACTTGATGTTGAACGAATACTAGCTGTTGATTGACGTGATGGAATATTACGTGCTCCTGTAAAATTATCTTGTAGAAAAGGTGTTGCTACGAGTTGATCCGTTGTTGGTAACGATGATTGACGCATGTATCTTTGAAATTGATTATTATTTGATGGCTTGTTTTTATTTTGTTGTTGTTGTTGTTGTTGAGGATAGATGCGTCGATCCATTGAGATTGATGGATGAACACGATATTTCATGACAGGAGGTGGTGGTGCACGGATCGGTCGTGGATTTGTTCGTGTTTGCGAATTGTTTTTCTTTAAAGCCAATTGTCTTGGTGGAATAAATCGTTGATGATTATGAAATTGAGGCTGTTGCTGTTGAAAATATGGTGGTGTCGGTGGAGGAGGAACGTTCAAGACATTCATACCGTAGGGTAATGATTGTGATCGATCTGGTGAAACAACCGTTGGTAATCTTGGTCGAAAAGGTGTTCGATCATAGAATTTAAATGTTGTATTTGGCATTGGTGGTGGATTTCTTTGTTGTGTAAAAAAAGGTACTGCATTAGGATTCAAATTACTTGTAATTGTCACGCGTATAGGCGATGCATTTCGATTCGGTTGAATCGCGCCCGCCTTTTTCATTGTCTCACGATTGTCAGCTGAATGTAAACGAAGATTATTGTTCGGTTTTATTGACGGCATATCCGGCCGACGTTCGATCTTTCTTGGTAGTACTTTTTTAGCTAGTAAAGTGCCTGGTCTACTAGTTGAATGTGTGATTGATAACTGATTGAATTTATCCAATCCTTCATCGGTCGAATCATCGTTGCTTTCAATTGTAAATCTTTCGTCCGAACGCGAACCAAATGATGTTGACGATTCGTTTGAACTCGATGATATGAGTGCACTACCACCGGTACTACCGAATGATCGGCCTCGATTTTGACGACGAGCAATCGGTGCTCGATCCGTGTTTGAACCGTTCGAATGTGTTTCATATTCATCCGATGGAGACAAACGAATATCAACAAGACATGGATCGATAGCACGTAATTTGGTTTTCGATTCATGAAAAGTCGATGGTAATTGAATCAATCGTAATTCTTTTATATCCAGAACATTTAAACAGACCTGTTCATACGTATGAATATCGTTTGTTAAATGATCAATCATGACAGCATTTAGTTTATCACTCTTATCACCAGGATCATCATCGTTGTTAGTTTTGCGATTACCTAAACAACAGATATTGTTTGTTGTTCATAGTTCAGTAAAATATGAAATGTACTCACATCGATTTGATGACGATGCTAGATTTCCATTGACACGAACAGTTTTCAGATAAATTCGATCTTTCGTTGTGCTAATACCATCGAGAACACCTTCATATGAAACTCCTGCTTTGGAAACTACTCGTACTGTACAGCCATAGTAAGGACTATGTGTAATATCGTTTAATGTCCGTTGATATAACTCTTCGCCCTGCATTGACTGCGATGTTTGTCAAGCTTGTCGCAGGTGAAGAAATATTTTAAATATTTTTCGTTTGTTGCTTCGTTTTTTTTTCTCTATATTATTTTTATGCTTGATATGCATTGCATAGTTTCTCATTTTCTCTCCTTTTTTTTTCTCTTTTTCGCTCTCTTCGTTTTGCTGTCTGTATCTAATGATACGATACTCATCCGATCGTATCGAAATTATTCACGTCGTACAAAAGAGAAAAATAAAAAAGAAGAAAAGTAGGCATATGACCATTCATATGACGTCAATTATATTTAAATATATTATTGATGCGATATTTTTACAGTTAAATAGTTTAGCTAATTGTTTCTCTCTCCCTCTCTCTCTTCCTCTCTCTTTTTTATCTTTACTGATAATCTACCTGTGCATATGAAATGAAAAGAGAAAAACTTCGAAACAAGACACAAATCCAGATCCAGTACATTAGAGACGATTAAATATTTTCGAATACTATCCTCGATGTCATGCGCTTACATGTTGTTGACAAGCACAAATAATATATCTTATCTTTCATACTACTGATATTTTCATTGAAGCGTGAATTAGGCATGACATAAGAGTACGCAGTTAATCATTTGAATAGACTAGAAACGCGTGGTATCATGAAATAGGATTTAATCTTATGATAAAAACCAAATACACTGTCGAAAAATAATTTTAATGTTTTTTTCTTCTTCTCCTCCTTGCTAATATGCATTTAACGATTGAAAATGATAAGTAGTTGTATATCGATATTATTTTCAAGCCTTAAAATCGATTAAAAATAGATACGTAATTGCATAACTGATAGTTTTATGTTTATAGATAAATCTGTATGTTTTATCTAAAAACCTAAGAAAAAAAGCAAATGCCACCAAAAGGAACGAAAAGTCCGAGAACAAAAAGTCCAAAAGCTGGCAAAGGAGCCGCCACAGGAACGGCTGCATGGGAAGTATCAGTAGCATCAGTTTCAGTCAATGATGTAAGAAGAAATTCAATTGTTTTCTCGATTTGATTCTGTTTTCAATAGGAAAATTGGACGACCTTCGTCTGTTTTCTGACACCTGATCGTTCAGTTAATCAGCTCTATGTTGATTTAATTGAAAAAGCCATGCAAAATGGTGTTCGTCGTCGATTTGATTTTATGTCAAAGCGTGATCTACTCGAAGCTGTAGGATTTTTCGAAACAAAAAAAAGATTTTACAAACTTTATTTTTCTTTTGTAAAGATAAAAAGTTTAGGTAAACCATCGAAAAATACGACGAAATCAGTTTCAACAAGCGCAACTCTTGCCAGTCTAATGAACTCAGCCTATTTTCCTGCTTATGAACATGCAAAATCAATCTTAGATACAGGAGGTGATATTGACGATCAACTATGGGCGAAATTAATCAAATGTCGTATTTTGGATTTGAAAAAAGAAGTACAAACTCGAACATCGCGTAAAACTGTATGTGATTAACTGGATCAATGGATTGTAGTAAAGAAAAAGTTTGTTTGTTTGTTGAAAATTGTAGTCACAAACACCAGGATTAGCAGCTGGAGGTAAAGCGGATAAATCTAAATCACCAAGTGGTAAAAAATCACCGAAACCACCAAAAAAACAATCTCCTGGCGTTCAAACAACGACCGATACACATATTGAAAAATCGACTGGCGTTAAAACACGTGATCAAATCAATGACGAAACGAAATATATCGGTATGTTATTCAAACAACTCAAATTCGATTTCACACCTTTTTGTTTGTTATTATCAATATAATTTTATTCAGAAATTTTACGTCTAGATAATCAAGGTTGTAAACTATATTCTTCTCAGCTATCATTGCGCTTTTCTTTTTCTATCTGTTTCAATGATTGAATTCGAAAACATCAATCTAACATTTCCTCTTTGTTTAGACGATGAGCCAACAGATGGTCCAAATCAGTATATATTTCTCAGTGGTTTCTATACAATTGACTTGTTAGTTGCACTCGGTGAAAATGGCGTTCGTATGGATACATTAACAAATGTTTCCTGTGATCGTTTGGATGAAACAAGACATTTATTCGATGAAATGATCCAACGTGAACGACAAGAACAAACATTAAAAGCCGATGTTCTCAAAGAAATTCGTACGTTAAATGAATACTGAAATTTTGTTGTCTTTTCGAAAGTAAACTTAATCCTCTTTTCTTCAGACAAAGATTCGATATGTAAGAATTCATTGAAATATTTTATTTGAATCTAATAACTAACTGTACCACAGTCTGTAAATCATCGATTGAATCTCGCCATCAGATTCAAGATGATTTATCCCAACAAAATTTTAAAATTGCTAATAAAATAAAACAAAAACTTTTCAAGATAATTAGTATTCACAAAGAATATCATTGAAGAGATGCTGTGCATAAAATAGAAACTAATATTAATAGAATTTATTTACGTTCAAAGTTTAAAAGTTGAATTTTTGTATTTTATTTAGCAACTCCCGAACAAATCGATGAACAAAATCAACGAAATGACCTAATATTAAATCATTTATGGACAAATCTTGTGCCATTATTAGACAATTCACCGGATGGATCGATGCTACAAGATGTTATTGTAACAACATTGAAAGTTCCCGACAATGCTGTTCCGGATTCTTGGGTCAATACGGATCAACGAGTTCGTAATTATTGAAATTCAATGATAAAATCTCATTTGAATATTTCTTTGTAGATTCAATTAGCTCAATTACTTTACAGTAGTTTAGTTGAAAATACATTTCGTTTAAATATTCGTAAACGACAATTCAGTTTATTTAATCAACAAATGAAAGTCGTTCCAATTCCAACGATTGGTTTGTCAAACGAAATCATAATAATTCGTTTCGATTTTTCTCTTTATTTAGAAGAAAAAACGATCGAATCTGCAAGCGATGCAAAAGTTTATAACGAAATTACCACAGTCATTCCACCAGAATCGATTAGTGTACCATTAATTCTGCATGGTATTCTTGAACAAGTCGAAGCTCAAACAGGAACAAACGCGAGTACTATGAAAACATCCAATCAACAGGATGATATTGGACGATATCTTCAAGAGAAATTGAAAATTCTTTCAACGGGAAAAGATAATCAAAAAGTTCGATATTGGATAATTTAAATCAAAATTAAATTTTCTTTTAAAGGATGTAGAAAATCTTGTTCCAAAAAGTTCGTTTTCAAAAGCAACTGGATCAGGTCCTACAATGGTCTATCATGGTGACGATACAAAACAACGTTTAACTACTTTAAATCGTTTGACAGCTCTCGATCCCATTAAAGTCGAACAAGATCTATTAATGGCTCATTCGCGTCTAGCTAGCCTGCCTGCATTTGCAACGAAGAAAGACGATGATTTTCAATTCAAAGAACGTCAAACACGTTTAAATCAATTCTTACAATTCTGTACCAATGAAGAACTTCTTCTCTCAGATGTCGATCATATTCTCAAACAATTCGTTTTCGAATGTATGTCAATAAATACCGCAGAAAAAGCCGAAAATCCATCTCAACAAACACCCCGACCATCATCAGCTGATAGTCATCGTCATGATGTACATTTACATATTGAAAGACAATTATCAACAATTAATGATGACGATGCAAAACGAACGAATAATTCTCAACCGATTATTTGGGACGATCCATTTGAAGTGTTAGTTATCAATGAGCAAACAGGACGCATTGGAATTGCATCAGATGGACAATTATTAAGTCCAACAAGTCGAAGTAAAAACAAAGATATGTATATGAAAAAGAGTGAGGAATTGTTTTTTTGTTTATTTTAGCATCGAAAACATCAATCTTACGAAGTCGAGTTCAATCACCGAAACGACCAGGTAAAGAATCTCAACTAAAAGGAGAATTTGCAGTTTTTAAATCGAGAAAAATAACGAAATTCTTATCTTCCAGAATCTGAATCAGGTATTAACGCATGTCTTTGTTTGTGTATAATTTTTTCTTGTCGATGGTTGACAAAAGAGAGCAAATCTAATATTCACTTGTCATCAACCGACACGAATTTCTTTCTCTTTCTTCTATCAAAATGAGCATGTTTTGTATAATTTTTTTTGAAAAACAGTCGAACTAACGTTTGGATTTTGTCTAATAATTGGGCTTGATTGTGTTTTGTTTGATTTCATCAGTCTATACTGTTCGTTTTGATGTTAATAATCCAGACAATAATCTCTACCAGCAACTGTCGCACGTAATTCCGCCAGTTGGAGGCGCCAATGTCGATGGAACAATACAGAACATCACGCAATGTCATAAGAGAAATTTAAATGATTGGAATTTTGCTGAACATTTTGAGCCCGACGTTTTTGTACAAGTATGAAACTAATTACACACAACGCGAAGCTTTTTTGATGGAATATCATTTGTAGATTCTTGAACAAGCAACGTTTACTCATTCGAATATCGATGTTTATTATAATCGACGTGATCGAAGTCATATGGTCATACTTTCATTGCCTGTACCTGATGGAAAAACAGTTGGATTTGAAAGTTCCAGTAAAAAGTTATTTTCTGATGTTGGATTTCGGTAAGAATTGAATTTATTATGAAATAAAATAGTTAAAAAATAGAAATTTTCTCGATGAAATTTCATATGAAATCGTTGATTGGCTTCGAGATGAAGAAGCTAAATATCAAGCTGGTATTCTCGCTAATGAAGTTCGAACATATGTTGGAGAAGCAACATCAACATTGGATACGATTAAAGCAGCTGCTGCAGCGATCGAAGGCGCTGAAAAGAAAAGAAAAGGTTCACCAGGTGGCAAAAGTATGATTTCTACGATTTTGTACAAATTTTAATCGAAAAAATGAAATGATCTTTCGTAGAAACACCACCGGTTCGTTCGCCGAGTGTTAGTTCCGATAGTGGAAATAGTACGGATGATGAAAAAGTTATTCGTGATGATTATGTTCATCCAACATCATTGAAAGCATGGAAACAAAAAAGAGACAAGGAATTGAAAGAACAAGATGAACAAATTAAATCGAAACGACCAGCTTCGGGTACACGTTCAACGAAAGTGAAAAGCCCAAAAGGAGACAAAGGTTCGAAACCAACATCACCTCGTGAGAAAACATCAAAATCACCAACAACACGAGAAAAATCACCCAAAGGAGGCAAATCAAAACGACCAACAAGTGCGACACCATCAGAAAAATCAATTGTACGAATAGATATTTTCATATCAAAACAGAAAACAACGTTAAATCATTTTAGGAAATAAAAGTATCTCAAGATTCAAACGAATCAGTCGATCGAGTAAGATGATCAAGTTTATTTTCATTCAAATTTCGAATTTTCTTTTCGACGAAATCAATTAGTTTATTGGCTACGGTCTTGGCAATCGTTTATTAAGTGCTCAATCGAACATATCGCATTTACTTCTACCGGATGGTTGTTTCGTTCGAACACATGTCGATACACTTAAACGTGGAGCTACATGCGTTGCCACGAGGTTTGTTCAATCAATTTCTTCGTCATTTCTATTTTCTTGCTTTAGTTTATATCGAGATAAGAGCTCGTATAAAGTTCAATTAGTAAATCCTGGCAAACAACTTGTTCAAGAACCGCCATCAGAATCAGCCGAACAAACAGATCCAGATGCAACTCCACGATCGATCGATGGTCGGTTGAAATTGTCTGTCGATTGTCGTAGAATTTGATATTTCTAGAAACTGAAACGAAGGCACCTGAAAAGAAAGTTGCAGAATATGGAGTTTTTACAGCTATGCTCAATTCGGGAATGATTCTTTCATGTAGTAATTACGATACAAAAGCGCCCAAAGGTAGACTTTTTAATTTCTGATCGATTGAATCATTTTCCGAGAGTTTTAGTTGAACTGCCACCACCTGAAATTGTCATTGCTGAAGTTCCTGCCGAAGAAAAAGTCGAAGATAAAAAGAAAGATGCGATGAAAAACAAGAAAAAAGGCAAATCCAATGAAGTCGAACCTCCACCAGTGGTAAGTCGTGTCCGATTGAAACTTTCTCTTGAATTACTTCATTTATCCTTATTTGAATTCATAATAAATTATTCCATAGGTTACAGAAGTCGTCGTCGAGGTAGCACGCATATGCTAACATATTTCTTTTCTATACATTTTTTATTTATTTCGTATAATATCCACAAATTTTCTTTGATTCACATAGTCTGTGATTGAACTGTTGCGATTGCAAAATGAAATCACATCAAATCAAATAATTGAACAGAAAAATAATGCCTTGTTTTTTATTTTGTTTCTATTAGGAGAAGGCACCAGCCGAACCAGTTTACCAGGCTGATCCATTTCAACGTTTGACAATTTCGATTCCAACTGGTCTTGTTGTTACTTTCTATCCCGATACTTTTCTTGGTAAAAACAAACAAACGAAATTAAAATTTCGAACTATTCATTTTTTCTATTTTCTATCAGGTGTTAAACCAACACAAGCTCATCAACCTCATAAAATCGTCTGTAAACAATACTATCCTTATTCATCGAAAGGCTTTCATGCATGTGAACAATCTCGTTTGAATGCGTACGAGGAAAGTTCGCGTATAATCGATGCTGAAGGACATGTTATGATATTCAAACGTAATGGTGAAATAACTGTATGTTGAATTGAGAGTCTTTATTTTATTATTATTATTATTATTATTTGAATGAATATAGATTCTTCAGCCCGATGGTGGAATTTTTACTAAGACACTTGTCTATCAAAATGAACCGGAAATTGAGATCAGTACGGAGAGTTCGCAAAGTGCGAAGAAAGATTTGAAAACTGAACAGAAAGGAAAGAAAAAAACCGATTCGAAAAATGACTCGGACGCCACAATCATCAATGAAGAAATTAAACCGCAAGTTTTTCAATGGAAAAACGTTACATCCGACGGACTTGTTTATATACAAAATTCGACAACTCAAGAATATGAAAAAGTCGATCAATTACGTTTGATTTTAGAAACTAATCCAAAGACAACTGAAGTACGATAAGAATTTGTTTAAGAAAAAAAACAAACAAACTTTTCTCTTCTGTAGCAAGTTATTCATCGTGAAGATAAAGTCGTTATCGCTTTTCGTTCCGATGGTTCACGAATTGTTAGTTTTGCTGATGGAACACGAATAACATCTTACGAAGTCATGGAAAATAAAAACAACACTCCAAATGATCAAGAAACTGGCGAACGATCAAATTCGATGTTAGGCATGCGTAAAATTCCTCATGTTAAAATCGAAGCTCTCGGCTATGCAACCGTTGCATTCAATTGTCAAACGACGGACTGTCGAACTGTTTTCAATGATGGCAGTTCGATCGATGTTTTTACCAATGGTACTTATTCGATATTTGAAAATAATGGTGAAAAATTCGATATCAATGATAATGGCGATATACTTTTCGATTTTCAACAATCGATCTATGGCAAACGTATTCAAGAACTATTTGCTAATATCGAACCGAGCAAATGTCTTATGTCACAAAATGGAGATATGATATTCGATGCAGTTGATTATGAACAAACACAATATTGTGTTGAAGCATCAGGAGATGCATATTCGAAAGAAAATGGACAAACGAAAAAAGCAACTCAAGAACTGCATGTGCCGAGGTAAATGAGAGAATTTTGTTTTGGTACAAAGAATGAAAAGAATATATTTTTGTTTGTAGATTTTTTATTGTTCATGAAGATGGTAGTGGAACGGAATTATTACGTTTTAAAGATCTTTATGCTTATTTACGAATGATGGATCTTGATCCAAGTACGGCAGTTGTCCGAGAACCGTTATTAAGTAATCCGAAAGTAACTGGTGCAACAGTAATGAAACCATTTCAAGGTATCAAAACAACGTGCTGTTTATTTTCTTTTGATTTTGTATTTTGAATTTTCAAATTAGATGAAGTTCACCGTCGTTGGTTAACAACATTCGATGATGAGTCGGTTGTTCCAGCTAGTCTTCGAAATTATACGTCAGCAACTGCAATGACACGCAGTTATTCGTCGATGTCAGGAAGTAATAATTCATCATCGAATCATTTTAATCATCAAGAAAATGCCATACTTCGACAATCGGAAAAAGCCAGTCAACAACCATTTAAATCAAATACATTAGCAACAAGTCTATCAACTCAACAGCCCATTCTTGAAATGCCCAAAGCATTGGACTATCGAAATTTTATGGAATTTCAACGTTTAAATGATGATGTCCGAATGAAACTATTTTCTTCGTTGAAGTAAAACTCGCGAATTTGACTTCTCTTTCATCTACTGATCTCTGTATTTATAATTTCTAGATCGTATATAGATTTTGTGAAAAATCGAGCTGATTTTCATATGAAATTATTACCACACGATCATCGAAGTCGATACGAAAAGGAACAGGCTAATCAAATCTGGAAGAATGTCCGACCACAAGGAACTACAAAAGGTTTTTGTTTGTTTGCTATATTTCATTCAATGGATTGTTTATTATGTTTTGTTTTGTTTGTATGTTGAATTTAGATGATTTAGCGTTGCTCTATTTGAAAACTGTTCATCCCGATCGACAAAAAGGCATGACGCATCAATCTGTTGTGCCGCTATCGAAAAAATTCAATCTCGATCATTTACACGATGAACTTCGTCAAGAGAAATTCAATAAACAATTACGAACTGATATGAATAGAGGCATTGCTGTGCCTTATTTCAAAAGTGAATGGGGAATGGCATACAGACAAAAACAACATGAAACAGAACGTATTTCACCAAGAGGAACGCAAAGTGCTGGAGTAACAAGTAATTGTTTCGTTTTTTTTTCTGTTCGAAAGTATTGAATTATATTTTACTTTTTATCCTATTAGAATTATCCAATGGTGGCATTGAAAGTCCAATAAAATCACCACCAACATCACCAATGGATCAATCACATCGTCTATCACAAATTCAAAAAGCTCAACCTATTCGTAGTGCTAGTACAGGTAGATTCAGAAAAAAACACAACGAACTTGCTTTTTATCAGTCGTGAATTATTTTTCTCAGAAGCTGAAGATAATAAAACAATCAGCGGTTCAGAACAACACGATCAAGACGGCACTTATCGTCCTATTAAGCCGTTTACATCGCCGAGAAATAATATACAATTCGATGCATTTGGTAATAAACGTGCACAACCAATTCGAATACCGAATGCACTCAAAGGTTCACGACCAAATGCACAACCACATGCACGAGTACGTGTCCGTTTTCAGTTCTAATACTCTCTAGTTAGGAAAAATGTTATAGTTTTTGGATATGGAAGAACCGGTTATGGCTCGACCGAACAATGCATCGATTGGCACAGCAGCTTTAAATAATCGACCGTTGAGAGAACGACGTGGCTGTGAACTTTTTCCTGACCGAATTGATTTTGGTACACTCAAAGAAGGTAAATAGAATTTTGTTCGTTCTCTATTACAATGCAATCGTTCATATAGGGGCGACTTATGGTGCAGAAATTGAAATAAAGAATGTTGGCATTGATGCATGTCGATTCCGTATACGTCAACCTCCACTAGGCACTGGATTACGAGTTGTATTTCAACCTGGACTTGTACGTCGAGTTTGATTTCGAAATCTTTTTTTTCCAAAGAAATGAAAATTATTTTCTTAAGCTTGCTGCTGGAATACGTCGGCCAATTATGATCGAGCTCTATGCAATTATTAAACAGAATCAACAACAATCACAAGGACTTTATCAACTTGATCAAGCGATTGAAATCATAACTGAAACGGATATTATGCATTTGCCTATTCGTGCGAAAATCGCAAGCGAAGAACAATTCGATGTAATGTTTGTTAACAAAGATGAAACAGCTGGAATGAATAAATCGATTCGTCTTCTGGCTCGAAAAAGTCCAAATGTCAACGACTGGCTTGATGATACACATGAGAATTCGATGATCGTCACAAATGAATGAATGAATGACGAATGATTTCGAACATTAGTGTATTTTATATTCGTTTTTTTTCTTCTCTTTTAAAAACTTGAATAAAGAAAATACATAATTATATATTTTACGATTTCATATTTTCTTTTTTTTCCAATTTTATCATTTCTATGCTATCGGAACATTCATGAATACTTTAGTTGCTCAATTTTGATTCTTCATAACAAACAAAATCAATGATTAACTACCTTTTATGTCATCGAAATCGTAGTAGTTTTTGTTTATAACAAGATACATTTGTTTTTCTTTCACATTTTAAAGAACATATCAATGATGTTTTTTCTTTTATTTATCATATCGATTTATATACAAGATACAAATGCTGTATGGCCATCAATAAACAATTCACCTATTCAACTTCTTGGTCTCTTTCCAGATCCAGAAAATACATCAACACCAACATCAACATCTGTTCATTCGAGAGCCATGTTCAAAGCTGCGATTCTTCTTGCTCAACAGTATAATATTACAATTCAAGATGAATTCATTGATTGGAAAGTTGGTCAAACCGATGGAAATGTGATCAATGCTATTAGTGACACATGTCAAGCGATTACACAATCGAACATACTTGGAATTGTCGGTCCAGCTTTTTCTCGTGAAGCGGATCATTTATCTGCATTTGCTGGTAGCATTGGTATTCCAGTCATATCTTATGGGGCAACCGATCCTTCTCTATCCGATCGCAGTGCATTTCCAGCATTTCATCGAACAATTGCATCTGATTATGCAGCTGCAATAGCTATTACTAAACTTTTTACTCGATACAATTGGACATCAACTATAATCATCTATCAAAATGATGCATTTGGAAAAAATGGAGCTAACATGATTTTACAAGCATTAAATGATGCTCAAGTCGTAGTTACGAAAACAATTGCTTATGATTTGTCAACAAAGAAGATTGCAGGTGATTTAAAAACTATGTTAACAACTAGTTCAGCTCGAGTAGTTATACTATGGATGGATGCTATCAATGCACCAGTAGTTATACAAAGTGCATTAGATAATGATGTACTCGGACCACAATTTACTTGGATTTTAAGTTCAATTATTCCACTGAATTCTTTCAATCGATCTTATATTTCGAAATTAACCGGAATGTTAACTATCGAAGCAGTTGTTGGTGATGTTATCAACGAACCTATCAATACAACTTTGCTGAATGACGCTTATAATTTGTGGCAAGAATATGAACCTGAAACATTTCCAGGAACGGATTCAGTTGATTATTATGCATTGTTTACATTCGATGCAACATGGACATTTATCTTATCTTTACAAGAACTATGTTCGTCATCATCATTCTGTACTCAAATGACCAGTGCATCGACATGTTTTGATTATCGATCAAGTGATTTAAATTCATTGATGCAGACAATTGATAATATCTCGTTTGTTGGTGTATCGGGACCGATCGGATTTTCTAGTAATTCAACAGATCGAACGGCTGGCATCTATTACATTGCACGAAATGCTCAACCTTCAGCTAGTGGTATGCTATTCACACCAGTCTTGCAATATGTTAGTTCAGGTGATTGGACAGACTTGGCAATATCAAATGTGATTATTTGGCCAGGTAGTTCTCTGACAGCACCGACTGGTCGACCATTATTGGAAGGTGTCATCTTAAAAATTGCCATTACACAAGCTATTCCATTTTCGATGTTAACTTATGAAGTCGACGAATTCGGACGTAATACAACGAAATATATTGGATATGTGCCTGATCTTATTGCTAAATTGGAATACAATATGAAATTTATTCCTCAACTTATTCTACCACCATCGACTAAAACTTACAATCAAATCATACAAGATGTTGCCAATGGTGTTTATGATATATTTATAAGTGATGTTACGGTTACATCAACACGACGACAAATGGTTGACTTTTCCGATACAATCTTCGATAATTCTCTACGACTTATGACAAGAAAAGCACAAGATGAAATTATAGATTTACTAGGATTTCTTCGAACATTTACCAATGGACTTTGGCTGGTTCTTTTAGCTCTCGGATTAGTTTCTGCTGTATTAATAAGTCTTATGGAACGACAAGATAATGAAGCATTACAGAATAGAACAATAATACCGTTGGCTTTTATGGGCGCATGGTTTTCTCTTGGTGTTCTAGTTGGTTATGGTGTAGACTTTCATGTTACAACAGCTGCAGGTCGTCTTCTAACTGCTGGTCTCTATGTGATCAGTTTAGTATTCGTAGCTACATATACCGCAAATTTAGCTTCTTATCTTACTATTAAACAAGTTCAACAAATTGTCTCCGGTGTCGATGAAGTTAAACAAGGAAAAGTACCATTCAATCGAATTGGTATTCGTCCTGGTTCATCATTCGAATCATATTACTTAAGAGAAATATCTCATGGTGTCAAAAATTACTATCCATTATCATCTAGTAGAGAACTATATTCAAGTTTATTGAGTGGAGCTACGGATATAACTATAATCGACAGTGGAGTCGCAGAATATATGACCAATAATGTCTATTGTAATTTAACATTAGTTGGTGCAGAATTCGAACGAACTACGTTCGGTGTTGCCATGCCACACAATTGGATATATGCAGCAGATTTAAATGAAAATATATTATCATTACGAGAATCAGGTGATCTTGATGACTTACGAGCCACGTGGTTTCAATCGAAAACTTGTCCGGTTATATCCAATGATTCAGATCCGATGGGAGTCAATTCATTAGGCGGCTTATTTATTACATTTGGTGCCGTCAGTATTCTTGCATTGATAGTATATTTTTGGATGAATCGCATGTTTATTAAACATTATATATCCTATCTTATTCGTCGAGCAAGAAGATCTATACGTAAATGAATTATCCATGTTTCTCTCTCTCTCTCTCTTGAAACCATAAGTTTTAAAATTAAAAATTGCAATTATTTTTCTTTTTCGCTTTTGTAAATCCTTAGTTTCACATGTATCTACTCGAGTTTGGTTTCTGTCGTTTGCTCGTTTTTAATGTAAACACGCATTAATCGATTGAAAATAAATCTATAACATAGTTTATATTAAACTGCATGGAGAATTAGATACAATTTGATAATATCATTAAAATGCTAGTTTAAGAACAGACAAACATAAAATCAAAGAGTATAAGACAAGAAAAAAAGACATTTATATACGAATATAAATCAAGAAGCACAAAAATTCACATTTATTGATTTGTTTTCTTTGCGTGTTTAATAAAACTACCCCAAATTTGTGAATGTGTGTTGTAAAGCGAAAGTAAAATAATGATAATAAAAGAGAAGAAAAACCGAACGAAAGAAAGAAAGTGCACTCAGATCATAACAAACAAACAAACGAAAAGAAGAAAAATAAAAATAAAAAGAATGTTCTATTGCACATGAACACACACAGTCTCATACTAGATGTGTACGTGTGTTGTTTATTGTTTTTTGTTTATAATTTTTCACAACAAAAGAGAAAAAAAGGAAATCGTTCGAGTTCTTTCTCAAGAAAGAACACAATTGGAGGACGATTCGACCGTCTGAGTATGAGAATTGGTGCCATTGGTCAATGATTCCGAAAGAGGAGACGATGAAGATGTTGACGAATTCGTATTATTAATAAAAACAGATTGTAAAAGTTTATTTCGAGCTGTATCGTTATTGAGTTGATTGGGAACGTTTTCGACATGTGGATTCGAATGAATAAAATCACTTGTATGAACTGTTTTGCCAGAACTCAATCGTATATCAAGATGTTTCGGTTGGGCAGATGAATCGGTAGTCGACGAATTCGAAAGAGAATTCTGTCGATGTGCAATCGACGACGATGCTGCTGTTTTAGTTTCTTGAGCTGAAGTTACTGTTCGTGCTCGTACTGAGCCTGGTGAGAATAATGATGGTTCAATGGGTTCATCTGTCGATGTCGAAGGTAGAACAATATCTCCACTAAATCGTCGTGGTCGGATCGTTGGTGATGTATCACTATGCGTTCCATTTTTTGGTAATTGAGTATTAATTGTTAACGATTCGAGAGATGATAGTGCTTGATTCGTATTCGTTTCTGAACTAGTACGATTACGTTTATTTTGTGATAAAATCGACGAATGATCACCGATAGTCGATTGTTCGAAAAATGCTGCTTGCTTTTTGGTTGGTGATATTGAAGAGAAAAATGTTCGACGTTGATTTATCAATGCTTGAGCTTGATTACGTACGAATAATAACAGAGTTTTATATCCCGGACTAGAAGACAACGACAAACAAAATGAAAATTCAAAAATATTTAACAAAAGAACAAACAAACCATTCGATATCTGCCCATGTTTCCAATTCGACAAGTCCACGTTGTAATGCAAACATATGCGTAGCAAAATCTTGTACTCGAATTGTATTGATAACTTGCGTTATCATCGTTTGACTTCGAAGAATTAAGGCAAATAGAAGTGCCCAATCGTAGTAATCAGCCATTAGGAAAGTATCATAGAGATATCTAATTATTTTTTTGTTTAGAAAAAATATTTAAAAGGTTTCTCGTTACTTGATTTGTTTTTCACATAAATGCGGACCTCGATTAGCTAATTCTTGACTGAGACTTTCAATATCACGATTATTGAGTATATCATCGAATTCATTATCCATCGGCATTGAACTCGCTTCCGATGTTAAACTCAATGTATCAACTAAATCAATTTCGAACGAACAAAAACCGAAGATTTATTTATTTGAATGAATAGAAAACATACGAAAATCTCGTTGTCGTTTCGGTGTTAGATCGACATTCATTTCTTCTTTTGATGTTGCACGAGAAACTTGTGACGAATATTTTTCTTCTAGAATAAAACTATTCGAATAAATTCGAAAATTCAAACAACAGATCTCACCATGATCACCATTGCGATCATTCGGCCCGAAACCTGAATCTGACTGTTGACCGTTGTTATCAGTACTGGATGTTGTTGAATCTTTATCACCTGTGCGAGAAACCAAAAAACTTAATATTGATTTATTGAGAAAATCGAAAGAACAACGAACGATATAGAGGATTGAAGAAAACACTAGGAGAGAAAATCACAGGAAATGGCCAAGTAAATTCAAGATGGAGTGCTTTTAATGTTTCGGGATAATTCGAAATAATCATTGCAGATTCATGTCTAAAGAATTTATCATGAAAATTCAATTCTTTTTTTTTTCGCTCTACCTATGCGTTCTTAGCCAATTGAGTAAATCAAAATCAGTTATATTCGCTGCCATGTAACCTAAATGTCTCAAACGACCTTTCGATATTGCGTGCAGAGCATGTTGATTGAGTGTTTTTTGTATGAAATTAATCGGTACATTTGACGATGCTGTTGTCTGTGCTGCTGAACTGTCGTTTGATTCGAGTGAATGTTGTTGACTTAATTGTGCATCACTATCTTTTCTCGGTGATTTTCCATCCGATGAACTCGCTAGTCGTTTGCGTGTATCGTTCATCGAATTATTCGGTGATTCATTCGATGGATTTGTCGATGAATTATTATTATTATTTGAAGTATTGAGAACGGTTGTTGGCGACGGCCAATTGGCTTTTGGTTTTAGATTTGGTCCTTGAACAGGTGCTGGTGGTGCTTCAGGAATAGTTGTTATTGTTGATGTTGGATTCGGTACGACATTTGCAACACTCGGTGTTCGTTGTCGCATATTACCGACGTAGGTAAACTTCAGTGTATCACGATGAGGTGAAAGAGCCGATTTTTGACCGAGAGTCGTCGACGCACGATTGCTTTTTGTTGATGGAGGAAATCGTGTGTTGATCGTGCGAATATATTCGTCGTTGTTTAGATCTTGAGGGTCTAGAGGAAAGAAAAGAATTGAAAAGAAAAGAAAAAACGAGCTTTGATAATTACCAATGGAACGAATAAATCGAAGAATATCGGTTGCTAATTCCCAGCGAGCATTTTCGAGAGAATGTTCAAGTAAAACTTGTGCAAACTAAATTCAATTTTAAAAAGTAAAAAAAAAACGACTGATATTTTCTAATTCGAATTTACGTGTTGACTGATTTCACTTTTCTCGAGATTTTGAATGATAATTAAATAGGATGCCGCTGTTTCGAGATTATTATCATTCAAACATTGCTAGAAAATATCAACGAACATATGTCCCAGGAGAATTCTACTCAAACAAAATTCTACTTGAAAGAGTTTCTTCGGATCGCCAATGATCGATGTTGAAAATAAACAAGGCCAAAGAGCGACCTCAGTTTTTCGTGCACAATGAGAAATAATTCGAAGAAATTGAGGAAACAATTTTATGAAGTCTGTTACACGTGGCAGAAGCGGATCTAAATCAAACCGAACTTAGCACAATGAGAAACAAGCAAATGATTCCTACCTGGTATCGGCTGTGTGCTCGTTGCTTCTTCTTCGAGAACTTTATGTAGGAGCAACTCGAGTACATGAGAAAAATGCGGGATACTCTTGCATGTCTGAGCAATTTGTAATGCATCGAAATCGAGATTTTTTCGAATTAATTCTTGAAAGACATGATTGAGAAAGACTTGAGTGGTTTTTGTTATTGAGCAGAATGTTTTCGACTGAAATGTTTCTAATTCCGACATAGCACCGAGTATAACGGCTTCTTCAACGACGATAGCCAATGGATAGATCGTTAGACCGAATGTTAACATAATTCGTGGCGATTGAAATATTGGCTCGTCCATTTTTCTGTACAATGGAAGCCAAACTTTCATTCCATGTAAACCACAACAAAGCCAGAGAGCATTGGATAGATAGGGATTTGTTGAATTTTGATGAGATATTGTCCAGATACTTTCGACCCAGGCAGCGATCATCACTGGAGGAACGAACGTAACTGATTGAAGAGCATTTTTCTTGGCTGGTTTTTGAAGGACTAATGGCGAACCGCCACGTTCTTGTTGAAGAAGAAGAAGACGACCGCAAACATTAAGGAGAATACTTTGTGGAGGATTTTCATTGGATGATGTATTCGCTTTTGGTAGACCTAGTTTTGATAGATTTTATTTTGAACTAAAATATTTGTCTCTCTCGCTCTCGCTCTACCTGAATCCGTTCGAAGAGAAGTCAAACCAATAAATGGTACAAATACCGCATGAGGCACATACGATTCGACTGATATTTCATGTAATTTAACGAGAAATGCACTTGGAACTAAAAAGACACGAACAGTATTTTCCTTCTTGTTCTTGTTCAATCGATCTACCTGGCTTAGCGTCTTTCTTATCTAAACCATACAACATAATGTGTAAATCATATGTAAATACAATTAATGTATCATCGTAGATATTCAAACAGATGATCGGCGATTGTAAACGAGTGACATTCGAAAATTGATTATCCAAATTTGTCAAACGTGAATACAACCGAATCTAAACAAAAGTTTTGATTAATTTCGAAATTTCAATTCTATGTCAATGATTAATTCCCAAATGATATTGTTTGAAAAAAGAAACAGATACATGCAGAAAGAAAGAGAGAGAAAGAAAAAAACATATAAACATATGTTAGTTTCGGTTTTTATTGAGCTTATCATCTCCTCTTACTTCATGTCTCGGTAAACGCTAAAGATATATTCGATAGAAGAGAAGAAAAAAAAATAAACTAATCTCAACGTACTTCATCACGATTTTCACTGGATGATGTACAACCACAGAGAACAAATTCTTGCCACCATAACAAACCGCCAACAACTCGAATATCACGTTCCTACAAAAAGAATTTTAATTTAAAAAAACAAAAAAAAAGCTTTTCAATTGACTTGTCCAGCGTTGCCGAATAACTTCCATTTTCGTGTAACTAACGATGAATGTACAAATCCATGTTGACCAGCAACCGCAAGATATTGACCAGTATTATCAATACAAGCAAACTGAAAAACAAACAATCATAGATAAAAGAAAATCTCGAATGAACAACTTTTATTGGCCAATTATTATGAATATAAAGTTGAGGTACTTGAATAACTTGCCAACCAACATCACAACCAACAGAAATCGAAAGGCCATTTGTTGTTGATTGTTGATTACCACTGAGATATAGATAAACTTTATCCTCAGATTGTAATAATAAATGTTCAATGCTTCCCTAAACAACAAAGCTCAACAATCAATACGTGAATTTCAATTGTTCACAAACCGAATGAGGATTATTAATCACCGATGATTTTAAAAAATTGATCATAATTAATTGACTATGATTTTCTTTCAATGTTTCATCGGGTGTTGTTGTTGATAAAGTTGAATTGTCTTTTTCACTCGCAAGCCATAGTGTATATCCTTCAGGACCCCATTCCTATAATCAAACTTTCAATACTAAATCATCAAGATATTTGACTGTTTACCATCACACGGCAAAGACCATATGAATGCATTGGATTTCTAATTGAGAAAGAAAAATTATGAAAAAAAATATGTCCAATCAACAACTTACAAAGCTTGTTCCGACGAATATGAACAATGAAGAAGAATACCGAATACCGTCCAAACAGCGAATGCTCCGTTCTCCCAAAGAGTACAAAGAACACGATAGTCAGGACTCCATTTCATCGAACATAGAGCACCGATAGTTTCGATTAAATCTATTCGAATTATTTCAATTAGAATTTCATTTATGAAACAAATTTTACCAGGAAAATTTTCGACAGATAATTGCATTTTAAAAGCTAATTGTAATGACGCTGTCAATTCATCGATATAATAGACAACGCCTTGTCCATTCGTTGAACCGAATGCTAATAATTGATAGATTGCATTTAATGCCACACAACAATGAGTTTTCCAGAGTTTTTCATCGTTGTTTGGTTGAATAACAATACATTGACATTGCTACGAAAAAAAAAATAAATAAAAAATCGATTTCTCATCCTCAAGAATCAGTTTACTTGTGGTTCAAATTTTGATGTTTCACAAATGATTAAGCCCGATGTTCCATCACTAAAAACAACGCCGATACCATTCAATAACGGAGAGAATTCAATCGATTTTGCATAACGTTCCGAACGAGGAATTTTAAAAACTAAACAAATTCAATCGAATAACATCTCGAAAAAAAAATATTCGCACCTCGATCTGAATTCAAAGATGTCGTGTACGTCAATGCGTTCAATGATATTGTCAAATGTTGATGAATGACTCCGTCCCATGAGACTCGATGAAGAAATCCACTATCATCAGCAACAAGCAGATCTCCACCGATGTTAACCAATCTAAATCAAAGAGTTTTGTATTGATTTCAATTGAATCATCACACGAACACACCCTTGAATATTTGCTCCGATATGTAATGAACTGTCTTGAATGAGTTTTATTCGAACCATAGGAAAAGTAAATTGTGCTTCGGTATTAATCCGAATGAGATATTCGCTAAAAAAAGCAAAAGGAGAGATAGTTTCGAAATTAATCTATGAATTCGTTCTACCATGGATCTTCTTCATTAATCGAACCGAAAAATGCTGATTTCGGTTTATCAATCACAACTTTGTAATAAATAATAAAACCTTTTGTCGTCTAAATCAAATCGAAGTTCTATCGATCGTTAGTTTTAGTCAACAAATATTACGTACAGATATTGCTAATTTCTGAGTATCATTTCTCCATTCTGCATGAAGATTTTCTCCGTAAACAGCAATCGAATTTTCGGCTCTTCGAACAAGACCAACTAGAGCTGTTGGCTAAACACACAATCGATCATTTAATATGCGCATATTTTTTTTTTGCTTTTCAATTTACTTTTGTCAGCCATACGCTTATAATTGAAGGTGTAAGTAGAACAAGTTTTAGACGATCACGTGTTGTACGAATAAAATTAATATCATACGAATCTTCGATAGGTAACGAAAAGTTTCGAAATGAACCGATTGGAAAATACATATTCACTTCATCTAAATAGCAAAAGAACAAGTGAAAACGTGTCGTTTCGATGGTAATTAGGGTAACATATTGTGGTAAAGATTTTTTTTTTGAGTGAAAACATATCTCGAACGTGTATACGTTGAAGAAACAAATAGGAACAACGCCATCTGATCGAAAATATTTCATTTTGATTGGTAAAATCGACTAGATCATTGAATGAATTTATCGTTTTAGAATTGAAATTTTACTTCAAATATCAATGTTTGTTATTCAGTCAAACAACAATAACACTCTTCAGTTTGAACAATATTGATATTTATTATTTTTAGATAAATAGATGTCCCTAAACACACGATAGAGACGTGCTTTGAGCTTTCAGATTCGAACAACAAGACATGTTTTATTCAAAATAAAAAACGAAAAATATGAAAGATCTTTCCTAGGTAGATAACTATTAGTAGAAGACTATTTTCAAATATATTTGTTAACGAAACATTGTCAATAGATGACACTAGACGTCAATTTTAATTTACTAAAATCGAAAAGAATTTTACAGAACATTTATGAAAAAAGAATTCAATTCATAAAAATCGAATTTTTTCTATTTTTAATCGATATTTTTTTCTTTTCGTATGATTCATAATCATTTCTTATTGGTTCAATTGTCTACTCTCTCATATATTCATTCATTCATTTATTGATTTATTTACAACATTTAATTTGGAAATTTCTTGTAATTTTAGATGTCTGTTCGCTTTGCAGAACCCGAAATAATCAACAAAACCGAGCAGGAAGAAGAGAGTGACGATGAAGAAACCGTTTCTCGTTCATTCTACGATTTCGGTCTTGACAATCGTCTCTTAAAATCCATTGCTGATCTACAATGGTCAGCACCAACACCGATTCAAGCTGAAACAATTCCCTATGCTCTCTCGGGTAAAGATCTTCTTGTCAAAGCACGTACTGGCAGTGGCAAAACAGGTGTCTACGCCATCGCTGCTATTCAACATTTACTAACAAAAAAACAAACAAACAATCCGAATGTTCGCATTCTCATACTTTCACCAACGAAAGAACTCTGTCATCAAATCTCGAATGTTCTCTCGAGATTGACGACGTACTGTCGTCGTGATATCAATCTCTACGATCTTTCGAATTCACTTTCGACACAAATTCAAAAACAATCATTAGTTTCGAATAATAATTCTCTACCGGATATTATTATATCGACACCAACGAAACTGCTCGAACATTTAAAAGATCATACGACACCATTGAATTTAAATACACTGGAATTATTCATACTCGATGAAGCTGATATTCTCTATTCACTTGGTTATGCACAAGATATGAAAAAATTAACGAAATATCTTCCATCGAAATCGAAATCCTATCAATGTTTTCTTATTTCAGCAACATTGAACGATGATATTCTTCAATTAAAACAATTGTTTCTTCATAATCCAGTTAAAATCAATCAAAACGATGATTATTCAACAATTCTACCTGATAATAAACAATTACTACAATATTACATCTATTGTGAACATGATCAGAAGTTTATTCTCGTTGTAACGATATTAAAATTGCATTTGCTCGTCGGTCGAACGATTGTTTTTGTTAATTCAGTTGAGCAAGCTTATCGTTTGAAATTATTAATGGAACAATTTCATATCAAAACTTGTTTATTAAATAGTGAATTACCCATGGATTCACGATTACATATCGTTCAGCAATACGTACGAACTTTTTGTTTTTCGATACAAAAAAAGAAGCAAAGATTTTGTCGAATTTAGAACGATGGTTTGTATGATATTATGATTGCAACCGATGCACCTAATGTCGTACCGGAAACTCAAGAAGATGAAGAAGATGATAGTAAGAGAATTTCATAATTGATTGATTGATTTGCAGGAGATGTTTAGAGAAGAAAAAGAAAACTCAAAAAGGTGATAAGGAATATGGTGTTTCACGTGGTATTGATTTTCATCGTGTAGCGAATATAATTAACTTTGATTTTCCAACGGATTTCGATTCGTATGTTCATCGAGTCGGACGAACAGCCCGAATCGATCAGAAAGGTGATAGATAACAAACAAAAAAAGAAAGAAACAAACCACAAATTTTATCAAAATTTTTAGGTTTGGCTCTTTCGTTGGTTTCTCAAAAGGAAATGTCCGATTTCGAAGTTGTTCGTTCGGAATTAGAAAACGAATACGGTGAAGATATGTTTCATCTCTATCGTTTCAAATCCGAACAAGTCGATGGCTTTCGTTATCGTGTTCTCGATGCTCTACGAGCCATAACACGTGTGTCGATTCGAGAAGCACGTTTAAAAGAAATCAAATCGGAAATCTTCAATTCGAAAAAGCTCAAAACCTATTTCAACGATCATAAAAAAGAACTGCAATTGCTTCGGCATGATTCGCCATTGCATATCGTCAAAGTGAAAGAACATTTGAAACATGTGCCCGATTATTTAATACCCAATTCGTTGAAGAAAACTTCATCGACAGTCGTCAACACCGATCAACAACAGCAAATGACAAATAAAAGAAAATCAGATGTTATTCATACGAATGTAAAACGGATGAAAAAGAGCAATCCGTTGACGAATTCATTAAATGCTGTGTCTGTTTTGAAAAAAGAATTGTCACGAAAAAAAAATTGAAACAAAATTTTTGTTGATTTTGTTTTTGTTTTCTAGATTTTCACCTTTTTTGATAGTAGATCGTTCTCGTTTTTTTTTCGTCAGACATCATGTCAGCAACTAGTGAGAATTTACTTTCAAACAAACGAAAATTTCTTTCAGATCTCGGAGATTTATCTCCGACGGCCGCATGTTTTCGATCGATTCAAGCTCAGGTACAGAAATCGATCTCGTCGATCGTTCGAATCCGATTGTTTATTTTAGGTCGAAACGAAAAAAATAAAAACCGAAGACAACGATGAAACTGATAATATGATGATTTGTGATGAAACGAACGAGAAAATCGAGAAAACACCAACGATTTTAGTTCCAAAACATTGCAATGGTATTTGCAAGTATGTTGATATTTAAGAATAAAGAGAGAGACATTAATTAATTCATATTTTCAGTGCTGATGCAAGTCCAACAACATTAATCATGCGTTGCTATTGCGATCCGTATCGACTCGGTGGTCTCGTACCATACCATTCGGATATCTACTGAACATTTGATCGATCGTTTTTTTGTTTTGTCTGTAATTAATCATGAATGTATCTCAATCTCTGTATCTCATTTTCGAATAGGAAACTTCAGAATTTCAAACAAAGTCAAAATAAACATGCTAAAAAACTGATTTGCTATACATATTCACTGTTTGTTTCAGATTTCATGAATAATTTATGTAAATACAGTGGCTCGGGCGTATTAGTTATTGACATAGCAACTGATAATGTTCTCTTAGTTTACGATTACTCAGGCAATTATAATTGTTGTGGTGGATTTTTGAAATATAATTTCGATGATCCGCAATTTCTTGAGAAAACAGCACAAGAAGAACTGTACGAAGAAACTCGTATGTTAATAAACTGCAATCTCGACGAGTTAGCTGCATGTCCGTTCATCGATTTACCTTTGTATGAAGATATTTTTCGTTGTTATATTTTGAAAATCCGTTGTCAAACGGATATTTGTGAACAATTCGAAAAAACTGTGATCGATGAAAAAACATTCGATGAAGATTATTTCGAAACGACAGCACTCGCTTTTTTCTCGATTGAACAATTTCGAAATAGAGAATCGATGGAAATCATCGAACAAACATTTCAAGGTCTCGCTCATGATGGAACGAAATGTAATCTAAATAAACGAGCAATAGCTGCGATAAAAACTGCAATTCAATCTAATTTATTATAAATTTAAATGTTGTTTTTTCTTTTAAATTTTATTCTAGAACTTTTAAAAATCAACCATGAGTAACATCGAACAGCAGATCCAAGATGTAAGAAAATATTTTCTCGAAAAAGAAACGAAAAAAGTTCGTTTTCTTCTCTGTAGCTCAATGCTGACGTTGAAGAAATGAAACGTTTAGTTGCTCAAGCAACACGTTCACGTGTGAAACAAGCAGTTGAATTGCAACAACGTCGATTCGAAACTGATTTAATTACTCTCAAAGAGAAACAAGAAAAGGCTGCAGCACCAGTTACAGAAAAAAAACCGGTCGCACCTGTAGCAAATCGAAGTTATACGAAAGAAATAACACTCTATGGTAATACGACTGTTTGATTTTGAAATTCTCGAACAAGATTTTCATTGTTTAGCATGGGATCAATCGGATAAATTCGTGAAGATCTATGTTCAAAACTTAGATGGTGTCGGTGATTTACCATCGGAGCAAATTCGTTGTTCATTTGAAAACTCGTAAATAGAATTCAAAAATCATTGATTCAATAGATTTGTTTGTATTTTTGCAGAGGTTTTACATTGGAAATTCAAAATTTAAAGAATGTCAACTATGTTTTCAAACGAACTCGACTTCTACATGAAATCAAACCCGAACAATCGAATTTTAAAGTAAAACTAATTCATTCGCATAACTTCTTCAAATTAATATCCATTTGTCTAGGTGAAAAAAGATATGATTATCATTTCATTAGCCAAAACTGATTCGAAAAATTGGGAATGTATTCTTCGTGATGAAAAGAAAGCTCCTGAAAAGTAATTTCAAACTTGTTATTTGACGAATTCATTATTCATTGATGTAAAATAAATATAGAACCGTTCCAAAAATGGACGAAGGCAAAGATCCAGGTGATTCATTAATGCAATTAATGAAGAATATGTACGACACCGGTGACGATGAAATGAAACGAACAATTGCCAAAGCTTGGACAGAATCACGAGAGAAAATGAATACTGGCGGAGGTGATTCGGATATGCCAGGATTTTAGAAAAGTTTTCTTCTTTTTTTCTTTTAAACAAATAAACTAGATATTGTGATCATGTCGTTTCTTTGTTGAACAAAAGCTGCTGATGAACACGTTTTTTTTTATGATTAACATTTGTTTGTCTTTTCAGATTAATTAGAAATGGCTACAGCAGGTTATGTTCGTCCTGCAACTTATGTAAGTCAAATCAAATTTATTATTAAACAACTAATTCGATATATTTTCTAGTCATCGATTCGAGATGATGATGATGAAGGTTTAGATATTCAAATCGATTCGTAAGTTAAGTTAGTTCGAAGATCTGTTTATATGTGTATTTGGTATTCTAGGGATACGACACGATCAAGTGCAGGTGATGGTGTGAAAAAGTAGATTGAGATTCGTTTGTTTTTTTTTCGATTCTTGTTAATCATTTGTGTGGTTTTATTTTAGACTTCATGGTCAAGTTAAAGAAGTTGTTGGCGTTATGAAGCAAAATATCGATCGATTATTAGATCGTGATGCGGGTTTGAATAATCTCATGATACGTGCCGATGATCTCGAAACATCAGCATCAACGTATAATCAAACGACAAAACAATTACGAAGAAAATATTGGTGGAAAAATACAAAAGTAACATTTTATTAGTTATCATTCGAATGATTGATTTTCTCGTTTTAGACGAACGTTTGTATCGCAGGAATTGTTTTTGGAGTCATATTATTTATTATAAGTAAGATTTGAAACAAAAAATCGATGTGATCAAAATTCGAATGTTTTCATTGTGTAGTCGTCGCTGCATTTAATCGTCGTACAAAGAATTAATCGGAATTGTGGAATTGAATCTCATTTAATGGTTGGTCAGATTATCTATAGTCGTTGGTATACTGGTCAAATTCATCTATCTACTCATGCTTTTCCTTCCTCTTTTTGTCTGTTGTCTGTCTCTATGTATTTATTTCTCTGTAACAAAACACAAAATATTGAATCTCAAAATTACATCTTCCTATGTTGTACATTTCATTTGAATAAAACAAAAAATGAATGAATGAAATGAAATCAAACGAACCTTATTTCATGTGCGATACATACATATGGGGTCTTTTATCATCTGAAGAAGTAGGTGTGAAAAGTATGTTTTTTCTTTTCTTTGCGACAGGTAAGAATAGGCATCTGTCAAGCATTGCATTGATTGATTAGTTTTAATAAGAAAAGTTTCTATTTGTCTGTTGAGCGTAAATGAGGTTCTAATTTGAGTTTTGTCACCACCTAGTGTTTGTGAAGAGCTTTTCTCACACAGACATACGTACGTACGTATGTAATAGAAATATATCAGACAGACAAATTGAACAATTAGCGCATCCTGCCGTGGACAACGATGATGATCATCATCTTTTTCTTCTTCCTTGAAGCTATCGTTAAACGATGACATACCACTTCGACATTCTTTTCGATTCTATCTTCTTAAAAAAATCGATGAGATATTAAGTAGACAATTGAAAAATTGATTACATAGGATCGAAGAATATACGTATACAATTTAGTCAAGGATGACATCAGACTCTGTGTATATGCACGTACGTATGTTCTTCGATGGCAATATTCAAGAATTGAACGGCCGACTAAAGAGACATGGCATCCCTGCCGTGATTAGTTCGAAGAACAATAGATTCAATGTATATATACGAAAATCAATAGGTGCGAAGAGAGAGAGAGACAGAGAAGAATACGCGCTCTCTGGGAGGTCTTTTGCTTATACCGATAAGAAGAAAGTTTTATTTCAATATTCATTCGATTGTATGTTTGATCAATGCGCATCGAAATAAAATAGAAAAACGAACGAACGAACGAACGAGAGAAAGTAATTATTATTGAGAGATGGATGTGTTGTATTCAACTCATTCAAATGGAATGAATAACGACTATAACAATATGTTGTTATCGTTTTGTATATAGGTGATTTCAGGTGGAGAGACATACACTCAATCTTAAGCTCATCATGTTCTTAGTTTGTTGATTTAGATGAACGAATGAATATCCTGATGTTTAATGAACCGAATGATAATCGTTTTCACCTTGTACAAGTTAAATGAATTGATTGATTGATAGGAAAATTAAATGACAATAGATTTTTGTTTTGTTTTTCTAATATTTGTAAAATTGTCTCGTATAATAACAAGCAAAAAATACGTGTTTTGAAATGAAAGCAAACAAACAAACAAACAAAAAGGAAAAAAATGAAGAGAGAGAGAGAGAGAAAAAAAGATTTCAAGTAATGCACACACACACACACGCACACACATGCACAGAAATACATAGAATATTTATATAGAAATTTGTCAAAAATTAAGTCCCGTTTGTCGATGATAGTAATGTTGTTGCAAAGCAGCAGCATGATGAGGATGATAAACATGTGGATGATGATAAGCGCTCATTGTATGCATATGTAAAGGCCAATCAGTTGAAGTTGCTTGCGGTGCTGTTGGTACTTGTGGATGATGCATACGTGCAAGAGCTGCTTTCATTGGTACGAGATTTTCGAATGATGGTGGTGATTCTGAACAGCTATCGGTTGCTGTTGTATTCATTGACGAATGCATTGGTTGAAGTTGTGAATGTAATGGTAGGTGTTGTTGTTGTTGGGGTTGTTGGGGTTGTTGTTGAAGATGAATCGGATGAGAATTGATACTGTCTCGAGATGAACGACGACGTCGTTGAGAATGATTTTGCATTCGAGATGATGGTGATGGTGATCGGTCGTTTTCACCTACACGTCGATGAAGACTATTTCGTTTCATACAAGATTCATTCGCTGATCCAGTTGAAGAATTTGTTGTTGTCGATGATGTCGAATCTTGACCTTGAGATTCGTGCATTTTCATATGTTTACGAAGAGCTACGACAATGAAATCCGATGAATTTTTGTTTTCAAATCTTTGAATTGACTTACATGATGGATGAGTATAGGTTTTATCGCATCCACTAACTCGACAGTTATACGGTTTATCCGATGTATGAACATGTTGATGTTTCTTTCGATCCGAACTATTGGCAAAACTTCGTTCGCAAAATTGACATTGAAATGGTCGTTCTCCGGTGTGTGTTCGTTTATGAATTTTTAAATTTTCCGAACGTGCAAATACTTTGCCGCAACGAGCAAATGGACAGGCAAATGGTTTCTCACCGGTATGCACACGAATATGATTGACCAATTTATATTTCGCTTTAAATGCTCGACCATGTCTCGGACAGTCAAGCCATAAACATGTGTGTGATGATTGTTCAGGTCCGCCCACATGTTCAACAGTAAGATGAGTGACTAAAAGAAGAAAATCGAAGGACAAAATGCCATGATTATTATGTCTTTACTAACAAGCTTCATTTATTTAGTGAACAGAACACATTCATACATATGTATATATGCACACACATTTTTGTCATCTGTTTAACCTCATCATTATTTCAGTAGCACCACAGGAAACTCATTTCCGACGTTTTTCTTTCTCTTTCTTTCTTTCTTTCTTTCTTTCTTTCATTTTCTTTTTCTTTTCATAAAAAATCTCCAAGGATTGAAAGATGTATATATTTAACTTACCAATTTCTTGCATAAAACCAAATACACGATTACATATTCGATGTGTATCAGGATCAATCCATTTGCATACATAACTATCGGTTTTACCATTTGGAATATTTGAAACATTACATGAGGTGCCTAATCCTTGTCGATATGACGGATGAAAGTAAGGTAAAAATGCTGTTTGACTCGTTGGATCAATGTGTGAACCAGCAGTAACATAACGTGAATAGTATTGTGTATTGGCATACTGTTCGGGATCGAACATTGGATACGTCCTAAAGAGAGAGAGAGAAAGAGATGTTTTAATGATTGAAGAAAATGAATATTTACATAAAACTCGATGCAGCTAACGGATCTTGTGCAGCTGAAAACGGAGGTGATGTACCAGGATAGGCCGAGAAATCGGCTCGACGTTGTTGTGGATCGTCAAGTGAATTCAATGATGCTGAACCGGGAACATTGAAAATCGAGGATGATGAAGGAGTTGATGTTAATGGACGATATGTAACGGGTGCATAGGGACTTGCATAGGATGATGTTGTTGTATTATTTGCACTTTCTCCAGCAACAGCTGAAGCATCAGCTGATGGACTCGTTGGATCGAACATGGATTTGTATGAACTGAAAATGGCTGAATAAAACGAACAGATAGTCAAAAAAAAATTAATAATTATTTTCATGTTGCGCATAACTTACTGTGCAATTTGTCGTTTTTTAGTTGTCAACAATCTCGATAGGGGTTGGCACTTGTCGGTTTTTTTGCGATGCTCCGCAGGATTGAGAACTTAGAGGGAGAGGTGTGCAGCGTACGATGCCTATAAGCTCACCAGGATCTAGCTATTGATACTGCAATAATGACTCCAGTAGGCAACCTATCAAACACAGACACATACACAGCAGTGTAGTTGAATTTTTTTGTCGTGTTGTTAAGAAAAAAATCGAGAGAAAAACGAGAAAGAGAGAGAAATTGAGAGAGAGAGAGAGAGGGAGAGAAAAGGAGAGAAAATCGAAGTTAACCAATGAGAAGAAGCGCGCGCGTAAGGGAGAGAGAGAGAAAGAAAATACTGTAGTTTTTTTTGTCTTATTGTTTATTTACTTTCTCTTGAATATCTGTTTTGTATTAAATTGAGACCAGGAAAAAGGAACTCCTGATGTGTAGATCAACCATTGAGAATATTGGACAAAGTAGAGCTGTATTACTTTTAACGAGTAGAGAAAGATATGAAATAGGAAATGGATGTGTCATCTCCAACAGTGCCGTCTTTTTCTTCTTCTTCTTCTTCCCAATTGCAGAAGAAAAAGAAAGAAAACGAGCGAAAGAAACAAACTATAGGGTGTTGATTGGAGCATTCACGCTGTGTTCTCCTGTGCTTGTCTTCGTTTTTTCACCAATGGAATTTTTCTCTGACATTTACAAAAATGAGCCAATCAAACGAGTATTATCGTTCGTTTCAACTTGTTTAATAGTAACTAAGAAAGTCCGCAAAAGTAAAAATTGAATTGACTTCAAAATTGTCCTATTAACAAGTCGAAATAATTGAAGGACAAACACAAATGTGTTCGTCAGTGACTCTCTTTCCTTTCCTATTTCCCAATTGTCCACTTGTTAGTCATGTACATTGAAGTCTATCGAAATGAATCGTTTGATGTGATTGCATCGTCAACCTTGATCTCAATTTTTAACGATGATCTCTTCTTCGTGTTTGATCATAATCGATGAGACGGAAAAGTTGAACAACGAAAATGATTACACCTTTGCTTGCTATTATTTTGTCTCGTTACGTTCATTATCTACTATAGTGAAAATGAATGAATGAAAATTCATTTTCTGTAAACGACAACTGAAGAAGACACAAATGAATTCGATCTGTTCCACTCCAGATGTTTCTCGAATGACAAGAAATTATTTCATTGAAATGAACAAATTAAAACCATGCTGCGACTATTCGATCGAATTGCATCGAAAATCGAACATTTCTCGATAAGATGAATATTTTTCTTTTCTCGTCTGTCTGTCCCCCCCCCCATCAATTTTAAACATGTGTTCAAAAATACAAATATACATTTTTCTCCAATTTCATTTCTCTATTACATCACATTAATAATAATTTATCATTATTTTTTCAGCCAATTGTCAATTTAAACACATACTTAACAAGTGGATTTGCTAGGCATCAAAAGAAAATGATCGATTCTATTGACTTTTTATCAGTTCGATCATTGCACTTTACAGAAATAATATTCTCGATAATGCATGTAGACATATATCGATAATCAGCGATAAGCAAATGGTAGTTGTATATTATTTTAATTATCTTTTGGGAATAAGAAAGCACACGAGAGAGAAAGAGAAAATACGTAATATCGATGATATTTTCATTTGGTTAAATTCAAAACAGATTTGTTTGAATATTATTCGATCGTTCAGATGAATAAATATTGTTCATCTTTATTTTGGAATCGAACTTTCTAAAATAAACAATATCCGCCCACATATTATTCTTCTTCTTCGATTTTCTACAGTTGAACATATAATTACTTGAACGAGACGAATCACATTTCGTCTGTATACGAACAACATAGATAAAACAATAGTAGGGGGTGTTTTAAACAAGACAGGAAACTGTTTGACTAACATATAAACGGAGACATTATTATCATCCTCATCATCATCGATTGACTTTCACTCTATCAACACATTTTTTTGTTTTATTCAATGAAAAGACAATGACATTCTTTTCTATCATAATAAGACATCGTTTTCACACAAAATTTCAAGTGAGAATGGCATCGATTCGACGAACATTTGTTTCCAGATTTATCCGTGAACATAACAGAAGGAACTTTATCGTTATCCAAATAAATTTGTTCTGCTTTATAAAAAAAAAAAGTCTCGTTTACCTACTGCGAGAATAGATAGCATGAGACACAAAGTGGCACGATGTGAATAAACACTTCTTGTTAGAAAAAGAAAATCTACTGTTAACTGTCAGATCAAAGACGATAGTCGTCTGTATCCACATGGATAACAGACATTTATGAGAAAAACTTATCGACAAGCGAAGTAGTCTTTTTCATATCTGGCGTTTATTTTCTTCTAACACCTTCTTTGATAAAGAAAAACATCGAGAAAAATATTTGGACGATTTCTTCATCCATCACCCAAGTGTCAACGATGCCGCAACAGAAATGTAATGTAATAAGGGATAATCATTCATTCGTTTTTCTGTCAAGAATGATAATGATCGATGCCGCTCGCTAGACATCAAGATCGCAGAATGATTTTTCGATAATGCATTTGAAAAGAACGAACGAATGAATGAAAAACTAATTTCATTTCATTTTTTTTGATTGTTGAGAAAATACAATCATTTCAAAGTTCGTGATTATTTCACACCTTCGACATTTCGTTTGATCAATCAACTGGCAGATTGGAATCGTGAAAATAATAATGATTGTTGTTAATCAGAAGCACAAAGTTCGTTAGTTAAAATCTATTTTCTAGTTCTCTTTATTAACAATTATCGGCAAGGTGATGAGTCGTTTTCACCTTAGTTTTCTTTTTCTTCGATCTATGCGTACATTGAATGTGTGAAATATCGATGTAATTTTTGCAGATCACACATCTCTAGATGTTCATTAGATTTCTTGTTTAATTCGTTGAAATAGGAGGAGAAGCAAAAGCAAATGAGTCAAATAACAGCGGGAATCTTACGCAATCGATTATCATGCTTTTGTTTTCTCTCTTTCACATTAGTTTTGTTGGATTAATGTTTTCTATTCATTGGTATGTGTTCGTTACTTAGCCTACTTAGAATATATGTCAGATAGAAAAAGATGAGATAAATAATAACAAGAACTACGGTTGGTTACTAGCTGAGAGTACTTGGCATGTAGATCAATTGTAAAATGAAGAAAGAAAATGTCAGTCCGACAAAAGTAGTCAGCAGGATAAAGAGCTATGTTCCGAATTTCGTTTTGTCTATGCGCGCATTAGTGATATTCATAATTAGCTTTTTAAGTTGATGAACAACAACAACAACAACGAATGAAACATGTGCATGTGTTGAATACGAAAGAGAAAAACATAATTTAATGAATAACAAAAGAAAAATCTCGTTCAACGTTTTTTAATCCGTTTCAATTCAATCGATGCGAATATCTTCTATTGAGATATTGTTATTCATCAGTAGGGAGTCATAATCCGACTTTGTCTCTTGAATTGATATGAATAAGAAGTTTGTTTGTTTGTTTTTTCGTTTCTACTTGATTTCATTTCTATGTCGAAATTGATCTCGATGCATATATAGGTGAAAGAAGAGGAAGTGATGAGACATACTGTGTTTTTGTTCGCTCATCAACGGAAGATGTGTCCGACTAAGAATAGATTTATATTCAAAAGAATTTCAACAAAAAACGCCACACGACTTCGAAGAAAATGACAGGAAATGTGTCGCATACGGCGTGATTAATCAATGCATTTTCTCTCTCTCTCCCTCGATTCTATATTGTGTATAATTTTTGTTTTTGCTTATTAATCAATATTTTAATTCAAAATTTCATTCAATCGTTTACGTTCGAGTTTTGTTAGATAATCTTTAGGTTTTATTTGAAGATATTCATTGTTGTTTTGCCATTGATCAGGATTGAGTAAGGATTCTAAATAGATAGCATCGAGAGCTGTTGGCTGTTCGGCAATAATACATTTCATAAATTCAAGTTGTTGATGATTGTTCAGCGATGTTTTTTGTTTGTTTTTTCTTGTTGATGAATTGAAATCATTGAGAAGAATATAACGATGATTTTGTGAACGTTGTTTGGCTAATTCAAGGATATTTTCTGTAGGAAAATCATCAACAACAACACTTTCGTTATTTTCGTTAAAAGAATTTGATAGGTCTCGTTCGATAGTTTTAGCGTGCAATTTCAGATTTCGAATACAATCAAGCATTTCGCTTAATTTCGTTGCTGTCATTGCTTGTTTTAGTGTCATATCAGTGATCTGATCAAATGATAATTGATGAGACATACTGAATAATTTTCATAGAAAACAAAACAAAACAGCGCCAATCGAACATCAAGATTCTATATAATCTTTTGACGACAACACGTGCATTTCATTTTTGGTTAAAAAAAGAAAACAATAACAAGATAAACATCTCCTATCGAGATATAATTGATTGTCTATCTATTTGCAAAGCAAAATAAAACAAAACTGAATCTAATGCCCTCTATGATTTTTTTTACAAAAAATGTGATCGAAAGGAAAAAAATGCTCGTGTTTTATTTTATTACCTTCTCAACCGACTTGACAATGGCAAGTGCAAAACTATGTCCAAATTGTAATAAACAAGAAGGTATTGTGCCTTGTGTTGGTTGTAATCAGATTTTCTGTGTTAAACATTTTCAAATTCATCGACAGAATCTCGCAGTCGAATTAGAAAATATTGTTACACGACGAAATACTCTACAGGATTATTATCAGAATACAGTTGTACCAACATTTCATCCAAATAAATTTCCAATTTGGAATGATATCGATGAATGGGAACAACAGATGAAGGAACAAATACGTCGAACAGCTGATGAAGCACGTAAACAACTCGATGTTTATTCACAACAATCACAAAAACAAATCGAACACCAGTTAAATCAAATGACTGAAGTTATTCAACAGAAAATGGAACGAGAAAATTTCGTCGAAGAAGATATTAGCAAACTAACGCATCAAATTGATCAACTCGAACAAGGCTTTCAAAATCAAACCTATCATCCACAAATCGAGATTCTCACATCGCCAATCGATTGGAATACATCACTTCAAGTCAAACTTTCTTCAGAAGAGAAACAACCAGAACCAACAATTCCAATAGTAACACACGAGGAATCTATCGCTGCTGTTAGTGTTACATCAAAACCAAAATATCCACCATCAATTCAACGAAAATGTTTCACATGTGGAACGGATACGTGGCAAAAAGAATGTAAATGTTGTGCTCATACCTACTGTGGTTGGCATTTAAAACGGCATACGATGGAAACCAAAAAACATTAATTATCAGTTGTTTCTTGTTGCATTGCAATACATGTCAAGTTTCACTATTAACATAATTTCCAACAACGTAACAACGTGCTGTGATGGCCGAGTGGTTAAGGCGTCTGACTTGAAATCAGATGGGTTCTCCCGCGTAGGTTCGAATCCTACTCGCAGCGTTCCTTTTTTTTCCTTTTTTTTCTCATTTCGTATTCAAATAATAAGATTAGCCTAAATTTTTTTAATTTATAATCGTTTTTTTCGTATTAAAAATTAATTTTCTAATAATAACAAAAAGAAAACTTTTATAATAATAAATAAAAAAGAGTTCAAAAGAACTTTATTTTAGAAATTGAGTGATTGAGATAATATTAAAATGAAGACGTTTATGTGCTGTGATGGCCGAGTGGTTAAGGCGTCTGACTTGAAATCAGATGGGTTCTCCCGCGTAGGTTCGAATCCTACTCGCAGCGTTTCTTTTTTGCTCATACCTAAATTTTCATACGTATCAATTGTTCGCCAAGTTCTTCATTAGGTCACGAGGATTTTTTCGAATTAATCACACATTTTAGTTTATTAAATAAATGTACGTCATTTGATTCTATTTTTACTATAGAGTAATTATAAATTGTTATTTGAACTTGGTATGAATCTATTCGATTATTAGTTAGCACATTATCAAGGATAAATAAGCGTCGAACTTGTTATGATTGCCGACGACCAACAGTGACTTATCTCGATCAATTAACAAATAGATAGATAAATAAAGGATTCGAGAATTCTAACTCGATGTGTTATACTTCGACGTAAGTATAGAGTTCATGAATACAATCTAAAATGAGAAGTAACTTCTTTTTTTCCCATCGGTGTTAAAATACTTGCTATTAATATAAATAATTATAGACCCGAAGAACATTCCATTTTAGTTTTATTAAAATACAATGATACGATTCTATTTTTTTTGCTCTTCTGACAAAATATATCTATAATCTCTCTTTGTTCTGATGCTTTTGACTTTTAGCAGCAGCAACCAAATTGATTACACCCACGTTCATAAAAGACACGGTTGTCATCTCAAATGTCAGTAGACATTTCGGCTAGACATATTGATAAAAAGTTCATAATTACTAGTTGACAACTGAACTGAATATGCTATTTATTAAAAACGAGTAAATTCGAATAAAAACAATGAATATTTCTTTTTTTTTTTTTCGTTATTTTGATCATGAATCAAGTGAAATTTCATAACGATATTTTTAATTGATATCTGCATAAAAGATGTAAAAGAAGATTTCCTTTTTTTCCTCCTCTTATTCAAAATGAAAACAGATAACAAAGTCAAAAAAAAATATTTTTTTCTGCAATTCTTAGAGTTTGATTTTATGTGCATAGCACCTCCGGACCTTTGTTTGAAGACAATGAACAATAAGAAATAACAGGAGATCGATCACTATGCTTGCGTTTTCGATGCGTATTCGTTTGTGTACCAACAGTTATTTGACATGAACTGTTATTGTCAATTGATTGTCGTTGATTTTCATTTTCATCGTGAACCGACAAATCGTTTTGTTCGTATTTCGACAAATATTCGGCTGTAAGCCGTGATGATGAAGAAAAACCTGGCACATCACTTGGTGTTGTTAAACCCGCAACAGGATTGAATTGTGAGAGACGTGATACGACTGATGAACGAATCATATATTCTTTTTTGCGATATTTGAGATTTAAATTATTCATATAATTATCTGTTACATGTCGATTACGTAAACTATCATTATTACCAAAAAGATTCCGTTTCGAATAACGACAACAAAGTAGATCAATAAATGATGAACGAAAATTCTTCGACATAAAACCATAAAGTATCGGATTTGTACACTGAAGATACAAAAAAAATTAATTCCTATTTTTTCAATTTTTCTTTTGCAACATACAGAATTTAAATATGCGAATATATTGGCGAACATTGTTAATATATCCATATAAGTCGCAAAATTATGACTTATGTTTCGAGATAGAATGACATTCGATATGAATAATAATTGCATAAAGAACCAACATAATGCATATGTTAATATAACAGCAAGAATCATGCGTGTTGCACGTCGTTTACTTCGTCCAACTGATTGACCACGTGCACCACGAAGAAATTTTAACATTAACCCGTAAAGTATAACAATTATTGTCAATGGTAATGCATAAAGAAATATAACAAAACCAAGCCAATAGAGACTTGCTTCAATCGGTAATGTTTGTACGGGAACAGTGGAAATTTCCGTTTGATTGTATGTAACAACTAAATTCTTCGTTAAATTCATGATATCGACGTCGGTGTGATTCGAATTAATTGTGTTCGAAACAAAATCTGGTTGTAAATATCTCAATAGACAATACATTGACGATGTCGATTGATCATCGCCAAATGTAATAACAGTAAATAATGCGCCAATGAGTGCCGATGTTGTTATACCAATTAACCAAAGTGTTCTTGAAAAACAAAAATGAAAAATATTTAGTTCTTTTTTTTTCTTATTATTATTTCATACATGATACAAATCATTGTATTTCGTCTTGTTCGATAATTCGAGATAGGATCAATAGCATGTACGACAGCTATATAACGATCAAACGACATAAATACAAGTAAATAAATACTCATAAATGCTGATAAATGATTAATAAATTGTGCTAGAAAAAAGAAAACATTCGATTACGCTCAAATAAACGAAGAAAAACAAAACCTACCTAATTTACAACCATATTCAGTAAATGGCCAACGACCAAAGAAACTGAAAAGAGTTGTAGGTATACAAACAATAATAAATAAAATATCAGCTAATGCTAAATTAAATATTAATAGATTCGTTGGAGTTTGCATGCCTTTATTTAATCCAATGCCGATTAGAACAAGTAGATTTCCAATGAGACCGAGCACAAAAAATGTACTGAACAAACAAATTTTTAATATTCCCAATTTAAAACCAGCAAGATTTGGATCATCGACAATTTGTGTCACTATTGTTGTATTACCATAATTCTGATTGTGTGATTCCATTTATGTGCGTTTTGTTTTTCGGAAAATAATGAAATAGAATATTTTCAAAAACGAAGTCACGTTGTCTCTGTAGACATAGGTAATAATATGTTGAATAAGCAGGCGAGTACAAAAAAAGAAAATGCCGGTCGATCACAAAGAAATCTTCAAATAAAAAAATTAAAATATATAATAGTAAGGAAATCTATAAATTTGCTTTTATCTTATTTAATATATTTCTGTGGAAAATCTTTTTTTTATCGAAGGTAATTACAAAATAGAAAGAAATGATGAATGAATATTCTATTGAAAAAGACTCTTTGATTGAAAAAAAAGAGTCGCTGATAGATAAGGTCTCATTCACTCGTCAAAAACACATGATGCGCACCAATACTATGATCTCCGGCTCCGGATAGAGACCGACAATTCCAATTCCATTAGCAAGCCGAACGCTATGATTGTGATAGTCATACTGCTAGAATGACAACAGTCTGAGAGGAGAAAGAGAGAGAGAGAGAGAGAGAGAGAAGAACGATGCTCGTGATGAGAAAGAAAGTGCTAGAGGAAAAAGAAAGAAGAAGAAGAAAAAGATCGAACTCGTTTCTGTTCTTTAAAATATCTTTGCACATATATAATCGAGATTTGAAGATCTTTGTCAACGAAATTCTTCGAAGATTAGCTGAGTTTCTTTGTTTATTTTAATCTTAATTTATGACTAGTTAGGTTTTTTTGATTTTTATCGCGTCCTCAAAGTTCGATCAATAACAAAAAAAGAACTACGATACGTACACCGATAGATTTATTGGAGTTCTAGCCGGAAGACAACGTTCAAGAATCCTTCTGAAAAGTCATAGAGCATTTCTTTTATCTTTGTACGACTAAATATTCAAATATCAATATTTAATGATAATGTGAAAATCTTTGTTTTATTTCTTTCTCATTAACTATCATAGTTTTCCAATTAGTTGCAATAATCATTATGGAAAGTTTACGAATAATATACAGGTAAAAAGCTCGACTACTAATGTTCGACTAATGTATCTACATATCGATATGTATGCGTACTAATTGATCTGACTCGTCATTATCAAGTTAAATAACACCAAGAACAGAACTGATGCATCATGCCATTCATCCATTTGTATGACTTCTCTATTCAATGATTGTGTTTATATTTTCTTCGACATATTGCTTGTACATATACAGATAGTTCAATGTATATACATATATATACACACACACACACGTCATTTATCCCAAAAAAGATATTATTCGTACTTACTTACTTGCTTGAATACTTCAATCGTCGTACAGACAATTGTTCAACGGATATGCAGCTGCTATTTATTATGATATGATAATGATACGAGAAATCCAACTTTGTTGTCTCTTTTTAGTTTAATAATCGACGATCTGGGAATAGATAATAATAATATTCTACATTACTTAAAATTCCCCTTTGGCAAACAAAGAATGCCTTGCATACAAAAATAAGAACTCGAAAAGAGGGGATATTGCTGTTGTTTAGAGACAAATTAATGAAATAAAAACAGACGAGAAGAAAAAGATTACGCATAAATAACACCCAATTTTATGTATGTGTGTGCGTGCGTAGTTCGTACAAATGCGCACACGTACACAAAAGATTTTTCTTACTCTTGAGTTTTGTTTGACAATGATCTAGATACTATTCTTATAGCTTAAAGATCTGCTTATCGGCAAAAGACATAAGAAGAAGATAATATACAGATATTTACCAAAAAAAAGGCCTCAACCAAATTAAATTGACAAAAATAACATAAAATTCGAAGAAAACATGACATATTCTTTGTAAGACAATTTTTTCTTCAAAAAAGAAAAGAAGATTTTCTTGTGACTAGAAATAAGACCATAACACTATGCGAGCAAATCAAAGTGTAACGATAAGTTCTCTTGTTTTTATATGATTATCGTTTGTTTAAGAGTATGTTTTTGTGTTGGTCGCATGAGTTAAATCAATCAGTAAGCTTAATTGAAGGAGCGCGTGGCGACAAAGAGTGACACTCATGTACTTGTCGAGCAGTCTAATCAAATGAAATTATCTCAATGTATATGTGTGTTTATTTCTTATAAATAGATTTTCTTGGCTTTTATTCTAAAATCCAGATATACAACAAAAAAAAAGAAATGCCGATGAAATAATGTTAATGTCAGTATTTCATGCATCTTTTATCGAATGTATATATCCTCGTATCTTTCGCGTTAGCTATTTAGGATCTAAGGAATAGAACAAAAAGACAAGAAGAAGAGGAGTAGGAGGAGAAGAGAACATTGTATACACGTAAAGATGACTAGGATGTGCTTTATTCATAAGGCAATTCGATTATGGAAACGGCAAAAACAGCAGATTGTCAACAAGTATAAAGAATCATATTGCTGCTTTGCTCTATGCAAATAGAAACATTCTAACTAATCTTATTTTGCTTTGTTTTTTTTTACGATGATTAATAATAAATTGAATTTATTCATCTTTCTCCTACTCATTCCGGCATATTGGATAATTATTTCAATTTGTTAAAATGTTGATTGTTTAACTTGCAAAGCACTTTTCGTTTGTTGTTTTTTATTAGAATAATTTATTCCGAAAAATAAAGAGATTTTCATCAGTATGATTGATCGATAGATTTTTATCTTATTTGAATAAATAATTGAGTTTTTCTTTTGTTTCATATATTACTCATCAGTAAATATCTTTCGAGATACTAATCTCGAAATTACGACAAAAAAAGTCATAGCTGATCAATAATATCGTGGAAAAAAAACAAATCGAATACCGTTTGTTTTCAATTAATAACATTCATTAGTAAAATCAATGATCTGTTTAATGATCGAGACTATCTTCTATGCATAACGTCTAAGTCACTGAAAGGTCAATCACTATACGTATGACTAAACTTCAAATACAAAAAAAGAAATAGATCATGAAGACTTCAATGAACCTTAGATACCATTTTTAGATGTTTCGATTAATGAACTAGTGAAGAAATCTTTTTCTGTTTTGAAGATGACGCTAACTATGCACTGACATAAATGCAATTAAACATTTTTTTTTCTTCGTGACATGCAGTTATTGGCATTGATTATGATTAGTATTTAAAATAAAAGGAAATACGTCATGACGAATAATTAGATAAATTCATGTCGATTTGAGTGAGACTTTTCAGTTTCTAAAAATAGTCTTTTTTTTCAAATTTCGACGATCAATATGAGATAGAACGAAGAACAAGCAAAAAGAATACTTGAAATTATTAAATTTAGTGAAGTGATAGCAAGTAATTATTCAACAGTACTTGATCCAGTTCTTCTTCTTTTTTTTTCGTTGTTGTTGTTCAATTATATTCTATGTAAATTAATACTATTTGAAGTAGCTATGACCAATAAATTCGATCCGAATGTTGATGCAAAATGAGGTGATGGTGTGTATTGACATGATGTTTTCAATTTTCCATCTTTAGTTATATGTAAAAGACGATTTCGATCATGATGAACAAGAAGCCAACCTTGATTATGAAATAAACAACAACGAATTTGTACATTCTGTTGATTTGCACTTTCAAGTGAAAGCATCCATAGACGATCTAAGGTCACCGATGATCGTAGTTCGACACGAATATTTTTTTTAATATGATTTTCAATAATTAAAAATAATTTTTCTCGATTATAAATCATATCATGAATGCCTTCATCTTTCGAACATGTTTCCGGCGATTTCCAATGTGTAACAAATTCTATACTTGGCAACAGATTAAATTCCATAATCGATGCACCACGTCGATATGTTGCTAAATACAACGATTTCTCTGAACATGTTCCACAACACCAATTTTGTTTAGCAATCATTTGAATACTTTCAATTGACATTGTATTTTCGTCAATAAGAAAAACATTATTTTCATTGATAATAATAAATTGTTGTAATGTCAACGACCAAAACATATCCCAAATTTCTCCAAATGACCATAGGGTTTTTTGTTCAATCGAAAAATCTTGATTGACTAAACATAAATTCGGTTTTTGATATAATAATAGATGTTTATCGTTCGTAGCTAAAGGTGCCCAATTATCTTTCGGACAAGTGATCGTTTTCGATATTTGAGACAGAGCTGTTAGATCGAATCCTTGCGAATTATTAAGTTCTTCGATTTGAATGATATTTTCTTCGACATTACCCGTTTTAATATGAATAACAAACGATGTTTGCTCGACTTTGAGCATGCTTAGTTCGATTCGATTGATTTTTGAATTCAACGAATCGATATCTTCGCGTGTAACTTCTTGATTTTGTACTAATTCAGTTAATTGACATCGCATACGATCGATATCATGTCGTTGCCGATCGATTTTTTGATTGACATATTTCATTAATTGAGAATATTTGTTTTCGAGATATTCATCGATTTTTTGATAGCAATCAATACGCCATGATTCTAATTTTTCTCGTGCTTTACTAATTAAATTTTCGACATCTAATCCATTGACTCGATCGTCAAGAAGATTTATTTTATCGACTAATGGTTCTAATCGAGATATGAGAAGTTGTTGATGTTCTTTTAAATGAGATAAACATAGATTTTGTTGGCAACAATGACATAATGCACAGGAGAAACGTTTACAATCGGTAATACTACATGAAGGTGGCATTTTTTGTTTCGGTCGATTTTGATTGAAAATGAAAAAGATTGCTTCTTTTTTTGTCTTCACAAGAGAAACGATCAAAAGAAAACAAGAGAATGCTAATGGCAAAGCATTTCTTTCTTTCGTGCATAGACATTAGTGTTTATTTAAAAAATAAAGAAAAATAGTCGATTCGACACAGAACAACATTTTGAATATCATCAATGTCCGTAAAAAATAACTGTGCACTTATAAGTCTAATTAAGATATGCTTTTATTGATGAAGTCTTACTCATTCATTTCGATAAACTGGCAACGATTTATACGAATTTCGAATAAAAACATATGAATAGATTTCTCTTGAAAAAAAGAACGAAGCAGTTGCGTTTATGGTCTAAATATGAAATAAGTAGTACTTTGTATTTACTTGATAAACGAGTTATTCATCGAAATAATCATTTATTTTCTCGTCAAGGGTAACTTGTTTTGATTAGTTCTCTGTTATTCATCGACCGATGTCAATATTTTACTATGTATACATATATATATATTGCAAAATGTTCTTTTTCTCAAAATCATTTGATTATACATTTACCTATGAAATCGTGCGGAATTTTGTTCTTAACGATCGTTCTTCTTGGATTTTGTGTGACAAAAACTGATGGTTTGTTCGAAAGTTTAAATCTTCAAGAGTATGTCGATAAAGTTGTTGATATTGCGAAATTTAAATTGGATGGCATATTGAGTGTAAATGATTCGACAGTAAGTCGTATTTGGTCTTTTTTTAAAACAACATACGGCCGTTCTTATTCATCAACAAGTTCGTTTTGAAACAAGATTTTGTTGAACGAGCATAATTTTGATTTATTTCAGACGAAGAAAAACAACGTTTAGGTATATTTCGTAAACATTTACAATATGTTCTCGAATCGAATCTTCAAAAATTAAATACATTTCATTTGGAATTAAATGAATTTGCTGATTGGTCAACAGATGAATTTAATTTAATGAAAAAAGGTTTAATCGTATCAACTAGTTTACGACGACGTACGTTTCATGAAGATTCCAATTCCGAATCCGATTCAAAAGAAAATCTTCGTCGTCGTTTACAAAAACTCTACGACGAACATTTGTATCAACGACGAATTAAACGAAGTATGATCTATCGACGAACGCACGAACGTTTTCATGATCGACGTGGTTTTATCGATTGGATTATTGGATTATTCAATAAAACTACAAGTGGTGGTAGTGAAGGTAGTGGTGGTGGTAATAGTGGTTCAAGTGATTCATTCGATTGGCGTAGTAAAAACGTTGTTGGTAGTGTTAAAAATCAATTGAATTGTGGTTCTTGTTATGCATTTGCAACAGCATCTGTCCTTGAATCACTTTATGCTATTAAAACGAATTCGAAAACGGTGACTAATCTTAGTCCACAGCAGATTGTCGATTGTTCAAGCAATGGAAATAACGGATGTAATGGAGGCAATTTCGTACCGAGCCTTCGTTACGTTGCAGGACAAGGAAATAAAATCGCGACATGGGATTCATATCCATATGCCGGAGCAAGGAGAACGTGTCAAACAAGTGGAATTAAACAGGTCGATGTTGGCACGATTAAATACAATTCAATTGAACAAGGTGATGAAAAAGCAATGCAAGAAGCTTTGGTGAACTACGGACCGTTATTTATCGGTTTAGATACAAGTTCGCAATTATTTATGTTCTATCAATCAGGTGTACTTAATATAAATAATTGTCCAAATCGTATGCAAGATATGGATCATGCTATGGTTGTTGTTGGCTATGGTTACGATAGCACATTGAAAGTACCTTATTGGATTATAAAGAATTCTTGGGCAGAAAAATGGGGTGAAAATGGTTATGTACGTTTGATTAAAGATAAAGGAAATATGTGCGGAATAGCGTCGATGGCTTATTATGCTACATTAACTTAATCATTGAACGAGAATAATAAGAAAAAAAAAGAGACGAAAAGAAAACATATTTGTTTGTTCATTTTCTAAACTTTATATTTAATAAATAGAAGCAAACAAAACTAGTAAACAGTTTGTATGTAATGATGAATAGAGTAACGTGAGCTAAATACTTGAAAACGAAAGTTTTCTATGATGACGGTGGTGGTTGTTTATCATTGGAATTGTTATTATCCGGATCTAGGAAAAAACAACCAAAGATCGAATAAATCAAAGAGACAAAAAATTCGATGAATACTTGTTGATTCAGCGGAATTATCATTGTCAGATAATGATTGATTGCCCATATTACGTCGAAGTGTTTCGACTAATTCAGGATTATGCGCTGATAATTCACTTGCCATACGTTGACCTCTGATGAAAATAAAATTTCAGCTTCTTAGAAATATTTCAACAGTATTTTCTTGTTGAATCTTACGTTTGTAATAGAGTTTCTAAACCAGTATCACCACCTTCTTGTCCACCTAGATTATTTACTAAATTAGCCATTCTATCAAACACACAAAAGTCAACTTTCCAACAACAACAACAAAAACATCATAACTTACAATCCTTGTACTTCAGGATTTTGTACGAATTGCATAGCCTAGAGAAAGAGAGAGAGGACAAGAAACAAATTATTTAGTTAATTTTATTTGCAAACACAAACCATATTCATCAATGATGGATTATTGAGAATTGACATCATGTCAGGTGGACCACCAGCACCCAAGCCACCGAATCCACCCATGCCGCCCATTCCTCCGCTAAATAACGAGCCAAACATCGGTGGAAAACCTGGGCCCTAAATAATAATAATAAATAGAAATTCTCTCTCGTTTTTTGTTTTTGCATACACCAGTTGCACCAGCAGTTGTTCGACCAAGACTATTCAATCGATCCTCACAGATTTTAACGGATTGTTTATAATTTTCATTGTTGGGTTCTAATGCTAGAGCTTGTTTGTATGCTTCTAATGCTTCATCTGGTTGATCCAATGAAAGATAGATAACACTAAACACACACACACACGATTATTATTGATCTTAGTTTAAATAAAACATGATTGACATACCCAAGTCGTCCATAAGATTTGCTGTAATTAGGATCAATTTGAAGAGAACGAAAACAATCATTTAATGCTTGCTCATTATTACCTAATTTATTATGAGCAGCAGCACTGAAATGCCGAGCAGACGACAATTATCTCATTGATTGAAATACAAAAAAAAACAATACATACCGATTGCAATAGTAAATTGCATTATTACCATCGATTTTAATAGCTGCATTATAAGCTTCGAGAGCTTCTTTATATTTTTCTTGCTTAACAAGGTCGTTTCCTTCATTTTTTAATTTATCAGCTTGTTGTCGCATATCATCGGTTAGAGGTTCAGTTGGTGCCTAAGAAAAATAAATATCGATTTTTCTTTGAATCATAGTGTTCGATTGGCTTTGTACTGTTTCTTGACTAGCGTCCATCCAAGATGCAAACGCTGGTGATGATGTTATATCCGTCACGACGCCTAACAAATCGATTGTTGGACCGTAAGTTGCCTTATTTTCTGCATTATTAAGTGAAACACCATAGACTGTTTCGAGACATTGAACAGCCACTGAAAACAATCAGTGAAAAATATCTTTTTTTGGATGACGCTCTTGCGATCGTATATACCTTCTAAACTTTCTTGTTTTTCAGGATTTGCTGATTCTGCTTTGACTTCATCCTTGAGAAACTGTAAAAAGCCTAAAACTAATCGTTGTTTGGATATTTGATTTTGAGACATATCTGAATCGATCGGTCGTGCGGAAAATTGTTGTGAATCAAGATAGTATAGTCGATACCAATCTGATTTGATCCTATGTTTTACTCAATGAATGAGGTCAAAAAGATGTCACTAACCTCTAGTAGATTTATTCACAAGCAATGATATGTATATGTTGCTCTGGCAGACTTAGTACGAATACCAAGTCCGCTCATTTTCGTCATTGCAACATGTTATTTTTTCGATTTTTACCTCTTAGTAAATTGTATTAAGCAGTTAGATTGCTTTGCGCACACAATACGGCATCTTCAACGTCTTTACCCATTTTATAGCTTCGGCAATGCATTCAAATATTCGAATTGTGTAAGAATGCAGAAGGTGCGATTCTATGTTCGTATACTGATTCAATCGCTTATTACAACTACCAAGAGGTAAAGATCGACGAAAAAAAAACATGTTGCGATGACGAAAATGAGCAGGTTCGGTGTTTGAACTAAACCTGCCAGAGCAACACTTTTTAAAACAGAAAATAATCTTAAGTCAAATTTATTCATTCGAACTTGAAATTTAATATTAGTTCTCTATGTTCATCAATCAATATTTGCCAATAAAACATCCGTATACATTGTTGAAATTGTTTATTTTTTATTGTTAACATAAAGAACATATATCTCTATCCCCTTATTTAAATAACACAATGTCACGAATCTTTTTTTTTGTTATATTCTTGTTTTAAAGCAGTGGAGGTGTTATTTCAATCTCCTCCTTTTCCTTCGTTGTGACTAGCTAAGTACAAATGATTAAAGTGGACACATACGCATACGATTTATACGAAAAAAGAATAACCTTTGTAAAGATCTATGACATAATAGAAAAGAGTATTGAAATAAAGAAGCCATATACATTTAGAAGGTTATTGGTTACATCTTAAGAATATAATGATCTCTTTGCTTAAGAAGAAAAAAAAAGACGAAAGAAATAACAATAACATTAGTATGACTGTCATCTTACACACGTACGTATGAGTTAACATCAAATTAATATATAATGATATTAAAAATGAAATGAAACAATGATATTGATTGTGTTGATTTTCATTTGTGTTCAAGTGAATCCTTTATTAACTGAATATTTATCATCAATTCCGTGTGAATATCAATTCGATAACACACTTATCTGTCGGCAAACATCATTGATTCATTCAAATCTTCCGTTAACAAATGAAACAATCTATTCGAATATTATCAATCTTGAATGGATCGAATCAGGTGCATATGTATTCTCAACAAATATAATCGATTTATTTTCGAATTTAAAAAATCTTTCTCTACAATCGAATGCTTTAACATCCGTATCGGCTCTTTCATTTTGGTCGTATTTAAGAAATATATCTCATCTTGATCTATCACAAAATCGATTAATCTCATTGAATAATCGTGATTTTCAATTGTTTCATAATTTAATATCGTTGAATATTTCATTAAATTTTCTAACAACAATCGAACCAATTTGGTTACTTATGCCCATACAATTTATCGATCTTTCAAATAATGGTATCAATGTAATCGGTAATCAAAACCTTCAAAATAGTACACCAGATTTTCCAGCATGTTTATTGAAACATATCTATATAAATCATAATCGTGGTTTATTATCGTTTTCACAATTTCAAACAACAATTATGGATTATTGTCCATTAGTTGAACGGTTTCAATTGTTCGATAACCATTGGCATTGTGCATGTACAGATCTTGTTCATTCATTGAAACATTATCGTACATTAAGACTTATCGATGATCAAACACAAACATTAACAGGTCGATGTGAAACACCTCTATCATTACGACATATTGACATACAAAAATTAACCGAAGAATTCGTTTGTGAACGTTTACTTCTCTTTGATTCGATCTTAAACGATGAAGCAACTGAAACAACATCATCATCGTCATTGAATTTCTCTCGACAAGTCATTTTTTTATTTCTAATCGGTTGTGTAATCGGTTTTCTCATTGGCTTATGTTTACATTATTGTACACATCGTTGTTATGATTTCATTTGTTTTATTTTATATAAATGTGATAGAGATAAAATTGGTAATGATCGAACATCAAATGAATCTATTACAATGAATGAAACGAATCTATCGCGTAATCATTTTATTTACTATCCAGCTATTGAAACAGATCAATTGCCAAGTTATTCACAAGTAATGAATGATATTTTCTATTTAGATATCATTACTCAACAGCAACAACAACAACAACAACAACAACGGCAAGAATCAGAAATAGATGAAAATGGTGGGGAATGCTAAAATGAAAGAACTAGTTTTATGTTATTGCAATAATCAATGTTAATAATCTATATAATAAAAAAAAGACGCTTAATAATAATACTTAAAAAAATCGGTCAAGTCAAGTTTTGTTTGCGAATGAAATTAGGTTCGTGATTTAACCATTTGGTTGAGTAGTTTTTCTAATTTAAGTGCTGTTGGTAAATCACCTGAAAAGAAAAAAACGAATGTACAAAATGATTAGAAGAAAAAAACTGAAATAGTACCTTGAATTTTTAATTTTCCGCCCATGAAAGCAGCCGTTGGTTTTAATTTTCCAGCAAACATTGATTGAAAATCATTTTTTGACATTTTCATTGTCACTTGAGCTTTTTCTGCTGTTGGTTCACCTGATCCGACTTGACCATTTTTTAAATCAATAAACCATTTATCTCCTAGAAAGTCAATTCGAATTTATATTCAAAAAACGAACACGACACGTGATTAACTAACCTTGTAAATCGAATGCATAGACACTATTGATCTTTTTCAAAAGTTCAGGTGTGATTAAACTTTTGATTTGTTCGAAAACTTGCTCGATACTTCCACCAGTAGTTGGCGCATTGGCACTTTTATTTTCTTTTACCATTGGTGATTGTTGTCTTCGTAATTGTTCAATGTTTTCATCAAGAAAGAAATCTAACATAAGATCTTTCGAACCAGGTACGACAGCATATTGATCGAAATCGGTTACACCCTGTTGACGAAGAAATGTTTCATCAACGAAGAAATTTCCTGTACATGCACGGCTATCTTGTGTTAGAATACCATAGGCAGCATCGGCCATTATTTGTGGTTTACGACATTTTTTACGGTAGTCATCACCGGCAATAAGATTAATTGCATCGGTATCGATGGCTAGTTAAATAAAAAAAGAGTTTGATAGAGAAATTGGTCGAGAATTGTTACCAGTTTTTGGCCAGATAGCATTGACAGCAATGCCAAATTCACGTAATTCAGCCGATAGACCGAGAGCATAGAGAGACATATTGTATTTGGCAACTGTATAAGCAACATGTCCTTTGAACCAGAATGGATTCAATGAAATGGGCGGAGAATTCATTAAAATATGCGGATTGGAAGATTTTTTCAAATATGGAAGAGCAAGTTTTGAGCTAGAATAAATATATAGGCCAACTTTCATTCTTCTTGCATCGAAAAGTTCGTTTTTTTTTACCAAAGAAAAGTTCCTCGTGCATTAATCGAATGCATTAAATCGTAACGTTTCATTGGCGTTGCACTTGTGTCCGTCAATGAAATCGCCGATGCATTATTTATCAAAATATCGATGCCACCAAATTTTTGTGCAGCTTGTTCAAAAGCTTGTGCGACCTGTTGTTCTTCACGAACATCAACTACACATGGCAAACATTTGCCACCAGCTTTTTCGATTTCTTCAGCTGCTGTGTAGATTGTTCCGGGCAATTTCGGATGTGGTTCGGTTGTTTTAGCTGCAACAACAATATTCGCTTTGTCACGTGCACAACGTAAGGCAATTTCCTTGCCAATGCCTCGTGATGCACCAGTAATAAAAATCGTTTTTCCTGCCAATGACCTTGAAAAAAAATAGAATAAATTTCAATCAAGAAGTTCTTCATTTCGTAACTTACGCCATGTTTTTTGTCTTATTTGAAAAGAAATAGAATCTAAAATAGAAAATTCTTTTTATAGGAAAGATTCGAGAAATTTTGTATAAGTTAATTTAGCTTCCGATGTTGTCGGAATAAAATGTCCTCCATCATGTCGAAGAATTTCAGCATTTCGAAAATATTCATTCGCTAATTGTTCAGACATTTGACAAGGTATCACACGATCTCCTGTGCCAATAACATGTAAATTCGGTAGATCAATCTGAAGTTGATTATACATCGTTTGATGTTGTTCTTGACCGCTTTTGAACGCTGCAACTAGGATTACGAAACGAAACGGTGTCGTTGTCGTAGTCAAATGAGAAAGAAGTAGAGCAGCAAATGCTGCTCCTTGAGAAAATGCTAATAGACCATCGAACGGAATTTCTTGTTCGTTTATATATTTAACAACATAATCTAATGATTCTTGAAAACCTTGATCACACGCTGTGGTCACTAAAGGATCGTACGTTTGATCCGATGAAGAAAACCACCAGCCTTGAGAAAAACAAATTCGTTTTATCTCGAGACAAGGAGAATAACAAAAATCGATCTACCCCTTTCATTTGAACGGTTCGATGCATTCGAATCCTGTTCATTCGTTTCCTCTTGTGTCGATATTAAATGCGGCGCATCGAGAAAAACAAACTCGCCGACTTGTTTCTTTAGTAATTTTCTAAATGAACCTGTTTTTTCTCGAAACATGCTTCCATTTTGTCGATAACCATGTAAACAAAGAATTCGCAATAGTGTCATGCTAAAATTTGAAATAAATCTTTTTTTTTGTGTTCTGATCTCAATTTTGGTTTATAGGTTATAAATAAATATGTACGTTTTTTTTATATCTCTCCAATGACTACAGAAGACGATGAAAAATAAAAAAAGAAAAGAAATAGAGATGAGACCACAATTACACTAACAACATGGAAAAAGAAAAAGACACATTAAATGTTCGTTTTTTCTTTAAACAGATTTGATGATACGCGATCGAAGTTGATCGAATTTATCTCGTAGTGCTGAAGTATCCAAACTAAATAAAAGAAAGAAAAAACCGTAAATTAAAATAAACAACTACAACAACGAGCAATTACTTCGACCATTGATCATAAATCTGTTGTGCATAAATATTCGTATAATAACTAGCCCATTCAAAGAAAACATTCAAATAATGAACACTTTGTTTAAAAATGACGATAGATAAACGTTGAATCTATGAATTGAATAAATCAATCGTTTTGTTAGTAGATTCGAATAAATTTCGTCTTACTTGTTCAGCAATTTCGATAGTTTTGTCATAAACAGGTCCTTCGACATATTTTAATAATATATTCCATTGAATTTGTATCGTTTGACCAAATTTAATGACGTGCGGTTCAAGATTGACTAATGTTGTACGCATATATTTTTCACTATTTCTTTAAAACAAAACAGAATCTTTTAGCAATCAAATTCATTAAATCTGTTTGAATTTTCTACTTGAATGCGACATTTGTTAATTTTTGTGCTTCTTGAAATCCATGATTTAATTGTTCTCGAATGACAATTGCTGTTGGATGTTTCAAATAATCTATTCAAACAAACAAAAAAGATTTTCATGATTTTTCCGTTTCAATCGAGTTTTCAACCTTCAAGAAAGTATTCTGTTGCAACCGTTAACCACAACCAATTTGAATAGATTAAAAATCCGAGAGAAAATAAAACAATAAGTTTGAATATCGAACCGATTCGTGATTTCGATCGTTTTTTTCGTGGATTAACAATAATTTTATCCTGAAACGCAAACATCAATCATCAATTGACGATTTTCATATTTGATTCTTACGGTTTTTTCATAAGCACGAACGAATTTCTTATGTTCGGGATTGGTATTATCGTTTGTTGATAATGTACGAAGTTGTTGAATAAGATTTCGCACATCTTTCGATGAGAATAGATCTTTATTTGCGCTTTCATTTGTTTGAATTAAGGATAAAAGTTGTCTAAGAAAATCGAAATGAGCATTTTTAGTTTGCGATAGAAAATAAAAAAGACGTTTCTTTTACAAAGAATTTTGTGGATAATCTTTATGAAGATTTAACCAATTTTTAATAACTGATTGATCAGTTAGACAAGCGAGAATCATTCGATCAATCTAAACAATCGAATAGAATCCTTCGATTTTATCAAATGAAAATATTGAATTACAATTGTTTGACTTTTCGTTGATCGTTCTTTGTCACCTTGTAGCAGCGGAAAGAGATTTCGAAAGTATTCATTTGCATTCTGTGATAAGTTCTTTGAATTATTAATAAATAATTCCTTAGAAAGAAAGAAGAAAAAATTCGAAATTGAAATGGAACAAAAATAAAATTTTGTTATGTTTACCGAAAGATGATTTGCACTCTTAGTAAGCGATGTTCGCATTTCTCGTGACAATGCTGGATTCGGTCGATCGAGAAAATCAAGAAGTTTGACTAATGATTCCACCGGAAAGAGTTCATTCGTATGAAAGAATTTATTTGGCTTGATATTTCGTCTTGAAAACGAAACAGAAAAATTCGATTTATCATTTTCGAAATCAATAAATTTCGTACGATGTTATTTGAGATAAATTATCGACGATTAATTGATTGTACGTTCGATTTTCAATGAATGGAAACATCAAACGAAACCAGACTTTTAATGCTAAACTACCCTGTTCATTTGGAATTTGACTGTAAGCCCAAAGTAATCGAAGAACTTTATCAGATTGATAACGTTTTAACGATGCTGCCAACTAAAAACAACAATGTGTGTGTGTGTAGGCAAAGATTTTTAGTCGAATGAATTCGTACTGAATCAATATCTTCGAAGAACTTTTCATCGGGTTTCTCGTTTAAATTTCGAAGAAAATATTGCAATAGAACTTGATAAGCTCCAATGCCATTTAAATCTATTTCAAACGAACAAAGTTTTATCTAAAACAAGTTACAGTACTCGGCTTGTCTTTACCAGCATTCGGATGAACGAGTCCATTTCGACAGAATTTAATAGCTTTTAATTTCGATGATGTATCGAAAGTTTCATTCAAATAATCTTTTATTGCCGATGGGAATAGATTCAACGGATATTCTATTTTGAATGAATGAAAATGAAGAATTCAAACAATGGAAATACGAACAACACACCTGCATTAGTTTCTTTTGAAAATGTTGGATCATTGAGACCTGATGTGACATCTTTAAATTGTTCGACAAACCAATAGCAAACTGCATCGATCCATGATGTATTATCTTTCGATAGTTTATGCGATTGCTTGAGTTTATCGAGACTTAACTAAATGAATTCATAGTGAATTTAATGAAAAAAAAAGAAGAAGTTTTGGTTTACATTTTGAAGGCATTGTTTCAATGATACAGCATTTGTATTTGTTTTTGCTGGTTTAGTTGGTTTAGTAGCGGTGGTTTTATCGGTATTCGAGACGGGTTTTTGTGATTTAACATCAGTCGAACGATTTTCATCATTTTCATCGACTATTCGATCTTTCATTGAACTAAATGCACTATCCGATAGTTTAATAGCTAAAATGAACGATCAATTAGCATGTAACGTTTTCAATTTTAATCTACTTTTCACTTCTGCCGTTGGCAAGACCGGTGCTACGGTGGACTTTGTATTCGATGAAGTATTTCCTTTGGTTTTCGTTTTTCCCGATACGGTCGTCCAGTTTGTATCGTTATTCGGCATTGTTTTGTTTTTCTGTAACGTCGAAAAGAAATCGAAATATCTAAAATAAAATTCTAATTCAATTACAAAGAAACCATCTGATGCATATATTCTGTCGTGTCGTGTCCCCATGCAAGTACACATAGTACACATCTCGACTAGTTAATGGTAAAACCAATCTAACCAATGAAATGTTTGTTCGCTTTCGAGTCGAGTCGTCGACACAGATATACTTTTATTTATTCGTTTCTCTCCAATCAGAATTTCTGTTCAACAAAAAAAAACTATATACGCTATATACACACATAATATGTATAAGAAAAATATAAACAAGTAAATCCAGATCAAACAGAAAAAAGAATAAGAAGAAAAAATTATTCATACGTATATTTATATATATATATATATATAATTTTTTTGCGATTGTGTTTGCTGTTCTATTGATATGAGATGTTGAATTGCATTTGGTTTTAAAGTAGAATTATTATTTTATCAATAAATATATATGCACAAAACAAAAAAATAAATAAACAAATTATTTTTTCTGATTGACAATTGACGAAACACCGTTGAGTTTATGTTCGATTTGATCCAAACCGTTTTCGGTTATTTTAGTCAGATAACCATCGGGCACACGTTGAGACCGAGTTGGATTCGAATCGCTCGAATCCGTTGACAGACGCCGTTTAATTTGACCATTGACAAAGACCGGAGGTTCATCATCATCTTCCTCGTCAAGTTGTTTGACTAAATTCATAGAAATGAAAATTTCAAAGAGACAAAAAAATCAATTCAAACAAACGTTTTTTCATTTCATCGAATTCACTGAGAATTATTCGATATTTCGATTTTAAACGTGTTATACGACAATTGAGTATAAAACACCAAACCAACAAGCACATGATCAGAAGAACAAACACTGCATTATAAGCTTCGAGACGCGTTAAACGTTCGGATAAAATTGAAAAGTTATCGTGAAATTTCAGAACTTGTTCTTCGAGATAAGCCAACTAAATTTTATGATGAAAATATATTTAAAAAAAAAACGAAACACGTTTTTTTAGTGAAATTTACTTTTTCATCAGCAGCTTTCGATGATTGACGAAGTAGATCCGTTGTGTGTTGTGTTTCATCTAATTTTTTTCTAGAAATAAATTTTGTTTTTTCTATTTTTTGTTCAGTGATGAATATTCATCGACTTACACATAATGTTGACTTAGTTCTTGTAAATATCGATTACTTAACGTTAGATTGAAATTTAATTTTTCGATTATTTTAAATAATTCAGGCAAAGATTTCGTATTGACTAGCATGCCTTTCAGCCAAGGACTTGCAATCAACGGTGGTATGACATCGGCCGCAGTCGGTGTCGAAGTTACTGTTTCATCAACAGGATTATTGTTTTCAGTTGATGTTTCGTGTACTTGTTCGATTTCGATTGAATTCGAATCCGAAACATTCGTTTGAGGAGAAGAAGAAATTGTTTCATCGGTTGTATTCGGTGATACTTGTGTATCGACGATAGGAATCGTTTCATTTGTTATTTCGATAATTGATGGTTGTTCAGTTGAATTTGTCGTTGTCACTGGTTGATCGATTGTTTCGTTCGATTGATTGACTGTGAGATTCAACAACGATTGATTTGTCGAGAGAATTGCATCTCGTTTGTTGTCGTCAGTTAATACCGTTGTTTGATTGACCGGTTGTTCATCGACTAAATCTTGTGTTTGCTCGTTCACCGAATCTGTTTTGTTCATTTCAATGATTTTTTCTTGTTGACAAATTGAATGACTAGTTAAAATATGATAGTAGCCACACGGGTGTATGTAGAAATTAATTGATGATTGTAATCGATGGACTCGATGTTGATTTGTTGTCATTGGAGGACATTGACAACAATAATTCATTTGAAAACAAATTTGAGAAAAATAAATCGTACAAGTATTAAATGTCGACCAAAGACCAAAGAGAAAATTCGCAATACATTGTTTGAATTGGTCGGTTTTTCGCCATGTTCGAAGATTTTCATTTGTCAATGAATGATTGAATACTTTCGGATGACATTCAGTTTTAAGATCATTTGTTTCGAGTATAGGGTGTGTCGTTGTGGATTGAGTACCACGAATAGTTTGTCGACGAAAAACTCGTTTAGCTAAATCGAATATAGCCGAACCGATAATGCCTCCAACTTGTTGATCATTCGAAAGATCATCGGCCTCATCATCGTCTTCATTTTCATTTTCATCTTGAATGTCAGTTGATGGTTTTGCTTCATTCTGATTGGTAATCTCTTCCATCGTCATGATTTCATCTTCGACATTCGAACCATGAATACGTACAACGCTCAACGGACAATAATGTTCATGTCCGTGAAAATCAATAAGTTCGAATTTGAGATATTTAAGATACGTTGTCGATTCAATCGTTTGAAAACCTTGAATCGTACGATTGAATGAAGCATTGAACGTTCCTAGTTGATGACGATGCCAATCTTTGGTCGGATAACTATGAATTACAAGGTTAAAAACAAACATCGAGATTTATTTTCAGAAAAAAAAACTTTCTACCGATCGGAAGCCGACACTCGGAATGTCTTTGGAACACTGGAAAATAATTCGAAATTGGCTATTTCAATATTTAATATTCGAATTGATTCACAAAGTTCAATAACAAACCTAGAAAAAGTTTTTTTTTCTTCAGAAACAACAAAAACAATTTATTCAAGAACTTCTATCTACCAGATTTTAACATTGCAAGGATTAAGCATGTATTCATCAGGAGATGAAGATAAGATCGAGCCGACATTCTGTGCTTCGGTATTATGAGCGAGTATTTTCGCTCCGCAAGACGCACTGGCGAAATTCTTTCGAAGTTTGCCTTTTTTTGAAGATGAAACAGGCGAACTGATCTGTTGAAAGTTCGATGATGAGCCTCCCGATGAACCTTTGGTGGGATTTGATACAGGAGTTTCAGATGATGTACTCGGAGTATTTGCAAGATTTTCTTTTTCTAATTGAAAAATCAAATGTCGAAATAGAACAACTCTGACAAAACAAACTCGATGCTTCAGCATGAAGCTGTTGTTGTTTCCATTCTTCGAATGAATCTATATGCGAATGATTAACTGGCACAGGAGGTGTCGACGATGGTTCGTCGGTTGTTGTTGTATCTAGTTGATTTTCATTGGGAAGATTATTTTCATCGCTCGAAGAAACATCAGATTCTATTGATTTTAAATTCTAAAATCAATGATAAACAATAAAAACGAAAGATTTATCCAATTTCTTACTGAATCTGATAAGATACTATCGTTATTGATTTGTGTCGACTGTTGATCGATAGTAACCGTTTGATTATCTTCGTCATTCTAATCGAAACGATAAATTCTTTTTGTCTTTCGTAAACAAATAAAATATCTACTTGACTGATAGCAGTCACTGAAGGTGTTTCGTCGACTGAATCACTCGTTGGAATTCGAATGCAAAGAATAAGTGTGATGATGAACACTGCTGAATAGATATTCACAATCATTCAATACCGTGCAAACAAATGGTGGGAGATAATATTAAAGGACGGATTTTATCTGAAAAAAGAGACATGATGCATGTCGACAAAAAATCATCAGAAAAAAAAACGTGAGGCTAACAAATATTCTTCTTTTTTTTTTTCGTTTCATATGAAAAAAACAACTTTAACAAGATACTAATAACAAGGAATAGGAAGAAAAAACAAAAACATGACAGTTTCAATTGGATTTAATTGTTTTTCCTAAGATTGTTTTTTTTATTCAACTTTCGGAATTGATGATTCAAGTTTGTTGATTTTCTCGACGATCTCATCATATAATTCTTTGTATTCGGCATGAGGACGAATCATCAATAAACAACATGTTCGATTTGCTCGAATAACACTACCTAAATCTTCCTTCGATGGAACAAATACATACGGAATATTTGCTTCTTCTACAAGACAAAAACAACAAAACAATAAATTCTCTAATGACTTGTCGTGTCCTACCGCAGACGACTGGCATGTGACTGTAGATATCAATCGGCGATACATTGCCAGCGAAAACAACAAGACCTTTTTCTCCTCGACGGATATATTTTTGTGTTTCACGAAGACCTAATCGAATGTGATTCTTTTGTTTGGTCGCTTGTTTAACGCATTTAAACAATTTTTTGGCTAATTTTTTCGGTGCAACAGGCGAAGCCATTGCATTCATGTATTTAAATTTATCTTCATACGATGGACCTTCATTTCCATTTTCATCTCCATTGTTCACACTTGTGTCCATGGGTTCTTCTTGTTGAACGGATGATTTTTTATCTTTGGTCATTTTTGTTATTTTGAATTCAATGAATTTAAACGATGAAATCTCTAGAGAAAAGAAAACAAAACTGAACTAATCGATGGATGAAATAAATAAATGAAAAGAGAGAATGTTGTGTATCGCGTGCATGCAGTGATTCATAACGAACAATCGGATTGGATAAATGATTTGTTCGAAGAGGAGTTATTAGCGCCACTGCGAATTTATTATTAGTGGAAACGAGTAGACGAACGTTATTGTTGTTTATTCTTTTTTCGATTGTTGTTTTTCTCTCGTAGAAAGAAATTTAAAAATAAGAGAAGCATGGTTCGTACGCAGAGAAAACGTCAGAGAAAACGTAAATACGGTACATATTCGTTGACAAAACCTCACAATACGCATCGTTCATCGCAAATAATTATTAAAGATTTCGAAATCTTTGTCACTGATTTTCTCACGGATCCATGTGGATTGCCTATCGAATTAAAAGATTGCGTTTTAGTCGATGGTACGACAATATCGAATGATAATACATCAGGTTAGAGAGAGAATTCAAAAGATGAAATTGTTCTTATTCGATGATCTTTTTTTTTATAGATATCTGCACAATAAATAATAGTCAAGTGTTGAAGAAAATCTTTGCAAATAACGAATCAATCGATCGTTTAATGAAAAATTCCGTTGCATTGCTCGTTGAAGGTATGATTTTGATTTGAATTCGAATGAAAATATTCTCTCTTCATTTAGAACCGACAAAAAAAACTGAATGAATCCAATTATTGAGTCAATGTCTGATAACAGAAAATGTTTTTATTGTAAGTAATAAAAAAATCCATTGAATTACTTGGTTTTTTTCTCTATTTTTCCTTGTATTTCCTATTTGTAACTTTGCTCATGGATAGCGGTTAGATAAATACATATATTTTTTTTTGTTGTTGTTCATCAACGTTGTTTCGTCAGTTTGGGAGAATGTACTCATTTATTCTATTCCATTAATTTATCGGTTTTCGACTAATATTGAATTTTTCTTTTCTGGTTTGTTTTTGTTTAAGAACGAATAAAATTCATCGGATTCAAACAAATCAAACAGTTTTCATATACTTTATAGAGAATCTAATCATAATGTTTGTTTTATTTTATAATCAAAGAAATAAACTTTGGTATAATAATAATATGACACAAAAAAAAACAAAACATGGAAAGTTAAGCAATAAATATATGAACAGAAATGACAATTTTTGAAGTTTATGTATAATACTCGTTATTTTGTGTTTTGTTTTTTTGAAAAGAGTAAACGATTAATTACATAGCAAAAGTTCGTACAGACGGAAGAAAAAAAGGCAAGTCGAAATAAACCGAAGAAAAAAGAACGAGGAAGAAAAAAAGACAATACAATCAGTACGAAGTTTTTGTTCAATTTGTTTTTTTCTTCTGGTTAGACTTAATTATTGCAAATGCATGTTCTAGTACGGAATGTATGCATAAATAAATAAATAAATAAATAGACATATATGTATATAGAAGAACGACGGTTAATGATTATTTCGTTGTTTCTAATAAAAACGTGAATACAGAAAACAAAACAAGATCAATATACAATCGAGAGAGAGAGAGAGAAAAAAATAAGAAGAAATTAGCTAGATCACTGTTGTTGAAAGTGAGGTATTTGCTTAGAGCGAACGAGATATTGCACAATAAATAGGGATTTATTTTGTTTATTTATAAAAAGAATGAATTTGCATTGATTAAGATTTTGCGAGTGTGTTTTGATAATTGATCAGGTATTAGTCGTTGTTGTTGTGGTTGATGAACGTTGTTCTTTGATTGATGAATAACATTGACGACAAACTCGAACGTTATTGTAGATTTTCATTCGAGGTATATCGATTTCAAAGCGGCTGCATCTGTAGAAAGAAAAACAAAAGAGACAATAAATAGAAACACATTTCGGAAATCTTTACCGAGCACAGAATAATTGTCCACAGTTTCTAAGAAAAAAAAACACTTTAGAACGTAAATATTTGGAATGAGAAAATCTCTCACCGGCAATGATGTCTTCGTTCAGCAAATGAAAATCTTATTGCGCAATCCTTGCAAGCGTCGACTGTTTCATCTTTAATCCAATGATCAGCATGTGTTCGACCGGGATTATCGCTGACAATCCAGCTAAAGATTCGACCACGAGCATCGCCAACATACAAAGTTTTATGATCCCTAAACGAAAAATATAAAAATCGAATTGTTAACGTTGAAACAAGAATTTACTTCGATATGCCGAGTGCAGTGACAGACGCTGGACTTGGATTTTCTTTTCGTTCGTAGGCTGTATGCATTGTTAATTTGCCTCGATAGTTCAATCGACGTACCCATTTAAAGCCGTCTTTCAAATCGAGATAGCCCGATGATTTGATTTGTGGCTCATTGTTTTCCATTTTAGCTGCTTCGAGTATTTCAACATCGGTGACAACGATAAACTTATCGCTGCCAGTTGGACTATTAAGAGTTTCTTTATTTGCATTAGTTGTATCGATATCATCGTCAGTTGAACGATCTGTTTGCGTCGACAAACGATCTTGACCTGTTGCCGTCGTTGTCGATGGTTTGTTGTCGCCTTCGTCTGATTCGGCATCACTATCGACAGACATTTGTCCGGTGTTCGATTGAAGTTTAATAGGACTTGGTTGAGAAATCGATGGCATACGAGTGCGTTCTTCAGCTAAGGTGAAAACCGACGGTGATGATGGTGGTTGATCGAGAACTTGATCGTAACCAATTGTCCACATCTAACAAAAAAGCAAAACAATAATCAAATAAATATTTTTCAGTTAAACGAACTCGAACAACACCGTCCGAACTTCCAGTTATAATCACATTTTCATCGTCCCATTCATTCATCTAGTCGAAAAAATAAAGTCAAACTATTCGAAACGAAAATGTTTTTTTTTCTACTTGAGACATCGCAACACAAAGAATCGACTGTTGTCGACTATAAGCCATCGTATTAATCGAAGCTAATAATTGACCATTAATCGTCCAAACATACAGATAACTTCCCGCTGCACTTGCAATATCACCCTACGATACAAAAAAAAACTAAAATGTCAATTGAAAAAACGCACAAATACGAACTGTTAATTCATTGACACATATGCATGAAATCGAACTAGCATGATTGGGCAATTGTCGAATGAAATGCAAACGATTTAAATCCCAAACAATACATGTCTGATCATCGGAACCTGATATTATGATTCGATAGGCTTGTGATGCAGTCAAACATGTAACCGTATCATTGTGACCGGAGAGACGAGTTTTTAAATGTAAACGTTTATGTCGACCTTTGCCGATTTCCCAGACATTGATTAATGTATTCGTTCCAGCTGTAATGACATATTGTGATGTCGGACAGAGAACACTTGTTATTTTACCATCTTGAACTAATTCGTAGATCATCGAACTCTATACGAATAAGATAGAGAATCTCAAAAAGAAAATCATGCGACGTACTTTATCGGAATCGACGGGCATAATACGTAGACTTTCATCGGGAAAACCATATTGAATACAACGAGTGTAGTTCGGCGGAATGATAGCTTTGCATTGTTCAAGAGCGATTATAGATTTATCAGTTGGAATAATTAAACCAACAGCAGATTTTAATTCTTTTATTAGAGACAAGAAATAATCAAATGTTAAATTTTCGGTTAAATCATCGTACCTTTGATCGGCATTTTCGATGGACGTAGACTATTGACATGATTAAAGAATAGATTACGTTCGATACCAATTGAATCCATTAATAATCGATTGAGTTTCTTTTGTGGATGTGGTCGTTTGAATAACTAATAATAATAAAAAAAGTTAATCGATTTCAATTATTCCAAGAAATGCTTTACTTGTTTTGGAATTTGTCCAAAATTATTTATAAACCCAATGATCTAAACAACGAATCAATCAATCTCGAATCTTATTTCTTTGAAAGATACATACAGCTGATCGTTCCAATGGATCGCTGATATCGTCGATATTGACAGCTCCTTCGTAGAATAAATGATGAAATACATTGGTTGCTTCGGCAGCTGCTGGTCCTTCTTGTTTATAACCGAATATTAAGTCAATCCATTCGTTCAAATGTGCCGAAACATAATCACTTTCCAATGCCTAAAGTCATGAGTTGCTTTGTTTTTCTCTGTCTATCAATTAAAAACACGTCTTTACCATTCGATGAATACGTATGAATTCTCTGGGATCATTCTTTGACCATCCAGGCAGAATAACATCATTCAATGCGAGACCGTTTTGTTTTTTTCCTGAGAAATAAAAAAAAAACAAAAAAGAAATGAAATCAAAATTTCGAATTCAAACAATACCAAGATCGAATTTGTTGGTATTTAACAGAAAATCTGGTAGATAGAAAAACTCAGGCACCAATTCTTTCACATCAGCCATGTTATTTCGACTGGCCGATAGCCACGAATCTTTTATACTATGAAACATTCGATCAGCAAGATCAAAATGTCCACCCTGAATAGCAAAACAACATCATCATCATTCGATTTCGATCAATCGATCAAAGGAAAATACTTGTAAACGAAGAAACACTTGAGCAAATGGTTCAGTTCGAACGAGATACGACGCGACGATCATCGCTGATGAATAATGAGTGCCATAGTGATAAGCTGGCGTCGAACCAGTCGGATCATCCCATTCGGCGAAACGTTTTTGAAACTGAACTAAACGGTCTGGAGTTTGGGCGCCCATTGGTTTTGATAGATCACGAAATGTTGCAGGATTTGTTAAATTTAATTCCTTTCGAAAAGAAAAAATCAATTTCAATGAATTCAGCATATCATCGACTTACTTTACTATCATAATCAGCTAATATCCATGGAAATACTAATAAAAACAGAGAGAGAGAGAGAGATAAGTTAGACTGATGAGAGGAATGAATTACCTGGATACTGCATGAGATCATTATACGATCGTCCGGCAAGTGTATTCAAATACATTAAATATTGAAAATTGCTAATCTCTCCTTTTTCCCATCGTTGTGTAACCGATCGTTCGCCCATTAAACTTCCAATAAAACTCGTTCTAAACAACATAGAATTCACTATTTTGTTCTTTATATCAAAATCTTTCAGTTTCATGCAAGAAGAAGAAGAAGAAATGTCAATTCAAGTCCCCAATTTCCCCTCTCAATCATGCAAAACAATTATTCTTACATCTGTTTACGATTTCGTAGATGACTATATGAGAATTTTTGATTTTTGAGAAAGATAGTTTCTACAATGTGTTTATTTACCCCTGTTCAATATTAATACTTCGTCGTTGACCAGAAACTGAATGTTGTGCAGAATCGGTTAATTCTGTTGCTGAACTAAGCAAACGATGATAGACTTTATTTCGTTCTTTTCGTACGAAAACAAGCAAATAATTTCGACCATCAGCTGCAAACAATTCCAACGCAATTGGCTAAAACAAACATTTTCTTAATTGAAAATCATCGTTTCATTGATTTCTACTTGTAAAATATGTCGACGTTTGTGAACTTCTTTAATATCTTCATAGGCAAATTTCGAGCATTCTTTTCGGTATTGTATCGATTCTGTATGAGGCACTGACGATGATTTTGGAATGAGAGGTACATATTCATGTTGACATTTGTCTAAATCGACAATTTCATTCTTTTCTGTATTGTAAGTGTAGCCTTCGAGTATGTAGAAATGTTCGCGACCAAAAATGAGAATGCCTTCGCTGCCATCGAGACCTTCGATACGTGCACAACGAAATGCATATGAGATCTGAAATGAAATCGAGAGAGAGAGAGAGAGATGAAATTAATGTTGAAAGTGAGTCGAACTTTTTCATCATCTTCAAGTAATCGTAGAACATTTTGATTTGTTTGAGTCATTTCAACTGTTTCAGTTGTTGCTGTTGGAGTTTCTAATAAGAAAATTCATCATAAAAAAAAACTTGTTCGTCAATATTTTACGAGGTATTTCGTTTTCTGTTTCAGCTTCATCTTGTTCAATATTCGATTCACTCGGATCTTCTTCTTCTTCTTCATCTTCGTCGACATTTTGCTTTTCTTCATCAGTTAGACCTTCCTTCGACGATGCTTTCTTTCGCATCGATGATAACGTCGGTGCTTGTACTTCTTTTTCTAAAACAAATCATTGCGTTCATTTGTTTGTTGTCGTCTTTCGAATTTCTAACCTTCATCATTCGTCCACGTTTCACCTTCTTCTCGAATGATTGGCTCAGTTGGCGAAATTTCTACTGTTTCTTTTGGTACATTCGAATTTTCAATCGATGGCATATTCGTGTACAACAATCGATCGACAAGATACGATTGTCGATCGAAATACTGTTTCGAATCAAAGGAAACCGGTGGATTAAATTTTCGTTTCTTCAAATACAAATAAAAGAAAGAGAGATTTTTGTTGAAAACTAAATCAATTTTCTTTTACAATCGATTCAACATTGGCACGATATGGATAATGTTTGTAGAAATCTTCATTCAAAACCATACGTTTTCTCATTCGACAAGGTCCTTCGATGAAATCGAGTTTGTATTTAGCCAATAGATCGGCGTCTTCGAAACCCCAGAGACCTCGTTCTCGAAGGAGATCATGCTCAATCGTAATCCATTCTTCATAGAGTGAACTCAATTTTTGTTCACAATTCTTTAAAATATAATAATAAGAATCAATTTTTTTAAAATCAAATCTTCGTTCTACTTGTGCTAATCGACGATATTCATTTTCGACATTTTCTTTTACAGTCGAAACATTGACGGACATCAAAGCTAAGGCACTCTGAAAATAAAACTCAAACTAAAAAATGAATTCAGAAATTAATGATTTACATGAATTGTTTGCCGATCTAGTTTAACTTGTTCACGTTTAACTTTCGTACCACGAAGTTGATGAAGACTCGAACGAAAACCGCCAGTGACACCTCCGGTAAATCGTTGAATACGCTAGAATAATCGAGCAATAGTTTGTGGTTTTTCTTTCGAATTTGACTTACTGAACCAACGTGCATAATCTGTTGTTGAATTTTATCGGTGATTTTCAATTCACCTTCAATAAATCTCGTCCAAACTTTCGATGCTGGCTCGAATAGCGCATCACTGAGAAGAAAAATCGTACAGATCTTTTAATTTTCTACTTTCAAATCTGTTTACCTAACATCGACTAATGTCGTTTTATTTTGCGTAGCTAATTGAGAAAAACTCATCTTGAAAATTTCTTCCAAAGCCTAGAAAATAACGATTGTAAGTTCGGTGATTTTTATTCTATCGAATTTGCCCTACAGGTTTCTTTTTCATATATAATTCCGACCAAATTCTCTGTGCTGCATTGATCATTAGAGTTTTATTCGGATTCATGCCCATTGGAGAACTATCAACACGATGATACCAAGTCGATCGAGAATTTGCATCATCACTAAATTTCATATTTTCCTATTTCGAGCTGTTTCAAATTCGATTTTCTCTTACTTCGTTTGTTTTGTTCCTGTTTCATCGATTAGAATAATTAAACAATAGCAAAGACAACCAAAGAATTCAGCATCTTGATTCGAATCCGAGAAAATCATTTGACGATTATTAGCCAAACGATGTAGTGCATCGAGAGCAACCATTTGATCTAAATAAAATAATTTCGAATAAAAAACCGAAAATAACATTCAACGAAAAAGTTACCTCCGATCGAGTCACTTTTTCTTGACAATTCGAAGAGTATGGTTCGATTCAACGAACGATATAACGAATCAAGAAACGCATTGACACCTCGTTTTTTTGCTTGATTGATAATTTTAACAATGAACTCGAAGATTTGTTTCGGTTCTCGATATTCAATTTCCCAGATTTTATCGACCATTCGTTCGACAAAATGTGTCACATTTTCAAGTAACAGTTTATACGTTGACATGTTCATTGTCGCCGAATTATTACCGGTTAATGTTCGTGCAAGTGTTGCTGTTCGATCGGTGACAAATGAAAAACTAAAGTTTGATGTTGGTTCTTCCACTGAATTCGCTGGGCATAGGTCAGAATTCTCGAAATAGACGATAATCGATTTGAAAACGCTTTGCAAAAAGATTTGATAGGTCAAATCCGAATTCATATTATCTGGCAACGCCTAAACGAGAAAAATCGATAGATTATTAGTAGTTTTGGGTGTTTTCGTACCGAAAGAAAATAGTCGATGACATTGGGAATACGTGTTTGACTGGCGTAGAGACTATCGATGATGATATCTCGAACGATATCAACGATTGTTCCACGTAGAGTGCTGTTTGATGTGAATGCAGCTATAAAAAAAACAGAGTAAACCGCCACAGAGAGAATAAAGACAAGAATTTTACCGGTGAGTGATTCGAGTTGTGAATTTACTTCTTCGTTGGAAACATTTTTCTAGATGAAAAAGTTTTTTTTTTTCAAATTTTGATTGTGATGCTTCGTGTTTCGATTTACCTGGCGAGTTAATACAGCTGGAACATCGAACGATGCTTGATTTTGCTAAAAATAGACAATTTATTGACGAGAAAACCAGAAAAAAACAATGATTCATTTACAAGCATTGGAGGAAAGACAATTCCTGATAGAAATGTTAAATATTCAGCTGTTTGAATATAAGTAAAAAATTCGCTCTTTCGTCGATATAATTGATGGAAGAATTTCAAAATAACTAAACCGATTTGTTCGCCTTGTTCATTCTCCTGAAATTCAATTTAAATTCTTCGTAGAACAACAAACAACTCGTGGAATTCGAGGAAATGTTTACTTGATGCGTAAGATTTCTAATCATGGCAAGTAGAACCGGACATGCATCGAATTCGTATTGTTGTTGCTGTTGTTGTGACTGTTGTTTTGTCGTTGAACGCGTGGCGAGCAATGGTGAATGAAGATTAATCGATTTTAATAATTTTTCCACGGTAATCTAAATCGAAAATTAGTTTTCCTAATGAAATTAAATAAACACGTTCGAACCTCGGCTGGATCGATGAGATCATCGGATGGAATTTGTCGAAAAAGAAAAGCTATTAATTGATAATAGATCGGAATGATTTCTGCTCGTTGTGCATAGATATGTTGCAATAGAACAAAGCCAGGCAAACCGATCGATGTATTCGTCGACAGAGTTGGATCGATTGCTAATGAAAATGTAGGTTTGCTTGTTGTTCGTTCATTGAAAACATTGATCCAAGTTTCATTAATCGTTGTCAATGGTGATGATGGTGTTTGAGTTGATGGTGTTGTTGTTGATGATGATTGATTCGGATTATTCGAACTGTGAAGTAGCATTGCATTGTCACGAAAACGTGTTAAGGCATTCGATGACGAGAGAAGAAATGCAATGAGAAGTTTAGTTGTTAGAATGAGTGTACGAGGATGTAGGTGCGATTGAAGAAATAATAATAACCAATCGTAGCCAAGATGTTGAAGAAATTCATCGGTTAGACTAGATTGAAGTATGAAGAGTTTTGGAATTTAGAAATTTTTTTTGGGTAAATTTACTTTGTTTGCGAACGTTTCTCTTCCGAAATTGTTCGTGCTAACATTTCCAAAAGAAAATTTCGAAGACTGATCATTTGTACACCGATTGATGAATCATCAAGAGCTAAAACAATCGATCCTACTGCAAAATAAAGGAACTCAATGAGCACATACTTCCATGAATAACAACATTTCTTTCTGAAATTGAACTCGATGGAAGTAGATAAACTAGAAATTGTCCCAATCTAAAAGAATTTGTTTTCGATTCAACAATAAAGAAAAAGCACAAAACGTTTACTTTAAAATATCATTGGTATTTTTATATGTAACAAGTAGAACTCGAATTAAGTTAACAATAATAATTTTCGTTGATTCGTGAAGACAATTTTCTTTCAAGAGATTTAATAATCTTGACATGAGATGAATTTTTTGCGATAGTCGTTGATTCATCATGAGATTTTGTGTATCACTCGTGAGGAAAACATCTAGGAGATGTTCGAATAATGATTTTTGAATATCAACACTTGCACCTTTCCAAATCTAAACGAAATTTTCGAATCGAATCTTAAATAAAAATCGAAAACAATCTGTCTACTTCAAATTCACATAGAAGATGTTCGAATGCAGCCGGATTCGTAATTGCTGTTGATTCTCTTATTGTATCAATCGTACCGACAAGTGTACATGTCAAATGTAAAATATGACTATTAATCAAATGACGTTTTTTCAAATACAAAAATCCAAGAATCTAAAATTGAAATTCAATTTTCGAAATTCATAATAATTTCTCGTACTTGATAAGCTCGTGTTCGTAATAATTCATTTTGCATTTGTTTATTCGATTTAAGTACGCAAACAAATGCTTTGACAGATGCATAGAACGATTCAATATCGTTCGACATTGCCACTAAACCAAGTAAAACATGAGGTCCACCAATATATTCGATTGTTTTCGAAACCGCATTTGGTATGAATATTCTCACGCCTAAATAACCAATGACAACACCGCCGACAGTTCGAGCAGGACCGTTGTATGGCGCAGCAATATTATACAGAATTCGAATTGGAACAGTCGATTCATTCGTTGGCATGTTTAACTAAAAAATCCGAACATTTTTTTTGTTCGAATCAAACTCGAAGACATTCTATCGAATTACTTGTTTAGCAATTAGTTTGGCATCGTTTTTATTGTAAAGTTTTTTGAAATGTGAAAGAGTTGTTTCGAAGAAACTCGCTGGATGTAAACCGAATACAACACGATCTTCGGGAAATAATGGCGAGAAAATATCATTCGTTTGATCTAAAATAATTGAATGAATTTTTTTTTATTCTTTTGTTTTTCTCCTACCGATGCAAACAGCTTGAAATGAACCAATATAATTCGGTCCCGCTCCATACATAGCTGTAATGATTTGCGATGAAAGTAGATCCTCAATTAGAAAACAAGGTCCCTGTCGCCATTGAACACTGGAATGAACTCGTTGAATTGGTAATGAGCCAATATATGCAAATGTTGAAATACTATGCCCTGGTGGAGCAGTTACATTCGTTATATAATGAATTTTTTGAACGGCAATTTGTTTTCCATTGATGTACAATGTGACAGCACTATTTTTCAGCATGCCTTTCGTCCAAACTAATGCTACATGTGTCCATCTTTGTTCGAGCATCATTTCTGTACAAGTAAATTTGACTAAACCATCGGATTTGACATCGTCAATATGAATTGAATCGTTATGACAATCTTGAAATGGATGTTCAGTCGTTGAAACAAATAAAGATTTATCTTTTGGATGAACATAAACTTGTAAAACAAAACGATAATCTTCTCGATTGAATGTATGTCGTATAATCGATAATAAACGAATGGGATGAACATTATCTTTAATAGGACCGAATTTTTCGACATAAAACCATGTTGAATATGTCATTCCATATTGAGATGGAAATGGTCGTTCACCACCGTTCGTTAATGTCATACCACCTTGTAAGACAACATCATTTGCCATGCTTACCATACCGAAATTAGTGATATTTGTTGAATTGATTGATTGAGGACTGAGACAAGGTAATAGTAGAGCACCGAAACCTTCGATACCCATGTTAAATTCGACGAATGACGGAGAGATAATTGTCGATAGACTTGATGAGGCACTGGTAGGAGAATTGGGTGAAATAAGAATTTGAGTATCACGACGAATGTCTCGTAAGGTTGTCATTGAAACAAGACATTTTATTCGATTTAATGGAACGAATGATTTACCATCTTTGGATACCATGGATAACATATTTGGATTGGCAATTGAATCGATACCCATTCGAAGAAATTGTCTATTTAAAAAAAAGCAAAAGAAATACTATATGTTTGCACAAAAAAAAACTAATAAACCGCTTACTTTAGTGTTCGCACTGGCAGGATAAATGCAGCTAATCGTTCGAAAATATATTCAACAGATGTATGCAGATGATGATTTTCATTTTCAAGAGCTGTTTCACAAATATAAAGAATATGTTGAGAAAATCCGTATGTAGCCATGATTTGTAGATTTCGATCGAATTTCAAAAGATTTTTCAATGTTAACATTAAGAAATATTGCAATCGATTGGAATAGTGATTTGTTTGCACTTGTTCATCGATCATTTTTGGTATTGCTGCAATAATTTGCAGAAAACAAACAATTGCACCTGGATAGACAATAATCGGTTCTTCCATGTACGATGGAAATGTGAATACAGCTGATGTTCGTGCAGCAGGTGTCGACATACTAAATGTTCGAGTTTGAAACAATGGACTATTCGCTGTTTCATCGGATTGATCAACCGATGCTCCGTGTTTCATTGTTGGATTGACTAGTGATCTACATAATCGAAAATACAAAACAAATAAGTCATCGAAATATCAACGAAATCGTTAATTAGTGAGAATCGGTTGCTGTTTTTTTTTGGTGTATATGTCATGCATGCGTTCAAGCCCATCATTCCCTTAAGAGAAATTATCTCATGCGCGCTTACTGAGTAATTTTATCAATGGTAAAATCGTCCGAAAAATTCGCATCGCTGAAGATAAATTATGCGAATAGACTCGTGGTCAATTCATTCGACTTACTTATCAATACAATCAAGTGCAATATCGTGAAAACATCGTGCCAAATGACAAGCATTGATAAGTTCAAGTGGAAGATCAATTGTTGATGGAAGAATACGTTCATCGAGAGAGTAAAATAACTGTTCGAATATATCGTAATTATGTTTCGATGCATAGTCGAATTTTGATGATGAATTTGTAATATCGATTAAACGATTTTCAATTGAAAAACAACCGAGAAGTTTTATTGCATCGCAAAGACTTTGCCAACGAACCTTCAATCATATGATTTCGAATATATTTCGAGCAAAAAATTGTTGAAAATACAGACTTCATTTTCAAATAGACGAGCATTACCAGGTTCGAAACGCATAGCTACAGTTAATGTATTAAGAATAAGACGAATAATCGAAAGAATTTCATGACGAGAAACTGAAAAATATTCGTTCGAAACTTTTTTCCTAATAAAAAAAAACAACAACGACTTTTGCTACCTGTTGTCCAAGGATGTTTCGGTGGAACAGCAAGACAACCTTCCATCGATATCAGCAACGAAACAATATATACAAAACCGCCAACTTTTCGAAACACAGTTCGAGTTCGATGACTCTCTCGAAGAATATACAAAAATCCCTATTAATCAAAACATTCAACATCAGCATTATCACTCATTCATTCGATTACTTTTAATATCACGGATTTCATTTCCAATTCTTCTAATTTCGCTGTATGAATCAATCCTAACAATGTTCCTGTATCATCTTCACCGCCTGTACATAAAACTAGATGCAAGACAACTGTCAATGCCGCTACTCGGCATAGACGATATGGAATAATATTATGCGCTAATCGTGCACCGCCATGTTCTCGAAAAATTTCTTTAACAAACAAACAAATAAATAGAAATAGTTTCGAACTTTTTATTTCTCGTTACTGGCATTCTTTTGATTATGCGACAGAAGTAAAGCTAATGCTTCCATGACCATAAAACCTAGTTCTTTTTCTTCTTGATCCAAATCATCGCCTTTGTCTTCAAAAGAAAAAAATAATAATAACAAGATCATTATCAATTCGTTCCGCTTTTACCATTCGGATCTTGTACAGATTCTTTTAAAAGAGCTGCAAAATGATGTAAACGAGCAATAAGAACCTCGATAAAGCCAAGTTCTCTCAATGCATCTTTGATAACATTATTAAATTTTAAAATATGAATGATAAATTTCAAACAATTCTTATGATTTTGTAGGCAACTGTAGAAGAAAAATCAAAATCAAGCATTTTCAATCATTGCACTTTTACCTTTCAGATTTTAACATAATCGAAAGATTAACTAATTCTCTATGTGGAATGAATTTCAATTGAAAAACAAGAAATTCCATGAGATCATAGACTTTCAATTGAACATCATTCGGTTTAGTATAAAGAAATTCAGTTAATGGTGATAGATTTTCTCCGCAAAGAAAATAATTAGCATTATCGGCAAGAGTAATACTGCTTATTGTATCGAACACAATATTAATTAGAAATGGATGCGTTGACTAGAGGAATAAAAATAAAATTTCAATTTAATTAAATAGAAAGTAAAAGAAAAATGAAACCTGTTGGAAAATTGATAGAAGAATTGTGAATGCAGACAGATTACGAACAATAAAACCTAAGGAAATAGAAGTCAACGATTTGAATGATTATTTTCTATGAAATCACGTTCGTACCGGTTTTTTTCGGTTGAGGCATTGCAAATGTTGGAATATCGACAATTGTTTCAGGTCGTGATGATAATTTAATTTCATTGAAACCTGAATAAGTAAAATCACCGAGTAGAGTAACAAAACGTGCGAATAATTTCTCGGATTGATCATTAATCCATTCATTTTCCAATCTATTCAAACAAACCGAAATAAATAAATATAATAGTCACGTTTCAGAAAACAAAGAATCAACTAATCACCTCAATATAAGATCTTTCATATGAACATAACAATGTGCCAGACGAAAATCATCAAGCAAACTCGAAGATATCGATGCAGATTCAATGAGAACACAAATTAATGTTTCATAAACATGAAGTGTATCGACAAGAGTGAAATCACATGTTGCTCGACGTAAATTATCGACACATTGCGATATGCAACGAACATCTATTGTAAAAGAAAAACGAAACAAAAAGAAAAATACAAAATAAATCAATTGACAATGATGTTTGATTACTATGTATGCATTGAATAGCGGATTGTAATGAATGTTTACCAATCAAAATCAACATATCCGATGCTTGTACTCTCCATGGTTTATTTCTTTCAGGACAATTACTTGATATGACATTGAATAATAATAGAAGATCATCACGTCGTGTTAATTCTTCGACACAGGAGTTTGTCATTGCTATACGTGATAAAAGCTAATTGACAAAAACAAAACATAAATAAAATATGAATTCTTTCTTTCTTTTTCTCTTTTGTTTTTGAAAATTACTTGAAAGAAAATTTGCTGTAGAAGAATTCGTTTTTCTCTTGGTGAAAGCGTTTCATTATTTGTATGTGTCGATTGAATATCCGGTAAATCAAAAAATAAATATAAACACTTCACAAATGTGCTTGGAATTGATGCTTGAGCAAATTTATCCATGAGTGAATTTGGTCCTGTTGATAGTAATTTTAATGCACGAAGTAATGACCAACCGGATAGAGAATTAACATCATCATTGATTTCAAGATATTCAATAATGGCTTGACTAGCTGCACTTGTATTTGGCTCTTTATCAGCACGTAAACGTATTTCATTAACAAGTAATTTTGCTAATGTTAACGTATAATCAGGTAGTTCAGGAAATCGTTCTTCCCATTCGTTATTTGACAGAACATTAAGCGCTTTAATAACCATGGGTAATGTCGAATAGAGACGATCGTTTTTATCCTGTTGTGTCCATTGTATTTTCGGATGTTGATATTCATAGAATATCTTTCTCAAATGTGCTATTGTTAAACGAATATCATCTAATGTTGCATTGTATTCATTTGTATTTGCTGATAAACCTTCGGCTTGATAGCCTGTTGTTGATGATGCTCCACCGGCATCCCGTTTTAACAAGGATTTTATTAATTTACTCATGATTATTTATTTACATTTTCTGTTTATCTTGGAATACCGATTTTGGTTTGTTGATAAAAAAAAAGAGAGAAGAAGAAGGTGATGGTGGTGGTGGTGGTGGTGATGATGATGAGACGAGAAGGAGAAGAAGAAAAAAAAGAAAACAAAACAAAAAATGCGACACCAGATAGACCTCGTCCGGATACAGCCAGTGAAAATATCAATTAACCATCTAAAGAGACAAGAGAATGTATATAGTGTTCTCTTTTTCTTCAACGAGAGGGACTCAGCAAGATCGGCAGCGTTATAAAAAACGGGCTCGTTCGTTCATGCATTTTGATTAAGGCAGAAAAAAACGAAGAAGAAGAAGAAGAAGAAGAAGAAGAAGAGGAGAAGAAAAAAAGAAGAAGAAGCGAGATCTCGAATTTTTCTTATTCGATAAATTTACTATTCAACAGAACAGAACAACAGCAGATGTCTCTGCTTGACAGATGTTTACGTTAAGAAAGTCTCAAGAGGCACAATATGTGACAATTAGCTATCAAATTACTAAATCTTCAATAATTAATTTGTCAAAAACAATTTTTTCTACTGTCATTTGAATAGATTAATATTCTATCCTTTTTCCTTTGGATTTTGATTAAAATTATTTCGATGCAAGACATTATTATTGCTTTTAATTTTATCTTAGCCAGTAATATCACGTGACCAAAAATGTTCAACAGGTGAAAAGAACAAAGTGAACGAAAAGTGCATATGCTTTTTAAAATATACGTATGAATAAATTTCGATTTCATCTTACGGTCGACTGCGTTTATACTATAAACAAATGTATGTGTGTATATATAGATGAACAAGAGGTCCGTCTTCATCATTCATTTATATTCATAGATTTCTATCGTACCAACGACCTTCTTTCCTTTTGAACGTGACAGCGATATTACTTGCTATTTCTTTTCTTTTATTTAAATTTTTTCATTGTATTCGACGCTGACAGTCAATGAATACGATCAATAGCTGAATAAAAAGAAGAAAAAAAAAACGAAGAAGAAGAATATTTTATCAATCGTCGTTTAGGTAATGTAAAATAGAGTGAGAAGAAAAAAATCATAGGAACATTATGTTGGATTTTTCTTTTCAATAGGTCGTAACTCGGTCATCTTCATTGATATTATCGGTTTACAATGGGCAATCGGGTAAGAATAAACGAGAAAAAAAAAGAATCTAGCTACTCTTCAATGTGTTTATCCTTGAATAATCGACTTTGTCATTGAATAAGAAGGGAGATATAGTTTTTTTCTTTCTTGTTAACAAAAGCAAGTTTACTAGAAATTCTTTTCTTCGGGTATAAATACAAAATGTAAAAAAACAAAAGCAAAACTAAATCAATCTTTTTGATCGGTTAACAATTGTTGATTGTCGAGTTGTAGAACATCGGCCTTTCGTTTTCGTCCTCGTTTGCCTGAAATTTCTTTGCCATTCTTGTTCAATTTTTCATCTGTCAACGGTTGTAATTTGCCATGTTCAAGTTGTTGACATAGATCTTGATAGATTTTGTCCAATAAAATCGAATCCGAATAGATAGTCGACGTGTCACGATTGAATGTTTGAGCATTTTTAATCAATAATTTAAAATCCGAATGAAATTGTTCGAGAGTTTCGTATCGATACGTGTCAATTTTACGTTTTATTCGTTGAAAATCGATCGGTTCAGGAATAATCTGATAGTATAACGGTAATTGTTTTTGTGTTGGAAGACGAATAAATATTTTAGCTAATTGTCGATCATCTTCGGTTCGATAAGCGAGTAAATGTTCGAGTAATAGACGACATTGTGCAAGTAGATTGAAATCGATTGTTTCGGCGCGTTTTTTTAAACTCGAACGTTTGGTTTGTTGAGACAGATTCGTTGTTGTTGTTGTTGTTTCGATTTGTTGTTTTCGTTGACGTTTTTGTTCGATAATTTCATCGAGATTTTCATCTTCTAATGCTTGAAGAAATTCTCGTTCGGTTAAATTATCACTATAATCGATTTCTTTACGTTGTCGACGTCCTTTGCCGAGATCTTGATCATTTTCGAGTGTTTTTTCGACTTGATCAACATCATTTTTCAACCAATCGGGCAGTTCATCATCAGTTATAAGACGATTTACTTTCATTTTTCGATGTGTACGTGATGTCACTTGAGTAAAATCGACATCTTCTTCATCGTCATCCATTTCATCGATTTTATTTTCATTTTCTTTTCCTTGATTCTCACTATCTTTCATTTGTTCATTGACTAAATCAATCCAATTTGGTTGTTGATGACTTCTAACGCCATGTATTGCCTCATAGTTTTGTCTATCGAAATCCATTCGATTGAATAGATTAAATTCTTCTTCAGTTCGCGCAATCATCTATAGAGAAAAACAAAGTTGACAATTCATTCTCTCAAAACGAAATTCGTGAATTTCATACTTGATTTAACATTTCATCACTAGGCGTATCTTCATCATCGTCATCATCTTTATTTTCATCTTCGCCTTCGATTAACTGTTCGAGATAGTCGTGTCGTTCACTTGATGTCGACAAACGATTGAACATACCAGCTTGAATAACTTTCTCATCGACATCGAGTTTATATTTAGCACAAGCTAAGATTTTCTCTTCGATTGTGTTGACTGTAATTAAACGAAGAACTCGTACTTCGTTCTTTTGTCCGATACGATGTGCACGATCTTGTGCTTGTTGATCTTGATGTGGATTCCAATCGGAATCGAATAGAATCACCGTATCTGCTTTCTGTAAATTTAATCCGACGCCTCCAGCTCGTGTCGAAAGCAAAAAAATAAAACAATTATTTTGTTCATTATTAAAATCTTTTAATAATTCACAACGATCATCAGCTTTCGTTGTGCCATCTAATCGTAAATATGAATAATTTCGATAGGCAAAATAACATTCTAATAAATCCATGACTGTTGTCATTTGACAGAATAATAAAACCTTATGACCCGTAACTTTTAATTTCGGTAGAATACGATCGAGTAATTCGAATTTACCCGATACTCGAAAGAGATCCGGACCATTAATAACTCCTTCGCTATATCCGAATGATTCGGCTAGACGTTGTTCGATTTCTTGGAATAGAAATGGATGATTGCAAATCTTTCTCAATTGCATAATTTTATTCATTAACGCACGACGAGCAGTTTTGCCTTGATTTTCGATAATTAGCGTTCGATTTTTTGACATTGCATGATAGAGACAACGTTGAAGTGCGGATAATTCACATTTAATGATACATTCGATTTTATCGGGTAATTGTGATTCGACTTCTTTTTTCAATCGACGAAGAAGAAACGGCCGAAGAACTTTATGTAAACGACGAATAATCAAGAGAGTTTCCTCATGATTTAATTCGACTTTTTCACTTGGTAGAGTTGCAAACGGTGCATTGAACCAATCGGTAAATGTTGTTGATGATTTAAATATAGTTGGTAGAATAAAATTTAATAGAGCCCATAATTCCGATAGATTATTTTGTAATGGTGTGCCTGTAAGTAGGAGACGATGTGATCCTTGAGAATAGTACGTATTTAGAATTTGAGTTAATTTACAATGATGATTTTTCATTCGATGACCTTCATCCATAATTAAATAATTCCAAGGAATATGCGAAAGAGTTGAACGATCACGCATGATATATTCGTAGGTTGTGAGAACAACATTGAACTGATTGTTACGCATATTTTGTGCGAGTATTTTACGAATGTGGGGCAGGCCTTTGTATTGAATGACGATGACACTCGGTGCCCAACGTTGAAATTCCGATGCCCAATTGGATAATGTCGATAGAGGAACGATGATTAACGATGGACCTGGATTTTTTTTATTATCAATTAAATGTACAATCAAAGCAATTGTTTGTATTGTTTTGCCTAAGCCCATTTCATCGGCAAGAATGCCATTTAGATTATTATTATATAAGGATACAAGCCATTCGAGACCTTGTAATTGATAAGCTTTTAATTGTCCACCAACAAGCATTTTTGATTGTTCGGTTATCGGCTCACGAATACGATGAGCTATGGAATAATACGATTCTTTAGCATCGTATTCATCGTCTTCATTCGCTGGTGTTGTTGTTGTTTTTACTGAATTTGAATTATCGATTTGTTCAGAAACTGTTTCTGTTGATTCTTCGGATTTTTTCGTTTGATTTGTTTGTTGATGTTGTCTTACTAATTGTTTTAAACTATCGATATATGAATCAGTTTGTGATAATAATAGAGCTAAACGTGCATCTTTTTTCTCATCAACTAAACGTCGATAAGCTTCTTCATCTTCGTTCATTAAATGTTTAATACGATCACGTTCTTGACGTTCTCGTTCTCGAATTAATTCTCGTTCACTATTAGTAAAATAAACTTGAATCGATTTATTTAAACGTTGATTGTTAGTTTTCATTCGACGATGATATTCACGAAAATCTTTTGCATGCGTTAGAATAGCACTGAGAAATGCTTGACGTTTCGCTTGTTTACGTTGTTTAATTTCTAATTTACGTTGACGTTCGTATTTTTCTGTTGAACGTGCTTCACGTAATAGATGACGTTTAGGACGTTTGTAAGCACGTGGATTGAGAGCTGTTTGAAATAGTGTATCTTTTTTCATTGTATTGAGAACATCATGACGAAGTTGCTTTTGAAATTGAAGTAATTTCAAAGATTTTAATTCGATTAAAGCCTGCGTACGTAATTGAACATTCATATTAGCTGGTATGCGTTCTAGTTCATGAATACGAGTTAAGATACGAGTTCGTGTACTAAAAGTATCGAGAAAATTGTTCGTTTTTCTTTTTTCTCAAAAATTCTGATCGATTCTCACCGATTATCTTGTTCTTGTTGTAGATAGAGAGGATTCGATTGAATCGAAGATCTTTGGAAAATTTTCGAAGGTTGACTGTCATGAATTGTGTCCGAATTGACTAACCAACAGTACATGTCACTAGCTGAAGAAAATTTGAGAGAAGAATTTTGATTCCTAATAATAATTGTCGTTGGATGAATAGGTTGTTGTTGTTGAATATGTTTATGTATTAAAGTAGCTAGTTGAGATTTGTATGAACATGATTGAAGAAGAACATCTGAGACAGGTAGATTACGTGCAAGTAGACGATAGGTGTGGATTTGTGATTGTAGAACGTTGGAACGTAGTCGATCGATTTCAGATGAATCAATCGTTATATTATCATGTGCACTTGTCATTATAAAATTTATCTGAAAGAGAAGAGAGAAAGAGAGAGAGAGAGAGTTTCAATTACTAATTGATTTTCATTGAAATTTGCTTTTAGTTAGCCAAACCGCCACCGTATGATCGTCCAATGGCTCCGGTCAAAGGTCAGAATAGTAGTTTGCCACGACCGTTTCCTATTCTTACGCCTCAAGCATATCTTCCCGGTAGTGCTGGAGGTGCCGGTTTATATCCTGGCTTTCCATCAGCTGGTGGAACCGGTTTTCCTCCTCTTGCTGGCAATCCGTTTCTATCGGCTGGCTTAGAACCGCCAATAATGAATTTTAGTGGTGGACCTGGCATGTATCCAGGATCAAGTATACCGTCAATATATCCTCCGCCAATGCCACAACCAAATCCAAGTTTAGCATCTGTGGGACCAGCACCTGGAGTTTATGAATCAGGATACGGTTCATCTTCACGTGGCCGTCCGGTGCGTATGTGTCGTCGTCGGCGTCGTCGTCGGCATCGTTCTCAACGTTGTCGTCCCGTCATACGAATTGTTGAATCAAGTTCATGTTCATCAATATCATCTTGTTCAAGTCGAAGTTCTTGTTCACGACGTTGTCATCGATCACACTCATGTCGACAAGATAATGCACCACAACAACAACAACAACCTATCATTCTATTACCTGTTCCAATGCAACAATCAGCTCCTACGCAAAATCCTGTTCAAACACAACCACAACAAATCATTCTTCCACCTATTCAAGTCCAACAACCCGGCCAACTCCAACAACCACAACAATTAGCATTACCATCCATGCCTATGCAACAATTAAACGCATCAAATATTCTTTCCAATGGTAGCAGCAATCCTATTATCCTATCTGGCGGACAATCATCGTCATCGTTGCCGCAGATTGCTAATTTAGGTGCACTTCAACAAGTACAAACTCTACCTACTCAATACGTTCAATTAGCACAACCGATGACAACATCAGCATCGCCGTTGCAATATGTTTCGTCACAACCACGTTCGACTGTTGCACCACAACGTGTTCTTGTAAACAGTACGAATAAAAAACAATCAACAAAATCGAAATCAGTCGGACGATCAGCTTCGGTCAGAGATGTGCCTCAAAATGATTTGAAATTCGGTCGACGTCCATTCGATTGGTATGAAAATAAAAAGCAAAATAATAATATTATCAACGAAAATATACAAATCGGTCAACGAGGTTCTGCAAATGCAATTTAAAGAACTATACAGCGACAAAAAAGAGACGTTCAACAATTCGTAGCATTATCATCTTTTCGGATACCTTGTAGTTCAATTAAATAAAACAATCTTAATATTCAACAGAAAAAAAAAAGCAGAGTATTAATTTTAACATCGATGTTTTGTCTTTTTCTATTCAACTATCGAATGTATATTTCGAATTTTTAATTTGCAATGCGTAATAATAATATCTTATGTTAACTAATCTTCCTCAATTGGTTACTTCGAAAACTCGTATTAAAAAAAAACGAATCAGATGTCGCAAGAAGCATTTAACTTTCGTTTTCGTTATAGACACAAATATATATCATCCAGGTCCTCTCCGTCGATAGTCTTATCATGTATGTATATAATACATCGGAAAACAAATACATATCATCTATTTTACTGTCGATCCGTGAATCGAAAGTTCCAAAGAGAAAAAGAAATTACGCATGTCGTCGTCTTTTGTATTTTTTCTTTTATTAATCGGTCTTGTTTGCGGTGGTTCTTTCAAACCCGAACGAGAATTCGAAGTTAAACAAGGTAGTTTATTAAACAATGGTCGAAGTTATTTGTTAGTAATTCATTTTCTTTATTTCTTTATTTGTCTTTAATTTATATAATTAGAATTACTGAAGTTGGACCATTAGCTGCTAAATTTGGTCCAAATACTTTTACAGTTGAAAGTAATCTTCTTAGTCTTGGTAAAAAACTTCGTCTACTTGAAAAAGATCAACCACTCTATGAAATCAAACATAAAATCGGTCATCTTTATCAAAAGTAAAAAGAATTTTCATCGATCTTTCTTTGTGTTTGATATTGTTAAATTTAAAGATGGAATATCTACGATGCTAAAACTGGTGAAGTAGTTGGAACATTAAAACATCGTCCATCGATTCTTCATGATTCTTATAAATTTAAATCAACAAAATTCGGTAACTTTCGAATTTCAGGTAATATCGGAAGTCGAACATTTTCAATCAAGAAAAATGGTCTTAAAGTATGTTTTCAATTGCTAATCGAACACAACAATCGATTGATTTTTTTGTTTTATAAAAAAAAAGGTTGCTGAAATTCATAAGAAACGTTTTCATCTTCGTGATACCTATTCACTTGAAATCGATGCTAATCAAGATCCAGCTCTTATGTTACTTCTTACAATCGGTATCGATGAAATTCGTCAGCACTAATTTTGTTCAAAACATTTTCATCTATTTCTTTTTATTTCTCTAATAAAAAATTCTAAACATATATTTATTCTTCTTGTTTAAAAAAGTGTAAAGGATCAGAATGATTATCAACACGATTCTTCATCTTTTTCGTCGTTTCTGATGAGATTAATTAATTGTCTGTTCTTGTCTAACACTTCGTTGATCTTAATCGATATTTAATCTAATACCTTCGAGGAATAGAAAAGAAAAAGAGGAATATCTTGTATTTTATTCGATCGTAATCAGCTTTGTTTCTTTTTCTACTTTACTTTTAATGTTATTATATTATTGCCGGATTGCTTAATCATTGGTTCTTCTCCTTCATCTTTCAATTCTTACGAATCATAAATAATTCTCTCGTTCGGAGAACGACCAATTAGCCACGGCGAACGAACAGCATTCTCTACTTGAAAGAGAAACGAACGACATTGCCTGAAGAGAAAAAGAGAAAGAGAGAGGAGAGGAGGGAGAGAGAGAGAGAAAGAAAGAGAATATATTCAGATTTAATGATCGACACTCGTCACTATTCATGTACTAATTGAACGATGTTTGGTCTCCCACCATCGACATTCTATCATCCATCCTTCATGTATTTACCAATACAAGATACGAATAAAACACAATTTCTACCAACAACACCTGATCAAAAACGAAAACATGCAGACAATCTTCATTCGACACCGAAAAAGTAGACGAATAGTTTTTTTTTTGCATTTATTCGTATTGATTTTTACTTTTCAATCTAGATTTCATTCCGTTCGTCCGGTGAAAAAATGTTCATTTAATATTGAATCACTTTTAGAATTAAAAACTAATGAAAACCAAATATCAAATCGAAGTTACGTTGATGATACTGAAGATGGTTCGAGTGATGATGGACATACAACATCATTTCGAAGTCCACCAATATCATCCTATGCTTTATTTAATCAATTGAAAACGCTCGATATGACAATTAACAAACCAAAGAATGATTTAACACGTAAAAATCGGAAAGAAATAAACAAAAACGAACTATTTCGATTTTCTAGCTTCATCATCATCGGAATCCGATCATTCACCATATCGTTTATCATCGAATAAACATTTGTCGACTTCTCGTCATCGTGCCAGTCAAAAAATCAAACCAAAACGTATTCGAACGATTTTTACTCCTGAACAATTGGAAAGACTTGAATCGGAATTCGACAAACAACAATACATGGTCGGAAATGAACGATTCTATTTGGCAACAACACTCGATCTAACTGAAGCACAAGTCAAAGTAAACAAAAAAGAAGCGAATATATTTGAAACAAATTTTTCAATTTAAAGGTTTGGTTTCAAAATCGTCGTATTAAATGGCGTCGGCAAGCTCTTGACGATCATCAACAACGTTTGACATCTCTTACTGGAATTCCTCAACAGCCAAGTCACATCAACGATGATGATCCTGCGGATTCAGACTCGGATGAATAAATCATTTTTCCTCTTTTTCTTTCTCTTTTTCGTTGTGTAATGTGTTAAACTAATGAATTGTTTTTTCACATCATGTAAATATGCGTATTTTCAATATTTCTTGCCTAATTCACAAGTTCTTGTCAGTAAACAAAGTCGTGTGAGTGTTCTCATGAAGCAACAAGACGAAGAAAAAAAACGATTATTATTATTATTTTTATTTTAAATGTTTGACACGCTTTTGCACTAATTTGTTTGAAACAACTAACACCTTTATTGAGTTGAGCATTCGATCAAGAAGAGAAGAAAAAAAACAACGATTTGTCAATATTGGATAGAAATTATCGTTGGTTGTTTAATAATTCACAAACAATACCAATTAATCCTCTTTTCTTTTTTCTTCTTCGATAAGTGCTGTACGCATTCTCAAACAGAAAGAATATGAAGATGAGAATAGGCACCGTATGGATGCATTTCAAACGATGACTTGTTCGAAAGGAAGAAAAAAAATTCATTCCTATTGTCTTGATGATGATTTTCAAGTGTTTGATTTTGTGCTACGATAATACTAATGATAACAAACAATAGGCCTTACGGTTTGCTTATTTTGTCAATGAGAAACAATCATGTGAAAAAAGATAATAATGAACATTTGACTCTTGATCAGTGTAGACGAACTTGCATAATAAGATCATTAATATGCACAAGCATAGAGAAGAGAAGAAAAAGCAAATCAATATCGAAAAATCTCGAAAAGAAAAAAAACGAGAAGAAATCAAATAATAGTAATTGTTTAGTTAATGAGATTGCATAACGAGAAAAGAATCCAAATGAAATTGTTTGAATGAGCCGTCTTGTTTTGCTAATAAGAACGCATGATAACTGAAAAGGTTTTCTCTTTTTTAATTTTGTCATTTTTATGTTAGCATATGAGATTAGAAAATCTAGGATTTTATATTTATACGAGATAACTGCAAACTAAATCAGCACTTTCTTAAAATGTCCCCGTGGTTGTTTGCTATCTTAGCAATGCATTCAAATGTAATTTTTGTTCATTCGACTTGGCCGAGTATATCTTCATCGAGTTCGAATATAAAGTTATTAGGTCTTTTCCAAGATCCGGAAAATGTTTCTCAACCGACCTCACTTTCTGTTCATCCTCGTGCAATGTTCTTGGCTGCAGTGACACTTGCTTATCAATACAATATCAAAATCCACGATCAATTTCTTGATTGGCAAGTTGTTCAAACAGCTGGCGATCGAATCACAGCTCTTCGTGGAACATGTCAAACAGTTTCATCATCGAACATCGTCGGTATTGTCGGTCCAACATACTCTCGAGAAGCACATTTAATTGCATCATTTTGTGGTAATACACAAATACCAGCAATATCGCATGCTGCCACCGATCCGGATTTATCCGATCGTAGTAGGTATCCAGCTTTTCATCGAACAATTGCGCCGGATAATACTGCTGCAGTAGCTATTGGAAAATTATTTACTCAATACAATTGGACATCAGCTGTGATTATGTATCAAAATGATGCATTTGGATCGGGTGGTGCCAAAGCTATCAATCAGGTTTTAACCGATCATGGTGTTAGTGTTCGACAGACAATTATATTCGATTTATCTACTAATACTTTTCGTGGTGATTTTAAAACTTTAATTACAAGTAGTTCAACACGAATTATTGTCCTTTGGGCTGATATCGTGCATACAGAAATCATTTTTCAAGAAGCACTTGCTAATGATGTACTCGGTCCTCAATATGTTTGGATATCAGGTTCAAGTATATCATTTAATTCATTCAATCAATCATTACAAAGTAAATTCGTCGGAATTCTAACTGTCGAACCAGTCGTCGGAAGTGTGATTGGTGCATCATATAATTCATCATTATTAACTGCAGCCTACAATCTTTGGCAACAATACGAACCGGACACATTTCCTGGAGTGGACAACGTTGATTTCTATGCCATATTTGGATTTGATGCAGCATGGACATTAATTTTATCATTACAAAAATTATGTTCATCATCAACAAATCTTTCGACAACATGTACAACATTAACAAATGCATCTATTTGTTTCGATCGTCGATTCATCAATTCCCAACAATTGCTAAGCACAATTGATGGTATAACATTTCTTGGCGTATCTGGTCCCGTACAATTTACTTCGAATTCAACCGATCGAATAACAGGAATTTATTATATTGCTAAAAATTCTCAATTGATTGATGGTAATGTTAGTTTTGTTCCAGTTTTAAAATATTCGGATACAAATACTTGGGATTTATATAATAGCAGTACATCTATTATTTGGCCAGGCAATTCTTCAACTGTTCCTACTGATCATATAGCTTTGGAAGGTGTTGCTTTACATATTGGTATTATCGAATCGATACCATTTACACAAGTTAGTTATCAAATAAGTAATCACATCACAGTGATAACTACATTTAGCGGTTATATGCCTGATTTTATTGCACTTTTACAAGCTAAAATGGAGTTTATTCCAAATATTACGTTAGTACCATCGACCAAAACTTATGCCGATGCTATTATTGATGTTTCGAATGGTGTTTATGATATGCTCATTGCTGATATAGCGATAACAGCTACTCGACGAGAAGTTGTTAGTTTTTCTCAACCAATATTCGACAATTCGGTTTGCATTGTTATGCGACAAGATGCGGAAGATCCTATCGATCTACTTGCATATTTACGTCCATTTACTCGAAATCTTTGGTTATTACTTCTTGGTTCGGTTGTTTATGGTGGCGTTTTAGTTTGCGTCATTGAACGACAAGAAAATGAAACATTAAAAAATCGTTCGGTTCTCTCTCTTCTTTTCATGGGCATGTGGTTTGCGATCGGTGTTATTATTGGTTATGGCGTTGATTTTCATGTTCGAACAGCAGCTGGTCGTTTGTTAACAGCGGGCTTGTATATATTAAGTATTGTTTTTGTTGCAACTTATACAGCTAATTTAGCGTCGTTTTTAACACTTTCGAATTCGAAAGCAAAGGTTTCAAGTCTTGATGATATTAAAACTGGACAATTAACATTCAGTCGTATCGGCGTTCCTGTTGATACAGCAATCGAAGATTATTATCTACGTGAAGTTTCGGGTGGTACTCGAAATTTTTATCCAATTAAATCTTTAGATGATCAATTCGAATTGTTAATTAATGAAACAGTCGATGCTATTTTTATGGACAAAGGTCTTGCTGAATACGCTGTTAATAGTCTCTATTGTAATTTGACGATTATTGGAACAGATTTTGATAAGAGTGCATTCGGAATAGTTATGCCAAAGAATTGGATTTATGTTCAAGATGTTGATATTGCTGTTTTATCATTGAGAGAAAATGGTTATATTGGCAATTTACGAGAGAAATGGTTTACAAATAGTAGTTGTTCAACGACTGTTGATAGTTCGACTGCATTGGGAATCGAAGATTTAGCCGGTTTATTTCTTACGTTTGCTGTTGTTTGTGTTCTTTCGATTTTATTATTTTTCTGGATTAAACGACGAATTATTAAAGAACGTCTGTTTGAATGTTTTGGTCGAAAATAATCTTCAATATGATTTCAAAGAAAAAACGAACGATATTATTTTATTTGTTGTCTTGTAAACGTGCCAATGTCGAAGGAGATTGAATAGATATATTCCATCGACTAAATAAAATTCTGCAAAACAAAAATTCTACGAAATTTTTCTGTTACTGAGTTAATCGACGGAAAAGAAGAGTGAGTAGATACAAGAGAAAATGACTGAGAATTGTAACGATTGAATTGAGAAGATAATGGAGCTATAAATAAAACGAAGATATTATTGAAGTTGTTCGAAAGTTTATCAAACAAACGAATTGTTTGACGAATGAATGACAGAATAGATTAGTAAAATTCTCATGCATTTGCCGGAAAATTCGACAATGACCAATTGAGAATGATGATGACTAGAACGAAGAAAGTTTTCCAAAAATGAATTATCAATTCTTTAGTTGTCTTTTTTGTACAAGATTTTTATATTGAGTAAAATTGCCAATTTGATCAATGGGAGTTTTCAATGAACCGAAACGGATCAAATCATTGATTGACCATAGATATGAATTCTCTTGGCAGTTTCTAATTAAATAAAAAAAACACGTTTGTTAAATTAACTTGAGTTTTCTAACTTTATCACTCGATCGATATCGATCGAATTTCGATTAACTACGAAGAAAAATGTCGAATTAAACCATCTGCTCGCATAGAACAACTAGAATCAAAAAGCAAATCTTTGCTCTAATTGAATTTTCATTGATTCTTACAGAATTATATATACGATCTGATTGTTGGAGATCATGACATGCTGAACAAACGCCGACAGCATGCGGAAGAAGAAGAACTAATTTCGTATACCTAAACATTGGTAATTAAGTATGCAAACTAAGGATTTAAACTTCTACCAAAAAACAAAACCAATCCACGAGAGAAGAGGCAATCTGAAAAATTTGAAAAAGTGCAAAACAAAAATCTAATTGAGGAAGAATATTTGGTTACATAGAACTGAATTTCATAAATGGAATTGATTTCCAACAAGTCCAATGGGATTTTTTGAGCACACGATAGAACATGAACATGCATAGAATTAAATAAATTACGATGAACACAATCATAAATATACGAATTCTTTTGAGAAAATTATTCAAATAGAATTCGTCAGCAAACTTACATCGACCCAAAATAAAAGAAACGTTCAAATATTCGTATACGTTCAGCTGTATCATGAAAAATCTACTTTTCCAATAGATCAATTACGAATATTATTCGAAGAAATAAAAAATCAAATATTTGATTACGTTCGTTAGAAATTCGAATCCATTTTCAATGGATTTCAATTCTAATGAAAATAATTTTCGATTTGATTCAATTGTTTCAAATTTCGTATGATTAATAAACGAAATCAATTCGAATGATGTTTGCTGAAAAGAATTTCGAAGTTTTCGATCTATTTCAATTCCATTAAGATTAAGATTTATCATCCATAATGATAAACTAATCGACAAGAAATTAACAACAATGATAAACAGAAAAAGTCGACGTAGATTTTCTTTTCTTGAATAAAGTTTTTTCAATTTTGAATTCGTAATTTCTGTTCGAAAAGATTTTCTACTCCATATAAGAAAACAAAGTAATAAACAAATAAGAATGAATACGAGGATGAATATGCACGAGTTATTGAAAATCTATGTAGATGAAATCAATGGCAAATCGAATTCGAATTATTAGTTAATAGCTACCAATTGAAAAGCGAATGAAATCGGAAAGGATGTTTTATCGAGTTGTTGTCCAACAAGATCTATAGAGAACTGTTTTCGTTTGTACTTTGAGAACAAAAATAAACTATTTTTACTCCATGGAAATTTTACATTCAGACGAACGAATCTCTTATAAAGCCACTCGATAGCTTCAAATTCCATTTGAAATCTTGTGAAGATTGGCGCTCTTTTTTTGAATAATTTTTTTTTCAATTCTGCTCTTCTTTGCGATCGAAATTAACCGAATGTGTTTAATAGAGTTTGACATCCTCTTGTTCATAAGTCTGTTCAATATTCAAGTAATAGTCTTTCGAAGTTAACGTAGTTAATAACTGAGAACAAGAGAAAGAGAAAGAGAAATAAAATTCTTTACATCACAATCTCATAGGTTTCATTCTTATTCTTCAAATAATAGACATCAAGAATTTTATTGTAGAATAAAATCGATAAAAATAAGTCTTCTGTGTTAACAAATATATAAATTTCTTATCCGATAGTTGTCTTGGAGTTATATTTATATTCTTTGGTATGTTTCTCAAGAGATAGCTGCTGATTTTTAAATCTGTAAAGGTTAACGACAGTCTGTGTTGGTATGTATTTCTTTTCTTTTGCGTAGCTTAAAGACAAGCACGTATTTCGCTTGAGTACATATTTGACTAGTATATATTAATAGTAATGAAGATTCTTTAGCTTTATAAGCAACAAAAAGAAACAGTAAATCTTTTATAGACTTCGATCGACTTTGTAACCGTTTGTTCCTATCTTTTTTTTCAAAGAAAAATCTATTGTAAACAGTAGTATTGGCTGGTTGCCATGTGAGAAAATAAATTTCTCTCTCCAAGGATGTTTATATAAGTGTCGTTCACGTTTTATTCAAATTTTTTTTCCATTAAAAAAAAGAACGAGAGTAAAAGAAAAAAAACTTACTTAATAATAGAGAGTGCAACCGTTATATCACCTGTGCAGTCGGAGTAGTCAAACGAGTAAGTCTTTCTCTTTTTTTCTATTTAAAAAAAATAAACGCACATGACGACTCACACAAAAAGTTCGACTCATGAGAACTTGCAATAGAGAATATTTCATATTGATTATATGAATTTTTTTAGTCATGGAGAATACAGGTAACGGTTGGTTGGTTTTGTTTAACATACCCAATACGTTATGTTGGTTGCGTATTGTCCTACTTTTTGTTAGTATTCGATACTACGGGTATGAAAATATTTTTGTTTTCTTGCTCACTTTCTAGTTGTCGTTACTTTAGGCAAAAGAAATATCTTCTATTCGTAATTTATCATACTGTTTCTGGTTTTCTCGATGCATTCGATGGCATTTTTGCACGATGGCTCGATCAAAAATCAGTTGTTGGACTCTATTTCGAACATATCCTAGATCCATACGCGCATTTCGTTATGTACACATGCATTGGTTTACTTTATCCATCGTATATTATCTATTTCTATTTTGAAATCGCTTTGGAACTATGGAATTTAATGTTTAATTCATTTCTTCAATCAGCACCAACCTTCGATCGAACATCATTACAGCAAACAACATTCCTATCTGAAACCTGTCAATTCACAATTCATGATCATCCAAATCTACGATTATTTAATTGGTATGGTCCAGATATATTTCATACGTTATTACTGATACGTTTTATTTTATTGGATGAAAATAGTAGAAAAATTAATTATTATATTAAACGATATATTTCATTAGAACGACTTCATTTGCTAATACGATATGTACTTATATTTACTGGCTTTTTTTCGTTTGTAAGAACGTTTGTTACATCATGTTTTATGCTCGATAAATTCTATCGATTAGCGGCTGTGCCGACATCGAAATAGTTGATAAAATAAAATTTATATTCTCGTTCTTAACAATGATAATAAAACTTGATATGCATTTTGTTTTAAAAATTTTCTTCTCTTTCGTCAATTGAAAATAAACACACGACACTTGTCGACCCCTATAATGCAAAATTCCGTTTGTTTGTCAAATACCTTATCATATTAACTGTTAACAAAACTAAACTGTCATGCTTCGTCATTGAAGATTCAAAGATAATATATTGTTTCGTTTTTTTAAATACTACTTCAGTATTTAGATAAAAAAAATCGACAATGGTTTCTTTGTATCTTGTTTGTCTCACTATTTTTCTATTAAATTCTGTTCACAGTTATGATTTGCTTCGAAGTCGATTAGCTAGTGTTCCTCGAACACCAATCGGGCCGAATGATGATCCAGGTGAACCACTTTTCCTTACACCATATATTGAAGCAGGCAAAATCGAAGAAGCACGAAATTTAAGTCGAGTCAATCTTGCACCTGATTATACATACCCGTCCTATTCCGGTTATTTAACAGTCAATAAAACACATGATAGTAATCTGTTCTTTTGGTTTTTTCCTGCTCAAAATGCTGATGCTAGTTCACCTTTTCTTGTTTGGTTACAAGGCGGACCGGGATCATCATCTCTTTTTGGTTTATTTGCCGAACAAGGTCCAATCTTAGTTGATAAAGATCAAAAACTGCATCCTCGTGATATCACATGGAATTCGAAATATCATCTTCTTTTTATTGATCAACCTGTTGGCACTGGTTTTAGTTTCACTCGAAGTGAAGACGGTTATGTTCGTAATGAAGATGAAGTTGCTCGTGATTTATACGCAATGTTAACTCAATTTTTCATTCTATTTGATGAATATTCTGCTTCACCATTTTATGTTACTGGTGAATCCTATGGTGGCAAATATGTTCCAGCTATAGTCTATAAGATTCATGTTGAAAATCCACAAGCGAAAAAGAAAATCAATTTGAAAGGTATGGCTATTGGTGATGGTTTAATTGATCCGTATAATGAATGGGACTACGGACCGGTTATGTATCAATTTGGATTGATTGATGAACGACAATTGGAATATGTCAATTTACAAACACAATTAGCACGAAATGCTATTCGATTAGGCGAATACAGTCTAGCTTATGAACTTTTCGGTAATTTATTCGATGAATTTTATACAAATGCAACTGGTTTGAATGATGTTTACAATTATATCTTAACTGATTTACCAGATTCATTTAGTTATTATGTTCCATGGGTAACAACAAGTGAAAGTCGTCGAAAGATTCATGTCGGAAATTTGACTTATAATGATGGTGATCGAGTTCGAGTCGGTTTAGCTAGTGATGTTATGCAAACAATTGTCGGTAAAGTTGCTGTGATTGCTAACAATTACAAAGTATTGATTTATAATGGTTTACTCGATGTTATTATTGCATCATCATTAACAATGGATTGGGTTGATAAACTCGAATGGCAATATGCTCTAGAACTTCGTAGTGCCGAACGAAAGGTGTGGAAAGTCAAAGAAGATGATCCAGAAGTTGCTGGTTATATCAAACAAACACATTCATTTTTTCTTGCTTGGGTTCGAAATGCCGGTCATATGGTGCCAGCTGATCAACCACGAGCTGCATTAGATCTATTCAATCGATTTATATCAGCTTAGATCAATTTTATCTGTGTTTTTTCCTATTTTCTTATTTACTCTGCTTTCCATCAATTCAGTAGACTTTTTTTTTATTGCATTGTCATAGATTACTTACAAAGATATTTCATATCTTTATCTATCTCTCCTTGTATATATATACACTTATATTTTATTCAGATTTAACCGCTGATAAGACAGTAAAACTTGATATAGTATAACGTGATAAATGTTGTCCTTGTGGAAAATTTGCTTGATATTATTTTACTTGGTAAATAATGTTCAAAGTTTGAGTTTACTTCAACGACGATTAGCTAAAATTCCTCAGACACCTGTTGGCTCAAATGATGATCCAGGTGAACCACTTTTTCTTACACCATACATTGAAGCAGGTAAAATCGAAGAAGCACGAAATTTAAGTCGAGTCAATCTTGCGCCTGATTATTCATACCCATCCTATTCCGGTTATTTAACAGTGAATAAAACTTACGATAGTAACTTATTCTTTTGGTTTTTTCCTGCTCAAAATGCTGATAAAAATGCCCCGGTAGTTGTTTGGCTTCAAGGTGGTCCAGGCGCTTCATCACTATTCGGTCTGTTTGCCGAACAAGGTCCAATCTTAGTTGATAAAGATCAAAATTTAAAATCACGTAATATTACATGGAATTCGAAGTATCATCTTATTTATATTGATCAACCTGTTGATACGGGATACAGTTTTACACGTAATAAAGAAGGTTTAGCACATAATGAAGATGATGTTGCTCGTGATTTATACGCAATGTTAACTCAATTCTTTGTTCTATTTGATGATTATTCAGAATCACCGTTTTATGTTACTGGTGAATCCTATGGTGGCAAATATGTTCCAGCTATAGTCTATAAGATTCATGTTGAAAATCCACAAGCGAAAAAGAAAATCAATTTGAAAGGTATGGCTATCGGTGATGGTTTAATTGATCCAATTAATCAATGGGACTATGGTCCAGTTATGTATCAAGTTGGTTTAATCGACGAACGACAATTGGAATATGTTAATTTGCAAACACAATTAGCACGACGAGCTATTGAATTAGGACAATATACACTAGCTTATGATTTATTCGGTAATATCATTGATAATTTCTATAGCAATGCAACCGGTTTACATGATGTTTACAATTATATCTTAGCTTATGGTGAATCTGATATGGACTATTACGGTCGATGGGTAACAGCCAGTGAAAATCGTCGAAAGATTCATGTCGGAAATTTAACTTATAATGGAGGAGGTGACGTTGGTGATGCACTAGCAAATGATGTTATGCAAACAATTATCAATAAAGTTGCTGTGATTGCTAATAGTGATTACAAAGTGCTTATTTACAACGGTCTACTCGACATAATCATTGCTTCGTCATTAACGATGAATTGGCTCGATAAATTCGAATGGAAATATGAGCAAGAACTTCGTAGTGCCGAACGAAAGGTGTGGAAAGTTAAAGAAGATGATCCAGAAGTTGCTGGTTATATCAAACAAGCACATTCGTTCTTCGTTGCCTGGGTTCGAAATGCCGGTCACATGGTCCCAGCCGAACAACCACGAGCTGCATTTGATTTAATTGATCGATTTATAACAGCATAAGAAAAAAAAAACAATTTTTTTGTTTGATAAACTTTTATTATTTTTTTTACTTATTCATTGACTTTAAGCTTTTTTTTTCGAAATCATCGTGGAAAAAATCCGTACACAAAAGAGAAATAGAAAAAAGAATAAGCGAAAAATAAATTAACAAAACGAAAAAGTGGGGTGTCAGCCTGTGACGCGCTTCTAAGCACTAAAGTCATGTTGTTTTTTCTCGTCTGTTGCACACAATAAAAATGATCGGTGAGAAAAACAGGAAAGCGAGAATAATCTAAAAAAATAATACTTGTACAGGCTGTTTTTGTGACACAACAAAAGACAGATAGACATAGATCGAAAGAAAATTGAGAAATACACCTAATGCATTTGAAACAAATGTGTCTGTGCCCTGAGTTATCACCGTGGATAGTTTGTCGAATTAGTTTTGTTATTTTTGTTTTATTTCGGTGTCGGATAAATTGCATTTCAATGGATTTAATTCGAATTGAACAAGTAGAGAAAAATGATCGGATGGTACATTCGGATGTGGAAAACCGACTATTCGATTCGATTCTAACCATTCAGGATCAACTGGTCCCAAAACACCCAAAACACGCATTAATTCAACCGAATAAAAAACATAATCAATAATACCTTTAAAATCGTATCTAAATCAGTCAAAACAAAAAATGAAAATACATAAAAATGATTTCAAATCTCATACGTATAATTTGTATAAGGCATAATCGATGTTAATGTTGTTTCATATGCAGATTGTAATTTAAAATGATGTGTTATATCAGTATTTTCATTTGAATTCGTTTGTATGCCATTGATTTTCTTTAGATAGGATTCATAACGAAGATCTTTGAAATCTGCATGATTCATTGAGATTTTTCCGGTTTTCATTAATTCAATAACTCCTGAATCAGGTAGAGAATTAAAATCTCCGCAAAGAACCAATGGTACCGATGTGTAATCTTTAGATGTATTCGATCGATAGGTCTTCATTGCATTTTCCATAATTGTCTTTAATTCTGAGAGTAACATAAGAGTTTGAATGACTTTGACATCGCAATACTCGGGATCCCAATGGATATGTGCCGTACAAACGAATAACATTTGTTTTTGTTTCGAAAATGAAGCATCTTGAGAGAAAAAAATACGATCGAATTTATAAATTGATTCATTCTTACGATTCGATGGATAAATATCATCTTTCATTTCAAGTAGAGCGACAAGTCCGATATTATCTTTTGTCATAACACGATTCATCATATCGTAACTCGTTGCATCGTCAACTGCTAACATAGCTAATCGATTGAATTCGACTAAATAATGTTTAGTTAAACGAAATCTAGAAATCGGAAAAAAACGAGATATTTGATTGAATTCATTGATTGTTTTTTTTTGTCGTACTTCGATTGTCGATAGAATATTGCACAACCATCAACAGATCGTCGTTCGTGTTCATCCATTGTTTTAGCTCGTGATTTCGGACTAAAAACGCCATCGTACCCGAGTTTTTTCAGTTCCGGAAGGAAATACAAATGAAATTGATCGGTTTCAATTTCCTATAAAGACAAAAAATTCAATTAATTTCTTTATGTTTCTTGTTCGCTAACTTGTAAAGCAATTATGTCGGCTGAATATGAACGTAGTTCATCGAGGATTTGTTTTCGTCTATAATCCCATTTCAAGGCCCATGGCGGACAGTAACCGTACACGCGTCTGGTCGCATATTTATCACAAAGAATATTATAATTCATCACAGTAAAAGTCGTTGTCGATTGAGCTCTCGTAGGATTCGATAAACGAAACCAGGATCGAGTTGGCGGAGATTGAATTACTTTAATATACAAAAAAGAAAGAAGCAGACATACGATCTTTGTTTGTATCTATTTCTCATGAAATATACATACATCGAAAATAATCGGAATTATTCATGAATGAATAATGATTGTGAGTATCCGTATTGAAATAAATTGCTGGATAATGATTTTCATTGGTTTTATTGAAATAAAAATCGTAGGAATACCATAGATTACTCGAATCGAAATAATAAAATGAATCATTGGAATATTCGGAAATATTATTATTTGTGATTAATTCATCATTCATTGTCGAACATTTACAACAATTATTCGTGCATTTCGTATGATATTCGATTGTACAACAAATATTTAAACCGGTTAAATCAACGGAAAATTTCGTTGATTCATTTGGTCGAATGTTTAAACGTTGTTTAACTTGTCGATTAAGAATATATTTCGAACGTGAGTTCATTTTCGTTCGTTTAATCTGACAATTTTCACAGAAATTAACTGTTGTATAACGACGTAATGGATACGAATTGATACGATTTCGTTTTCGATTGCTAATATTATCTTTTTCACATGTACATGAAACGAATTCATTCGTTGTCATATTGTTATTATTATTAATCGAAAGAATTTTTGTCTTGATACAGTCTGATGATGATGTTGACGATGAGGAAAATGAAGAAAGATTGCTCATACTTGATGACGGAGATGATGACGACGATGATGAAGTCGATGACGATACCGATGTACGACGAAATGGTAACGTATGATGAGTGAAATCAGTATTTGCATGGGAAAATGTTGTTTCATCGAGATCGATTACTAATGGTGGCGAATCCGTTTGAGATGATAGCTGACGAATAGATTGCAGATCTTGATCTGTACTACTGCCATAATCAGATGTTTCAGATAGAAGAGAATATTTAGTTTTACTAAAGATTGAATATCACAGGTTTTGAATAGCTAATCATGTCAAAATAGGATTCAGTTCTTACCTAGATTCATTTGATAAAGAAAACTGTCGAGTCGAATGAAAAACTGGCGAAAGAGGATTCAATGATGTTTGAAAATGTTGATATTTGCCATGATCGTGATTTGTTTCGTATGAAAACGGAATATGACAAATATTGATTTCGTTTGTACGTGGATTTGATTTCATTGAACGAGATGATACGTTGTTGGTCGATCGTTTTGTATTCGCATTATTCGATGCATATCGACGAGAAGCAACATTCGTATTTGAACGTTCGGTTGAGTTCGATGAGTAGAGATGTTTACATGAAACAACTGCACGACGAGGTTCAGTGATCGAACACATTGAAATGAAAGAATATAATAAACACGAAGGAAAAAATTTTGGTTTGATTTTTATTGAATAAATATCAAACGAGTGATTTGAACATATTGTTGAACTAGAATAGAAAAAAAGAGAAAAAGTTAATGTACAACCTATGACAATCGTTTGATATACAAAAAAAACCAGCTGTGATTAGTAATGAACTGAATAAAGAAATTGTATTTGAAGAAAAGAAAAAGCGAGAGAAAAGAAAGGTCAATTGCTTCACTTTTGCTTGTCTCGTTGGAAGAACGATGACGATCATGATCGTGAAAGATTTAAGACGAACAGAATAGTATGAAGTTTTCAATGAAAACAACAGAACAAGTTTTTTGTTTGAAATTTATTTTATTTCTTAATTCTTCGATTAAGCGCATATTTCATATCCTTGAAAGTGAAATAAAAGAAAAAAATAAACACGAAAATAGATAAGAAAACTGAATTTTTCTTCTGCAAAACACTTGTTTTTACTCCGTCTTCTTTCCTTCTTGAAAAACTGTCGAAGGCAGTCAAAAGGCGAATAGAAGGAAAATAATCTTTTTTTTACTGTCGGTTCTCATTCTTCTTCTTCTTCTTTTCTTCTCCTTCGATGTTGAACACGTCGAGAGAACACAACAAAAACCTTCTATTTCAGTCTCTCGTCCCTGGATTGTTCTCGTTCTCTTTTCGCTTGCACGAGGATGAGCAGTGAATGAAGCTCTAGCTATACCCTCATGTACTTGTTCAGCCGAGACTAATTCTATTAGAGAATGTTATTTTTAAAAAAAGATTAAAATGATAAAAAAAAAAGCAGCACTCGTGATGATTCAACTTCTAGAGATAAACGAATCTTTAAAATATATGCACACGTGAGTTTTCTACGACGAAAAAAAGAATCTACGTTGATTCAATAATATGTGCAAGTGTAAACGCTATTTATACGTATTAATGTAGAAGAAAAAACAACAAATGATTGGACTATCTATCCGATTCAAGGTTTTTTCTCTACACCTTTGTAAACAAGAAAAAAGTGCAAGCGCAAACGAAATGTTTTTTTCTCTTTTCAATCGTCATCCTGGTTTAGAGTTTTTTTTTCTTTACTGAATGTGAACATATTTTACGATTGGTTATAATCAATCAGCCGTGAAATACAATGATATAAAATCATTTAGACGATCGTATGTCTCGTTTTCGAATATCGACTACTGAAATTATGAATATGTATTTCATCAAAGTGCACGTTCGTTCGTTCTGTCGATTTCAAAATTGATGATGCAAAAGACCGTACAGAGCGAGAGACACGGGAGTGAAGAGAGAAAAAAAAAAGAAAACAATATATCTAATTGATAATTAAGAAAAAACACCATGACATTCCTCTTTTTTTCTTTCTTTAGTTTTACCTCAGTTGATTTAATTCCAAAAGAAAGCGTGAACTTTGAAGTCGAAGAGAAAAAAAACCATGAACAACGTTGCTTTATTCGTTTTGTCTGTTCTCTTCTCATATACCCTCGAAAGTGTAAACAAAAAAAAAAGTTCCACGTACAAAATAAAAGCTTAGCAACAGAATTAGTTACGAATCAGTCGATGTTGTTGACGTTTTTTTTGACGACGTAATTTTTCAGAAGAAGAAAACACAGCAAATGTATTATGTTAATGTCAGCAAAACACACGTTTTTACCTGTCGAACTGAAAATAGAACTACGGAGAAAAATTAACATGCAGTTCTTTTCTACTGTTGTTATTGTTGTTGTTGGTACCTTTAACCTCGTGAGAATTTTTACTCATAAGATTTTATCAGATAAAGACAAATGAATGAATAATTCTCACATTTGCATAGTTAGATTTAGTTTTTTTTTATTAGAATTATTTAGAAGAACAAAAAGAAAAAAACACGCACAGAGTTTTAAAAAAAATACTTCTTTTGATTATTATTAAATTTTCGTTTCGTGTCGCTTTCTTTTTCTTATCAAATTTAATTCGATTCTTGTTCAAGATCTAAATCTTTAGTTGGCCATGTTAACGATATTTTATACGAACAAATCATAGCCCATTTTTCACGTAGATAATTCATTACTTCATAAGTACCATTTGGACGTGCGAATAGACTCAGAATTTCATCACCAAGAGGATTATTCTTCAAACCTAGATAATCAAATTGAAAATTCGAATATAAAAAAAAACTTGTAATTACCAAGATCTTCAATATTTAGTTTGCCTAACTCATACGGAAGGTTTTTCAGACAATTCGATTCGAGATAGAGTCGTTTTAGTTGAATTAAATCTCCTATAGAAAAAGAAATGATTCTTGATTGATTTTTGTTTATTTCTCTTGGTCAAACCGATTTGTGATGGCAAAGTTTTCATACGATTATATGATAAATCCAAATAGACAAGATTCACTAGATTTCCAATTTCTGTAAGAACAAAAAAAAAGAAAAGTGAATTGATTTGGAATTGTTTCGTTGTGATTTACCTGCGGGTAAAGATTTTAATTGATTGTTACTCATAATTAAATATCGTATATTTGTTTGATAGAATAGCACGGGACTTAATGTTCGAACTTGTCCTTGAATTTCTAAACCTGTAAATGCGTATTTTTTGCTAGTAAACTCATGATTATCATCGAAATATTCTTTTGTTTCATCATCAACTCGAAAAAAATCATCGGTTAGATATGGATTATTCATTGATGATGGCATTATTCCATTCGATTAATTAAACCCGCAAATACGACTTAAATATCCAATCTTAAATAGAAACCAAAAACAACAATCGATTCTTGTTATATTTTGTTTTTTTCTTCGGTGAGAAAAATTTGCTCATCTATTCTTTATGTTTAGTACAAAAATATCCTCAAATTAAAAAGAAGCAAGTAATCACGAGGGGATTAGTATGACCTATATGCAAGTACTCAAGTCAGTCGAACAACAATCATAATAAAACGTGTTGGTATTCTTTTTTTTGTTGATGATCAACACCTTCAACGCAGTTAATTATTAAATAAAAAGTTTTATGTCATTGAATCGATACTCGAACGATAGTGTTATTCTGCTAGTTCTATATCCAACAAGATATATACACAGCTGGTCGGTCCGACCGATTGTAGTAGTAGGCATGCCTTCCTATTTTGGAAACTGTTTACCAGTAGGATTTTGTTGTTTTTTAGGAAAAATTTTCTTTTTATTTTCTCGTTGAAAATTAATGAATCGAAGATTTTTAGTTTAGATTTTACTTCGAAGTAGAATACTTGGAAATTATTTAATGCGACATCTATTTCGAAAAGTATGCTATCGAAAAAAAGGAACAATAAATGATAAGAGTATATAAGAGTAGTAGATTAATGAGATTCAGTGACATCAGGTATCCAAAACAATTTTGATAGCTATAAATGGCATCTCTAATCTTATAGGGACCTAGAAGAAAACGAAAGGATTACGACTGTTGAAATGAAAATCATAAAATAATGTTTTGCATGAAAAAACTATATATTATAGAATGTTTTATTCAATTGTTATATTGCCGTTTTATTAGTATTCATTTCGATTGCTGATAACAATGTACGTATATAAAAATAATATCTTCGCTTGTCCGTATCAGATTTTATGATTAATCAATCTTATAACAATAAAAAAAAAGATCTGTTTCTCTGACATTTCATTTTGCATTAAAAAGCATGTTGAATAACTACAATCTATTCGTAATTGGGATACTAATAGTTGCTAATTTCAATTGTCGAGTATTGGCAATCAATTGTTATGAATGTAGTTTGACATTTCCAGTTAATAGTCTATGTTTGCCTGAATGTTCTCAATCGTATGAAGAGAATAGTACGTGTTTATTAACGCGAGATATTCAACCGCAAACGACAGCTACAGGATCTTTTCAAGCTGGACATATTCATCAAGAACCGATTATTTCGACTGCTACGGAAAAACATTTCGTTTTCGGTGAAGAAGCTGCCTATTTCGAATCGAATGGATGGACTTGGGAATATGGATCGATTACTTATGGATGTGATACATCGTAAGTTCAATTTCAATATGATTTCTAATAGAAAATATGCGTATCTAGTGGCTGTAATAATCCTCAGAATATTAATCGATTACCAAAAGCTTTAAATGCTCGTATATCGAATGAAACACTGAATCGATTACTTGTTGGTAATGTTGATAGTACATGTTATCAATGTAATACATGTTTAAATGAAAGTAATCCATCGATTAATATGTCTAATTGTGAACCATCACCATGTCCAAATTATGCCTGTAATTTTGTTGCAACACGAAATTCTCCTACCAGTATCGCACAGTGCAATACTGATTGGCATTTCTCTAGTAATTGTATCCGTTCGAAAGAATCAGCTCAAGTCGATATGACTCTCATGTATTATCTTCAATCGCAAGCGATTGTTGCTTATCAAATACAAGCCATTTGTTTAACAAATAATTGTAACAATTTCACAACATTTTTACAACTTAAAGATGCTATCACCGTTGATCCTGATCTGAGCTGTTTAGTTAACAATACATTTTCCACAACTACTAAAACGACATCGTCAAAACCTACAACTACTACAACTACGACTACAACTACGTCAAAATCTCCAGGAACATCCGAAGGTTGTTTGATAAAAACAAATTTATTTATTAATATTATATTATTGATTCATTTAACAATAAAATATTAAGGAGCATCTGACTGTTTGAAGCTGAGACAAAGAAAAAAAATAGATTTCATTGTATGCAATCACAGAATTTTCGTAAATGTGGATAACTTTTTTCGATACAGGCTGCTGATGATTTGTAGGCATTGAGACGGCTAATATGATTGAGATCTGTTGTAAATCTTTGTGATTGATTGGAAAATTGTGTTGTAGCTTCATAAATACCATTGTTTGGTTTCGTTTGAAATGTTATTTGATAGAATGTTATATCCGTTCGTTTATCATCATATCTCGGTATTCGTCCATCAATATCAGACGAACGTGAAAATGCCAAAAGTTTTCGATTCGGTTGATACGCTTGTGCACTATGAATTGAATCAAGTTCAACGGTTTGGCAAAGATGATTTTCAACAAGATCAAGTTCTTTATTAATATACTCGATAATACTTTTTGTTGCTCGTTGAACAACTATATCCGTATGATTTAAATCATTCCATTGTAAACACGAACACCAATGTGGTTCGAGTCCAAGGTCATCACAAGTTCGTTGTGCTGGTATAAGATTGAATAATGTTATATTTCGTTGTTTAACCGAATGAGAATTCGTATAATTAACTTTTTTCATATCGATTAATGACAATAATGTTGAATGAATATCGAATGGTGTCGTTAAACGATGAATATTCTTTTGAAGAATTTTATATGCATATGGATATCGTTTTGGAAATGATTCGGGAAAGACAAAACTCATGAATGGTAAACGTTCTTCGAGTTTACCTTGAGATGTTCGTCGTGCCGACGAAAAACGTGCACCGTGATCAGTCATTAAGATCAATATTGTATTTTTATAAACATCATTAACAGCTAATTTTTTCAAGAAACTCAATACACCTGAATCAAGTAACGAACCTTGTTCGTATCCATCATGAGTATATTGTTTGAAAAATCCGAAATAGAACTTTTTATTCTTCTCATATGCCGACCAAAAATCATCGATATACGAGACAAATAAATCCAACGTCGTTTGATTACGTATACAATGTGTATTTCGACGATATAATAACGCTCTTGTTGCATCCATACGATAGAATGTCGAAAGATAATGATCTGTTGGAGTTTCATTAAATCCTCGTAAACGTAACGTCCAAATTCCGTATTCCAGTCGATCTTCGGCATAACCCGTGACGAAACCATTGTCTCGAAATTTATTCCAAACAAATGGATAAACATTAACAAACGAACCGTTTCGATCACGATGAAGTGTTGTTGGCAATTCGATTTCTTTGAAACCGGTTAACATTGGAATTAATTGTTGTGGTGTACCATCACCTAAGATATTATAACCTAATAAAAATCAATTTTTAAAATCATAAATTTCAATTTCTTTCATTTGAACCGACCTTGAAGAATCGTACTGCCAAGATTCTTCGTTAGATATTCGTATGATTCAGGTAACATACGTTGAAATTGTAAATTCGATATACTATCAAAACCTAAGACTAAAACATCATAGTCGTCATTTTGTTTCTGAAATTGTGCTAAACGTTGTCGAGTTTTCGTATTAAAATGTATCGATGCATAGGGCACTTTCGGATAGAATTTTTGTCTATCTGGATCTTCACATTGAACTGTAAAATGATCGTTGAGTAAAGGAATATCGAAATTATAAACTAAATGAATGGGCACTTTTTGAACTGCTCGATCGCCTTGGCTAACATAGAAAATAGCATCACAGTTTATATTTGGAATAACTAAACGAATATGATGATTTCTTATTTCGATTGGATGAAACCATGTATGACATTTCGAACGATATTTTTTCGTTGAAACATAATTTAAACCTTCCAAATTCAATAACAATCGAGGAAAACGACACTAAACAAGAGACGAAAAAAAAAACGATCGATAAGAATGAGAATAGTTTGTTTTGAAATCTACTTGAATGACTTCATGATCATCAAAATCGAGAATTGACTCAGTCAATATATGCCAATTAAAATTCCCATCCGATCGATAATAAACAAGTGCCAATGTCGATACGCATACCAATGATAAATAAATTGCAAATAATCGAGGATTCCAATATTTCAATACAATTAAACGATAGGCTAATTTCGTACAAATAATTCTCAACGTTCGAATGAGTTTAGTAACTAGTGAAATTAAATATCGACACATGAATAAATCTAAAATATTTGTTTTAAATGAACAAATTCTGTGAAAATAAAAAAAGCAAAAGACGTGAAGAAGAGAATGGAATGTAAAACGATCTTCTGTTTTTACATTCACATCTGTATGTGTCTATTCATTTAAAAGTAATCGAATTTCGATATGCGTTTACGTGGCATTGTTGTCTTCAGTAAAAAGTGAAGAAAAAGAAGAGTTGAAGAGATTTTATTCAGACATATACACACGTTTTTTTTTGGGCATTCGTTTAAATTTCATACGTTTGTTTCTCTTCTCTTTCTCTGTGTGTATACACAAAATTTACCTCGCAGGAGGGAAGAAAATGAAGGAAGAAAAATTGTTAGTTGAGTACATACTTTTAATACTCCCCAACAATTTTGATGAATAACAGGTAATAATCGTCATGACAGATGTATTGATTCAATAGAACGTTTTTCTTTCCTTTTCATCGATGAAAAAAAACTGAAAGAGTAAATTATTTTACCTAGAAAGACGTGATCCCTACTCTTTATTTATGAAGACATGTGGATTTATATAGAAAAGGAAGAGAAAACTTCATCAGTTCCCGGTACGGCTAAAATAATCGTTTTCAGTTAATAAATATTTGATTTTATACTAAGAATATATTTATGATGAAGTGAAAGGAAAAAAAACATAATCCTAGATTAGAGATCGAAGCAAATGCCGTATTTAATTTCAGTAATTATTCTCGAAAGTAAGAACAGCATGAGTTTAATGGTATTATTCAGGCGCAATTGTCGATTGACATTGGCAAGCAAATAAAAAGAAAAAAAGTAAAGAAATCTGAATTTGTCATCGGTTCGATGCAAGTTGATTATAAGCAGAATTCATTCAAGTACAGAAAATCTCTTTTTTTCTTTTTTTTTAAAGAACTTTTATACGGATGCACTCTTGATAAATGGAAGAATAATTCTAACACAACGAACAAATCATTCTCTAACGTCATCATAAATCTTTAAATATCATAGGTCCGTTTTTCTTTTCGTATCAGCGAGTTACATGACCGAACGAATAACACGACGACTATACTATTTATTTTATCTGATGAAGTCAAACATACGCACAGAAGTTATAAAATGTCGCAATTGTCTACATCACAACCGCGTGTTGCATGTATTTGGGGTGCTAATGGAATATCCGGCATAGCAATGATTGATCATTTGATTAATCAATCATGTCAACAATGGAATCGTATTATTTGCATATCACGAAGATCGTGTCAATTGAATTTTCATGATAAACGAATAGAATTTCTTTCGATTGATATATTAAATTCGACAGTCGAACAAATTGTTGAACAATTGAAACAAATCAATGGTCATGAAATAACCGATGTATTTCATTATACATATATCCAAAAATCGACTGAAGAAGAACTCGATGAAATCAATCGAATTCTTTTAGAAAAAACTCTCGATGCTTGCCAACAGATTGCCGGTACGAATATACGAACGTTCTCATTACAAACAGGATATAAAGTATATATATATCGGCAAATGCTTATTGTTTTTTTTTGAATAGATTATCGAGCTTTATTTTATTATCATAGTATTACGGTGTGCATAAGACAAAAGATGATCTCGCTGAATTACCATTTCGTGAAGATGCACCACGTCATAAGGGCGTTAATTTTTATTTCAGACAAGAAGATTTATTGAAATTTTATGCAGGCAAATATCAATGGAGATATATTATAACTCGACCTTCAACAATAATCGGCGTAGCGAAAGGTTGATTAGCATAAATCGGATTTTCGGTCACTGCATTTCTTCGTTTTCAGGCAATTTTATGAATTTTGCTGTGACGATCGCGTTTTATGCAGTCATACAAAAAGAACTTGGTCAACCATTGTATTTTCCAGGTAATCAAAAATCTTGGGACCGAATATCGGATCATTCGACTGCATCGAACAATGCACAATTTCAATTATGGGCTGTTTTAAATGAAAACATCGAACATGAAATTTTTAACATAGCCAATGGAGATTTCGTTCGACTTCGAGATCTCTGGCCAAAGATTGAAAATTATTTTGGTTTCGAACATCATGAACAAGTTCTACAAGAAAACGAAGCACAACTTAAATTAGCTGAATATATGCCTAAAAATCGGCACGTTTGGATTCGTCTTGCCGAACGTGAACATCTCGAGACAAACGCATTTGATTACGCAACTTGGTCATTTGCCGGTACAAACAATGAAAGAATAATTTCAAATATTGACTTTTTTTGCTTATTTCAGATGGTTCACTTCGCTCGCCAAATGATCGTCATGGCGATCTTAGTAAAGCTCGTGAATTCGGTTGGACAACGACTGTCGATACATTCGATGGTTATGCTCAATGCTTCAATCGTTTGAAAGAACTACGAGTCATTCCTTAGAGTATTTTTCTTTTGTTTCATCGAGATTTTTCATCGTTTTTTAATTTCAATAATAAAAAAAAACAACATCAAAAAATTCTTCTTGTTTTTTTCTAATATACATACAAATTATACACGAAATATCACAAAGCAAAAAAAGAAAACACAAAGAAACGAAATTTGTCGAATCTAGTTGTATACATATGAATAAATGAGAAGCGATTATTGATTTCTAAAATGGATTTGTTTCCCAATTCGTCCAAAAATTCGGATTGATTTCAACTTTCGGTAAATATCGTTCACTTAAAAGATAACTTGATCGACTTGACGAAGATAAATTCGATGCTTCCTTAGGCAAATGTTTCAGCCAGACCATACGTTGCATTGAATACAACGTTTCGACTTCTAAACGTTGCCGTTCGTTAAGTTCGCACTAAATTAAAAAAATCAAATCAATTTTCTTTGACAAATTCGTTTTTCGGTTTCGCCTACACTCAAACGTTTATATTTAAGATTGGAATCTTCAAGCCATTTGATAAATGATCGACCATTCCAACGATGTTTCCCTCGTTTGCCTAATTCAGTCGATGAATAATCATTACTAAGTAATTTTTCAGGCAATGGTGCTGATGGATTATTGTAAACTTCGTTGTCTTTTAATAATGAACAGTAACTAAACGGAATTTCTTGATTGACTGATGAACGTGTCGCATTGCCACATAGACGTAGAACTTCTTGTTCATGTGAAAGAATCAATTTATCCTAACAAAAAAAAAACTTCAATGAATAAGAATTCTTTGTCTTGTTTTTGATTTACTCGTTCGACTTGATGACGTAATTTCATTCGATATCTTTCGTCTTCTTGTTTCGAAAAGACTTCGGCGAGATGATGATCAAGATCTTGCGGAGGTGCATATCTTTTAATGCCGATGGACGCTGGCGTTGTCGATGCATAGGAACAAAACGAAGGCGCAACAAGATAACTTTTCTTTGCCATTGTTGTTTCGGCAAAATCTTTGGGAATTTTTGGGAGAACAAATTCATTTAACATTGTTTCATGTCGTTTATCAATCTAAAAATAACCAAATAAATAAACAAAGTCAAATCGAATTTATTTATTTATTCGAACTTGTTGACGAATTTCGAGAAATTGTCGAATTCCATTCATTGGTATTTCACGTGTCGCCGTCGGTTCATTTGGCGATTGATCTGAAGATTCCGTGACGTTAACTGCGTGATTTCTTTCACGTAGACGACGTTTATTCGGCGGTAGGCATTCCATGTCAGTCGACTGTTTGACATGAACTGCCGTTGAACTACTTGTACTGCTACTACCACCGCCGTCGCCTGCACCTGTACTTGAGCACGAACTCATATCATCATTAGGATTCGAATATTTTTCTCCTAGAAAAAAAAACACGCTCGATTACGAAAACGAAGAAGAAAATCAATTTCGTTTTACCATGAGCAGATTCGGTTGTTTGATCATCTGAATTACTCGATGCGTGATTATCATCATTAGCATCTTTATCTTTTCTAAGACGTTCAGTTAATTGTCGACGTTTTTTGTCTTTTTCATTGGCATTTAAAAGAAGCTTATTTTCTAGAGCACGTCGTCGACTTGATACACGCCGTGTATTATGATTATTCGCTGATAATAAACTTGTCGAAGTAGATTTTTTACGCGCATGAGATCGTAAAGTACGTGTCGTTGGCTTTAAATCTGTTTTCGATATTAATGAACGATTGGTTGTTCGTTCTTTTTCGGTTTTATTCGATTTCGTTGCTATCGATTTGTCTGAATTATCTTGTTCGTCATCATCGTCTTCATCCTCGTTTTCTTCTTCATCTTCATCATCTTCGTCAACATCCATTTGATCATCTTCAATAATTGGCAACGAATTCATCGGCATGCTCATATCGTTTTCGATTTCAGTTAAAATTCGATTGATAACATCGAAAACAACGGTGTCTGACGATTGCGACTGATTCGATTCCGAATCGAGATTAGAGTGTTGAGAATGATTGTCTTCGATAGATAAATGTTCATTAGATTTATTCTCCGACAGTAATTGTTCATTATCAACGTCTCGATTGAGATTTGTTGACACTGGTGGAAATAATTTGTCATTTTCTTCAATAATCGGAATTGTCATTGGTGATGATGCTGCTGCTGCTGCTGCTGCATCAATTACTAAATTAGTATTCATATCATCTTCATCCATATTTGGAGAATTTTGACTAAAGAGAAAAAAAGAAGGCACAACAAGATAAAATATGTATGTTATTTTGATAATGTGTTTCGATTTTTTTTTCTACTCGGGTTTACGTCATCGTTTGTTTTATTTGTGCTTAAAAAAAGGACAACTCACCTATTCAGTGTACTTCTACCTGACTATTTCTTTTTCTCGTTATTACTTTATGTGTAATGGGTATGCGTCGAATAAACGAAGGATAGAGAAGAAGAGAACAAGAAGAATGAGAAAACGAAGAAGAAGAAGAAAGTCGTTTTTCTTGCTTGCTCTTACGCACACATACAATCATGTTAGCCTTTATGTATACTTTGATTCTTTTCTTTTTATGTCTATGTCTATGTCATTGGTTTTCATCGCTTGTACCTATTCTTTCTATATATATATATATACACATATCGATATGTGCGTGCGTATACTTATTCTCCTCCGTATTACCATTGTTTACATCATCATCATCATCATCATCATCATCATCTAATAAGCGGGCATAAAAATGTAATGACTTTTCTTTTTCTTCTTCTGGATTAAGACGAACGATTAATTACCTGAACTTTCAACGTATAGAAAAGGTTAGTTCGTTGATTGTGAGATAGGTAGCGATTTAAAACGCAAACAATTGATAAAGTTAACCGATTTGTTTTGTTTGTATTATTATCGATATAGAATATCGCGTCGAATCAATAATTCTTCAACACATATGGAGATGATTTTTCTTCTTTTTTGGATCCTCGAAGCGTCTATATTTATCTCCTATTGACACACATTACTACCGTCTCTCAATATGTCGAACATCAACACGTACAAACGTTCTCTTCTTTCTCTTTTCTTTGCATTTCTTTTTTTTTCTCCCTCTTTCCCTCCTCTTTTCTCTGCATCCTCGACGATTGATTTTAAACCAAATACTTGTTACATTTCACTCGATGTTGTTTCTCTTGAAACTGAATTCAGCACACGAGGGTCAAACTAACATTTAAAGCAATCTTACGTTTCCTCGTCGGGTGTTTTTTGTAGGACAGCTCGAGCAAGAACAATTTTCAAAGGTGGCACACGATAGATGTGTTGCAATCGTTCATCGTCGGAGATGGATTTCGCTTTGGAGTCTTTGTGCAGATCGATTTTATTCGGCCGTTTTTTTGTCGGGAAATTTTCGTTCGATTGCGTCGAATTGCCACTGTGTGTTCGTTGTTTTCGAACGGGTTTTTTCTTTTGTTGATCGTCGATGTTGTCTTGAGTTTCATCATCATCTTCACTTTCGAAATCATACGGATTTTTGTTGACGAGAGATGCAGATGGATCAACTGTTGCGCTTACAGTTCGACTCTTTCGATAAGATGATGAGTCCTCGCGCAATTCTCGATGCGTCTGAGAAAAGAATCGTTTTCATATGAATGAAAAAAAGAAAAAGAAATGTACTTTTTTGTATTGAAATTTCGGTATAGTAGATGTTTGCAAGAGATTTTTATCGAGTTGTTCGACTAATTTCGAATGAAAATTTTGTTTGTCATCATGTTCGAGATCATTATCACTGGTTAATGGTGATAACGGACTTGTCGATTCATCATCGCCGTCATTTTCATTGTCCGATGAATCGAGAACGGACAGTTCGAGTTTCAAAACTTTCGACATCGTTTCATCGACACGAGTTAAATCGACAACTGACGGATCTGCTGAATACTTCAGCAACAATTCCGCCATCTATTTAACGAAAGAAAGAAAGAACAACAAAGAGAAAATCATCTATTTACACATACTTTCGTATTGTTGTTGAGTACGGCATCGACAAGTGGCGTTTGTCCTTCGGGACCAGGTGCATTGGAGTTCGCTCCCGATTTCAAAAGTAAACGTGCAGCTTTAAATTGATTTTTTGTAACAGCTGAAAAAGGAAAATAGTTTCGATTGTTTTCGTTCTTGAAATCGATCGATTGTATTTACCTTCGTGCAACGGTGTCCAACCTACAAAAGGCAAAAAATAAACTCATAGAAAAACGAAAAATGTTTTGTTTGTTTGTTTTACCAGCATTGTCAGCTTCATTGGCATTTGCTCCGGCTTTGAGCACTTTTTTTAATTGTTTAATGTCGCCTTTTCGTGCGACAATATGAACGATGGTTTCGCCGTGTTCATTGCGTCGATTGATTTTCGATGGACGTGGCTGAGGAGTTAATGATGATGATGGTGAATGTGAACCAGCTAGAGAAAAAAAAAAGAAACTCATCAGCAAAAAATGTCAATCGTTGTTCATATCGATTTACTGTTCGATTCTTCTCCAGCTGTCAATTGTTTGAGAACAGCCATTTGCTGTCGTTCGCTGACAATTAGACGTGGTGGTGCGAAATCTGCAGCCACAGATCCACGTCGTTTGTTTGTTAGACTAGCTGCTTGTTCTAATTGAAATTCAAGAGAAAATAAAGAATTGCTGATTGCTGTTATTGTTTTTTTACCTCCGGTATCATCATCGGACTCATAAGGTGAACTAGTAGTGGGATGACGTCGTTTTTTAGTTGTATTCGTTGTCGACATGGTTTAATAGTTCATCATGATATTAAACAATCGTACTTAGATAGAGTAGAAGTTGTCTTTAGTTTCTTTTTGTTTCAAGAAAAGAAAAAAAACGAGACACACACAGAGTTCATTCACTGATTGGCAGATGATTTTCTTATTGGCATAGAAAATCTTGCAATCAAGTTGTTTGACAAGTTAAAAATATCAACCATGAAAAATTGCTTTTTTTAATTATCGAACACGAAAATCGTAATTAATTTCGTTTCGAATGATAAAAATAGATTTTTTCCTGTCAATAGATGTCACTTTTCAGGATGATGATGTTGATTTATGATTGACATACGATCTGATTCATTTCTTTATTTATTTAATCGGATATCAGAATGCAGGAAAATCTTCAACGACGAACTACAGCAGCAACAACAACTACTGAACAACAGTCAACATCGCTTGAAGAAGGAGTACCAAGTGTTGGATCGATTGTAATGAAATGATTGTTTTTAATAAAGAAATTAAGAAAAACGAATCGAATCACAAAATTCATAGGTTTGGTCAGCAGGACGTACACGTGCTCAACAAGCTATTAATCTCTATGCAAATATCGATTATCTTCGACCGTATTTCGATGTCGAACCAAAAGAAATTGTCAATCGGTATTTGTGTCTATTCTCGTAGATCATTCAATTATTGAAATTTGCTTTCAGTTTACTTCATTCATTCGTTCCTCGATGGTCATTGCCTGACGAAGGAATCAAATCGGAATTATACGGTCCATCGATGATCGTTTTTACTTTAGCAGCAATACTTATCTATCAAATGAAATTAGCTAGTCATTCAGTTGTACGAATTATCTTTTTAAGAAGAAAATGTTCCAAAACAAAATCTTCTGAAAATCTATTTTAGCAAGACGGAACATTAATTGGCACAAGTTTTCTTCTTTGCTTCGGCTATTGGATTGGCTCGAGTTTTCTTATTTCATCTGTTTCATTTGTTTGCAATACTCATCTAACATTTATGCAAATACTTAGTTTAAATGTTCGTTGGAATTCTATGTACTTAAATATAAATCGATTTTTTCTTTGATCGAAATAGGGTTACGCATTATTCAGCCATTGCGTTGTACTTTTTCTCGCAACATTTATTCATACAGGACATGATCATTTATTATTCTATAGTCTTTGGTTAATTCTCGGTGGAATAGCAGCTAGTCGAATGGTAGATTTCAATGAAAATAAAAAAACAATATTAGAATTTTTTTTTAAAAATTTTATTTTACTTAGATGTTAATTGTCATAGCACGAACGATGAATCCACGCTATCGAGTACTATTAGGATTATCTATTGGAGTTTTACATATGTTCTTCTTATTATATCTTCATTTTGCTTATCATGAATTAGCTGAAAGTAAAAGATCGTTTTTTTTTCGTTGTTTATAGAAAATGTTATGTCTTTTTCTTTTTGAATAGCGGTAGCTCACGCATTGAATAACGAAGTAACAATTCCTAATGAGGTGCCTGTTAAACCTGTTTTACCTCTCGCATCTCAAGGTAAATTATTCTCTCACCATCGTTTCATTTATTTATTTATTGATTTATTTATTTCAGATCGATTAATAGCACGAAACAGCTAAGAATCTCTGAATCTCATATTTACACATTTGTATTTCATAATAAAAACAAAAAAGTTTATGTTCTCTATTGTTCAAATCGGTAGAGTGCTATAGATATTTTGGTTGTTTTCATTTGAATATCTCGATTTGATTTTAACATCATTGTCATCAGTCGAAACCGTTTCGATTTGTCGAGGAGTCGAACTTGATATGGATTTTTTTGCTTGACGACGATGTCTCCAAAAACAGAAACATTTTCGAAATGATTTCCGTTCTAACATTGAAAAGACCATAATTGAGAAAGCAAAGCCTTGAAATGAATTTAGAATACAGAAGATAATATTGCCAATTAATTGAACATAAGAATTCGGTATTAAAACAAGAAAACCAACGATCCAACTCAAACCCATGATAATAGCAAAGAAAAGACCGATTTTAAAGTTTTGCATATGTCGTGAACGTTCGGTTTTAGTCGAACGTAGACCGGGCTGCTGTCGATTACGCATGCATAGATGTATCATTGTGTAGAAATAGAAGAAGAAATTTAAACAAAGAATCACTAAAATCGGAATAATCAATCCATAGATGAGAAATTCACGTGTTAACCAACAATAACTACATGTTGAAGAAAGAAATGTTCGATTAGGATATTTCGTAAACATGATAATCAATGGACATAATGGAAGAATTAATGAAATAGATAGATAGACGAAGAATATTGTTCGATTTGACCAGTACGATTGACAGATATTTGTCAGAAATAAACTCTGTTGTAAAGCAAAGAAAAATTTCCAAATGAATGCTGTCAATGTTAGATAATAGAGTATTGATGAAAGAATTGAACAAACAAGTTTATCCAATGCTGAAATAAATGTGAGAATAAATATGAAAATATTCATGAGAATTAATAGAATACAAAGAACGAATAACATTGATTTAACCATTGATAAACGATTTGGTTTACTCTAGGAAAATTAAAATAAAAAAAAATTGGATTTTCTTTTTTTTTCTCTTCTATTTACTGTAATTCTTCGTCGTAGTTCTTGACTTGAACTTGATTGTGATACGGAGATATTTTGACTTGATTTTGATGTTTTCTGTCGACATTGACTAATGAAAATAAACACAATCAATGTTATCGATAGGCCAATGATCGACAGACCACATCCGATCCAAGTCAAAATCGATAATGATTTCGATGGCGTCGAACATGTCGACGAGAAAAACACGGTGAACATCGTTAAATGTTCGCAAGTACATGTAACCGACGTTTGACTCGATCGTCGTCGATCGATTGTACAACCATCTGCTAACCAGGTCATATTTGCCGTATTTAAATACATGCAAATACCTTCAGTTGTCATTGGATCGAGTCGATCATAGAATGAATTTGTTTGCTGTTGATTGAATTCAATTGATGAAGATTTTTGATCGAAATGAAATGTCACCTGTTGATTTCGATTAGGTGCTAAGATGGAAATAACATCGTATTCAGGTATACGATTAGTGTCATGGAATAATTGCGGTGTTTTAAATGCAGTTATTGAAAAACGATTCGTACAATTTGTATTCGATTGTTGACAAGTTTGATTTCGATTCAATTCGATTGATACTCGTGTCGTAATCGTCATGTTTTCGGAAAGGTTTGCGGAAATTCGATTGTCATTTGTTATTTTCCAATCGAATGATTCAGTCGATTGAATCGGCAGACTTACTGTCGACAGTGATTTACTTTGAAATTCAAATTTATTATTCGGATCATTCAAGAGTCTCATTGAATCTTCGAACGAAAGAATTAGATTTTGCCAGACCGATGTTTGAACATTATTTGACACGTATACTGCTGATGCCCATGGCCGATCGAGCATGTCAGAAAATGTCTGATGAAACATTTGAAAATCACTTACGGAACCATTTTGATTCGAATCAATTAAAAGCATGGCAACATTCGTAAAACTATTGACGTCTAAAGTTTGATTCGGTTCTGAATTGAGATATTGTTGACTTTCATAGAATAAATACGGAAGTGTTGCACTTGTCGATGGTATTCGACTACGAAGCATTTCGTAATTATTACGTGATAATGATAAACAACTCGAATTTGAATCATATGTTTCACCACAGAGTGATCCTTTTGGACATGTTCGAGATAAACATTGATGACAGAATAATTGTGTATGATTATTATCGAGTTTATATTCTTTGCCGTTGAATTGACAAATATCATCGATGAAATCAATTGCATTATTCGAATTCAAACATCGATAAGTATTTTTATATCGACGAATAGTTTGAATGAATGTTAACAATTGACAACTACATGTTTGAATTAAACCATAGGATAAAGTCCATTGAGATGCTAGATCTTGACAAGAAAGAACATTAAAGATATCATTTGTTGATGAAATAAGATTTTCTTCGATGATTATTAAACGTAATTGAGGTAAATTGATAATTTGTTTTTGAAAATCGTACCAAGAAAATTGTTGAATATTAATCAATGTCAATGATTCAAGTTGAAATAAACGAGACAATGGTTGATTTAATGACCAAATATAACAGGATTCGATATGAAGTTTACGTAAAGATGAACTCATTGTCGATGAAACAAATGTTTCATTTGACATTAAAACAATTGCTAATGGTTGAATATGTGTATAGATAATATAGAGTTGATTGATTGAAATTGTTGAAAATGATTTCGAATCCAAAATAAGATAATTATCATAATTAATATCGTATAGACGTAGTTCATCGATGGATTTATTTGCGATGTTTGGAAGTTGAAGACAATTATTTACGAAAGTACAATAATGTAATGTAACATTAATCATCGAAGAATTTCGAGATGCAATGTCAGTTGTTGTCGCATTTTCGAATAGAGGTGAACAAACGAGCAGATTTATAACTAAATCGTATGAGCAAAAACAATCTGTATTTTGTAGACGAAATGCTTTTGTATTTGAAGCCACTAAATTCGATAGGATAGCATTTGGATTGAATGTAGCCGTTTGTTGAAGTTCGATTTGTGAGCAAACGATGAAATGATGAGCACAGATTAGAAGAAATACCGAGAAATAAAACGATGCCATTTGGATTGTTATGTTCGAGAGAATGAACGACTTGAGAAACTCAAAGGCTTAATATTCTATTCTGGATAGACCGAAACAATAAAATTCAAGCTTTTCTTTAACTTAATCATGAATAACGATAATAGGAGTAATTATCGATTCATGAATTGATTCTATAATATATGCTGACATAAGATGAAATCAAATTACTAGTGCTCTTTTTATTTTAGTATTCTTCTCGAAAGAAAGAAATATATAAATATATATATATTGAGATTTGTAATCCATTTTGTTAATGAGAAAAAAATAGACCATTCATGACATCAAGCAATAATAACAACAAGTTTATGACGCGTAGGAGTAAATATTCGTTCGAAAGATAGTTTCGTATTCCGATGTGAAATAAAATTAAATTTGAGAAAAGTTATTGTAAGTTGCGTTTTTTTTTCTTCTTTTCATGTTCTTCGTTGAAACGGAAAAGAAAATCAGTATGTTGCCTTCTTCAATGACAATACGTTTCAAAGCGTCAAGTAGAAAAGAAAACTGAGAAAAGAAATTTTCAATTGAAAAAGAAAGAAAAAGCGAAGAAAAGGAAAGAAAAAAATCTAATGCGCGATAAAATTTCAAATGCAACATATTGAAGTTAAATTGTATGACTTCTATTGATCCAAGTAAGACAGCTTTTAACCGATGAAATGAAAACTTGAACATTTGTTTTTTTTAATTGATTTCGTTTAGGTGAATATCCATTTCATATGGATAGTGAGGGTTGGCCCGAGCCAGTATATGCTCCACCATATCCATTCGAACACTATGAAGACAATGGAGAAGATCTTCATGAAGTTCGATCTCAGTCAAATTTAAATAATGTTTTACCATTAGCTATTCGACGGCATCCGACTACTCAACGAATGGATTCACCGGTAATTACTCAAAAGGTTACCGGACGAAGAAATCATTCTCAATCGACGGCTCCTTCAGTTACCTTTCGAAATACACCTACGGACATTCTCGATCCCGACGAACGACCTATTCGTCCAATGAAAGATGCATCTGTTTACAAAACAAATTCAACACAGAAGAAATCTTATCAACCAACAAGAAAACCTATAGCAACGCCTGCATCTCAACGACAACAACAACAACAACAACAGCCGATCATCAAACAGTCACCAAGATATGAATCGGATTCATTTCGTGCAACACCTGCTTCATTATCATCTCGTTCGATAATTAGTAATACTTCTCAACGTCGTCCTGTTCGTACTGATCTCGTTTCTCAAACGACATTCTATATGCCTCCACCACCACCAAGAAGTCGAACACGTCGAATTATAGTCGAAGACTATGATGACGACGAATATTATCGACCGCCTGTTTCGTATGCACGACCTGTACCGGAGAAAATCGTTTCCTATAAACCCGTTTCGGGCATGACGACACGTGAATGGGAGAATTATCAAATGTCGAGACCGCGTCGTATCGTTCGAGTTCGATCACCACCAGTCGAAACGATTATTTATCATACTTGAGACGAACAAACAACACAATAAAAGAAAAAAGCTTTTATTTTCTTAAAATCAATCGATTAGTTTGTCACGAGAAAAAACAAAGAAAATTCTATAAATATAAAGTTTAAATTTAACATACACAAATGAAAATAATGTTCAAGAATTAATCGTAAAATGCATTTTTTACGTTTTTCTTTGGCGTTGATTTACCGTTGGTTTTATGTTTTGATTTCGTTCGATTAGGACTTCGTTGAGGAACATCATCTAGGCGAACATCTTCGACATCATCGTTCGATTTCGCTCTTGATTTAGATTTTCGCGGTGACACTTTGATTGGACCTTCGGCAACGGATTTCGGCTTCTGTTCTAGATGAGTTTTTTCACGGGTGCTAGTTGCTTGTGGTTTGATAATAACTTGACTTGTCGGTTCAGCTGGATAAGGCTCGACGATGATCGTTCGACGAACGACCGGAAGTTGTTCGACACGATTATCTCGAACATCTGAGCAAAACAGAAACAGTGTTATTGTTGTTGTTTTTTGTTCAAAAACTTACTCGGAACATCTTCGAGATCCGGTCCAATACTTGAATCTTTCATTTTTTTCCTTCGAAAACCTGCATCATTACCGGTTTCATAAGAAGTATGTGTATATCTTCGAGGTGGACTTGGCGAACGTGTTTTTCTGTATTGTCGTGGTGTAACGATTCTCACTGGTTGTTCACCATGAGGATATGAATGATGATAGTGATTCACTCCAAGATCACTGTAGTAATCGTTTCGTGAACAACTCGAACAACTTGAACATGTTGAACAGGAATTATGACGATGACGTGAACGACTACGATGACGAGAATGATGTCGATGGCGTCGATGATGATGATCATCGTCGTTGGAAGAAGTATCTCGACCATGAGTAGAATGTTTACTACGATGAGTATGTTTGCCAGATCGACTTTGAGGAGGATTTTTATCGTTTTCTACGATTGTTCGAAGCTAAAAATAAAATATTCGATCATTCTATATGATGAAATCAAATGTTAATATCTACTAATTCATTCGTTTCAGGAGCTTTCGCTAGGACAGGTAACGGTGCTTCAACTACAGTTGAATTCGGCCCAAGACTATCGAATACCGGCTTTGGTGGTTCAGCTTGTACGCTTTTTTTATTATGATGATGACGACGTTTTTTCTCCGCTAGAAAAATATTCAATCAATCGATATCAATCGCAAATATTTACGAAAAAGAAATGTTACTATACATTTTACAATCGTACTCGCATTGCTAGGTTCAATATTGGTTGTATCGTTTAATGTTGTTGTATATTCAAGTGCTGTCGATGGTAATTCGAGTTGTTGTTGTGCTCCATATGCCCAATCCATTGGTTGAAAAAATTTCGGATCTGGTTGTGTTTCGACTTGTACATTCGATGGCCACGTTACTGGATCGTAATATGCGGCACCTGTAGCTGCACCTGGTTGTTGTAATAACATTTGTTCATTGGCATTTGATACATAACCTCCATTCGAATAATCTCCATAGTTACCAGGTGAATATTCACCATAGCCAGTATATTCCGTCGGTGGTTGATACGGATAACCATAGGATTCATTTTCTTCCATTGAACTTTTCAAATGTGCCGATGATTCATTGTGTTTATTCGTTCGTCCGATGATTCGTTTCGGATTTTCTCGACGATATTTTTGATGCCATAGACCAATTAAAATCAATTGTATGCCAAGATAAAATATGAGACCACACACGCACATACCAACTAATGTTCCAGTTTGTGATGATTGACTAGGATATCCTAGAACAATTAAGAACAGAATTTTCTTAATAGCAGATTTCTTTTTTTGTTTACCTTGAGCATAAAAAACACCAGTCATGATTAAGAAAACAGCTGCAAGAATTGTAATTACTGCTAAACTAAGATAATAACAAATCGAAGCCTGTCGAGTCAAACCAAATGGACCTTCATACGTATTTCGATCATATTTTAAAGGCTATGTGGTTTAATAAAAATAACATTTGTTCTTTTTCTATTTATTGAATGACTACAAAAAGAAAGAATGTTTTACCTCGATAGTCACAACTCCTTCATCATTAATTCGAACTTCTTGCTTCCAATAATCATCAATCGGCGGTTGTTCCTGTTCGGCAAATCTAATATTTTGTTGGTGTTGTTGTTGTTTTGGTATTTCTCGAAATTTTGTTTTATTTGTTAAATCTCCATTTGCATAACCATTCACCGGATAAGCAGTATTATTTGTTTGATCATTGACGTCATCAAGATTTGTTGTAACAATTTTCGTTGTTCGAACTGCTTGTTTAATAATACTATCATCAACAATTAATTTCGGTATATTTCTTTCAGCTGGATCACGAACGAGATTTTTTTTCGGATCAGTTATGACGGCTTTGGTTATATCTGTATCAGGTAGACCTTGATCAGTAACAATATCTAAAGCTATATTTGTTGGTGGTTGTTGTTTATTGTACGATTTCTTTTGTATCGATGTTGGTTTTGTTGTTGTTGTTGTTGTTGTTGTTGAAATTTTTGTTGATGCACCTTTACCATCATCAATCGATGCTGTTACAGGTAGAACTCTATTCGGTGATTTTAGTGGATCATCAAGACGGCTATCAATAAATTCTGGATAATAATATTCAGCTGGATAAGAAGGAGGTGCATTCGATGTCATGTTCAAGTTTTTCTTCTTTTTACGTATGCATATAAATACACGTCGTTGCCAGTGCTTTTTTTGTTATTGTTAGTTAAGCAACGTATTGTCTTATGTATTTAACTAGCAGTCTTTTTTATGATTTAAAGTGCTCGGTAAACGATGCTTGTGTATTTGAATATTTAATCGAACGATGAAGAAAAAAAAATGAAAAGAAAATGAAGTAAAAGAAAAACAAAATGCATGGTCGTTAATGATTTTTGTTTGTCGAAATCGAAACAAAATTGTTGGATAGTCTTGTGAATAGAAAAAAAAGGGCGAAAATCTGTGAATAAATTGTTTTTTTTTCAAACATAATATTGTGAGTGCTTTTTTAATCTTCATAGTTTCGTTTGTTCTTCATTAGAAATGCAGAAATCAAATTAATAAATAACATATCGATCTTTTTAGATTTATTTTTGAAATACAACAATGTTTTCATAGTATATTAATATAATCTCAATGTCGATCGGTGCTTGACTTGACAAACAGTTTTATTCAAATGATCACATCATGATGACTAATATTAATTTGTTTTCTTTTTGTTTCTATCCTTACAAAAAAAATAGGTGTATACATATATCCATACCTCACGAATGATAGTTATTCGGTTATATAGTAAAATATAAACAAAAAAATAAAGAACGTCAAGTACGAACGGAAATTATACTATACCTATATATCTAAATGATTTCGTCATTAATTTCAACCTACTCAATATACACGTCGTTAACTTTTTTTGTGACGCACAAAAGTTAAAAAAAGAAGAAGATATACGTTCTTCTGTACGTATATAGACGTTACTAAACTAGATTCAGTCGTATTGAATAAAAAGAAAGAAGCAAATGTATCATTGGCGATTATGGTTACTTTTTCTAATTCCTGCTAGTATCGTTAGTATTTTAATTGTATTGTTCTTCGTTATAAAACGTCATCGTGGTCACGGATATTTCTTATCGAAATTCTCGGCTTTTACTCGAATACGCTTTAGTCATCTTGAAAATCGACGTCAAACATATTGTCCAGCCAATGAAAAATGTCAATGTCATACGCGAGAGTCCAGCGTTCATATTGAACCAAATCAATCGTGTCCACATCGTTCTCCTACGTTGTACATGAGTTTTGCTGGTGCCGCTATGATTGTTGGCGGTATACGAACAACTGAATGGCGTGGATCAATGCACGTCGTACATCGTGATACAAATGAAAAATTCGATGCAATATTTTTTACAGATCCAGCTCAATGTTTTTATTTACAAGATCCAAATTATCAATGGGAAGGTTTATCTTATTATCGTAATTTAGTCAAATTATATGCTACACTTTACAAACGTGTCGTTTTAATTGGTGCTAGTCTCGGAGGTAGTATGGTTTGTATGTGTGCTGATTTAGCAACAATATCAATTGCATTCAATCCTATATTAGATCCAACATTGCTTGGTCTACCTTGGCGTATTATGGGTGCATTTTGTCCAGCTCGACAAGCGCAAGTTATTCGTAATCAAGTACAAATCAATATGGAAAATATCAATCAGAAGAAAGTTGATCACGATTGTGTATTACATATACATTGGAGTGGACGATCTGCACCTGACCTACGACAAGCCTATCGTGTTGTTGGCGGTGGAAAAAAGAATAAACCTCCACAGACGAATGCAGTAACATCTGTGTCAAATTATAATGTTCAAGATTCTAAGATGAGTAGTTCATCAGGTGTACATATATGGTTTCATCAATCTAGTCAACATATATTAGCAATGTATTTAAAACGTTCTGATCAATTGATACCTTTATTAAGACAACATTTGCCATTTACATCTCTAGATAATCAAACAATTAGTAGTAAAATTGACAGAAAACAACGACAAGATAGTCCTGTTTATATACATTTACTTTGATTTTTTACTCTTTTGATGATTAAACATGCAAAACTACTACTTGATGTTTATGCGTCGAACCTATAAGAGTAGATAATTAGTGACATACAATGACTCATATCATGTTAGTCATATATAAACATTTATCTTTGATTTTTGTTTCGTTTTTAATAAAAAGTTGAAATGACTAAAAGTAGATTCGAAGATCTTCCAAATGAACTATTTTTTCATTATTAAATTTATTTAACATCAAATGATTTATTTAAATCATTTTTTAATTTAAATCTTCGTTATAATAAGTTGCTATTGTCCTTGAATAATCTTTTCTACGAAGTCGATTCAACTGTTCATCAACAAACTATTGAAACCAAACTTTATACTTCTCAAATCACAAAATTATTGATTACAGAAAATAGTAAAGCTGTTAGTGTATCAAACGTATTTACTGAAATGCAGAGTTTAGTTTTATATCGACCAATTCGATTGAATCATCAACTAATCATCTGTTTTCAATTATATTTTCCAATGAATTTATTCGTCTATCAACATTAGTAATTGTGCATAAAAAACCTTCACTAACATTAAAAGAAATTATTTTTGATATCAAACCAACAATACAATGGAATATATTTGAACATTTTTTTTTTAAATTTATGCCCAATCTAGAGCGATTGATGATAAAAAATGTGAATCTACGTTCAAAATCGTGTTGTTTACATTTTGCACAAATATTTCGACAATATCTAACAAATTTAAACTATTTATATATTGTTATCAATCTACATCATAAAAGTAATTTTATCATTGATAATGAACAATATCAACGCTACTATCCTCTATTCAAATTTATTTAATCGAAACAAATCAATCCGAAAAAAACCGTATACAAAACTTATGATTAAATCAAACTTCGTTGTTCTATCATGATAATAGAATTATGTTTTTTAATCTCTCATCAGTTAAATAGCAACAAGAAGAAGAAAAAGAAAGAGAAACTTTTTCTGTGATTTTTTGCTTCTTTCTCTTGTTTCTCTCGTTCTCATGCCAATCAAAGTCGAACACCTTCACCCTCTCATGCTGAGATGAAACTCAACAACACCACCACCAAAAAAAAAGAAGAAGAAGAAAAGAGAATATATATATATTTGATTTTTTCCTTTTCTATACACTCGTTCTGACGTTCGATCAAAAGTAAACATTCTCAAATAGCAGACTAACACAATCAACAATGCCCGAACAACCATCAGCATCAACTGTTGATTCGTGTAGTATACATGATTTCGATGAACTTCTATCATTAGATGATATATTCGTCGAATATTTCAATGAATTCCTTCGTTTAGGAACATTTGTACAAAAACTCGAATACAATCGAGAATTGAATACTTTTGTCGAAAGAAAATCCGAAGTCAATAGTGAAAATCAATCGGCTACGATCGAACAAACAACAAATGATGATGATACAACTAGTATTTACAGTGGTTTTTCGGATTGGGTTCGATTAGATGATGTGCCCGATGAGACCAATGCAAATAGTTTACAATTAGAAAAAACTCGTCAAATTCAAACAATAGAATTTGTTAAAAGCGAACGTTTAAGTTTATTCTGGCGTACTGAACTCTATCGACAATATAAACTCTGTAAACTTCTTCTACGACCATTGACAACTGAAAAAGAAGCATCCGAATATTCCAGTCAAGGTATCGGCGGTTACAGTCGACAGTAAACACCGAATTTATAAATAAACATAATCCGTCAAGAATATTTCTAGGAGTATCTATACAGCTGCTCGAACACTTTCGACAGATAATTCCAATGGACATGGAGTAGTGCCAACAGCGACAGGCGACGACGATGATGAAGATGAACAACAGGATTACGAAAATCAGGAACAATTATTAAATGCAAATATGATTTTTGAGAATAGTATGATGGCGTCAGAATATCTTCGAGCACCACGACCATTTCTACGACCTGGCAGTCGAGCTTATTCTGTTCCTGCAAATTTAGGTAGTGTTTGATCAGTGTCTTTTCGTTTTTGAGTTAAATGAAAGCATTGATTCAATTTTAGCAAGTTCAATTGCCATTGTTTTACCGAGTATTCAACGAAAATATCCGACGAAATATCCGAAACGTTCGACAAGTTCGAAAACAAGTCAACGAAAATCAATTCCAAAAGATGAAGATAAAACATCATCGAATGATCCCAATGAACAACCGAGTTTATCCGTATTTAGTAGTGCAAAAGTACGATATGTCGAAAATGAAGAAAACCAAGAAGATAACGATAATATCGGTTCATTTGGTCTGCAAATCGAAAGTTCAAATAATCAACTTCGATACAAATATATCGGTAGATTCTCAAATTCAAAAACTATCGAATTCTTCAATCATTTCTTTCTCCGTTCGTTTGTTCAGGTTCATACAAAGGCATGCAATCGTTCGTTCATTTTCTTAAAAAAACCAACGGTGGCTATGATTTGTATCGTTTCTGGATGGATTGTGAATTTTTCAAAGATACCATGGCCAATCTCGATCAAGTCGAAAATGTTGTTGCACGTACTCGTTTATTTCGCGATTTAAACGATGGTAAATATCATCTACCATTTATGCGACATTTACAAAATAAAATTCGTCGTGCTTACACGGAAACAGCGGGTGTTCTAACGCACGATGTTTTCCTTCAAGTACAATACGATGTTCTACGTCGTTTGAGAATCTATTGGTCAGCTCGATTTATTATTCATGAATTATTTCAACAACATCATACGCCGATCTATTATCCGTCATTGAAAGACAAAGCACGACCGGATAATGTTTGTCTGTATCCGATCGATCAACGAACACAAGCACAACTTGTTGAAATGACACGAGTGTTTATTTCGGATGATTATACGACGAATGAAGAAACGCAAGAAGTTCAAGATGAAATCGAACAAACATTTCAAAGTCCATTTATGAAAAAATATTCGACAATCATTCGACAAGATAAACAAGCCGGTGGACTTTTTCTTCGGTATATAACGTTTAATGAACGACGTTTATTGCCATTGATGTTGTTTTGTTATGATGTCGATGATTTTCGTTATTCGAATCTTGATGATAAAATTCTCGAACGACAACATGGTTTATCTATATTGAATACATATTTCGGTAGATGAGAGGAGCTCGATTAAAGATTGATTTCATTTTGTGTTTTTAGGAACGGTTGCTAAATTATCTCTTGATCATTTCATGCCTGACATACAAATCAGTAAATGGATTGAAACATTTCAAAAATATAAATTCGATAAGCTCACTCTCGAACCATTATTTAAACGAGTTTTACTCATATTAAAAGACGCATGGTTACGTTGTCTCACCGAAGATATCAACCGTTTTACAGCTGCATATTATGTTGTACCATCGCCTTCGGAATCATTTCAAGGAAGTGAAAATGAAGCCGATGAAGATGATGAAGAGGAATACAAAGAAGAAGAACATGACGATTATGATGCACGAGGTGAACAGACAGGAAAAGAGTTTAGTAATGAACCAATGGGTTTGGTATCGATTCCAAATCGACGAAAACGTTCATCGGATACGCAAGTTCAAGTTTCGAATGATATGATTTATGTGAAACGTCCTTGGTTGCAACGTTGTGTACCATCAGCACCGAGTGAACGTCAAGAACGTTTACTTCAAGCATTTGAAAATGCCATGACCGATGAAGAACGTAAACGTTTACGTGCTGAACGACTTGAACGTTTACGTAAAATCGAAGAAAATCGTAAGAAAGCATTGAAAGCAGCTCGAGAAAGACGAAAACAACAAGCTCATATGAAAGACAGTGGAGCAGAAACAGCGAGCACAGACAAAACAGGTCGAACACGTCGACAAAATTCTAATTTATACATTGATCGACTTCTGCCGAGTAAAAATTCGACGATGGCAAAAGATTCACAACGTTTAATTCTTAATAATTTTCAACATCATCTTCGTTCGAATAAAACAGCAACAACAAAATTGGAAAATAAACTTAGTTTAACTTTTGAAATTGTTAAAGTAATCAAACAATTATTCGTATTCTCTATATCAATCTCTGATTTTCTCTAGTGGTTAGATTCAACGAATCCCTATGAAAAGACGCAACATTTAGATCGAATGAAAAAAACCTATTTCGACCCGCAATCGAAACGAAATATTCTTCCATTAACACGTGAACAGAGCGAAGTGTTCGAATCGAATAATTCACGTGTCGATGCAACATTAGTACAAATGCTAAATAATGATCTTCGAAATGAACTCGAAGATGAATTCGTTCGTTATTGTAACGAACGCGTTCAGGAATTTGAAATCGATTCTATTGATGATTTTCTATCGAAATCAACCGATGAATTAACATTATTATTCAATGATACAAATGATAATATGACCGATGATGATGAAATCAATTCAATATTCGATCCGGAAATTGAAGCTCTTGCATCGAATGATGATGGTACAGGCAAAGCAACGAAAAAACATTTTGCAGAACTATTTCAATTAATATCCGACGCAGCTATCGGACGATATAACGAACGTTTCTATTATTTCTATGCTTATCTAACGCATTGGGTTGATCCAAAGAAAGCACCGTATTTAGATTATGATTTTCTCTTTTCGATTGATGCTAGTCGATTGAAAGAAATCGCGAATGACACAATGTTACAATCGAAATTACGTTATATTCTCGAAACGTATCTCGAATCGACTCAATCGTCGAATAATTACGTTTGTCGATTGGATTTAACAAATAGTGATTTACAAATGCGTCTATTACGTTCATTACAAAAATCTATTACAACAAATACAAATGATTTTACTGTTCTCGAAGAAGCTCGAACAGTTTTAGTCAAAGATAAACTCGTCTATTATTATGCTGGCTTCAAAGCTTATCTATTTCGTTTAAATTTAATTAAAACACATCCATCGAGACTTCTTCGTTTACAAGAACAATTGAATACATACAAACAACAACAGCAACAACAACAACGACAAATGAAAAAATCAGCGAAAACAACAACACAATCATCAGCATCGACGACAAATAAAAAAGCGGGAACATCCATGTCGAAACAACATAAATCAGCACCAGCAACACCACTTGATTATACATCCGTAACAAAAACTCAACATTTACTCAATGAACGAATGAAAACATTCGATAAAATTCAACCAAGTCAAGTCAATGAAATTATCTTTCCTAATCAACATCCAATTAAATCAGCAGCTACTCAAAAATCACGTGGTCATGCCAAACAAGAAGTACAACTCGAACGATTAAATAGTGAAAAGGAAAAAGTACGAGGACCAGTTTATGTTCAATATAGTTTAATAAGTGGTTTGAAAGTTAAATATTCCGATGGTAAAGCTGGCACAGATGTGAGTGCAACTGGTACGACTTTACCACCGTTACAACAACCACGAGATAGTTTAGCTTATTCATTTGGTAGTGCGAATGATTAATTTTGGAAGGTGATGATGGGATGATATTTGACTTTGACATTTACTTTGATCGTATAATGTCTAATTAATTTAAAGAAAAAACAGAGAGAGAAAATAAATAAATATTTAGTTTTTTATAATAAACAAACGAACTTCAGCAATAGTCACTCGTTTCGACCAAATCAATATTTCATGTTGAAGTTTTCTTGTTCGATCAAGAACATGAGCATAATCAGTAACTGTTGGCACTTGCCGAGTTGTTTGAATACGATTTCGAAGGATATGATTTTCTTTTTCAATCAATTGATTTTCCTTTTCAATCTGTTGTATTTGTAGATCAAGTTTTTCGATAGATTGCGTCAAAAATTGATTATTTTCTTCTATTCGATTGATTTCTTCTTCTTGTTCATGTAAAATTCTCTTCAATTTTCGTAAATTTTCGTTTAATGAATATTGAGACGATTTCTCACGAGAATATGTCTCTTCTAAATTCTTATACATTTCCAAATAATTACTTTTTCTCATTCGAACAAAATTCGAATCGATTTCATCCATTGTCTCTCTCAAATTATCTAAATTGACAATCGTTAAATCAATCAAACGAATACGTGATTGCATCCACATGTTATTCAGTTTGACAGTATTCATTTGACGAATACGATCGTTAAGTAATCGTTTATCATCGATCGAATGTCGAACACGAGAAAGATTTTGTTTGATATTAATATTGAATTTCTCTTGATTAATTTCATTGAATTTAATCGATTGAAGACTTTCATCAAGATGATTTAATGTTAAATCACCGTTGATCTTCATTCTTTCCCAATCTAATTGCATTTGTTCGAGTTCATAGATAGCAATCGAAAGTTGTTCCTGATCAACATAACGTAAATACGGCGAATAGATATATTCACGCCAATCAGCAGCTAATTTACTCCACAATGAAATCGATCTCGATGGATCAACAAAACTTTTTTTGACTAGAAAAAATTCGTTTTAAATTAAATTCAATATCGACCGATCGATACCTGATGAACGTCGTGCAATTTCAGGTAATTTTGCTTGAATAACTGTTTGAATATCATTTCGTGATCGTTCAGGAATGATACTCTCGCCTCTCTCTTCATATTCTTCGTATGTGGCAATCATTTTCGAACTTCGAACACGTCGCAAATAACTCGAATAGAGAGTATTTTCCAATCGTACTCGTCTATTTTCTTTTCTTTAATTTTTATAATATTCAATTACTTGTTCAATCCATTGTTTTAAGAATTACACTTACTCAATTCGATGAATTTCATTAGCTAAATTTTTCGTTTCAGTTAAAGTCGCGCTATCAAGCGAATAAGCACGTCTTCTCAATTGTCGTAAATTCTGCATTTTGAATCTCAAATTCAGCAATGTCATTTTAAAAGATTTACGATCTCATCATAAAACAATCGAAATCGGCTTTTTTTTACTTTTTTATGCATGTGATACTGTTTTCTTTTTTCATCTATGAAAATTATTCATCCAGAAAATTAAAAATTTGATAAACGATACTAACAAGACGATAGGCAAAAATAGAAAACACATCACAAGGTTTTAATTCGATAGATGTAGCTACTAATCAAGCGTTCTTCATTCTTATTTCTACAGTGGCATATGTCATTTTTCTTATTTCTTCTTCGGAATATCCAATGAGAATAAATGAACACAAAGTCCAAGTGTTGTCTTTTGGAAAAAAAAAGAAAATAAGGGAAACATCGATGATCGAACTCTCGAGAGAATATACGAACAAATAAAATCAAGAGAACATCAAATTTGAAAATAATCAACAAGCAAATCAATTGATTCGATGGCAGCGAATAATGATGCTAATACATCGGATATTTACCTTATTGATTTTTTTATTTATTGTCCATCATTATGTGTAAAAGAAGGACAGGTTTGAATCGGAGATTTCATAATATTGTTTTTCTTATTCGAAGTATTGTTTAGGAAGCTCGAAAGATTCTTTATTACTATCCATCAAGTGTCGATATCGACAGTCAAATACGTCGAATTGGTTATTGTGAAGGTTTAGTCAAATTTACTGAGTATAAAATTAATTTTTTGCGAACTAAAAAATCTATAGTTTCTTTTCTATCTAAGAACATTTCTATTCGATGATCCATGTGAAACGATTCATTTTCAAAAGACACGTTTATTTTTCAATCAAATTGAAAAAGATATTTGCATAGCAATGGTAGACAGATAATTACACACATACGTGTCGATTTTACTTCATCTATTTTAAAGACATTACATGTTCCTGTTGTTGAGAAGAAAATAGGCGAACAACATGTAAGCGAATATCAAGAAGAACATATTACCGATCGACTTTATTTACCATTATTAAAAATGGCCTATCGATATTTTGTTGTAAAGCAAATGATTTCGTTTCGAGAGAGAAAAGCAAAAATTTTAAATAATGAATATTTAGTTTCAACAAGGTTCAATGTCGGTTATTCTCGAACATGAAACAGTTGAGAAATTAACAACTATTCTCAAAAATTATTTCGATAAAGTAAATCAATCAGTTCGCAATGAAAATCTATGGTTTTTTTTTTATAGTTTATTAAGAATTATTTTCTTGATATGATAGCACATGTGACATTAGATTCGGCATTTTTCGGTTTGAATTTTTTACCAATGGAAAAACGTGCATATTTGAAAGTTCAATCGATTTTACAACGACTGAATTTAAATTTTCCCGAATTGAAACATACATTTTTTCTCTATCGAGATCAACTTATTTGGTAGATTGACAAGAATTATCTCGTTTTCTTCATTTGAATTTCTTTTAATTAGGACAAGTCTCGATCGATTCGATACGGTTGTTGCTTATTCATTTTTTCAAAAATTTTACTGGTCAGCAATACAATACCGACCGATCGCATATAATTTCAGGTAATTTGAAACTAATCGATCTAATTTCAATTGTTTTTTTTTTTATAAATAGATATTTATTTATTGATACAACGGGAGATTCATTCGATGAATTAGTTCTCTCAAATGAATTACTAGCTCAAGAATATTATCTTGGCATTCAAGCCGTTCCCTATCGATTTCTTGTGATTAATTTTCATTATTTTACTTTATTTTTGATTTTCTTCTTCGGTAAATATCTTCACAAAAAAAAACACAAATGTTTGAGTTGATTAATTTTTTTTTCTCTCAATTCCAGACGAATATTTACCCAGTCACGAACGAATTGAAACAACAATTGAATATCTTCGAAAAGAATTCAAATTTCTAATTCCATCCAATGATTCCAATAACTCTCAGCAAACAAATTCCGCAAGCACGTTCGTTATTTTTTGTTTTTCTTTCTTATTTTGAATTTTGATTGATTGCAGAGCTGATCAATCAATGCAAAATGTCTATTTGAATAAACAAAATATGTTATATACATCGACGATTCAATGGAATCGTGACTCACAAAATCATATGATTAATTTGATGAATAGCATTGCCGAGGATTTACAATGGTAAAAGAAACAACACGATCGACTTTTGTTTTATATCATAGATCATGACCTTTGACTGAAGGACGAACCGAATAGATGTACTGAGAAGTTTTTTCCATTTTTTTTTTCAAAGGTTTTATCCGACAGGTGAATTAATGGTTAAACGTGAGAATGATCCGTGGATTGTTGCCAAACGATCGGATATGAGAGAAATTATCATGACTGATAATCAAAAGAATTCCGATATGAAAGAAATGAATGGTAGGAAAAAAAAAGAAGAACATATGGGAAAATTGATTTGATTATTTTTGTTTTCTTTTTTCAGATAAAGTTAAGCAAATGTTGAATGTGCAATATGATAAGATTCTGTTTTTGAGATAATTATTTTCAATTTGAAATTTAATTTAATTCAATTTTGATTCGAGTAAAATTGTGATTGATTATGTTTTGTAGATAAAATATTTAATACGAAGGAATTAATCTTCGATATGAGACAAACTTCATTTCAATATCTTTGTAATTAAATTAAGTGTATAGCAATCAAATTATGAATGGGCCGCCAACAGTAAATCAACCGACAAATACCAATGAACAGTTAGTTGGAAAATTTCATGTTGTCAACGTTGATAAAGTACCGGCGAGCACAGGCAACACTGATGAAACAATAGCGACTACGAATGCTGTCGCTGCTAGTGGCGGACAAGCACCAGTTACCGATGAGTCGAGTTCGGCATCACGTTTTCAAATGATTCGTGTTGATAGAACGTTTCAACGTGGCCGATGGAAAGTCAATGATTATGAACCACCTGAAAATCTAACAACATCAACAAATCCTCCAGTGAATACTATTGAAAATGAACCTCAAGCAATGCCAAATTCAACAACATTGACCACAAATCAAGTGCCTATATCAACGAATCTGCCAACAATTCTTCCCGATTCAACTACAACGACATCGGCTGCATTAGCTGCCGTAAGAAACGATGAATTCGTACTTCTCTATTTATATTTGTATTGTTGTTTGTCTTTTTTTTTCAGGCAGCTGCAGCTTTTCAACAGCAACAACAACAACAACAACAACAATCACAAAGAATAGGCTTGAACAATTCCGCTACGATAGTACCGCCTGGAAATGTTCCACCACCTGCAGGTCTTAATTATCCGTATCCACCACCAATGCCTAATATGCCAGCACCAAATCAATCTTATCTCTTGCCTAATCATCCTCAATTTAGTTACTATCCATTCTATCCAAATCCGTATGCACCCTATCCACCTCAATGGGCTGCCTTGGCTCCATATTTACCACAGCCAATTCCACCACCTCAACAACAAGGATCAACGATACCATCTGGAAATCATGCTGATCCTCTTCGATTGACAGACGCAGGTACGATCATGATTACTACTAGTTTTGTTTTTCGATTAGTTCATTCTATCATTAAAATTTCAGATGTAACTAGTGAAAATCCAGTTATTGCTTCGAACCCATTTCCAAATGTGACTAATGATTCTTTGCAAAACGCTCAAATGGCTGCTGCTGCTGCTCCTTTTATCTACGCTCCTCATCATCCTCCTCCTCATTCAGCCTTTGTTTCACAACTACCACAAACAGGAGGTTCACCATATGCAACTATAGCTTCATATCATCCTGGTCCAACACCTCCAACCATACTTCCACCTGCAACACAACCACTATCAATCAATCCAATGATTCCAACTAATCCTGCCGATACACAACAACAACAAACTCATCCAACGACTGCATCTCAAGCACAAGCACCTATTCTTACGTCACCAAAACACGAAACAGCTACTGCAAAAGTACCAACACAACAATCAACTATTCCAAAGGCAACAGCAGCTCCAACGATGACGACGACGACAGCAACAACAAATACGATAACAGGACAAGTTAAACCTCAGACTATAATGGCCAATGGCACGAATGCTGATATAGGAAGACCAATTTTTATAAACGCAGGACATAATTCTTCGCAAATCGCTGATTTACTATCATCGTCTCCATCAATATTAAATTCACAATATCCACCGCCAACATCACTTCTCTCTCCAGTCACCGCACCAATAACAACTGCTAACAATCCAAATAAATCTTCAACGGCTGCATTAACCGATATTTGGCCCTATCCATCAGCTGGTTCACCATTAACTCTTTCTCAAGCAGCGGCTCAAACTGTTGCTGCCACTGCTACTGCCATGGGTCTATTGAGTAACGAAAACACTCAGAGTACCGAAATTACCAATGAAATTCTCAAAGAATTAACAACACCAACAAAACAAAACAAGTGAATATCGAATTTAGGAATTTTAAATTTTCACATCTATTGTTTTTCTCTGCCTGAAGTTCCAAGAGACGAGGACTTTTGAGGTACAGACTGCAGGGCAGGTATTCGATCTAAATTAATATTCAATTTGATATGCTAATGCATAATCTAAGAATATTCGATACAATTTTTAAAAAAAAATCATAGAAATGATCTAGCATTAATCTATTCGAATGATACTCACGCTTGTCTGTCTTTTTTTTCATCTGGTGAACTGCTATGCTAAAAAAGCAGCAACGAAAATATGAATGATTAATCATATCCATCTTTTATTTACGCTAAGAGCTCTTTCATTCAAGGGTTCTTGCTTTTTTTTTCTTGCTGATTGTAATTCATAAGCATTACAAAACGTTTTTGCAATCGAATCGATTTGCAATTGATAATGACCGATGGTTTTGTTTTCGTTTTAGTCCAACTGATATCGACAATAAGATCTCCGCTGCAATGGTAAATTAATTTCAATTCGAAATGTACTGAACATTTTTTTTTCTATTTATAGGATCTTGTCAAAGTGCATTTGTTATCAGCTGTTCGTGATGAAGTCTCTGAATTACGTTCAAAAATTCGTACACTTACGGATAAAGTTGCTTCGATAGAACATGAAAATTTATTTCTTCGTCAACATGTACCCAGTGAAATCCTTGCTCAATATACGCCATTGAATGTCCCAACAACTGCTGTAAATGATTCAATAAATCCTCCAACATCTGTATCGAGTGCAGCTTCGACTCTAACTCCATCGGCATTGCTGTCTAATCAGCCGACTCCAGTGCCGGTTTCTTCTTCACTGCCTCAATCCTTAGTCCAACAACAACAACAACAACAAGCACCTGTATCGACTACTTCACAGTCAACATCCGCACCACCATTACCAACAACAAACCTTCCTCAAACATAATTTTCTTGTTATTTAAAAAAAACAAAGAATCTTTTTTTGGTTGTTTTTCTCTTTCTTTTGCTCCCTTTTTTCATCGATTATCTATCCATGTTCTCTTTTTTTCTCTCGTTTGTATGCGTGTGCGTGTGTATGTCGTCGTCAGTATACTATATGAACGTACAATTTTGATCGATGGGTGATTATTTATACATACATATATGAGATCGCCTCTTTGTCTAAAAACAAATCTCGTCGGAATTTTAGTGTATTAAACGAACAAAAATCACCTAATTAGTTACTTTTTGTAAATGAAAAACAAAATTCTCTCCCTAGATTCAAAAAATCTTCACCTGATTTCTTTTCTAAATTAATACTAATTCAAGTCAAACAAATCCCGTTTAGTCCATTTACGAAGCATACTATCTAGTTATCAATTATTTTCTATTATAATTACGAATGTCATCATCTCTTCTTCATATTCTATAATATCGAGGTTGACGAAGAATTATTAAGTACGACTGTCGAGATGACTTCTTTTCCCGTACTGCTTGATACGTGTAATTTCCTATATCGAGGGAACCGGTCTTTGTTCAAGACTTTATTCTATAAAAGATAAATATTCGATGATGTCAAGCAAGAGAAGAATTAATCTTTTACTTTTTTACTTGCTCACGGATACGTCCTCTCTTTTAAAGATCACTAAGTTTATCAACATAATGAACTCTGTTATTAGTATTGTTAATAGTCTCAATTAGTTTTATTCTCTATTTAAATGAAAGCATGATCTTAATAATTATTATTACTTAACTTGTCTGCTGAACAAACTCAAGTAAAGATCGAGGTAATAATTATGTTTTAGACCTGTTGCACTAACGTCACGTCTTGATTAATCAGAAAAATACTTGACAACGTCAAAATATCGATTCCAGTCTGATAAATATTTCATCGAAATTATATTTCAATACAAGAAAACTATTAAATCCTTCGAACAAAGCATCTGGGAAACATCAATAATTATTCTATGGGGTATGAGAAGTAAATATTCCCTTTTTTGCATTTTCTTTTCGTTACTTCCTTTGATTACTCATTTTTATCAAAATCCATGTTTGTCGAATGCTTTTTTTTCTTCTTTGCTATCAAGACTGATTGTTAAATATTATACTTGTATGTAATCATATATTCATCATATGTAAAAGTATAATTCGAGAAATCTGCTCTGCTTTCACAAGGTCAGAATATCTCTCTCACTAATTGAATGCGAACTCTCTAAATTTTTAATCCAAATCTCTCAGTGTGATAATGATTCATGATTGTTACCTTGTATTCGATTATTTTTATTAACTTAATAACCTATTTATTCGGAGTACTTTTTTTTCCTGTATTGATTGAATAGATTCGTTTTGTTTGTCGTTGTTATGTACGATAAATAAAAATGGTAGGCGACAGACCACGCTCGAAAAAAAACAACATCGAAGCGTTGTCGCATTCGTCTGAGTTTATCATGACTGATACGTTATTTGAGTATGATTTTTTTAGGTCAATAACAAGAACGCGAAAGAAAAATAATCAGCTAACAAACTGAAAAATCATGTTCGGTATGTGTTTCATCGTTATTATGCAATCGTCGATGCTGTTTTTCTAAGGTCATTTCCAGCGTTATTTTTATCAAGGTTCTTTTTCTATTGTGTTATCGATTAAAAATAAAAAACACGTAAACGACTGTGTTTGTGTGTTTTGTCGTTGTCGTCGTCATCATCGTTTTGAAGGATTTTTTTGTTCTTCTACGAAATTTTGACAAAGTCAGAAAGCAAAAGAGACGATATGTCTTCTATTTCAAGCCATTCGAAATCAATGTTTTTTCCTACTAAACAAAAATTGCACTGTCAGGATCTAAGGTTATTTTTTTGCGTCTATTTCTTTCTCGTTCGATGTGTTTATAGTTGTTTCTGAATGAATCATCAGTTGTCATCGTGACACGTCATCAATGTTACCCAATCCAAACAAACTGAAAAACATCACTAGAATTTTCTCTTCACTCGTTATAATTGCGGGTCAAACAGAGCATGTTTTCCCCATTTTGTTCTTCTATTCTTTTTTCTTGTTTTTCTCTCTCTCTTTCTATTTCTTTTCCTTTTTCTTTGATGATAAAAAAAAGGCGACTAACAAATATTGTTCTAGAAATTTTCATTTCATTAGTGAACTGATTATTACGTCGCATATTACGTCTGAATATTTCTTTTTCTTTTCTCTCATTCTTTTCTTTCCAAAACATGCACCATTAAAATGGATCAAGATTTTTTTTTCTTCTCTTTTCTTTCTCTCTTATTTTTTTCTTCTTCTTTTCTCTATAGAAAAAGAAAGAGAATAAAAAGGCAATACACATACTATTACCCTCACAGTATAAAAGCTCGACATATATTACTTCCACACGTAGATATTTATTCACTTTTTCTCTTGCAACAGGTTTTTGTCATTTGTTAATTACGAAATTTTCGAATTGAAATTATAGATAAACGAAAGAAAACACATTTTGTAATCATGAAAAAAGAAATCAATGCCGCACTTGATCTACTTGTATCTTATGTTCAACGTTTTGGTTCGATAAAAGATGAACATTTAGAAGAATTTCGTTCAAAACTTGAACAAAATTTATTTGAACATTACCAAGGTCATTGGTATCCTGGTAAGAATTGAGTTTATTTTTGTTGTTTTGTTTTTTCATAAATGTCATTTTAGACAAACCTATCAAAGGACAAGCATACCGTTCATTGGAATTCAATAAATCAAATGATTATTGTGATAAAATTGTTGCTAAAATATGTCAAAAATTAGGTTTTACACCTAATTTACTTGGTATACGACATGATTTAACATTATGGATTGATCCATGTGAAGTCACAATAAGGTTTGTACTATTACGATGTTCGTATTCTATATCTTACTCATTAAGAGTTCAGATCTCTCTCTCTCTCTTGTTTCACTTGAGAATATGCGTAGGTCGCCTGCGCAGAAACAAATCACGAGACTTGATGATGTCATCATATGCAAAGAAAGGAAAAGAATGAGTTAGTTTTCTCTGTTCTTGTTCTTCGTTTTCATTTTCTCCCGCCTACTAAGGTAGTTGTTTCCTTCTTTCTCTCTCTCTCGTTCTCTCTTCCTTCTGTTTCCATGTCTTCATTTTGTTTTGTATATTAAATACAAAATAATAGAAATCAACAAAAACAAATATAGTATCTTAGATACAGATTAAGAATATAATTTCTTGTTTATAGACTTGGTAATCATGCATCACCAAAAGAAAATCAACAGTTAACAGTTGTTCGATTTGACGAAGAAGGAAATGAATTGATAAGAAATGATTTGGACACATTATTATCGACAAGTCGTGTACCGTTTATTGCACCAAGCTCGTCACTATCATGTGATCCAGTTAGTTGTTCGGGTTCATCAACACCTCAACGTACATCATCATCATATCCTACTGGACAACCATCGTTAGTCATTTCATCAGCAAGTACATTTCGAAATGGACCGTTGTTTACACCGCCACGAGAACTATCTCCTCAAGCACCAGCATTTCAAATGTCACCATCAACACCAATTCGAGTTCCGGCTCAACATGAACAAAATCATTTCGATTCAATATCATGCGAAGGTTCACCGGTTGATGGAAATAAATTTCAACCAGATCGATCGGATACACCACATTCAGTTCATAGTACAACATCAAATGAATCATCAGATAGTGGCTATTGTGGTTATGTCGAAAGTTTTCCTTGTAAGATTATTATTATACATTTTAAAATTGTTGAATTTTATTTTAATAGATTATTATAAACTCAATCGTTTATACAAAGCATTAGCTATTCAAAAACTTCAGCATCCAATGGGCAAAATGTCACCTAATGTATCTGCTAATTATCATCAACATCCACGTCGTTTACCTGCACATAATCAATACAAACCACATCATCAGCAGCAGAAACAACAACAACAACATGCTACTAATTATAACATTCCAACATCATCAACAGATTTATCCAGTTCACCTCCAACACCAACTCCAATGAATATCAATCAACTTTCACCATTTTATGCCCAACAATCGTCATACCTTCCAATGCCAACGACGGTTACTGACAGTCGAAAATCTAAGTATTAAACATACTTACCTACATATTTATGTATGTAAATACATACTTGTACATAGATCGAAGTAGACTAGCTGCATATATTTCTCTCGAATGTGTGTCACGCGATCAAAAGTAAATCAAACTAGTTCTGAGTGAATGCTTTCTAACAGTGATTCGATTTCAAATGAGAAAACCGGTGATTTAGTGTTCTTCATTTTCTAGTTATTGTTAACCATTTATTTCTTTGACTATTGATCGTGTCGTGCAATGCGTTTGTTGATTTGTTATTTTTTTTGTTAATATTATTTGGACAGGATGAGAGAAAAATCATGCAGAGTTACGTATATATATATATAATCAAGTGTATATAAGTTCGTTTTCTTCGTTGTTATGTCGTAGATGAGGACCAGTATTCATTTCGTTTATCAATTTAGAATTGTCTATAGAAAATAATCGAGAAAAAAAAACAAAATTTCTTTTGACTGTTGTTGTCGATGTTGTGTGTGTGTGCGTTTTCAATTGAGCCTCTCAATTTCAGATAAACAAAAAAGATCGTTTCTGTTTTCTACACATCATTTCTCTTGTTTCTCTCGGTTGAGTACGTTTTTCGATGGGATTTGAGCAGCGACAGTAGTTTAGTTGTTCAGATGTACTATAGGCATGTGCGTTTATATTCTAACAATCAAACTGTTTTTCTTGTCTGTTATATTTATTTATTTATTACACTATACTGTTGTTTTTTTCTTCTTGTTGATTTTGTTTTTATCCTTGCCATGTAAGTTAAGAGAAGTCGAACAAAAGAGAGAGAGAGAGAGAGCCGGTGAGCAATTTTCAAAAACGTCTATCTGAACTGAAGAACATATGATTGTTGATTTGAACAAAAAATGTTATTATTCTGTTATTTTTCGTTTGTTTTTTTTCTTTGTATTGCATGAAGTAACTGAGAAGATGCATTGTGTGTGATATGATCATGTTCTTTTGTTTTTTTTTGTTATGATATTTGTTATAGAAAAAAAAGAAACGACAAAAATACGTCTATCAAAAAAAATTGTGACGTGTGTGCGAAAAGAGAGCGAGAGAGAAAAAGAGATTTGAAAAAAAATAAAATTTTTGATTTTGAAAAACAATATTTTTTTATGATTTTTTTCTCTTCTTTACTAATCATAGAGAGGTCAACTCAAATGCCAACGTAGATTCGTTTTTTAAATATATATATATATATCTCCTATTAACATAAATGACAGTCGATTTGTTTTTATTGACATAAGCATAAAGAACAAAGGAAGAAAGAAAAAAGAAGGAATGTTTGTCATCATGAAATGGTAAAAAATAACGCATTAACAGTATTGATTGTTGAAGTTGATTCTAAAAAAAGCAAATGAAAAATAAAATTTTCAATTTAATCTGTCGCATTGCTTTTTTTTCTTCGTAAATACCTATGAATTATATTTGTTAATGTATGTTGTTGTCCTCCTCCACTCGTCGTACCACTATGAGCCGGTCCATCTTCTTTCGAAATAGCTTCTAATAATTGTTGTAATTGTTCAGTAAAATTCTTATTAAAACTAGCAACGACTGTTCCCGGAAGACTATCATAATCATTGTCATCATCGACATTATCCATTGCATTAGCAAACATGACACATGTAGCCATAATTTTATGAATATGTCGAAGAAGATGAACACTTGTTAACATACAATCACGAAGACAATTATCAAGATATAAAATATGAAATTTTAATAATTCATCAATGTTGGTCACTTTTTTCAAGTTATTTTGAAATGTATGCCAATGAGATTCGATTACTTCAAAACTCATATAATACAAAAGATTCTGTACAAAATGTAACATTTTATGTCTCAAATAGGCGGCACCATTGGGTTTCGTTATGAGATTCCGTTTTTCACGGCCAGTTGCCGGTCGTCGTCGTCTTCGACCACCGTTTTTATGCGCTCGCCAGACATTACATAATAATCGTTCGATATAACGAATATAGAATAGAAATCTAAACAGCATTTGATATCTTGTTAAACAATTTCGATTGATAACTAATGATATTGGCCATTTAACATCATAATCAAGTGAAATCGATTCTAAACCCGTTAATTTAATTTCTGATGCATCGATTGCATTCGATTCAATGTTAATAACACGTTCGAGCATTGATATTAAATCATAATGAAACATTTTAATTCGTACATCATCTTTGTATTGATCATCTGATGTTAATGCAAGTGAAACATCGAGTAACGATTGAATTTTATTTTCATCAATATCACGAGCTCGTTTTGTTAATTCATCTTCAGCTGAATCAAAAAATTGAACAATATAATCACCTTTATCAATAAGAAAGTAATGTTTCAATGTTTGAAAACGTTCAATTAAATGATATTTATTTAAAATTAAATCTAATAAAATTTCCGACGCATATTTATACGCTTCTTCAATAGTTTCATCGAGATCTTTTTCATGAATTGTATATTCCAATGTTTTATGATTATTCATTAATAATTGTTTATCAATACGTAATATCGATGTTGACATATCCATATGCATATCATCATTATAGTCTAATGCACTTTCACGTATGGCATTTAAATATTTGCCTGTATTTAAAATCATGTCAGATGATGATTGAAAAAGAATTGGCGTATTATTTCGTTGTAGAATATATCGACGTGACCAATATTTATCATTGTATTCTTGTTCGAGACTACTTTCATGATGAATAATATCTTTATTTTCTTGAACCATAAATTCGTTGTATGGATCATCAATAAGACCATTATGAATCCATGTTTCAAGCATTTTTAAGTAAGGTTTATACGCTGATTTTGTAAGAAAGAAACAAATGTCATAGGTTTGTTTATGACCGCTTAATTTCAATGTTTGTTCATGAAGTAAATCGAGTACAGCACGACCTATTGTGTTGCCCTAAAATTACGGAGCACGATGACACGATGTTTTCTTTTTTTTTGTGTTTTAAGTATTTAAAATGAATACTTTATTTAAGATTTTGACGATATTTGCAACGACTTCCATCATTTCCATGACAGGTTCCGTGTGAAACCAGAGTGTTTGAAGGGTTAATTGACCTTGCTGTTGTTGTGTTTCCAATTGACTGACAAAAACATAGTATCTCTATTATTGGATATAATTGCAGAACGCTGATTTTTGAAAGATTTCTCTTACTTGAATGATATCTCGTAGAGCTCCAGCAAGTGCATGATTAATCAATCCGTATTTGTATTGCGAACGATCTAAAAATAGCTTTCGTTTGATTTAGTTAATCATCAAGTTTGTTTTTACCTTCGATAAATCGAACGATTAACGAATGATTCGAACAAAGTGGGACCATTCGACGAGCTAAATCTCGTAATGTTGCATCTAAATAATAATAATAATGCAGATTAGGTACCGTTCCTTGCCGTGCAAACCTAATGATCGATCGATATGAAACGATCGTTGTGCTTGTTTATCAGTTAATGATGGCGTTTTGATAAATTTCCCTTCGACACCCTGAAAATACAAAGAATTCGTGTTTTATTTTTCGACAGAAAACTAATTGAGTTTTGTTTACTCACTAGCATACATAATAGAAGATCTTCGACAATAATCGCCTCTTGTTCGACGACTGATAGACGTCCGATCGCAACATCCTGAAAAACGAGAATTTCAACATGATCAAACAATGAAAATGATTGAAACTGACTGGTTCGAATTTTTCCGGTGTTGGATAGAAATCCCAGAGAAGACGAAGTCGTTCATTGTACCAAGGTGGTCGACCGAAAAATTCAGTTGATGATGATGGAGTCATGACTAAACCGAATGAAATTGTCAATTGAGATTTTGAAGAAAAAAAAAACAAAGTCAAATTTCACCTCGACGACGAATTTCTCCTTCGGAAATGATCGAACCCGGTTGAGACATGGTCGACGTTGGCCGAAGCAGTGTATCTTTCATCTATTTAAGTTTTTTTTAATTTAATTTCAATTTAAAAAAGAAACTAACTTCTGCAAGAACGTGAGGAGAATGAACTTTCGAAATAGTTGACGTCGGACTGGTTGCAGTCGTTCGATTAGGATGAAGACGTTTCTGTTGTGGACTAATCATTGTAGTCGATGCTGAACGAGATGATTTAAGCAATTCTCGAAGCTGAAAACAGAATTCAAATTGATTTTTACATTCGATAAAATCGATTTAAATCTACTTCCGAATTATCAGATATTTGAGAAAGAATGATAATAAGTGAATCTAAATCTCGAACACTAAAATCAAAGTCAATCGTTTTCATTGTTCAAATCGAACGTACTGTCGAGCTTTTAAACTATCGTATAAATCAACAAATTCATTCACTGATCCAGAATTAGCAAAAAGTTTACGTTTAGCATCAGATAATTCTGCCTAAGAAAGACAAAAAAAAAACTATTCAAATATTCATTTTGCAATTTCTTTTACTGGCGTGTAAGTATTCGCTTGCTGATTTGTATTTTTATTAAAATAATCAACAATTGCTTCCGGTGCAAGATTTGTTCCTTTTAAATTGACACTAAATGAAGATAATCATATTAGATGTTGATTTCATATTCGAAATGATTACTTTAATGTTCGTACGAGTTCATTAACAAGAAAATGTAAACTATACTCATGCGTCGACATGAATGTATTTTAACCACAAAGACGAAAAATTCGATTCTATAGGGATTATTTGTTTTTGAGGTGATTCACCTTTCAAAGTCTTGTAAACAGATGGAGCTACTGACAAAGACAAATTCAATAGGAATCTGGACTGAACACCCTCAAGAATAGATGTCGATGATTTATTGAAGGCGTCATCTATTTTCCTTTCGAATCTATCGAACCAATCAATAAAAACCATTGAAAATCAAATAAAAATTTTTCTTTCACAAGGAAATTTACATGTTGATCTTTCGAGTGTGTGTGTGTGTTTTTTTTCCTGTTCTTCTTCCTAATACAATATCACGAATTTCGATACAGTTTCACTCATAGAAATTGACGTAATCAATCGCCTTGAGCAATACAAGTCCTTGTCATTCGATCGATGCTTCAACATGAGTATCATTTTATTCTAGATCATGAAAGAATTTCATCTGTGCTAAATACATAAGTATACAGAAAAAAAGCGATCTCCGGTGATATTCCGTTTTCTCGTTTCATGGCTAATCCGTCAACAGGTTTATTTTGATTTTATAAAAGAATTTCAAGTGATCGGACATGTTTGTTGTTGCAGAAAATCGGATCTATGTTTGCCATTTTTGTGCTAATGAATTTTCCGAACGTACGACTTTATTAATTCATCTTTCTCAATGTCAAATAAACAAGTCCACTGGTACATTACTCAATGAATCCGTTCCACAATTAAATCAATTTCAACAAGATTGTCTTTATAGTTTGTTTTCTTTGTTTCATTGAAATCCAACGAATTTATTCTTTCTCTTCTATAATCTAGTGGTGCAACTTCATCCACTTAAAACTTCAATATTGTCAAATCGCATCTCTTCAAATCACGAACTAGATCTTAACATTCCTTTAACACATTTTTATACGTACGATTCTTCTTCTTTCTTATCTCAGTTATCCTTCGACGATTCATCATGTCAATTCGAAGAACAATCATCAGATAATAATTCATTTTCCAACGATTCAACGAATGCTGATAATTCCATAGCAGATTTATCTAATTATCATCTTTATAAATATTCTCGACGTGAACAGAAATCTTTTTATTCAAAATTAAATAAACATTATAAAACAGAAGATATTCCATCATCAACATTAATATCCAATCCTGTAAATTCAAAAACCTATCTAATTAATATTCCAACGAAAATCTTCGCTCGACAACAATTGATTTCGAATACCACGCATATTTATCCACTTATACTTTCGCCCAATTTTCATACATTAGTTCAATATCCATTGAATCGTTTATTTCAATGTTATTTTCATCTTTTACATTCAATAGCTAGTCAAGAATTTGATTTTATTCTACAGAAATTTTCATATGAAAATGATTATTCATCACAAACTCTATCGTTAATGAATATTCTACGTAAGACTATTTATGATTATCAAAAACCTACAGCAAAACGAGAATATCCAGATATCGATGATGATCATGATGAAGAAAACGGTTCTGAACTTTCGATTCCACCATTAAAAATTCGTCGTCATAATGATTCATCGTATGAAATCGACAAACGTTCAACATCATCATCATCATCGGGCATGTCTATAACGCAAATATCTGATGATCGTCGTCGTTTCGATACACGAATAAAACCCTATTCATCAAGAATAAGTGATATACAATTAAATAGTAATTCAAATGATAGTCCCGATACTCATGTCGGATCTCCTGTTAAAACTGAACTCGATTGTCAACAGTACAAAGATCGAACAAGTAACAAATTAAACAATGATTCACTTCCAAAATATCAATCAGTTGCTCTCAATGAAGGTGCTCGTATACGTATAGTAAACTGTTCGAATGATAGTAATAAACATACATCATTAGTCAATGGAACAAAAACACATGTGAATTCAATTGATAAACTCGATGAAAATATGACAAAAACATCTCGTTTAAATCCACGTAAATTACCGTTAACAAATCAAGTTCAATCGGTACTTTTGTCAAATGATGAAATCGCTCGGCAATGGTTAACACACAATGTGTTCTATCGTTGCCATGCGTGTTCACATGAAGAATTTTTCGTTGTTTTCTCACGTGAATGTATGCGTTTACATGTATCATCGAAACATGGTAACATGGAAGAAAATTTTAAACAACGTGTTTCGAATTTTCTCAATAATCAAAATCGACCATTGAAAATTTTTCAACACTTTTTAAAATGGCAACAACCATGGTCAGAAAATGAAATCGATCAAATTTTTCAATTAGCTAATATTCAATCGAAAACAAATGGTAATAGAAACAAACAAACAACAATTTATTGATTTGAAAAGAAAAATTTCTCTCGTTCTATAGGTGCTGTTTAGTAATGGTGATCGACCAAAATCGTCTCATATTATTAAATTCTTAGTGCAATCTGGATACTTCTCTTTTTTGTTCTCTTTCTCATTCATCCATATACACACATATATATGTATGTTATATTATAAACAAAGAAAAAGTGTCTAACTAAAATAAAGTAAAAACAGTCTTCTATGTCTTTGTTTGTATGTCGTTCGATTAGAATTCAGTTTGTTTGTCGAGAGGTACATCGATTAGATTAGCACAGATGATCATTAATGCTCTAGTAAATCATATGTGATAGAAAGAAAATGATTGAGATTAGTTGCTTGTTAACAAACCTGAGTATATGTTTTTGTTGATTCGGTTCGAGTCGACGTTTAATACGTGACCAAGCGTCATTTGTCGTTTGATCCGAACGTAGAACATCGAACCATGATGGATCATCTGACATTTTTTTATAACGTTTCGATTGTGAAGTTAACGATCTGCAAAAAAAAGTTTCTTCGTGTTCATTTTTTTTCTCTCTCTCTCGTGTAAATTCGATTTACATTTCATCTATTTGTCGTCGTTGTTGTTGTTGGTGGTGATGGTGATGATGATCATGATGATTAGCATTTTGATTTTGTTCGATCTGTGTTAAATGATTGACAAATGTTTGTAAAGTTTGTTGATTTTGTCGAAATTGTTTTTTAATCGTCGATTGTGTTGGTAAATGTAAGACTTTGTTTTTTGTTCGTAATTTTTTCTTTGTTAACATATGATTTTGACCAAAAATAGTACCAAACAAACGTGTTAATAACGATTGTGATTGATCATCAATACGTGAATAACATGGGCCACGTTTTCTTGTCTTTTTTAGATCTTGTTCTTGCTTATCAAATAGACTTGACATCGATTTTTCAAATAAGAGAAATTAAGATTTATATTTGATTTATCTTCGATACGAAAACGCGCTTGTTTTCTTGCAGATAGATCGAAAAATGAATCTCCATCAAGATTTAACCATGGGTCTACGACCTAATCAACCAGCTTCTTTGAATCTCAATCTATCGAATTCAACGACTCAACAACGAGCTCGTCTACCACGAGACGTTCACGATGAACTCGTTCGAAATTCACCCTCAACGGATAGTTCATTGCCATCGTTCCTTCCAAGTCCAGCACGTTTAATTCAACAATTACCTGCATCACCAGCTAGTCTTCTACTAAGTCCTTTAATTAAAAAAACTGAGAATCAATCTTTCTCGAATTCATCTTCGTTGTTTCTATTGAATGGAGATTATGAAACCAATCTTATCGAACAAATCGATCATTATTTTCTTCGAAGAAAGCAATATCTACAGCATAATATCGATGTTTCATTGAATGTCAGCAAATGGCTATTGGAACATATTGTTTTTTATTCTGTTGAAACGCTAAGGTTTTTTTTATTTGTGAATGTTTGATTTGAATTCGAATTTGATTTTCTTAGACGTCAAGCACAAATTCAAAGTGAATCATCTCGTGCTTATCTAACACCGTTTTCATCTATACAAATGATTTCTACAATGAAATATCAACAGGGTAGTGGTGTTCTATGGAAAGGATGTTTTAGTTCATTGATTTTAACAACACTTGATACGATTTCAAACAATTTAATTGAAGAAATTGCTCCACTAGATAAATCAAATTTACAAATAAAACACATTGTTTTAAAAGCAATCAGTTCATTTTTATTAATCCCAATGTATTCTGTACATCTTCTTCGATCAGTTCAATCGGACTTAACAATTGTCAATCATTGGTCGCCATTAACAATATTTATCGAACCATTTCAACGTATTTTAGGTATTAAAACAGGTTTCTATGCACGAGCTTTACCAATATGGTATTTAATTTCGTTGAGTTTACCGTATTTTGTTGGTCGACATGTGTTAGAACGTTTTCTCGATCGATATTTATATCAAATTAAAGAAGATGAATTTCTTAAACGAGAACGAAAACATGAAACAAATCAAGCGCAATTCGAAACAATCGATGATATTGAATGTCGATTAATTGAAACAATACCGAATCTAGTCAATCGATCATTTCTACGTATTGAATCGAGCATTTGCTCGATTTTTCTTGCGAATTTTCTTCTATATCCATACGAAACAGTACTCAATCGTTTATTTGTACAAGGTACACGAACAATAGTCGATAATTTGGATAATATGGGCGTTGGCTGTGTACCAATTAATACTCGATATTTGGGTCTATTTGATTGTTGTCGAACAATAATTGAAACTGAAGGTTCATGGGGACGTGGATTTTTTAAAGGTGTTGGATTTTTAATATTAAAATTCGGTCTTATCTATGGTAGTGCACATTGTCTGAAAGTTCTTATCGAACGATTAGCAGTATTGTATACACAAAATACAAGTGAATTGAGTAAATTTCATCATTATGTTATGTCTAAACAAGAACAACAACCATCATCATCATCATCACAACCGAATGAATACGAAACAAATTAATAATTTTTCGTTTCTTTTTATCCTTTGTAAAAGTAGTTGCAGCTCTTTCTCTTGCTCCGTGTGTATGTATACCTATACTCAATTTTTTATATATAAAAAAAAATGTTTTCTAAAATACAAAAGATATCGTCTTATAATTATACATTCCTTGGCTTTTTCAATCTCGGGACAAGAATTATGATCAATTGTTTATTATAGTAATGATTCATATAACTCTTGTGAACAATAATATACCTATGTGATGTCATCTTGAATTTTACCGAGTTAATTGATGTAATTCTGAGTCATTAGCACTTTTTAGTGCTAATTCTACTTCCCGTATCCTTGAATAATTATTCAAAAAATATAATCCATAGAAAATCTTTAATATCAGCAAGACGATTATGTAGATCACAAATAAAGAAACCTATTTTTAAAACAATGCTATCATATATTATGCGAAGAATTCTATTGGCACTATCAAGTTTAGTTTGACATTAAACTCAAGAATTTTTTCAATATTCATCGTCAAAATGAATTCTAAATAAAAGATTTATTAAAACTAAAGAGAAATTGCATTATGATAATAATCTTTTATTATTTATTGAAGAATTTGAGACATTGATTTATCGTATTATATCCATAGAGATAAGAAAAAAAAACATCTTTGACTTGCAATACTTGCGTCTTCGCAGTTACAATTTAATTATAAATATTAAACATAAGCAATTAATTATCTATTGCTATTAAAAACATCTGCTTGAGAAAGCTATTTTCATTTTATTACCTCAATTATTTAATGTCTAATCTGATGAAGTGCTGAAATAATGGAAAAAAGAATCATAGATTAGAATAACATCTAACTACTTCATTCTTTTATTTTTATCAAAAAGAATAAAATAAATTTTCAAAACCTTATGTTATTTCAAAGTACTATCTGTGTCTTATAACTATTTATTAGTTATTATTATCTATCGATGATTATATAAACTGTAAGAACATTTTTTTTACTTCTCATACGTCATCAGTTGTATCCCTATCGACGTATCATTCAAGCAAGCGTATCGAGGGTAAGCAAATAAATTAATTATTTGTATTGAAACAGTATTCATCATCACATTCCACTACTTGTCTAATGAAATCATAGTTTTAATGGTATTGCAAGAAAAGAGAATATGATCAACTTGACATGATATATTTCCATGTTTCTTGGTTCTAAATAATAAAAAACGACCGCCCATTCAAATGTCGATCACTAGTTTAGCACTGAATATAATTGCTATAATTTGAGCATTCGCTTTCTATAGAAAGCATGATCTTTCCGCATGTTTGCTGAAAAAAAATTGCATCGACCGCATATTTACCAATAGTAATCACATGTTAACAAGCTTGTCGTGTCGTTCATCAACTATTGAATGCTTATTAAATAACAGAGTCTTCTAGTGCATACGCAATTCGATGGTACATCATCAATTTGTATTTACCTATTAATTAGTAAATGTTCGAATTAGAGACTAATGGATGGTTCCTCTAATTGAAATCTATTTTCGATTTATTCTTTGAATAGACGAGAGAGAGAGAAAAAAAAGATTTATGATAAATCGATTATAAAAGTGGATTATTCATTAGTATTGAAGATTAATCAAATAAATATTCAAATGAGAAATGTTGTTTTTCTTTCGTTCGTCGTCGTCATTCTTACTCATCGTTTGTCAATAGATCGGCAATCGACGTTTAGTTATGAATAATTTTCTTTCTGAAAATTCCTATGAAATTTTAAACAAAGTAAAAGAAACTCAAAAAGAGATTTGGAAATTTTTCTTTTTTTCTTTCTTTAAAGAGAATAATTAATAATTTGTCGAACAAATTTGTTTTTTTCACACGTATATATCGTAACAAAGTAAATGTCTGACACAACAAAAGTTTTTTTTTAGCAAAACTATTTCGGCAAATATTCTTTGATGGATTATGATGTTCATTCAGTCGAATGCTCGTGTGACATTAACGTGTTTCGATTGTAAAGGATAAAAGCATTTGAATAAATATCTATCTATCTATCTATCTATAATACGGAAAAGAAAAAAATTAAACTCGCACGACTAAATATAATTGATAAAAAAATATTAAAAAAAAAGAAGAAGAAGATAATGAAGATAGAAAAAAGAAAGCAACAACCATAATAAATAACATGCATTATTTGAATTAGCCAGAGTTTTTATACAAAATAGAAAGAGAATTTCTTTAACACATTTGAAATAAATTCTTTCGATGTTAATCTATATGGAATAGCTCATTTGGGTGTGTAGTTCGTCTCTGTACAATCATCATTATTATTATTATCATCATCGTCAGATAGATTTGAACACTGTAATTGGTGAGGATTTTCCGTTTCCTCTCGTCACTATTTCCTCATCTATAAGTTGCCGATGTCAATGAATAATAAGAAAGACATTTGCCTGAGTTTCTTATATCTCTATTTCTATCTATTATATATACTCTTGACTTTTTTGTCATGCAATTTAATTCATCGCAGGTAGGATTGAGGAAGTTTTTGCTTTGATTGATCGTCCAATATAGAAATACAATCTTTCTTTTTCCCAATTAGTAAAATTAATAAGATCAATTCTATTCTCTAAAAAAAACGTTTCTTTTTTTTGTTTCTATAAGACGAAGGCGAGACTCCTTTCTTTTCTCTTTTTCTCTTTTTTGGCTCGTCTAAAATCTCTCGAACAATAAATGAATATATAAATATAAGATCGATTTTGTATTGATTATCAATACAAACTTTTCTTGACTTTTTTTTTTACTATTGATTCAAATGATTTTCTTCGCTTTTCTTCTCTTATTATCAAGTGTGTATCCATTCGGAGTTTTGAATTGTTTTTTTTTACTATTATCATAGATCGGCAATGGCGGAAATCTTGCACATTCAATTAAAAATTCCACTTCATGAATCAAAACGAGAAAAGGGAGAAAGGAAAAGAGTAACAGCCGCATATATATATATATACATCATCAATTAAGCATTTGCACCTACGCTTACGGTCGTCATTGTCGTCGAACAAAGACAAACTCTCGGGCAGTCAGTCTTCAGTTTTTTTCTACATTTTTTGTCAAAATTACAGTCGCATCTCTCATCACCAGAGTTTTTCCATGATCTTCTCATGTTTTTTTTTGCTTTCTTATGTGATACTCGCAATATTGTTTTGCAAATGACCCTTATTAATGAGAATGAGAGAGAGAGAGAGAGAAAAGGAGAGGAACGCATGCTTGCATCGAAGAAGAGTGTAATAACACGGTTTGAAGTTGATGAGGATGTTTCTTCTTGTCGTTGAGCAAGAGAGCGTGCTACAAACCATTATCGATCAAGAGTTTCTACAGCAGCATTCGTCCGGAAGTAGGAGAATACCACTATTATCTATGTGTGTATGTATACGTTGTGATTATTTGTCGTCATGCTTCATCAACATTGAAAATTCTATGAAGTCATATACTTTCAACAAGATAATTATCATAAATTTTCTGTGTGTTTTTTTTTCTTGACAAAACCGAACTTGCTGTTACTGTTCTTATCAGACGATGCCTCGAGGGCCTTGTTCAGTTAAATATCATCCGTACTAGCTCATTAGTTTCTTCTAATTCGTTTGGATTTCGAGAAGCAATGTAAATACAAAGACAAAATCAGTCAAGAAAATTGTTGTTGTTGTTGTCATTTTCAATCAAGGACATTTGTTATAGAAATTATTGTTGTTTTTGTAAAGAAATTGAGTAAATGTCGATTCGATGGTAAATTCGATTTATACGAATAACAGAGATCAAGAAATCAAATCGATCCAACATCGAATGTGTGGGTGGTGTTCATCGTAAAATCATTTACGCAAAGTTAGATTTCTTCTGTCTCTCTCTCTCTCTCTCTCTCTCTCTCTCTCGCTGTTTCATGCATTTCTCAGTCGACATGAGAGAAGAGAAGACACATAGAGAAAGAGAGCAAGCGAATAATTTTATTTCCCATTTAACGATCTGCACGGAGTCTCTTCTCTCGCATCATCTTATTCTTCGTCTTTTTTTTATTTTTCTTTTAGTTTTCTTCGAGTTTTTTTCTCTTCATTGCTCGATTCACCAAAGCGATTAATGTCATCATCGCACGATCAACCATTTCTAATCAGGATTTAAGCGAATGACGAAAATCTCTCTCTTTCTTCTCCGTCTCTCTCTCGTTTTTTTTTCCATTTCTCATTGGGGTCTCTGCTTACGTCTTTATCTAGTATTGTCGTTCTGCGTCTTCTATTCGGTTCTATTCAATATATTCAGTTGAGATTTAGCTTGAACGCAAGATCAAATCGAGATATATAATTCGGTTCTATCCATCACTTGTTCACGAACGTGTTCATGCATGTAATGGTTTAACCGAGATAAAAACGGAGATAGAAGGAAACACTCGTCATCGGTCTACGCTAACCAAATCGATTTTGGTAGCGGAATACGAACATCGTTCACTAAATTATGGCAATTGTACCACCACCGTCATCATCATTGTCGTTTCGTGCTCGTCCCGGCTTTCCTATCGTATAATAGGATTAGGTGGTCACACTGCCGAGATGCATATATGCAGAAGCGAGGGGTTTTAACCCCGAAGCGTATTGAATATAAGATGAAGAGACAGAAAAACAGAGACGATGACGAAACCCTGGCGATTGGATCGCACGATAGATCATCGGAATTTTTTCTTCTTCTTTTTATATTTCCAATAATTTGTATATAACATATGTTCATTACACTTGAACTATTCAATGAATACTTGAACTGCTTTTTTCCTCTTTTTCTTCCCCCGTTTTTCCTCCCTCTCTCCCTCTCTCTTCTTGTCCTACTCAATTGAAAATATTAGATAAATAACTTTGTACGTCTTTCTAGATTGTATTATGACAATATATTTAATTTCGTTTGATTTCTAAGCAACGAAAACAACACTAATATGGATTCCGTATTCCATATCGTTCAACGACAACTTGTATACGGATGGGACACTCTACAGGATATTATCAATGTGCCACACAGGCAACGACGACTAATTATGGTCATCGTTTGTGTTGCTTTGTTACTTGATAATATGCTCTATATGGTCATTGTAAGTTTCAGCACAAAAAAACAAGTTCTCTTGACATTCATTTTAATTTTATTTTTCACCAACAAACAAAAACTAGGTTCCTATTATTCCGGATTATTTACAAAGTATAGGAGCATGGTCATCAACTCCGAATAATATCACAAAAGTGATCCCATCCAATGACAAACTATCGAAAGTTACGACACTAAAACCTACAACGAATAATGACGACGATGACAATGCCGAAGATGTTGCTGTTGGAACATTATTTGGTTCGAAAGCTATCGTTCAATTATTAATCAATCCGTTTAGTGGTGCACTCATCGATCGTATTGGTTATGATATTCCGATGTGCATTGGACTTTGTGTCATTTTCTTGTCAACAACAACATTTGCATTCGGTCGTTCGTATGGAGTTTTATTTATTGCACGAAGTTTACAAGGTGTTGGTTCAGCATTTGCTGACACATCGGGTTTAGGTAGATTCGATTGCAGAAATAGAAATTAACAGTTCATTTTGATTTTTAGCTATGATTGCTGATCGATATCCTGATGAAGGTAGTCGTAGTCGACAATTGGGCATTGCTTTAGCATTTATTTCATTTGGATCTCTTGTTGCTCCACCATTTGGAGGTATTCTATATGAATTTTTTGGTAAACGTGTACCATTTATAACTTTGGCTCTTATTGCTTTACTCGACGGTTGTCTACTGTTTGTTGTCATGCGACCCGATCGTCTTCGAGGTGGTACATTCAATTTCTCGAACAGTATGACCGCACAAAAACCAAAAGGAACACCAATTTGGCGTTTATTAATGGATCCTTATATTGCCGTTTGTGCAGGAGCTTTAGCCATGGTAAGATAGAGGAAATGAAAACTACTCGAATATATATATTTTTTGATCAATAGGCAAATGTTGGCTTAGCTTTTCTCGAGCCAACAATATCGATATGGATGCGTGAACAAATGAATGCCACTGAATGGCAAATGGGTTTGATTTGGTTGCCAGGCTTTATTCCACATGTCAGCGGAGTTTATTTTACTGTTAAAATGAACGAACGTCATCCGAAATATCAATGGTTAATAGCAGCAACGGGATTAGCTCTTCAAGGAGCAATGTGTGTTTTCGTACCGTTTTGTAAATCATTCGGATCTTTAATGTTACCAATTAGTGGTATTTGTTTCGGTAGGATTGGAGAATTCTTCGTAGTAAATTCAATTGTAGATTGACTTGTTTTTCTATATATAGGCAATGCTCTGGTAGATACAGCTTTATTGCCTACACTCGCCTATCTAGTCGATGTTCGTCATACGTCTGTCTATGGGTAGGAGGACAAATTTTGTCTAGTCGAATATTTGCATTTTTTTTTTCGTTCATTAGATCGGTTTATGCTATTGCTGATATCTCGTATTCTCTCGCATATGCAATGGGTCCGATCGTTGCTGGTTCAATTGTTTACATGACAAATTTCTTAACATTAAACATGCTTATTTTTATTAGTAATATAGCCTATGCACCGGTTTTGTATATTCTACGAAATTTTTATGCATATAAACCCATGGAAAATGACGAAGTGAAATCATTTGCTCATCAACCATTACACAATGAACCAGATAATGATCCGTATTTACGATCGATTTCGAATAATAATTATAATGTTTATGAATCATCTGATAATCCTTGGGCGAAATCATCATCGACACCAATGAATAATATGACACAGGTCAATGACTATCCTCAAATGAATGTCATGGGTCAACAAAGTACCGTACATTTTCAATCAAAATCAAGAAACATGGGTGATTATGATGAATTTTAAAAGTCAAAAAGAAAACAAATCAAAACAGAATGATATCAATACACACACACACAGAGTTGAGCCGGTGATGTATTATTCTAGGAAAATTGTTCTCTTTTATTTTTGTTTTTCTAAGTACTTTGTCGTTTGTTCGTCGTTGTGAAACAGAGTCTGCCTTTTTGTTTTTCTTCTCATTCCTCATGTAGTCTAGTCATGAAAAAAAGAAAGTCAATTCGAACACGAAATCAACCAATATATCAAAAACATATCAATTTGAACATTTTGTACAAAGAATTCGTGTCCGTTTTGTCAACGTTTGTGTTTTCATATCTATATATTTTAATCGATTACAATATTTATTTATATACACTTACATTTTTTTTTCTGTCTTCTGAACAAAATACACTCCCCCCCGGAAAAAAAACCGATTGCACTTAATAAATAAATCCTGTGTAGTTTTATGTTGTTAAAGTCTATGATTTTTTAGATAATAATAAATAAAATTAGTCAGAAAAGAAGTGAAAAAAAATAATAGAACATATTGAATATTTTTATGATGGAAAATCTTTCGTCTCAATTACCGACATTAGACAAATATATCGGACGAATTAAACGACAACAAACGGAAGATAAAGATTGTTCGAAATGGGATATTGAGGTGAGCTCCTATTCAGCTAATGATCGATAATAATAATAGAACAAATGCATTTGTTTCTTTTCAATTTCAATAGAAAGGTTTACCACATCTTCCTGTACCGGATCTTGACAAAACATTGGAAAAGTATCTACGTTGTTTGGAACCAATACAATCGAGAGAAGATTTCGAACGAACAAAAACTCTCGTCGAACAATTTCGTTCATCAAATGAAAATATCGGACAACATCTACAGAATTTACTTATCGAACATGCAAACAAATCAGAGAATTACGTATGTTATTTAATTCATTCAATGGCATGAGACAGATTTCTTTTTTTTTTCTTTTGAATTTCAAGGCAGTTGATTGGTGGCTAGAAGATATGTATCTTGCAAATCCTCTTCCATTACCAATTAATTCTAATCCAGCATTTGTTCTTCCACAACAATATTTTACCAATACAGAAGATTATTTAAAGTAAATCATTGACTTCTAATTAAACAGAAGAAAAACAAACTGACATATATTTATTGAGTACAGATTTATTGCTCGATTAATATCCGGTATATTAGATTACAAAGTTCTCATTGATGGGTACGTTCAACAATCTAAAAGGTAACGTTTTTTTTAGTGATATTTAAATTCTAGCCGAGCATTACCCATTGATCGTGCAACGAGCCGTGAAAAAGGTCAACCATTATGTATGGAACAATACTATCGTTTATTTTCATGCTATCGTATGCCGGATGTCAAGCAAGATCGTCTCATACAGATACGTCCGAGCAGAGTTGTTCATCAACAAACTGAACATGTTATTGTTGCCTATCGAAATCAATTTTTTGTTTTAAATGTTGTGATTAATTTTACGCGATTGGATGAAGATGATTTATATAAATCATTGACACAAATTGTTAAAATGGCAGATGATGATCCGTGGACATCGGATGAACTTGGCATTTATACATCATTACCACGACGTACATGGGCAAATATTCGTTCGGAATTAATTAAAGGTTAGTGCAATTTATTAAAGTCGTTTGATTTCGTGATATTAGTTTTGTTTTAGATGCATTGAATCGTGATTCGCTTGATTTAATCGAACGATGTATATTTTTGGTTTGTTTGGATCAAGCTGAATGTGAAGATCTGGATGAAGATGATGAATTAGTTAATTTCAATAAGAATACTCAACGAGATTTCGTTTCGTTAGGCGAACAAATTCTACATGGAGGTAAAACAATGCTCAATGGAGCCAATCGTTGGTACGATAAAACTATGCAATTTATCATTGGTACTGATGGAACATTCGGTTTGAATTATGAACATTCGCCAGCTGAAGCTGTAGCGATTATTCAATTGATTGAACATTTATTTAATTACATGTAATAGAAAATATATTTTGTGCAGAAAAATTTTCTTTTGTTTTGTTTAGAAAAGAAAAAAGTCAAGATCGATTTCATCGATCGAAGTCAATATGTGAACTGCCGCCACCACATCGATTAAAATGGAATTTAAATCACTGTTTAACAGAAAATCTTGCGTTGGCTAAAACAAATTTACAATAGTAAATAAAATACGACATGCTGAAAATGGATTTTTATCTTATCGTATTTTTCTCTTTAAGTGCAATAGCAGACATCGATCTGTATATTCTCAAATTCGAAGACTATGGCAAAGAATTCCCTAAGCAACATAATATGAGTCCGGATGCATTTATTCAAATGTGTCTTCAATTTACATATTTCAAGTTTGTCGAGTTCAAAGAGTTTCTCTTTATTCTTATTATTAGATTTGTCGTTCTTTTTTTCTTGTTTGATGATAGAATGTATGATAAACTAGTTTCAACATATGAAAGTGCATCAACACGACGATTTCATTGCGGTCGAGTAGATAATATTCGAGCGAATACACCCGAAGCTCTTCAATGGGCACGAGCGATGGTTGATGAAACAGGAACTATATCTGCCAAAGAAAAATTACGACTCTTCCGATTAGCTATGCAAGCACAAACAGATCTTATGGTTCAAGTAAAACGAAACAACAATAACGAGAATAGAACAAAAAAACCGTCTATTTTTAGAATATTCTTGGCTATGGCATGGATTGTCATAGTATGTATTCGATTTCCATTGAGATTTATTAATAAGAAATTTTTCTTTTTGAAATTTTAGTGTTAGCTTTAAAACAAATTGCTCGTGATACAAATCTTCCAATTCCGGAATTATTTTTAGATTTAAGTTATCAATTAAGTAATCATTTCAATCTTTCAACTAGTCAAGTGACAACAAATATCAAAGATTCATTTATTTGTTATGGTGCCGTTGTACCCGATGGTTATGGTTGTTCGTACAATGTTCGTTCAGATTATCTTCTTTTCTGTATAGCATCATTTAAAACTTGTCAAACGACAAATTCTCAAGGTTTTGCTGAATCATTAGTTGATACACTCTACGAAATACGTGATCTATGCACACTTGTACAACGTCAAGAACAAACAATTGCACTTCGTCGTCCGTCATATGCTGCTAAACTAGCGCCACGAACGTCTGCTTCTTCAGTATCTAATGAACCAAACGAACCAAACAGTACTTAATACATATCAAGAAAAAAAAACACACGCGCACCCAAATAAACACATGAACAGATTTATTTTATCTAATTGTTTAGTTTCTTTTTTTTCGTTGTTTTGCTTTCCCTGTGCAATAATAATAATAATAATAATGTATTCAAGACTTGCGAGCAAGAAAGAAAAAATAAGGCGTAAATACACCCGATTCACCACCACGAACTAAGCCAACGGCTGCCTTTTCAAGTATTTCAAGTGTACCAACGCTACCTTGAGCAGCAACACGTGATTTTTCCATAAGCCAAACCATGTTTCTTGTTAACCATCGGCCAAGTGTACTTGCACGAAGATTATTCAGTGAAAAAAATGAATCACCACCTTTCAATGGTTGATACCAAGGTATATCACCTTCAGGTATAATTCGACCTTCTTCAACCGTAAAACCGACTTTTTTCAAATCACTAACTAATTGATCAGTCGATTTTAATTCTGGTAAGCCGTCGCCTTCTTCAATTAAACGTTTGGTTTCGACATGCTCACGATTATCTGCATTATATTTATCAGTGATACACCAATCATAACCAATAAATGTACCGCCAGGTTTTAAAACACGAATAACCTCAGCAAAGCATTTTGCCTACAAGAAATATTCAATATGAATTTACGATTTTCATTTTGTTTGTTGTTGTTGTATGAAATCTACTTTATCAGGGGCATGACAAGCCGCTTCAATAACATAGACATGATCGAATGTATTGTCCTCGAACGGCAATTCCATAAAATCACCTTGAATAAATTGACAATTAGCCGGTACACCTTAAAATAAATTAACATTCAATTGATTCTTCTTTCTTCTTCTTCTCCTCATTTTTACCGATTGATTTCGCTCTTTGAATTTGATATTGACTTATAGTTAAGCCAGTAATATGTGCACCAGTAAGATTTGCAATTCGTCTCAATGGTCCTCCAACTCCACAGCCAATGTCAAGTACTTTTGCGCCTGATTTCATATTTGATTTCAAAGCTAAATAGGATTCATGTCGTTGAATCGATTCAGCTAATGTTTCCCCACGAAAACGATTAGCAAAATGAAAACTTTGACCCCAACCATATTCATAAAAATCTGTTGATAAACTGTAATAATTTGTTACTAACGTTTTATATTGATTTTTTCGTTCGTCAAGTGATGTAGAACTTTGATATAAATCATTGTACGATGAAACTTCTTTTTTCACTGCTTCATTCGAACGTTGAACAACATTTTTCTCCGACATTATCCTGTTCTTTTTATCTAAGATAAAACACTATCAACTGTTTATATAGTTTGTTGCCTTTCAATATGGCGTGATTTTTTGAAGCGAATACAAATGTTTAGTTTACATAATTCAGGTAACTAACATGTTAGAGGACGCTCGGATCGTATGAGAGCAGAACGGGTTGGTTAAAACTCTATCGAGCGTATAGATATACATGGTGACACATAACTGAACGCAAAATGGCAGTTTTTTTTCTCCTCTCCGAGTACAAATGATTTATAGACGAAAGAGAAAGGGACGTACTTTACGAATAAATCATGCATATTAAAGAAAGGGATTGATTTATGATTTGAAAAGCAAGTAATAATCATTCACACCATGCTATCTGATTGATTTCTTTGAAATATTTAATAATTTAAATAAAAGATTTCTATTGAAAAGAAAATACTATAAGTAAATCATGACATTGAATCATCCGAACAGTTCCTTTTTTCGATTAATTTCTTTAAAACTATATAGCGTACGTATGTCTGTGTGTAACATATTCATTTATTTAATTAACAGTTCAGCGATGTAAAGAAAACCTTCCAATGAAACATCAAATTACAGGACAAATTTTCTTTCTACGCTCTATAAGACAGATAATTCTGTTGTTCTTTTTTTTCCTCTCATTTTTTTTCTGATGATTTTTAAAAAACTCACGTTTACTCTGTACGTTCCCGCCTTGAAAACGTCGACTTTGCTCGTTTTTTTTTGTTTTTTCGTTGTTTCATCAATTTTACCAATAACAAACAAAAAAAAACGACAAAGTAAGTAAATGAACTCTTGAAAAAGAAGCATGAGTGCGATTTTCTTTTTCGTTAGCATCATTCAATTCAATGAAAGATTTCAGTCTTTATCATAAGGTTTCACTTGTGTTTTTCTTAGTATTCACTTTTTTTCTCTATTCAAGTATAATAACAAAACTTTCATGCACATAGAACTTCTTTATTGACAAAAGAAAACATGTACGGAAAAGTCGAATAAGCCGCACGATATATTTCTTTTACTTTCTTAGACTTATTAAAAACAGAGCTCATTTATTCTAAACCAATTAAACTACAGAAAAAAAAACATCTAAATTACTTGTACAGAAAGCGTAGGTAGAATGACAAATCCATTTCTCTTCATTCTTTTTTCTTTCTCTTTTCTTTCGATAATGATCATTAGAAACACATTTAAATATGCAACAATATTCAGCGTATTTTTGATTGATTAAATACAAACAAATTATCTTGTGCCATTACACGATAAGACGACGTATGCACCTGTTTTTTTATGAGTATGTCGGTAGCCCACGCTCATTTTCTTTTTTTAATGGTTTTTCAATGGAACAAATCATAAAAGGATTCTTAACGAAATGTTTCAAGTGAATAAAAACGAAAGCTGAAAACCACAAACAATCAATTCATTTTATATATACTTGTCAAGGTCAGTTATATGATGATTTGAAAATATATGCATTATCAAGAAATCAAGAAACTAATTGATTCATGTGTGAAGATTATTCGAAATAAAATTAACGGGGGAATAACGTTGAAGTTTATTGTCCGTTAATAAAAACAATTTAGTTCATTGGAAACTCAAGTGGTATATTTATTGATCGATATTTATTTTAAGTTGATTGAAAGAAAAAAAAAAGAATATCCTTTTTTTCTAAATGGTCGTATTTTCTATCTGAAGTATTTATTTGAAAGAATATTTAAGATGAAAAAACGGTAAGAGAAAATGAGAGAGAGAGAGAGAAAGAAACAGACAGGCAGAAAGAGAAAAAAGGAAGAGAAGGAAAAAATTGAAGACAAACAGCCATTTATACGATGGATTAGGCAAGTAAGTATGAGAAAAATGAAGTTCAATATTGAATTTCTCTTTGCTTTGACTAAAAACAGTAGAAGTTCTGTGTATTTGTCTTTGTTCACCATAGAATAAGTATGATATTTAGTTGACAAAACATGGTATTTTTGAAGTTTTTTTTTTCTAAGCGAGAGAATCGACGGTAAGCCGATAATATAGGTGTATGTGTGTGTGTGTACGTCTATTATTAAATTCATGTTATCGATAAAATAATGAAGAGAAAATGACTTTGTTTTGCAGATTACTAATGGAGTGATTAGTCATGAAAACATGATTTTTTTGCCTCCACAGAAGGAAAGGATGTCTTTGATTTTAGATAAATAACATTAGTTTTTGGGGTCTTTTGGTATGATCGACAGTTGCAATGAGAGCAGAAGTTTTGCTCTATTGTTTAATCGTTCAAGTAACGATTATTTCCAGTAAGAAATGAAATATAGAAGCAAACAAATGTTATATTCATATATTTTTTTCAATATCATAGGTCTCAACGAATATTTGGGTTGTTTTTATGATGATATTGTAAATCGTGATCTCGAATTATTTATTGCTACTAATGATAAAATAACTCCTGAACAATGTGTATCCGGTTGTCAACAATTAAATTATCTCTATGCAGGCATACAATACGGTAGTGAATGCCGTTGTGCAGACACATTTGGACGGCATGGTCAAGCATCGGATGATGATTGTGATTATTTTTGTACAACATCAGAACGATGTGGTGGCAAAGACCGAAATAGTATTTACAAGGTGATCAGCATTGAAAATGTCCCTGATAAAGGTTAGTTCGAATTGTGCACAGTTAATGATCGTACAAACTATTAAGTATTTATTTTTAAGATTTAACCTGCTTCAATACACAAGTTGGCTATCAAGGTTGCTTCGAGAGTGCTGTTCTAGATGTCTCAATGGGCCTGGTTAATTCAATTGAAGAATGTGTATCCAACTGTGTTAAAGATTATAATTATGCTGGTATAACCGATGGGTAATATTCATGAACTTAGATACTTTGAAAATGCCAAAAAAAACATTAACATATGGCTTTTTATTTGCTTAGTAATTCTTGTTTTTGTGGAAATGAATTAAATGAACCGTCTGTTTCATCAATACGATGTGATTATCCATGTGAAACGAAATTAAATAATGCAACAAGTGATTGTTGTGGAGGTCGTCATGCACTGAGCGTTTATAATACAAAAAATTATCGTTAGTAGAAAAATTAAATTACGTCAATTATTGTTCTTCTATTTATTTTTTAGTACTACCAGCTGCAGACAATCTAGTTGAAAGAAGTTTGAGAAGTAAATATTTGTCGTATGACTCAGAATATTTTTATTCGAATTTATATCTTTTTTTAGAAAGAAGAGACACCGGTGGGAATCATTTGTATTTTGTTGTCTGTATTATTCGTGACACTAACTCCTGAAATTTATATTTATCTTTGTTTTGTATATTCTTCTTCTTCTTCTTCTTCTTCTTCTTCTACTATATATTTTTAACAGAAATAATACGACGAAGTGACTACTCATACATTCAATTGTAATAAAACTAACAGTTTAATGTTACAAACGTATGCATTATGCTTCATCTTCATCTTGCTCTGCTAACATTTTTGTTCACTGATGAAAATGTTTCATCACGTTGCACGTTACACTAAAACAATAACTCATGTAAAATAATATGAATATGATTGAGTTCAAGAGTATTTATTAGTAATCTTTATTTAATTTTAGAGACTGATTCGCCACAATTAGGAGAAACATTGGCAACAGATACTATACCTTCAGATTCGACTAATACAGTTACGTCGCCAATCACAAATACTTATGGAACAAGTGCATCTTCATCCTCAGATACAATCTCCTCAACTGTATCATCAATTGACATCTCATTAAGTTCTTCACATACCGATTCAACATCGCCTACTAGTCAATTGTCGACAGCTGGCAGTCCAACACTTTCATCCGAACAAACTGTAACAATTCAAACAATAATCAGCACAACAGCTCATACTAACACCGTACCATTTACTTCTATAGCAGTAACTGATTCATCCCTTGGTAGCTCAACACATTCTGGTGCTACAATCACAAATACACTAGTTTCCTCCAATGATATAACATCCAATACGATAACGGACATAACGAATTCGCCACTACATACTGATTCAACTCTAACAGTGGTTACTGCAACGATCCACACTGACACAATAACAACGTCAGTCACGCATACCACTGCAACTGCTTCTGAAGTGTTGCATTCAGATGCGTCGTCTGCATCTTTGCCAACTTCATCGTCACATACAGTTACTTCTCAAGAAATAACAACAGAAACCAGTCAAACAATTGGTAGCTCTACCTATCACACCAATAGTGTACCCAGTTCATCAATCTCCGATATAGGCACTTCTACTTTTCATATGGATACTTTATCAACTTCATCAGCTCATTCAGACACTTCTCAAGAATTAAGCACAGGTACAAATCCAACAATCGGAAGTTCGACATATCACACTGGTACAGAATCATCTGTTACTACGTCGTCAAGTCAATCATCATTCCATACAGATACTTCTAGCTCTCCATCTACAGAAACAAGTGAAACAGTTTATACTTCCTCATCTCATACTGATACTATTCCCACTTCATCGACGGTATTTACAAGTCAATCATCGCAGCATACAGACACAAGTCAAACAGCTGATAGTTCTACTTATCACACGGATACATCATTGGCGACTTCAACCAATGACTTTACAAGTCAATTATCATTATCACCACATACCGATACTATTTCAACTTCTGCAGCGACTTTTACAAGTCAAGCATCATCATTGCATACGGACACCAGTCAAACGGGTGACAGTTCTACTTATCATACAGATACTTCAGCAACGTCTATGACAGGATTTACAAGTCAGACTTCACTACATACGGCTACATCACAAGAAATAACGTCAGACACCAGCCAAACAATTGAAGGTACTACTTATCATACCAATACTGCCGCAAGTTTATTATCCACAGACACAAGTCAATCAACAGGCAGCTCAACTTATCATACAGATACTTTGTCAACGTCTGTTACGGAATTTACCAGTCAGTCATCATTGTCACATGCGATTACTTCTCAGGAAATAACGACAGAGACAAGCCAGACAATTGGTAGTTCTACTTATCATACCGATACTTCGCCAACTGCTTTTACAAGCGAAACATCATTATCTCACACTGGTACAAGTGAAACCAGTGGTAGTTCAACTTATCACGCCGATACTTCACCAACTGCTTTTACAAGCGAAACATCATTATCTCACACTGGCACAAGTGAAACAGTGGGTAGCTCTGGTTCTCACACCGATACTTCACCAACTGCTTTTACAAGCGAAACACCATCGTCTCATACTGGTACAAGTGAAACTGGTAGTAGTTCTACTTATCACACAGACACTTCACCAACGTTTGTGACGGGATCTACAAGCCAATCATCTTTACATACGGTTACTTCGCAAGAAATAACCACTGGCACTAGCGAAACAGTTGGTAGTTCTATTTCTCATACAGAGACTTCACCGGTTTCATCAGCTACTTTTACAAGTGAAACATCGGCAACACAGACCGAAACAAGCCAAGCAGCTGGCAGTTCCACTTATCACACAGACAGTTCATCCACATTTGCAACAGGATCTACAAGTCAGTCCTCATTGCATACAATTACTTCTCAAGAGATAACAACCGGCTCTAGCGAAACAGTTGGTAGTTCTACTTACTACTCAGACACTTCGCCAAGTTCCGTAACAGGA
>Ga0209930_1000215_pt1 | contig 198545 bp, 221 predicted proteins | sample ThiBiot_500_biof_2_FD_183948 | JGI IMG/M metagenome (GOLD analysis project Ga0209930, IMG submission 183948) | Wastewater bioreactor microbial communities from Cape Town, South Africa - Thiocy_cont_500_biof (SPAdes) | ecosystem: Engineered > Bioreactor > Thiocyanate-remediating >...
TATTATTGAACAGTATAGTAACAATACAGTATCTCAAGTTAACGAACAAGTTGTTGTTTTGTTGATTATTTTGTGGATAATGACGGTTTGAAAGAAGCATTTTATGTTTGTGATTTGATCTTTTTTTTAAACAAAATCGATTAGCATTTGTTTGGTTTTTGCATAGGCTTACCAAAAATGGAGTAAACAACATCCGAATGTTGATAAGAAACTGCCAGATCTTAGTCAATATACACCAGAACAATTATTCTTTCTTAATTTTGCTCATCTTTGATGTATGAAAATTACTGATCAATTAGCACGACTTCAGCTTTTTACCAATGTACATTCACCGGCTGAATTCGATCGTGTTTTTGGCTGTAAACCAGATTAAAGCAATAGCCGAGTGAATAAATGTACTGTATGGTGAAAAACTTTAACTTTTCCATTTCTTTTTTTTTGTAAATCTTTTAAATACATGATTTATTAAAATAAAGCATTACTATTGTGATAACAACAATACTTATAAGAAAAATCAACGTATGTGGACATCCCGCCATAGTTATACTCTGTAGACATGAGAAACAACTTGTTTCGCCGTGAACTGATTGATATCTAGCTGCGTAAGAATCTCCACGCACGCCAACTCGTCGAAAACCGCATGCACAACAGATCAACGGTATGATAATGAACGAAACGACGAATGCTAACACCGTTAAGCCAATAAATCTCACTATTTTCGTTACTCGACAACAGCCAATATCACTACTAACACTAAATTTCGAGCAAATGCTCTTCATCAATTCCGCTTGTTCACTTGCAAGATAGGCTGTCGATGCTGAGACATTTGCTACAAATAAACCAGCGATAATCACAGAAAAGGCTATCGTGAATACTCTCATTTTATCGATTGATAATACTATTTGCTCTATTTTCTCTCAATTGCTTTGCTTTACATGAAATTAAATTAATAATACGCATTTCGAATCTTCGAATCGAACAATCAATACACATAATACATATGAAAAGAACAAAACTCGATTGGTTGACTTGAAAATGCATAAACGTGTTAGACACAATCGATTGATCGATTTTTATGTGAGAATTAATTTGTTTAAATTTGATTTCAAATGTTAATTTTGAATTTCTATGAAATCTAAATTCGAAATAGAGGCATCTATCTGAAAATTCTCATTATGGCTATTGATTAGTGGTTATCCATCTCTCTGTCTAGATATCATCCTCATCACCGGTGTGCATATTTGTTCATTCATTCTTCTTCGTTTTGTCTCTCTTTCTCTCTCTCTCTCTCTTGAAAATTCCTGTCAATCGATCTTGAAATTGAAATCTAAATGCCGACACGATGACAACGAAAGTTCATTGGAAACGCATCGATGGAAGCATCGGTCAAACTCCCAAGCCTCGTCACGGTCATCGAGCAATAACTGTCAAAGATTTAATCATTGTATTTGGCGGTGGTAACGAAGGCATTGTCGAAGATTTAAATGTTTATAATTGTTCAACAAATCAATGGTTTCAACCATTAATGAAAGGTGATATACCAACAGGTTGTGCTGCATTTGGTTTTGCAACCGATGGAACGAAGATTCTCGTATTTGGCGGCATGGTCGAATACGGAAAGTATTCAGCCGATCTCTGGGAACTAAATCCATTGAAATGGGAATGGAAAAAACTTAAACCACGACCACCACGTACAGCTCCATCGCCTTGTGCTCGACTTGGACACACGTTAACATATGCCGAAGGCAAATTTTATCTATTCGCTGGCTTAGCTAATGACAGCAAAGATCCGAAACAAAACATTCCGCGTTATTTAAATGATCTCTATTCATTAGAATTCAAAGGCAATATTTGTTCATGGGAACAACCGATCATTCGAAGTACGCCGCCGATCGAACGCGAATCACATACGACAGTTTACTATCGTGGTCAGATTGAAAATCGACCCAAACTAATTGTCTATGGCGGCATGAATGGCCACCGACTCGGAGATCTTTGGAGTTTTCATCTCGATTTCTCGCAATGGACGCAATTGACACCGTCGGGTCTCGCACCTCAGCCGCGTAGTCTTCATTCGGCAGTTGTTATGAGCAATCGAATGTATATATTCGGTGGTTGGATTCCATTGATCTCATCGGAAAACAATGAAAAAGAATGGAAATGTACGAATACATTGTCAGCATACAATTTAGAAACCAATTCTTGGGAACTTCTCGGACAAGAATGTGTCGATGACAATGTGCCACGAGCACGTGCTGGTCATTGCGGTGTGTCAGTTAATACAAGAATGTATATTTGGAGTGGACGAGATGGTTATCGCAAAGCTTGGAATAATCAAGTTCGAGTTTTAAATAGTTTTGTTGAAATAACCGGTTTTTTTTCGTAGGTTTGTTGTAAAGATCTATGGTGTTTGGAAACAGCAAGTCCTGGCGAACCTGAAAAAGTGCAATTGTTAAAAGCCGGTATTGGCAATTTAGAAGTCTCGTGGAATCCAGTTTCAACTGGTAAAAACGAAATTTTAGAAATCAATCAATTTGCATTATTTTTTTTTCTAGCTGATTCATATATCTTACAAATTCAACGTTTCGAAGCTCCAGCTGATCAAACATCTCTTCCTCCACCGATTCTTCCAACAATCGCGACAGCAGCTACACCTACACCTGTCAATCCAACGACACTACCATTGCAATCCATATCAGCTTCATTATTTGCCTCTAAAAGTCCTCAATCAGTTCTTGCTTCACTAATTCCAACATTTAACAACAACAACAATAATAATAATACGAATAACAATGAACAACAAACACCCAGTGCATCTGTTTCAGCTATATCCGATAGTGATGCTGTTGTTGACTCGTGTCTTTCGTCGACAACGAATCTAACGAAATCAGCATCAGATTTACTATCTTTTGCGCATTTATCATCATCTCAAACGGGAATTTCATCATCGATAAGCACAGTCAATGCTCAAACATTGCCCAGTGTTTCTCTCTCACCTTCGAACAGTACAAATCTATTTCAAAAACCAACAACAACAACAGCTCAAACCGTTCGTTCACCAAATATCCAATTTCTCAATGCCAATTCATCGAATGCTACTGTTCGTCCAATAATTTTCCATCAAAAACCATCAGCTAACTCTCCTCAACCGCAACTTTTAACTGTCATGCCTGCTGGTGTTCGTGTTCAACAGCTAACACCTGTCGTACGTGCAGCAACCAATCAACCAACGACTATCGTTCGTTTAATGTCACCAGCAACAACAACTGTCCGACCGGGAACAACGCCGGGTCAACAACAAATTATTCAATTGAACACAAACAAACAACAACAACCGTTGGTTATCAAAGCAATTACAGCACAAACATCGGCCAATCGACCTCAACAACAACCGATTGTTCTAACAACCAATGCTCCACAGCAACAGCAACAGCAGCAGCAACAACAACAAGTTCTAGTTTTAAATCAAAATTCTACAGGACAACAACCGAAATTTACTCTACAAATGGCTAATGTTGATCATAGTCAGCATGAATCGAATAATGAACCAACAACAACAACAACAACGACGACGACACCAACTCCGTCCATTCCTCAATTAGATGGCAGTGTCGATGATCAAGTTAGTTCGTTGTCAATTCAAAATGGTACAACTACTACTGGTAAGTCGAGACTCGATTGTCTTTGAATTAAAATCTTGATTATTCTCATTCAGATGTACAAAATACGGACTCAACTTCCGTACAAACTTCATCGACAAATTCTGTTGATAATCATGACACATCACAACCATCGACTCCATTAAATGGTAATTCGAAAGTCGAAGTACAACAAACAAATTCCAAAGAATCCAATGATAATGATGGTTGGCATCTCGTTGGAACATTTAAAACGACGACAGCTGATATCAAACATTATTATGTCGTTCCGTCGAAAATCAATCTTGACAATTACGATCTCGATTCGCTTCAAGTTCAAAATTTAGTCAAAAAAGTCGATCTCGAACCAGGTGTGATCTACAAACTACGTATAGCTGCCGTTAATTCATGCGGTCGTGGACCCTGGAGTGAAGCAGCTGCCTTCAAAACTTGCCTACCCGGCTCGCCACCCGCTCCATCCAACATCAAAATAACTAAAACATCCGATGGTGGTGCGCATTTAACTTGGGACGCACCATCGAATGCATCATCTCTCATCACTGGCTATGCTGTTTACTTAGCCGTGAAAAATACCACCGATGCCAATTCGCAATCTCGTCCACAACAACAACAGCAACAGCAACAAGCATCACAAATGGCATTTGTACGTGTTTATGGTGGCGTTGCTGCCGAATGTTCAGTTAATGCTCTTCAACTTCATCAGGCACATCTCGATACGAGTACGAGCAGTAAACCAGCGATTATCTTTCGTATAGCCGCGCGAAATGAACGTGGCTACGGACCGGCAACACAAGTTCGATGGCTACAAGATCAACAACAAACACCATCGAATAATTCAGTTAAACGAACGAATACGAATGCGAATTCAACAACTAAAAAACAACGATCAACAGGCAATGATGTCTAATTTTCTTCTGTTTTCTTGTTTATTTTGTAAATAATTTCAAGATCTTTATTTGTGCTCGATGAGAGTTGGTGACCGAAATACATGTTTTTGTTTGTGTTGTATATAGAACATACACATAGACATATCTTTGTCATTTTTCTGTTTTTTTCTCTCTCTTTTTTTTGTGTTCATGTGAAAAATAAAAAGGACGGACAACTAAAACGTCAGACATACGTATAAAGAGTTAATTTAATTATGATTTTTCTTTCTTTTTTTATGAATTCAAGCGAACAAAAGAAAGCAAATAGAAGCATTGTTTGTTTGTTTATTGTTCTAGAATAGGTGTGTGCGCGTGTGACATTTATTTGATACGATCGAGAAGTTCTTCAGCCTGTTGAATTTCTTGCGTAAGTGAAGATGCATGAGGTGAAATGCGTGCACGAGCAATAGCATCGCGAAGACCTTGAGGTTCTTGTAATAGCATAGCTTCGGTTAAATCTAAACAGAAAAAACAATAAAATAAACTGTGTAATTCGATTCATTTGTTGAACATTTACCTTTTCGAATTGGTTCAATACTCGTAAATGTTTTGCCCTCATAGACAATATATTGTCGACCATCTAATTGATATGTATGTTGTTCTTTTGGTCGATCACCATAGAATTCATTGAGAATACGTTGATCAACAGGTGATGTTGCACGTTCGATTCGATCGAATTTGCCAGCTGATTTATTTGCGTTATCCGAACGTCGAGGGACCATTTGTTGTGTTGTTGCTATTGGATTTATGTCTGTTCGAGCTGGATTATTCGATTGCGTGACATGAACACGATCTTGAGTAACATGTCCTGAACAAAGAAGAAAAGAAGGTTTCTCAAGTAACAAACAAAGAGGTGAAATATGAACCGATTAAGAACAGAATAATGTTGTAGAAAATAATCGATATGGCCGTGTTAATCGACGCTAAAAGTGCAGCGATAACATCTGGCGAAAGAAAAAAAAACAACAGATCGTACTGATTTTTTAAAATTTCATTCGAAAAAGAAATACCTTTGTCAACTCGTGTACTGTCAAATGTAACATAGCCTGAACAATGTGCAATGCATAAAATTAAGCCAATTGCAAGACCAAGTTCAATGATAAATGTAACAGCTGCTGCAATCGCACACAATGTTGATCTTTGTACTGAACAGTTTTAATTAAAAAAAAACATAATTCTGATTTTTTTGGAATTAATTTACTTTGAATTCTTTGTAAGACAAGAATTAAAATATTGATAATAAATAATAAACAAGCAACACAACCGAGTATGACAACAATCAATGGTAATAACTGAAGATCTTCGTCTAAACAACAAAACAATGAATTGAACAGTTTTTTTCCATTTCGATAAACATACATTGTACACCCCAAAGTATTGCAAATGCAATTATCATCATGAATGATATGAATACAATTGAAATCGAGAGAATAACTAAACGTTTGTTTAGATTCAATCGATTAGTCAGATAAAGATTAAAACAAAATAAAATAAACCAATTTATTAATATTATCGAATATGTCCACCAATTCGCATAGGCACCACCGTATGCATTCGTACACAGTGAACTTGCTACTGCTCGACTACTTAAACTCATTTTCGATTGTTCAACTAAATTCTCTTCAAAACAAAAAACAAACAACATTTCTCATAGATCAATATCAAAAACTTTCATCAACAAACTCGATATGCATGGTGCTGGTAACGCTGTACTACATAGATAATTCATTAGACATTGTAAATTCGGATCGTAGGCAGCACATTGAGTTCCAATGGCGACATCATGCGTACTATTTGAACACCACGTTACTATGGAACTATCGACAACTGATCCATCAACCCAGTGCCATTTCGAGTCCGCAACTTAAACAAATAAAAATGAGTAGGTGCAAAAAGTCATTTTGATGAAAGTGGCAATTGTTTTCTGTTCTTTTTTTTGTACTCAATAGAATCAACGGAATGAGCGTTGCCGGAAACGTTTTCCTTTATTTTCTTTACTCTTGATTACATCTTCTATTCTTAATTGTTTTTTTTTCTTTCTTTAACTTCTTAGAAAATTCAACAAAACTTATTCATCGTCGATTTTTAAATCCGATTAGATATACGTCACATACATGATCCGAAATTATTTGCACCTAACCAAAACGTTCGCTTTCCATATATATCAATCGATTGTAGGGATTGAAATTGTTCTTTCGTTTTAACTTCAATTAAAATTCCATCAATAGCTTCGCTTAAACATTGATTTAAGCCTTCTGACCATGATATCCATGTTCGTTCCATATAATAACAAAAGTCTCTTTCATCACCATTAAGAAACGGTCTTGAACAGTCACTTGTCACTAATGATCAAAGAAGATAATCAACTCAATCAATTAATGATTACCTTATTCATTCTTACCTTGCGGAATATTGCCAATGGAAAGATAGAGGAGTAAAAAATAGATTAATTTTAACGAATTCATTGTCAAAAAAAACGATAGAAATCTACAAATTCACGCACACACTATTTGACTTAAATGGGTGTTGTCATATTCTGTTTGATATATATATATTAGTTTTTTGGTATCTAAAACAAGAAATACTTTTGCTTTTTTCTTTGTTCCATCAAATTTCTCTCTTTGCGTTGCTAACAATAAAAAACCGGAGCGCCCGACTCGTTACTTTTTTTAGCATCTGTTATTTTTCTCATTTACTTATTTCTTCCTGACGGAACTACTTGCTGCATGTCTTCACTCTTTTTCTCTCTCTCTCTCTCTCTCTCTCACTCGTTTTCTCTTGTAAAATAGTCACTTGCATTGTCTTTGAACTGATTTGTAAAAGATATTTGATCTTTTGTATTTTCTTATTTATAAAAAAAAGAGAGAGAGAGAAAGCAATTCAATCGCATATGACATGAAAACAGATTAATTTACCAGCTGAAGTTTCAAATTGCATTTTCAAGTATTTAATAATCAGACTAGATGAAATCGATTTAATATTACCGACAAATAATCAATATTTTTGATTACGTTGAATGAGAAAACGAAAAGTATGACAGATTTCCCCCCTCCCCCTCTTTTTTAATTTAACAGATGTTTGTTTGGAAGAAAAAAATGTAATTTATTTGTCTTACGAAAAAGAAAACACTAACATAATCACACTATCTCATCCGAGGAATTCACTTGACATAATGATAAATCATTTGGCGAGAAAAAGAGAAAGAGAGAGAGACAAGGAGAATGATGATGAACTAGTCTGATACGTTTGTTTATTTGTTTAAAAAGAGAGAGAGAGAGCGAAACGAAATAAAAATTTAAACCAATAAGATAAAACACGAATGAAGAGATTCTTTCAAGTGAATCGATTAGTTTCTCTTGATGATTTCATAGACTTTCTTTTTCTCTCGGTATTACTCTCATATAAATACATCGAGAAAGAAATCAGTGAGTTCATTCGAATAACAAACATCAATCAAATATGGAACGTGCTACATTGAAAATTGAAATACCATTTACAGATCATGCTCATTGCATTGGTCGACAAGGAAATCAAATTCAAACGATAATGACAACAACAAATACGCATATTCATTTTCCTGATAGTAATCGAGAACCAAACGGAAAGAAATCGAATCAAGTCTCGATCACTGGTACAATTGTTGGCATTGAACAAGCACGACAACGTCTCAAAGATATTCTTCCCATGTCATTGAAATTTACATTACCATCTCAGGAATGTTTGCATTTCATTGATGATGATTGTCAATTGTTTGAACTCGTTCGAAAACGTTTTCATGTATCAGTTGTTACACGATCGAATACGAAAACTGGTGAAATGTTTTGTATTGTTCGTGGATTGTGAGTTGTGACGAAAAAAAAACAAAAAAAAAGAACCTGAATTTTATCTTCAATTTAGAATCAATCAAAATGAATTAGCTGAAGCAACTGAATATCTAATTCAATCATTCTACGGTCTGGATTCATCATTCATCAAAGTCAGCTGTCAAATCGAAGTCAGCGAACAATATCATATTTATCTACAAACTCGACAACAATCGAAAGATATGTGTTTGAGCTCGATTGAACAATATACTCATACAAATATTCATTTTCCGACAACAGTTAATCAACAAACAGGACGAAAAACATCAGTGATTATTACAGGCCTACCGACAAATGTTTGTCAAGCGAGAAAATTATTCGATGTAAGATAGAAAAAACAAAAATATTGTTCAAACTTCGAATCATTCGATGGTTTTTCTTTAGCTTTGTTTACCAATTATTTTGACATTCGAAATTCCTTTTTCCAAAGAACCAACTCGAAGTATTAGATATCGAAAAGACAATATTCTCTTTTGCTAAACAATTTCGTTTCATTTTTTCTAGCAGAAATTGCCTTTCTCAAAGAACAATTCAATGTTACAACAGTAATTCGAACACGAAAGGATAAAGTTTATAAAGTAATACTTTCGAGTTCGTCAAAGTCTAATTGACATTGATTGATTTATTTATTTAGTTAATCAGTTTTCAAACTCAAGAATACAACAGCGAGCAATTATTTCACGCTCGTTCGATTCTTCTCGATTCACCTTCGAATATTTCTCGTAAAAAACCGTTTTTCTTTTCTTTTCTTTTCTTTTCAAAATTTGCTCTTCTAGTACCGAATACATCGACTATATTCACCAATAGTATTTTTATTCCAATCGAAACCGATCTTACGTCGGTTTTCATACCATTGTAAGTTGAAAATCGAATAGATTGTCTAATGAACGGAATTTTCAATTTTGATAGAGAGGAAATTACAACAAACAAACGATTGTCACCAATTGGCTACGAACGATCTTCGTTGAAAAGTAGAAGAATTGTGTTCTGTTTTATCTATTTTAATGTGTTTTTTTTCGTAATTTAGGTTCGCCAACATCCTTGAATTCGATTAATTTCGAACTGATTGATGTAAATAAACAAAGATTTCATTCGATTTTCGAAATCTTTTTCTTTTCTTTTAGACTGCTGTTTGGCCGATAACGTTCGATCTGAATACTCCAATTTCTTTATCTATTTAATCAAATTTTTGTTTTCTTGTTATGTGTTAAAAATCTCACGTTTTTTTTTGTCTTTCGATTAATGTTAAATAAATCTTAATTAGAGACTATTCGTTAACTAGAAGTATAACTCGAATTCTTCGGAGAATAGTTGTCAAACAAAATGCCGATTTGTTTTGGGACAGACATTGATTTCATGATATATAATAATTTCCGTTTTTTTTTCGGTGATTACAAATTGATTTCTGCTGTGGAAATCGTTCTGGCCTTTGTTTCATGTCAAAAACAAAGACTGTATAGTTGCAGCTAAATAAAGATTTTTGAACCATTCTCAGCGGAGGCGTAGGCGAATCAAGTTTCTCATAAATATTTTCTGTAATATATTAACATGCAGATGGGTTCATGCTCAAGTGTAGGACGGTTATCATGTATGACACGTTAAGAAACGTTTATGAAAATATTTAATTGATCGATTGTATTATTTTTATTTATTTTTAATAAAAATTCATTTTGTCATTTCAAACGAGAGAAAACAGTCAGTCGTGGGCAAATTGTCCTTTCTTTCTCTTGCAATGTAGTTCGATTTATTTGACTTGTTAATGGAAATAATTTGTCCATACGTCACCGAACGAGTTGTTCTTTCTCTTTTTTTTCTCTCTCTCTCTCTTTTTTCTTTATGCGCGTTTTTTTTTGGATGAAAGAAAAAAAGAGCCCACGAATACTCACCCCTATATATATATACAAAATACAAATCGATGCACCAATTCCGCCTCTCTTATCTACATGAATAAACGTTAATAGTCATTTAATATATATTTAATCAGTAAACATTCTAGTTCGTTCTTTTGATTTTTGTTCTAGGATTTCTACTCCTAAAATGTCGACTTTGTTGAATATATCCAAAAGATCTCTTTTGTTAATTATCCTTACTATCTTCATCTTATCAATTTGTTCAACGAGAGCTGCAATCAATGAACCTGATGATATGGAAGAATCGGATGAATTAATGGAATATCGCCGTCGAGAAGCTGATTTCAAGAAACTCAGACACTTTCTATTGACATCAAACAATGACCAACGTGCTGCTCGACGTGAAAAACAATTACTTTACAAACGAAAACTAGTAAAATATATGAAAACCAAACGTTGTTTTCTCTTTTTTTCTAAACAATTTTCCTTTCTTCATTAATTAGATCCAAGAATATCTTGATTCTCTCAACGATCCCGATGTTGACCGTGCTGAACAAATGAAAAGTAAGTGACAATCATTCATTATCGTAGCATGATAATTTTTTCTGCTTGTCCATTTATTTCCCTCTTTATTCACGCACGTTTTTTTCTTATTCATTTATATTAACCCACCCAAACTTTATATTATTTAGAACGCTTTACCTACTGCCCTATCGAAGATCTCATAGGTGGATCATTGTGTCGTCGGAATATTCATTCTGATTGACTCTGATTTTCCCTTTATATACACGCTATCAATTCATCAACGAATAATACAAGATTTCATTTTGCTCTACTATTTTTCTAATGCTAATACAAGAACAACTCATTGCTTTCTCGATTCGATTCTGATTGATTCAGCATTTCGTTCTCCTTTGAAAAAAATTCTTTTTTGTTTGTTTGACTTGTTTGCTTAAACTTCTTCGATGAATACACACATTACAAAAAAGAAAAATAACAAACAACACACAACAATTTGTAACTAACATTGAGTTTCGCCATGTAAATCTACGCACATCCTCATACATACATCATACTAACAATTGACTACACTAAGTCCATATGGAAACATGTAATTTTTCTAGAGCGAATCAAAACATTCTGTAATTCTTATGAAGATTTAATAAATTCTGATCGAGCTGCATGCGGTTAAGAATTTTCGTCTTCTGTCAAACCATAACGAACGTCACACCAGTATCAGGCATTTATTTCCAATATGAAATATAAAAAAAAATTTCATTATTTGTTTTTTCATTTTTCTTTTCACTCTCTCTCTCTCGTTTCTATGGTGTTTACGCTTGAGATTCAAGTTAATTTCTTTTCTCATTCTCGGTTATAATAAATGCCAATATTAATTATCGATTAATGCCTACAAAAATCATTTTATATTCATACATAATTACCTGATCTGTACCTTTTTTTCAATTCGTTTTTGCGTTAGTCAGTCGACTTATTCATCGATGATTGTCATTGAATTTTTCTCTCTCTCTTGTTGCATGATAATTACTGGCCTATTTGTATTTGTATTCATCTTAATTACATACATTTCGTGTTTCGTTTTACTCTCTATTCCATTCGATGAAAATAAAATAAACTATTCTTTGAATCTTGTAGAACGTTTTTGTGCAAGCTGGGAAGAATTTCAAGCCAATCGACCTGTCTGTTTAGGTTAGATCTGCAATATATAACACATCAGTATTTTTCGGCTCATTTTTTTTTCTTGTCACCTTGATGATTTTTTGTTATATTCAAGACAAGTTTTTTTTCCTCCTATTTTTTTTGTAATAATTGGTCTCGGAATATAATACGATAAAATTATTTCTGCATATATTCTCTTTTAATTGATAAATATATCCGAACGAAAGTCATCAACGCACACATCTATTAAATTAATGATAAGATTCGAGTTTCGAAAAAAAAGATAGGCATATGCGAAACGATAAAAATCAATCAAGAACAAGTATTGATAATGGTTGTGATAATAATAATGATGTTGTTCGAACCGTGAAATCCTCCATATGGATAATAGACGCGTAGGAGTAAATTAGAAAATGTTGAAAATATTTTACGAATGAATAGCAATTGTTTTCTAATTACGAAAAGAACAACACTTGAAAGACTATCGTTGTCAAACTAATGATAGTGCAAAAGAACTTGTTTTGTTTATCTTTGAGTAAATCAAGCAGACAAATATTGACAAAAAAAATGAGATTTTTGATGGCATTGAATGAATCAGCGATTTGTCACTAACGACCGAAAAATACACGACACATTCGTCGTACGTTTTCAAAAGTACTTATTCGTTCTGACGTCATGCGTAAATATAATCGATCAATTTCAATTCAATATAGCACGCAAACAAATAATGATTAATCAAAATTTTTAATTCTTTTTTGACGTTATTCGTCTGATCATTTTAAAATTGATCGGCAGAAAAGTACAAAAGTTCTAAGATTTCTTTGGTTCATGAGTTTGTTCTTGCTAGGTGGTGGCCATGTATGCGTCGAAGTTTATTCGGTAGAAAAAAAAAAGAAAAATTGAAAATCCGAATGTGACTGTTTTGTTATGAATAGAAACCGATGAGAAAACAGTTAAACTGATACTTTTGAAATGCAACAAGAAAAAGAAAACAAACTATGCACAATGTCAGTAACGATTGATGCCAAATAAACGTACACCGAAAAATATCGGAAATTTCGGCACGACAGCCAGGAGCATAGTGGCTAGATTAATGATGAAATGTGTCTTGTCGTATTTTGTGTAGAAACTTGCAATGAAAAATCTAAATTCGAACGAAAATTATTCGACAGACAATCATTTCGAATGACGAACTTACAAGACAATAGGAAGAATTTGCAAGAACTTTCTTGTACCGGTCCATTGAACTCCATTATCAATTTGTTCCCAAAAAGTAAACCGTCGTGATAAACCTTGATCACATGTTTCCCAAGGTGCACCTTTTATTAAATGAAATAAATAGAAACTACACTAGAAAACAAAACAACAATATACAATCGGTTATCTCAACGACAATCTATTCAAATCGTTATCTTACAATATTATGAATTGTTGTTGTCAAAGTCCATGCAACTGGCGTTGTTATATAAGGTATACTCAGTAAGATAAAATGAAGAACAAATATCAGAATTACATAAGTCAACCAAACGCCACGACTATTCAACCATGAACTATTAGGATTTCGTTCTCCTTGTGCGATACCAACGTTCATAATTAGAATTCAAATAAATATTCAATCATATATAGAAAAGTCTGAAATTAGATAAAATATATATGATGTCCTTGTTGTTAACGAAGAAAAAAAAACTTCGAAATCAAAATCAATTGTAATGACCTTGAAACTGTGGACTAATGAAAAATGAAACGTATGTTTTCTTTTTTAACTTTTTCGATAAATCTCAAAAGAGTTGCTGTTCGACAAGAGAAAAAAAACAACAAAATAGATAATGATTCATTTTTTTTTGAAAATAACAACTGATTTTGTTTTTCGTTATTGGCTAGTTTTTCCAAATGCTTTTGACAGACTTAGATGGCGCTCACAAACATACACAAAAAAAGGCCGAAAATATAAATACGAGAGAAGAAAAATGTACTGTCAATTTATTCAATCGAATGTTACGCTAAGAAAGCAAAAGAGAAAATACACGAATGTTTTATTTTTTATTCATCGATTTTTGTTTCATTGAGAATAAACGATCGACTTGGTGGTTTACGTAAACGCATTAGAATATTTCGACGAAAGGCTGCCGCATTACAAAGTGGATTATTACAATATCGTCCACAAGTTATAGCCGCTTGCGGTAACGAACAATCTTCGGGAAATTTCAAATAATTACATATCGGTTGATAACAAACAGCTAAACAACGAGAAATTCTCAAGTTTTTTTTTTCTTTTTGATTGTTAAAAATTTTAATATTTACTTGCTAAGAGAAATGACGCTTCATTATTACAACTAGAAAAGAGAATATTAGACAATAAAGCAGAAAAAATATGTTTTGAAATACGAACAAAGGTGTATCGCAAAATGTCCAAACGGAATTTCGTTCTAAAACTAAAACATTCCGTTGTTGTATATTCATAAAACCGTGTTCCCATGAGCAACCACGCGAAATCGTTTGTTGATCATTTGGATTCAAACGAGTATAACATTGGCCATTACATGGTGTACTATCGAGTTTTAATGATTCATTAACCGTAACTTGACACAAAGGATTTCTTGAACTACATTGATAACATCGACCAGCTGATGCCCAAGCTAAATATAAAATACAAAAAATTGAAAATTTTCTTTTGTCAATTGATTAAAATAAGTTTTTTTTTATATACTCTTATCGATAAATAGTATGAACACAATGAAATATGTTATTCTTGTGAAAATCTGCATCGTTTTTCGAAATAATCAAATGTCGACGACATTTTATCAACCCTGAGACTTAAATAGGATATGACGACTGAACACCTTGCTTTTAAAATATTTGTTGAATGAAAATGAAATCTGATTCTTTCGTCTTAAACATCAGCGGAGATGACCTTCGAAACTAGCTAATGTTTTTTTATTAAAACGAATGAAATCTATATCCAATATCGAAATATTTCAAGGAAAATTTATTTTGTATTATAATAAGAAATGACTTCAATCGTACAAAACATAACCTTCAATCAAAAAAAGAAAATCTGCGCATCAATCATTGAAAAACGCACACTGACCTATCCATTATCAATTCTTTTTGTTTCATGGACAAAAAAAGAACGAACGCTAACAGTTGTGTTGTATTGTGCCAATGTCGTATCATTCGCCTTGGGTAGGATATCTTGTTTGACTCCGTATGGTACTCGTTTGTCGATACAACCACCTACTATCATCAAGAAGATCACCGTATTAACAACAAATGAAAAGGTCAATAGAATTCGTTAGACATGATGATCATATCAAGTGAATGTTAGAGACACACATATATATGTATATATATATCGATGTTAACAATAGAAAACGTCGATCATTTGATCATGGCACAATCAGAATCTATGACTATGTCGATTGCATATTCAATTGAAGATATGGATAAGTAAGTCGTTGAATTTTGATCCTGCATTTTTTTTGTTGTTGAAAAAAGAGAATGAACGACTAGATACGTATGACATCTAGAATGTGTTGTGTTTTTAAACATGCAGAAAATGGCAGTATTTTCTATTGAAACATATTAAATTGAAATAAACAAAACAGAAATTAGATTGAAAAGACATTTGACAGAGATGAACAAGATCTTTTTATGTTCATCAATAAGATTTACGTCTGATTGCCGTCATGACTACATAATGGTAATTAGTGGAATATTCTTTCTCTCATCGATTAATTTTGAGTGTTCCCTTCGTTTATATAATAGTACTTTTTTTTCTTCTTCTTCTTCTTGCTACACTCGAGCAAAATAAATATTTCTCGTTGAAATTTTGTTGTTTTCTTTTATTTACAAGAAATAGATTTTCCTGTGTGTTTTTATCCTATGATGATTAGTTAGTGTTCTACTGGTATCGATCGGATTTGATGTGTGTTACGAATGGGGAAGAAGGAGGAGGAGGAAGACGAGGAGAATAAGAAGAAGTTCTTGTTTGTTGTTATCGATCTTCATCAAGTCTTTCGATTTTTTTTTCTTTCTTTCTTTCTCTTTTTCTTTCTATGAATACCCCTCAAGAGTAATAAACGATAAAAAACAACAAGAACTCAAAATAGCATGTACATATAAGTAACAGTGAGCATAGGTGAAAAGAAACATATTGAAATCAATAAAGTTATGTCAACTGTCCAGGTAGAGAGAGTGAGAGTGAAAAAGCTGCAACCGACGAATCATATCAAGCAATGAGAATGACAATTTGTCAAGTACAGCATCAACAGCAACAAAAAAAAAAGAAGAAAAAAAAACGAGTGCGAGAAAGAAAACCTCAATGCTTCGCGTATTGTGTTCGACTCGGCTTTTTTTTGCTCTTTCGTCCTTTCTTCTTCTTCTCGCGTGTTTGTATATGTGTATAACTGTGTGTGTGTGTGTGTGCGTGTGCGTTGTTTTCTTCATTCTTTTTAGTAGAGTGTTGATGTTTTGTGTATTCTCGAATGATAGTAAGGAAGCTAAAATGCATGTGCGCATCCTCTCGTCGAGCCGAACAGATACATCCCATCATCTTCATTTTGTCTTTCCTTTTTTTTTCTTCTTCTTTTTCTATAGCTGCGTGCGTTGCCTTCTTTTTCCTTCTCTATATATCCAGAATCGTCATTTTGTAGAATATAGTATAGTATGAAAGACTGTGTGGCACCAGCACTACCTCCGCCGCAATATCCGTACTATTCGCCAACATATTCGAATCATCATCAATACGGATCGACAGGCTGGCATCATACACTTTCATCTCCATCCCATCATTATGATCTATCATCATCCGTATCTCGATCACCATATCGATATACACCCTCAACACATTACTATCCATCACATGTAAATGGAAGATCTCCTCAATATCAAACCAATGGGTAAGAAAAATCTAATTGAAACGAAGAAAGTCGAACATCGATTAGGCTACATTTGTCTCTAATTATAACACTTTTCAACTGTTGTGGACTCTGTTGTTGCTGTTGTTGTTATTTATGCATATTCATCATCTAATCTTTGAGAACATATGGTTGTGTAGGCGTGCTAGCGAAGACAAGATAGATCCATTGATGATTAGGATAATTGTTCTCTACATAACACTTTTACTCGACGACTTTTTATTGGCTATTGATTTCTATCTTGGAAAACTGTTAACAGCATCTACGTATACGAACGAAGAAAGATTTAATAAAAAAATGTGTCAATCTACTGCTTAGCTTTTTCTTCTTCTTTTCACTAAATGATTTAATTAAATACAAGGATAATAATTAAGATTAGTTTCAATGAACATTCTCTTTCTCGTCTTCGATTGAAGGCCAATAAAGATATAGAAGAAGTGTTTGTGTTTTTTTTTCGATTAATTGTTCTTTTATGATTTGACTTTTACCTATCGTTCTCGTTTTGTAATCGGAAACCTTTTCATACTATCAAATTGTTGTTGAAAAATTTTAATTGAATCATAAACTAAAACACAATCATTCGATCCCTTCGGTTTTCTTGACAAGTGATAGATAAAATTAATTTCAATAACGAATATATGTAAAATACGCTTGACTTTGCCGTCTTTTCCAATATGAAAAGAATACATTATATTAGTTAACTGTCAAAAAAAATGTCAAAACGATTCTCAATTCACATTAGTAGTTTTTCTTCTTCTTCTTCTTTATCGAAATAAACAAAAAAAATGTTGCTTGGTTTGATTTAGTCATTTACAATATGTTGAAGATGACGAAGATGTTCAATCTGAAGACGCAGATGGTTCCGAAACAACGAAACCATTCGATAAGTAATTGTTCAAAATGCATTCGTGCAGAAATCTAAATGTTGTTGTTTTTTTGTCCTTCAGGAAAATGTTTATTGGCGGACTTTCTTGGCAAACAACGCCAGGTAGATTCATCTCAAATCATTTAGAAGCAGAAATAAACAAGAACTGTTGACTTTTTGTTTTTAGAAAATTTAAAAAATTATTTTACTGAATTCGGTGAAGTTGCCGAATGCATGATTATGAAAGATGCAATTACAAAACGGTCAAGGTAACATCGCTGTCATTAAGATTTATTATTATTATTATTATTATATCTTCTTCTGTTCTTCATAGAGGTTTTGGTTTCATTACATTTAAAGAAGCGAATTCAGTTGATAAAGTCTTAGCAAAAGATGTTCATACATTAGATGATAAACAGGTATGAAATGAACAAAAAAAACAACGAAGTGTTCATTTGCTTTTCTTAAACATCAGTCGGTAGTTGTGATAATCCTCGCTGAGATATTGAAGTTAATGATTTACTTGTGTAAACAAGTGCACCAATAAAAAATATGAGAAATAATGCCGAACTAATTGATGCAAGAATTGAATACGGTAGAAAATATTCATTGAATAAATTGAAATCTTGTTCAGATTTAGTGTAAACAAAAAAGAATAGAAGAAGACTAGATAAAAATGCTAATAGTGTAAATAGAATAAACATTAACGCATAACGGATGTTTTCATTACGAATAATTAATTGATTTTGATAATCATTCGAATAATAGCTTGACATAGTTTTTCTTTCTTTCGTATTTAATCAAAATTAGACAGAGACAAAGTGTGAGTTGGTTTTAATTAAAAAGCAAAATAGATAAATGAAGAGTTAACTATGCCGGAAACGTGACTATTTACTTACAATAAATATAGAGTCTAACCACTCAATATTGTCTCTTTCTTCTTGCCGTTGTCTCTGCTTGTTCTTCTTCGTCTTCTTGAGTATGTGTGTTTTAATTTTCACGAGTCATTCCATCATTTGACAAGATTTGTGCTTTGAAAAAGCTCAGTTAGAAAAAAAAACGAAGCTCACGTAATTAAGAAAGACAATCAAGCATGCAATGAATTTAACAAAACTAGCAATAAAAAGATAGGAATGTTCGATTATTGTGATTAACAACATGTTCTGGTCGATAGAGAAAATTTTCTACGAGAACTTTGTATATCGTACAGATATTTTCGATAATCAATCGTGAAGAATAAACAGTGAAGTGTGATGAACGAAATTAACATCTTATTTATTTCGTTTCTTCGAGGCATATATATATATAGATCGGGCTTTCTTCTTTGTTTCCAATAGAAAGAAGCTTTTCACACATGATATTGATCGAGATATGATATCATTGAAAATAAACAATACGTAACTGATCAATTATTTATTTTCTTTCGTGTTTCTTCTTTTTGTTTTTTTGTTGTTGAAAATGATGATCAATTATAAGATATTAATATCATTTTAGATCGATCCAAAGCCGGCCTATCCTCGTCAAAAACATCCGAAAGTAAGTGACTTTTTGAAGATTAGCTATTTGAAACTATCAAATGTGAATATATGCGTGTGCGTAAATGATGACAGTTTTATGCTTATTGCATGTTAGTTCGTATTGTTGGACGAGACGAGAGAAAAGTGAAAGGCAAGACTATTATTCATCGGAATCGATCCGATAGACTGTTGAAAAAAAACGACAGTAATAGCAGATCATTTGCGAGAGCGTGCGTGAGCATCCGGCCTCTTTTCCTCTCTCGGATGTTCGCAAGATGACTGAAGAATATTCGACTTTGCTTAAGTCGAGAGATGGAGAAAGCAAATCAAGAAAAAACGAGAGAGAACAGGAGAAAAAGAAATGGAGAAAACAAATACACAGTCGTCTTCATCATCATCGTTTTCCGTTGTAATACATCTAGAAAAGAAGAGAAGATTTTCGAATGTAATCAAGAGAAAAAAAACGAGAGAGACAGACAGAGAGAAAGAAAACGCTAACATTCACTTCGTTTCTCTATACTTATGATCATTTTTTATCGATGACAACGAGATCGACACGATTCATGGCTAAACAAAGATACAATGAAGATTTAACTCTGTAGATCTTTATTCTCAAGTGACAAAATCCATTTGATTTCTTTCATTTTCTTCGATTAAACGGCACTAAATACCAATCCTCCTTGTCTTCTTCTATTTGAGTCCCGAAAGAAAAAGAAATGAGCATCGGAAATAACAATACATTAGTTCTACTCGACAATATTGCAACACAAGATTTACTCAGTAAAGCTAAGGTATGAATAACTTGTGATTTATTGAAACATTCGGTGTATTTTTTGTTTTGTTGCCTCTCACTTTTATTTGATCTCTCGTATGTCAGTCGATTTAATTGAAAAATTGATTGCACCAACAGTCTTTCATATTCGATTAACAATTTTTACACCGAAGAAAATATAATGAAATAGTAACAGCAGTGTCGAAAGACAGATAATTATTTTCTTTCTTTGAAAATAATCGGTGATCGATTGAATATGAGAATAGAAACAACGAAAAAAAAAGAAAGAAAAAAAGAGATTTGCTTCATTTTATGATAACCTTTAACCGTTTATAAGCAATAGTCGTATTTTTCTTTTTTCAAAAAAAAAAACTAAACAAAGAAAGGAAAGAGATGAAAAGTGTAATTTCTATTCTTTTGTTTCTTTGACCTAATGAAGACCTTTAACTATCGATCATTTAGTTTCATGAACATCACTGTTATTCGTTCTTGCAGCTACCATCAACATCATTATTGTCCATCTTATAGTTTTCTCTCGTTCTCTCTCGTTCTTATTTTCTCCCTATTGTCGTTGTTGCCGTCGTCTTCTCGGCTCGTTTGACTCTCCAATTCTGAAATTTCATAGGACGATGTACTGTGTCGATAGCATGAATGAATATATAGGCAAGAGAGCAATAAGCAGTGTATGTGCGTACGAGAAAGAATTTCAAACTCTCTCTCTCTCGAGTGAAGGAGAGAGAGAGAGAAAAAGAAGGATGGATGGAGGGAGGGGAGAGAGAGAGAAGAGAGAACGAAATCTATCTTCTCTCTCTCTCTCTATCTCGCTCACTCGTTCGAACGAATGTACAAATATACCGCTGCGTACATTGCACATGCGATATATTCTTTGATTCAGTGATCGTAATTAATACCTCTCGTTCTCTCACATCATTCATGGCTACGTATATACTCTTGGATCCGAATGAATTCGTTCAACAACAACAGCAACAAGCGATGTCGGCTGTTGCTGCTGCGACTGCAGCCAATGTAAATAACAATCCTCAAGCTAATAGTCACCTTTTACATAATCTAAATATTCCAAACAAAAGTTCATCATCAAACGATGTAAGTTTGTAAGCAACATCATTTCCTGTATCGTGTTTTCTGTTTGTTTATTGACTTTTATCTTTACCGTTGATAAACATACTCAATCACATGTTGTATTTAACTAACCTTCATATATACGATCACACATATTGATAGTAGATTGAACTTTCTCGTTTTTCTTTTTCTTTTTTTTTCGTTTCTTTATTTTACTTTAATCCATCATCATCTTTGTTTATGTGAATTGAACTCAACCCCGACGGGTGGACATTCACCTTCTCTCTTTCTTTCTTTCGGCTTAAATTTACGTCACAAAGGTCATCACTAGCGGGTATATTTGAATATGAAATGAGAAGAATAAGAAAGAAAGAAAGAAAACGAGAGAAACAGCGCGAGAGTGAAGAAAAAAAAAAGACTTCGATCGTATAATCAAATGAGTACGATTGAGAAGAAGAAGAAGAAAATCTCTTCTGTCAGTATTGCCGATTGATTGAGATTCAGTTAAATATTCTAATTAAATACAGACACAAAATGATCATACCCGTCGGGGTTTTCTATCGAAGAAAACGACAGATATTCTATATTTAACTAACAGTTACCGCTTCATTGAGATTTGTTTAAAGACGTAAGCAATTCATTTCCGTTTTCTTTAATGACAAAAGTAAGGTTCATTAGATCGATAATTCAACAGATTGATTATTAGAAAAGGATACGATCCATCTTCTTTTTCTCTCTCAGGAGACACCTTGTGTTCAATGATGAGAAATAGACAAGAAATGCGCTAGATAATAACAAAGTAAGACGTAAATCCTCGAGTAAATAGTGCGAGTGAGTGTGTATGTGTGTGTGTGTGGGAGCAATGATCAATTCATTTGAAATCGCATAAATATTTTCTTTGTTAAGATGGTGACACGAACAAAAAAAATATTCGTCGGAGGTTTATCAGCAAATACAACAGTTGAAGATGTGAAAAAATATTTCGAACAATACGGCAAAGTCGAAGATGCAATGTTAATGATCGATAAACAAACTGCACGTCATCGAGGTCTGTTGATTTAATTGAGTCGTGTTATTTGAAATTCAATTTTATTTAATCAGGTTTCGGTTTTGTCACTTGGGAATCCGAAGATGTTGTAGATAAAGTCTGTGCCATTCATTTTCATGAAATTAATAATAAAATGGTAAATCGATTATTTCTTCTGTCGAGAAAATTAAAATTAAACATTTGATTTTTGTTTTTGCTATGTTCAGGTTGAATGTAAGAAAGCTCAACCAAAAGAAGTTATGTACGCCCAACAGATGGCCAAAGGAAAAACAGCTTTACAACGTGGTGCTTATGGTGATATTCTCAGTAAGATTCAGATTTTTATGTTTGTTGAAACAATAAAATCGTTGTTTTGCAGGTGCATATGTCTACGGTGTAAATCGAACGATCCCTACAACTTATGCCGCGCCTATTTATCCATTTTCTCCAGGTATTTAATTTCGTGTTGATTTCGTAATCGAAGACATGTCATCTTTCAGCTGTCTCCTGAAAAGAAAAAGAAACACATTCGAGCGTATAATAATAGTGGATAGGTTAGCTGAAAACAACAATGAAAATCCATTGTTATCTCTAGATTTTTGTAGTTATTCGTTTCTATGTTAGGCACACCGATAGCAAATATCTTTGTGTGTTGTGTGTTTTGAAGTTCTCTCTTATTATTATTATACATGTACACTATAGATTTTTGTAGTTATCGAATTTCTAGACAGGACACACATAGAGGTAGATTTAGTTTTCTCAATCGGAAGATTCCAAATTGAACAGCATGATAAGTACTTTGAGTTCATTCTTCTTCAATCAATATACAAATGCAAAATACAAAACAAATTGGAATATAATTCTATCTTTAGGCTTGCCATCAGCACATATCAGTTATATTCCGGCTGCTGTGGGTCTTCAAACTCCAACGTTAACACCAGCTGGTGAACAGCGATTTTTCGAGTATCCATTGACACCACAAGGTATACCGACAGGTGGACCGATTCCTCGAGATTCTCTGTTACAACGAAGTCAGTTCGATCATGGTTCATTGTTTTCGAAAAACTAAACTATTTAATTATTTAGGCGGAAACGGACTAGACTTCTTTCAAGCAGATCAACTTACCGCCCAATATCTGCAACAAGCAAGTCCATCGCCTGGCTTACCAATTGCGGTAGGACATTTTGTTTTAAATTAAAAGCATTATTTCAATGTGTTTTTCTTGTAGACTTCACTATTAACAACTCCTTATGCTAACGGATATCATGGCCATTAAAAGTCGATTGTATATTACTCCGTCGTTTCTTTTTCTTCTTCTGCATGTCTGCTATTCATTTCCCAAATAAAAACAAAACAAAACAAAACGTACGTGTATCATCATCGGAACTTACAGTGCCAAGCCCTGTTTAAAACCAAAACATTGAACATCATCGAAAATCTGTCCATGTTTCTCGTGTTTCTTTTTTTTTGTCGACATTCCTTTGTCTTCCTTGAATACATCAAACGTACGCACATACATACAAAACATATGCTTGATTATCACATATATTATTTTTTATCTATTTGTTTTCTACACAAACATCTTTTCGTTTTCTCTGCCAGCATGCATATTCTTGTTGTTTGTTTATTTCGAAATCTCTTTTTTTGGATAAGTGTTTGATTCTTTTTTTCTTCTGTGTGTGCGTGTGTGTGTGTGTCCCTTTCAAAGAAAACCAATTCAAATGAGACCAAAAGAAATGTTTTTACTCTTGTTTCTACCGATGTGATACTGTGTAGGATGAATAACATAGATTAGCAAAGGTAGAATTGAGCAAAAGAAAAAGCAATCTTTTTTTTCTAGGCAAGACAAGTACTGTAATTTCGTTTTGTTGTTTTCTGTTCACTTATCATGATGGTTCTTGTTTTCTTTCTCAACCGGTTTATCTCACTCTTCTTTATTTACCCCGTTTTTTTTCTTCTTGTTTTTTTTCTCTGCCGAAAATTGAATTATCTGCAAATAGTGTGTGATTGCTTCTTTTCCTCTTTCTTTGTCGCAGTTCTTTTTGTCGTTGTCATTTTCTGTCTATCACTTTTGAACGCATTGAAGAATAAAACGAGATCTCTGCTTAATCAAGCAGAAGTCCACTGTCATAACAGCAGATTATTGGATCTGTCATATCTAATAAAATAAGTTGTTTGTTTCTTGGTCAAAAAAGAAAAAAGAGAATGATCCTTCAAAGTTTATTAAGATTCAAAAGACTGTCTAAAATGAGCAACATTCAAAGTTAGGCAATGGCTTGATAAGCATCAGATGAGAGAAGAGCGGGTTCAGCTTCAGAACGTCGTTTGTATAACCAAATAAATAAGACTAGAATGATAATACCGAGAAGAACAACAACACTTGTAACAGCTGCAACAATCAATTTGTTGTTGCCATCACCTTGAAGAGAAAATGAATGTTTTATTAATCAGAATGAATTATGTTTACTTGGTGGTGATGGTGGAGTCGACTTGGAACATTCGACTTCACTACTAGCTGGAAATTTGGGCTCATAAATCGAAGTAAACACATCGAATGGGCATTTAGTTGATGGACAACCGTTTAATGGAAATTCTTTCGGATCATTCGAATCTGTTACATTGATGTATGAAACTGTAATGAAGTAGCTCGAGTCTAGATTATTTAACTTTTTTTTTGTAAATTTATTCTATGAGAAAAAAATCTTACTTTGTTTATAAAGATCAATGAATAGAGCACATGCGTACTAAACAACGAAATTGGAAAATCGATTGAATTAGATTTTCTTTTCTTACGGGTGGTTGATGTGGCCAATTAATACCAAGAAAAGCAAGAGCTCCACTCACAGTTGTATCATGCTAAACAAAACAAATTCAATGAAAAGATAAAACAAAATAAACAAAAACCTACAGCAGAATACATTCGAAATTTGTTATAGGCTTTTCCATGAATTGTATTGTTCATATTCTTCCAAATGTCTTGAACAACTGGGCCTAAATCAATAAGAAAAATTATTCGTTTTATTCTCGATTGTTTCTCTCTCTCTCTTTTACCTCCACGAATTCGTTTTGTATCGTTGTTTAAATACAAGAAATGAAATGAAAGATCGTTGATATCTGATAGATTCTTTCGAACACCTTCATCAGCCCAGGCTGGTGCTTTATTGAATCTATTCTAATTCATAAGAAACAAACGAATAGATCTTAAATCATGAATCCCTAGATCAAAATTTACTTCAACATAAATCGTATCAGCAATATCCCAAGCATTGTACAAACTGATATTACTAATGTTTGTCCAGCCTTGGAGTTTTTCGAAAAATGGCTAAAGAAAACCAAAACAAAGAACTTCAATAAGAAGATTTCGTTTATTTTTACAGCATAAAAAGCGTTCATATTTTTGAATTCATCACTTTGATAGACACTATCTTCGATTTCTACGTATCGTGGGCAATCATTAACGCCGAGTAACTAAAAACAAAAGCTCGAATTTCAATTCTTATTTGTTAAATAAACATACGAAATCATATTTCATCGGTTCAGTATGAATTGGTATTGGATGAATCGATGTTTGATTAGTCGAATTGTTCGATACGGGATAGAGACCAGCGAGATTCGATTGAACTGACATCAATGTTCGATCGTAATCTGTCGAACGAACGAAGATTTCTTTCGGATTGAATGATGCACTGAGAATCGATTGATAACGTGTACGAAAATATTGACCAAGACGATAATGTTGATCGATACCGGTTTGTGTTAATTGACCAAAACTAAATTCAATGACGAGATAATTTCAAAGGAAAATAGTCATTTCGGATTTGTGTTTACCCATTTGGCCAATCTTGTTCTTTCATTGGATCAGTTGGATATGTTGAGATTGGTGTTCGATCTCCATGTCGAAACAACTAATCAAACAAAATCAATATTGATCATAATCAATTTGATTCGTCTCAACTTACGACATGTCCGGCAATGAGTTCATCGCCAGAAATCAGATCCAATAGAATAAAAAAACTGATTAGAAAAATAATCTTCATGAGAAAAAATAAAATAAATCTACAACAAACAAACAAACGAAAAGAAGTATTGAATTTTTTATCTCGTTGAGCAAAGACTATTTTGTATTTTGATTAATAAATGAAGATATTTTACAAAAGCAAAATCTATTGTACAAGCCGTATGTATACGTTCGAATTATCGTGACTAGAAAATGCTCTACTGGCGAATATCATTGAAAACAGCAAGAGGAAAATATTTTATGTGAGTATGCCATTGCGAGGAGATTTGAAAGAATTTAACATGATCCCATTCTTGACCATCGATATTAACTAAAGAGAAGACCAACTAATTTCGAAAGACGAAAGATTAAATAACAAAGAAACCTTTTAAATCAACATTTTGTGATTTCGATGTACAGACAAGTCGATTAATGCCGTTAATCGCTAGAGGTTCGAGGTATTTGGTATTTTGTAGATCTTTTAATTTTTTGCCAAATTTCATCACTAAAATTGAGTTGGTTTTTTGTTAAATAGAATTTAATGAAATGAATAAATTACTTTTTAATTTTTTCTCTCGTGTGACATATGTCATTTTTAAAGACGGAGAAATTTTACCGTCGATATTCTTCGTAGGCTGTCGAGTTATTGTCAAAACACGAATATTCGATTTCAACGATGATTTAATTGTTCGTATTCCATCTTTTTTCTCTTTTTGTGCATCGATTATTGTCCAATAATCGACAGTAACATCGCCAGGTGTTGTTACCGATTCATCGGCATGTGAAGTTTTGAGAAGATTGTTTGTGAATTTCGATTGAGGAGAATTCGAGAGTAAAAATGATTGACTATTTTCATCGTCGGATGAATCTTTGGTTTCACGTGTTGAATTCGGTAGTGGAATTGAGGATGTTAATGAAGCCGTTAGGAGAGCATTATCATCAATTGAAGAAAATTGATTCTCATTCGAAGATAAAGTCCCGAGACGGACGTACTAGAAAAAAAGATATTTTGTTTTTGCCCAATAAAAAGCAAAACATTCGACATACACAAAAAAATGGAAGAAATGTTGGTGAAGAATCTTCTTCGGCTCTGAAAAGAAAAGTCATTCGTTGAAAAACAAATTGATGAGAACCGATTCGACATACGATTTTCCCTTTCGATTTAACATCACTTCACCAACGGGCAACGAGAGTGTACGTTGAGAGATTTTTAAATATTTGCTTATTTTTTGTGATAAATCTTTGACGTCAAGAGTTTCATTTGTTGAATCAATATTTCCGAAAAGTGATTCATATTGATTATCCAAATTTGCAAGAAATTTTGCAAGATAAGAAAACACTAAAATAAAAACAAAAATGACCTCTACCGTTTCAATGTCAATAATTCAACTACCTAATGGAATAAAATAAAATCGAAAATAGGACATATATTCATGAGGTTTCGATGCTAAACATTCGACGTATGACTGAAGAAATGAATTGACAAATGCATCATCACCGAGAAGAACTATTCGAATGACTGATTGACTTGTACTATTGTGAAAGCAAAAACACAAATTCTCTTTTTCAGAAAAACAAAGATTATCAACAAACTATTTTTGTATTCGTTGAATGATATTGTTTAGCAAAGCTTTGCTTTCAGTGAGCGATTGAATTGTTATCACAGGCAGATTATATTCTTGAAATTTCGATGCAGTTATCTAATTGAGAGAAAAAAAAGACGAATATTTGATTCTGTTTTATCGAACGAATGCATTTTGTTTACATTTGATTGAGCAAGACCTGTGTACAGAAATATCATCGATTCAGGAAGTTGATCGGACAAATCCAAATCTTCACATTGTTTCACTGAGTTTTCACGGTATGTTTGAAGTTTATCAGTAAATTGTGTTCGATCGATCTCTACGGCTCCTTCGGATGTATCTGATTCAATTGGTGTTTCATGATTTTCGAATTTTCGATCATCTTCATTCTACAAATAAACAAACAAAAATGCAAAGAACACATTCTTTTCTTTGAACATACGAAATGCAATGTTTGCAAATGTTCAACAGGTGTAAAACCTGGCTTTGGTACTGATTCAATACTCCATTGATCAACTGGTATGGTATCATCACTAATATCTGATGGTGGATCTTCTTCTTCAATATCTGATTGCCTTTCTAAATGCGCTTGATGACTCGTTCGATTTATTGTCGAATTTTTATTTGTATTTGTTGTTGTTGATACATTTTTTCGTTTGAACATTTGTATTAATTTTTTTCGAATGAGATTTCGATTGAACTTCTGTTTTGTTTTACTATTGAATTCTAAATCACTATCTTCAAGTTCAGAATTTAATTCTTCATCTTCAAGATATTCATCATCATCATTAAACGATTGATTTGCTTTTATTGTCGACGAATTTGTTGTTATATCGTGTTCATTCGGTATCGTACTTGTCATAGAAACAATTGAAACGTAACCAACTGAACGTTTTTGATTGTCTTGATTGATTAAATCCTCTTGTCGAATGGTTTGTTTCGTTGTTGAATACAATTGTAGATCCATATTCAATGACTGTTGAATAGCAAGATTAAGATTAATTTCACCTGATGCTAAAGTTTTATAGCCGATTAATGGACGGTTTTTTCGTCGTTGGACATAGATTTGAATTTTATTGATATCACGTTTGAAATAATGAGGATACTAGACAGAGCGAAAGAGAGAGAGAGACATTAAAAGAAAAAAAAAATGAATTCGATTTACAGTGATGAGATATTGCAGATTTACAGGTTCATCGAGTGTTCCATCTTGTTGAAGAGGTATTTCACAACAACGAAATGTTCGTTTATTACTCTTAGTTGAAATTATATTTTCTTTGAGAAAACAAAATGAAAAGAATTTTACTTCGATTTTTACAGCGACAACTATTGCATTTGAATCACCACCATCGATCAGGCGATTGAGAACAATTCGAACGATATTAAATTTACAAAGTCTAAAAATAGATTCGGTTTATTCATCGATTTTATTTCGATTTGCCTTTCTACCTCGGAATACACGTTGAACTATTATCAATTTCTAATTGAGCATAGGCCATTAATGTTGTAGCCGTTTTTGTATTTGTTCGTTGAATTTTTTCCGCCATTATGTATTTTATCTCAAAAACAAATAAATACGTATAAAGACACGAAGAGTTAGTCGAGGGAAAACACTGATCGTATTCGAATTGCGACTGATGAGTGCGCTACTATCGACGATTTCTTTTCCGTCGCATGCAGCGATTTATTTATATCAATTGGTTGTTGTAAAGAGAGACGAAGAGAGAGAGAATTTGTTCTTTTTTGTTATTGTGTGTGTATTTGTTCTCGAACGAACGAAGAAGATCTCGTGTATGTCTATTATACAATTTTGTTTTTTGAAAATACTTTTCAGATGGTTCGATGGAATGAAACATTTTGGGGCGAAGGTAATCGAGGTTTCGAAGTCTTATCGACCAATGTGAAAAATGCCGGTATTGCAATCGAAGAATTTCAAAGATTCTTGAACGAAAGGTTTAATTAACTTCTCTGTTTATTTGAAAATAAAATCGATTTGACTTTCTAGTTCACAATATGAATCAACATATTGTAAAAATCTTTCACGTTTACAAGCTCAACTAGTTAAAGTTCAACATGTTGGTACATTTACACCGATTTGGCAATCGATTCGTGATCTTTTAGAAAAAACAGCACTGTCTCATTCGACAACAGTGACATACTATCAAGAACTTCTACGTGAAATTCATAATTATCATGAAACATATTTGAAAAAAGTTAAAACAACCATACAGAAAGATCCTGATATCACACGAACAGCTGAATTAATTTCTCAATTGAATAATGCATTGAATACGGTGAATAAAGCCAAAGAACAATATCATTCGATTGGTTTGGATTACGAACGTGCAAAACGTTCAGGAAATAATCTAACGAATGGTACATCGACACCAGTACCACAAGATAATACAACGAGTAGTCTAGCTCAAACTGCATTCAATACATTGACATCATCGACACGGCAAATCGAACGTTTAGAAAAGAAATTTCGTCAATCACATGATGATTATCGAACGTCAATCGAAAAATATAATTCACTAAGAAATGAATTCGAAAAACGTTTCTACGATGGTAAATATGGATTTTACATTGTAATTTGAGATTGAGGAGGAAATAGATGCATGTCTTTATCTTATTGCTTATCAAGGACAAATGCCATAAAAAGCAAAAAAATTTTGAAATGTTACGATCATCTATTTTGTTTTAGCTTGTACGAAATTTCAAGATTTCGAAGGCGAACATGTCGAAAAAATGTTGAATTTCTCATTGAATTATTCGGAAATTCTCAAACGCAATAATGATCAAACACGTTCGGCACAGAATGATTTTCAAGATAAACTCAAACAATTCACAGGCAATGATCTCATTGAAACATTTGTTGAACAGAAAAAAACGGGCATCGAACGGCCGGGTACAGAGATAAATTCTTATCTCTCAAATCGAATCGAATTTGACTTTTCAATTTTAGTCTCAGTTCAATTCGAAGAACTCGATCAAATCAAAACATCATTGAATCTAATGAGTTCATCCACCACACCAGATTTAACTACCGGTCCTCCCGAAGAATTAATTTCATTCGATTCACCCGAAGCAAATTTGCCGAATTTTCAACCACATTTTCCGGTTTCATCGCCAACAACAAACATGAAAAAAAGTGATAGTACTCGAGGTAAATATTCGTTTCCTATTTTCTTGATCATTATCTCCGCGTCAGGTTCAATTCAACATCCATTTAAAGTTCTACATGGTTTGTATATCACACGTAGAAGAGAACTAGAAAAAAAGCAGAGCAAAACTCTAACACGCAATCTCTCTATGCTATATGATTAGGTTCTTCGTCGGGCTAATTGAAAAGTATGCGCGCGCGCCTTCAGATGCTTCTGCAAAACTAAAAACAAAAAAAGAAAATATCTAATAAATATAGACAACATTTCCAGATTTGTTCGTTTTTCCCCCCTCCGTAATACAATTAATTAAACATTAAATTTAGCTTTAGCACCAAGTACAGCGCTCAATCAGCAATATTTATTAACTAATAATCAATCAACATCATCGCTTTTTAACAATGCATCGATGAGTTTAAGTAACCCAAATAATCCATTGGCTCGTTTACAAGAAACTAATGAACAAACATCGAATCCGTTCGACGTTCGAATTCGACGACCGGCTTTTAAGGGTATGCAGACGAATAAACAATAAAACAAAAATGAAAAACGAATACTTTTATTTCTCTTTCTGTTCTTCTCAAATAACAAAAACAAATAGGTTTTTGGCCGTCGAATCGCAATAAAAAAGATAAAAAAGACGAGAAAAAACGATCGAATAATTCCAAAACTAGTAAAATAACTGAAATACCAGCACATGATGACGCCGCGTCTATAAATTCGGAAAGCAATGGCTTTAATAAACTAATGGGCAGTATGGAAGGACTCAATCAAATCTCATCAACTCTAACCAAAAGCAAATGTGTAATTAATTTCAAATTTTCAATAAACAAAATCTTGATTTTTATTTGTTTTCTTTTTATTACAGCCAACACCGGAGCCCTATACTCAATCGAGTCCTACAATTCCTAGTACAGGCATGACTCGACCTGTTTGCCAAAGTACGATACCATTTTCATCATCGGCTATGCGTAAATCAACGAGTTCAAGTGACTCGAGTGATGATGATGACGATGATCGAACGATGAAAATTAAATTTACAATTAATAATACCATCACACAAAAATCACCGATTGTCGAAGAAAATGATGAAGCGAAAATTCTCAATGCTATGCGACTTGTCGATAAAAATATCGGTCATTTTGCGACATATTCACGAACAGCTGGACGAGTAAGTCAAGCGCAATGTAATCGACTAGCAAATTCTTCATTTTTGTTTTCTCGAAAATTGTTTCTAGGACGAGGTAAATAAATCTCTTAGTGTTTTTTTGTTGTTGTTGTCTAACAGTGATTTTGTTTTGCATGGAGATTAATTTTGAAAAAAAAACACATATTTATTTGCTAATCAATTGAAATTTCATATTTGTTTGTTCATAGAAACATCCGGATATTAGTAAATCGGTTTCAAGTAGTCAAATATCTGGTCGAATACCACCGCCACTTCCCTATCGACCTCCATCGTACGAACAACAAAAGAAAACAAAACAAATCTTTCATTTAATTTATTAAATTTGTAGAACTCTAACAACAAGTATTACGAACGATAATTTCTCTCCTTTATCTCCACCGAAATCATCATTATTAATCAATTCAACGAATGATTTTGAAACACGTGCACAATCCATGAGCATATCATCAAATCATCAAGAAAATATTCCACCGCCTGTACTTTCACATTCGAAATCCACGATCTCCGAACGTTTGTTCACTAAAGTTCGTTCGTTTGCATTCTTAATCTTGATTGTTCTTCTAGGAAATAAGACTGTCGATGATGATACTGAAGTAGCGAACTCATTTTCCACTGATAAATCACCACCATTTGCAGTTCCTCGACCACCACGATCACGTCCATCACTTGTAAGTCAATTCGAAAAATTGTCTCGTTTCTTATTCGAGAATCTTCTTGATTCTAGCAGAAGAAATGTTCTTCTGAAAAGAATCTAAATAAAACGAAAATCTACGCGAAAAAATCGCGTTCAGATTTGTTTTCATCACGAAAGAAATTATTTCATCTTCGTTTTTCATTGTTCGAACGTATTCGTTCGATATGGAGAATTTCATTATTAAAACATTCGAAAATCGATTTTCCGAAATTATCTTATCAAATACCGATAACCAACAAGCAAAGTCTAGGATTTCTAACCAAACAAATCTCACTTCAATCGTTTCATACAGCTCGAGAAAGTTTATCCGAGCAATCGATTTCGTCTAATCAGGAGGTTTTTTTTCTCTTTCATTTGCTCAATACGCAGATTTTGCATTAAATTGTTTTCACTCGAAATTAAACTGCTGGTATTTTCTGCTTTTCCGTTTAGCCTCAACAACCTGTAACAAGTTCAGCAGGTCCATCGATTGCCAATGGTCGTACGACGCCATTTGTTGCTCCTCATAGTCAAAGTTTTTCCAATGGTCTACTCAATTCCATTGATCAACGAATGTCTCCATTGACAATCGGTGCTACTGATCAAATACCAATTGCAGTTGCCTTCCAAGAAACGATTCACGTTATGATGACAGGCGATGATCAAACCAAGTAGGATCAAATCTTTTTTTCGTTTTTGTCATCATCGAAAATCTTGTTTTCTCTCTCAGATGGAAAGTTCGAATTCTTGGCGATATGTTAATCTCATTTCCAGCTGCAATTCTAAGTCTCTTAGTTGATCCATCGCCGCATGTAAATCCACTTGAATTTCGTTTACAAAATTTAAATCGAGTCGAAAATGTCATCGCAAATCCGCAATTGATTACACAGTAAATATTTGTTTTGTACGGTGATCTTTAGTGAAAAAACTAATTATTTCGTAGAAATTCATCGTCAACAGAATTCGATGGGCCGATTTATTCATTTAAAATGTCGGCATTAAGTGAAATTCTTCGAAATTTACAAGAAAAAAATCGTTCATTACCATTTTTCAATTTCGGAATACTTAAATACGAAGTAACAAAAACAAAATAACGAAATTATTCTCACAATGTTCGTTTTAAGGTTAAACACTCAGGAGTATGTAATATTCCTATTCAAGTTACATCTCAATCGACACGTACATTTGATACAATAACAGTCAATATTAACTATCGTTTTAATAGTTCAGCTTTACCTGAATCGATTCGATTAGCGAATGATATGGTGACTTTCTATACAATCATTACAGACGCTCAACAAGTCAATCAATCATCACCAATGGCTGAATGGTAAAACGTTTTTTGTTCTTTGTCTTTCATTTCGATGATTGAATTATTAAATTCTAGGTCAACAAATGAACATAAATTATCCTGGAAAATTCCTTATATTTTCGATGGTTCAGGCACACTATCAGCAACATTAATGACTGTTCAATCATCGTCAGAACAAGGCGATAATGATGAACAACAATCGGAAAAACCTCTATCAACATCATCAGTTGTACATATACAATTTCTCGCTGAAAATGCACTTTTCTCATCGATTGACTTCGCGTTTGCTTGTCGCGGATATCGAGTATCGTTAATGAAGAAGAAAATTTGTAGTGGTACGATTGTGATATTTTTCTTCTTTACTCATCTCGTTATTAATTTTCTATTTTCAGGTAAATATCAATCTGAATCGGATCATCATGGGCCAGTTCAATTTTTCAAACGTCCATCTGTTGATCAACATCATCTGTCATCAATCTCAACGCCACTTGTCGCCTGATGATTTCCATCAACTGCAATACGCTTAATTCGATAGTACTTTTCTTTTAATTTGCAAATAAAATCTTAGAATTCAAGTGTACGATGTTAGTTAGGAACAGTTCATCTATATTTTCTTTCTTTTGTCTTTTTCTTCTTCTTCTTCTTCTTCTTCTTTTCTCGTTTGTTAATTATTATCTCCAAGATCGAACGTGCACTTGATTAGACGATTCCAGTGTTTCTTTTCTCTTCTGTTTTGTGAGCAACAAACAAATCAAAATCCATGCGATATGTACATTTATTATAAATATATATATACATATATTATTATTATTATTATTCGAATATTTATCGTTCATATTTTATGTTTATTCATTTATGGAAATTGATAATAAAGAAAAGAAAACAAAAGAGCACACGGAGGAAACGATTGTTGTTGTTGTTTTTCTCTATCAGAAATTAATTGCATTGGAAAGTTTTTCTTTTAGAAGAATGATATTTTCTAGCCAAGTTTGACGAAAACGAAATTTATCAGGTGTATGTAGAACTCGCATAGTTTCGATGGTAAACGTAACTTGAATTCGTGAATCTTTCGGTTTGACTTTGGATACATCGAGTGAGAAATAAATTGAAGCTGTTTGTCGAGGTATTGGCTGACGTCTTGTCGGAATTGAATATCGAACCTTCAGAAAAAGACAAATAATTTCGAAACATCAATCGAAAAGATGAATGATATCTACTCGATAGATATACAGATCATTGAATTCAAGAACTTTCTTTTCAATAAAATCAATGGCATATAACCAACAGATGTCTTGTCCGCCTGGTGATGTTTTCCATTCGGTTTCGATATATTCTTGAATTTTATCTAAACCAATATTTTCGCTTGTAAATTCAGCGATTGTTGGCCATTGAACTTTGGATTCGACTTTCCATTCATCTGATTCATTCGGAGGTTGTTCGTGTTTTTGATTGTCTTCAATTGTTACTGTTTTGCGTACATGTTCGAGAGATTCAGCAAGTACAAGATCAACAATACGTTGTGCTTCGTATGTCAATAAATCGTAATCTTCAGTTTGAACAAGATTCTAAACATTACTAATCTGATTAACAATGAAAACAAACGATAAATAATACTTGCCATCGGCAAATCAACATTGTTTACAGACATGATTTGAGTTAAACTGTTGAAAATATTTTTGACATTAATCAGTCAGTTACTATGACAAAACGCATCGCATTGGTTGGTCAAATGACAGCCAATAAAATGTTGATATTTCAATATATATATAATTGTCTCTCTGAATAAATCTCTTTGTTTATTCCTTCTCTTGCTCTTGATGGCCGTCCTTGGCAATCGTAATCATGTTTAATCATAATCTCCAGTAAAACGAGAATGTCAATATCGATTTTGAAAGTTTTATCGATTGGTTTAGTCGATTCTTTTTTTTTAATTTTATTTAGTAAATCAATTTGAATTACATGTCAAAAAAGAAAGATCAAGCAAAATTTGCTGAATATTCAATAAATACCGATGATGCCTGGGATATCGATGATCGAACGATGACATTGAAAATCATTGATAACATCGAAGAAGATGATCTCGGCCTATCGAAATTACCTGACAATAATCCGTCATTAAAAAGTAGAAAATCCAAAAACAAGGTCAAAAAACGAACATAATTATTTTTCAGTTGACAAATCCTGTTCGAAGAATCTCAACGAATCAATAAAACCTGTTCCACCATCTCGTCCTACGAATAGTAATAAAAATACAAATATTATTCCAAAGACAAGTAACGAAATCAATCAACAGAAAGAAATGAAATTCAAACAAATATTTGCTCAATTGACTGTTGATCTGAGTACGACATTTTTTTCACTGGAAAAAGACAAAAAAAAAACTGTTCAAGTTGATTTATGATTCAGATGAACTACGAAAAGCAAGTTGGAATGGCATTCCACGACAGTATCGTGCACAAGCATGGAAACTTCTATGTGTAAGATTTTTCTTCAGAAAAAAAAAGGAAAACTGATTAATCCGATTTTCTCCAGGGTTATATTCCTCCGAAAGTCGAACGACAAAATGAAACATTAACTCGTAAACGCGACGAGTATTGGTCGTACGTTAGTCAATATTACCACACGAGAAATGAGAGCGATCATCAGGACACATTCCGACAAGTAGAATTCAATTCAATTCATTCATTTTCTTGTGAAAAATCGTCGATTTAGATTCATATTGACATTCCACGTATGACACCATTGTTGTCGATATTCCAACAGATTGTTGTTCAAGAATTATTCGAACGTATTCTATTCATTTGGGCGATTCGACATCCAGCGAGTGGATATGTTCAAGGAATAAATGATCTTGTTACGCCATTTTTTGTTGTCTTTCTGTCGGAATTTATTGATGAAGATATTGAAATTGAAAATTTCGATGTGAACTCAATAGCGGAGTCGGACCGACGTTTGATCGAGGCCGATAGTTACTGGGCAACATCGCATTTACTCGAAGGCATTCAAGATAATTACACATTTGCTCAACCGGGAATTCAATATAAAGTTCGAACATTAGAAGAACTTATTAAACGTATTGATGGTTTGTTTTTTCGTTTTTTGATTCGATAATTTTCTTCTTTTCATTTTACAGAACCACTTTATAAACATTTAAAAAATCAAAATATCGAATTTCTACAATTTGCTTTTCGTTGGATGAATAATTTACTTATGAGAGAATTACCCATGAGATGTACTATTCGTCTATGGGATACATATCTCGTATGACTTTTGCAAAGAAACAATTTACTTATAACACATAATCTCAATTGATTTGTTGTTTAGGCTGAACAGGAAGGTTTTTCTCAATTTCATTTGTATGTATGTGCAGCATTGATTAATCGATTTTCCAAAGATCTTCTACGTGAACGAGATTTTCAAGTAAACACTCAAATGAAATCAGTTCGAAAATCTGTACGAATCGAATCTATATCTAGGGTCTTCTACTTCTTCTTCAAAATTTACCAACACATTCATGGACAAGTGATCATATAAGTATTCTAACAGCTGAAGCTTATCAACTAAAAGTCATGTTTGCTAATGCTCCGAAACACTTATCCAATTCGTGAACATTCGTTTTTTTTGTTGTATAGAGAAGAAAAAAGAACATGCCTGATTGCAAAGATTTTTTTTTATCTACTAAATAATTCTATTGGAATTTTTAATCAATCAAAGAGAAATATATTTATATATGTATATCATGAGTCTATTTTTGTTTTCTGTTAGCTCTATAACTATCATTTTTCTTTCTATTGACAGGAAGAAGAAGAAAAAACAATCATTTTTTATTTAGTTGAGTCGAGATCTGGTTAGACTGACTTTATTTTCATTCTTTTCTTTTCTTTTCTTTTTGACTTCGTATTTTAGATAATCATAAAAAGACAATGTCGACGAATGAAAATAAACAAAAATTAATTGAACAATTACGTGCCGAAGCGAATATTAATCGCATCAAAGTATCGGCTGCCTGTCGAGATCTGATTAAATATTGTCAAGATCATGAAAGTGGCGATGTTCTTTGCGTATCATGGACGAAATTCCCAGCTGAAAACCCTTATAAAGACCAAAAAAGATGTGCGACATTATAAATCAATGGACGTCGATATTCGAATAATTCAAACTCTTTTGCTTTTGTCTTATTTTGAATGCTAATAAATCTAATGTGTGCGTGTGAATTGATATACACATATATATTTCTTCTCTTCTATCATGAATAAATAGAATTAATCAAATGTTTTTGACAAGTTTTTCTTTTTTTTTTTATTAAAAACAAAAGAAATTGAGCGAGATTAAATAATTTTTCGATAATAAAAAAACACATATAGAGACAAATTGATTCAATGTTCTGTTCTAACGTTGATAAGTTTCAGCACGTGTTGCTGATGAACTGCTCGATGATTCGGCTTGAGTTCGGCCGACAGTGACAGTAGCAGGTTCGGCATGACTTTCACTTGCTGCAGCAGCTCGAGTTGTGATTACCTAAAAGAAAAACAGGAGACAAATTAGACAAATATTGATAGATGTCAATAGAAAATGTTACAGTTGTTGTTGTCGAAGCAAGACGACGTGAAGCATCTTCATGACCGAGCGCAACAACTTGTTCAGTAATTTGATCTAGAGAAAATCGAAAAATTAGAGATTTTAAAAAGCGATCATGAATGGATTTATATAATTACTAATTTTAGCATTGCTTTGAGCTTGAGCTTCACGAAGAACGCCCTGAATATCGAGAGATAATTAAAATCAATAAGAAAAAGAAAAATGAATCTACGTACCATTTTCAAACGGTTAGCTTCTTCGTTAAGATCGTCGATACGTCGACGAGCTGTCTCGAGAATTTCTTCTTGACGTACGCTAAGTTCTTTTTCGAGTGTTGCAAGTAAAGCAGCTTTTTCAGCATCAAGTTGAGCAACATATTCTTGAAGACGACGTTTGAAATCGTTTTCAAGACCTAAAAAAAGCATTTTAAACATAACAAAACAATGCGGCAATGGTTTTGTTTACTAGCTGTTCGTATATTAGCATCAGAAAGAAGTTGTTGTTGTTGAGTTTGTGTTTCAGCAACGACCTTTCGAATCGATTCAGCAACAGCTTCACTGATTTCTTCGGTACGTTTACGTGAATATTCGTCAACTTGCAAATGTGTTGAACCTAGAATAATCGATTTATTTTTGCTTTCTTTTCGAAAGAAATATCATTTTACCTAAACGAGCCATAAGATCGTTGATTTTCTTCGCATTTTCAAGGCTAACTTTGGATTGAGTTTCTGTTTGAACGACTGATTGAACATGAACATTTTCAGCTTGTGCTAAATGAATTTTAGCTGAACCAGTGCTTGATGTAGCTGTTGTAGTAGAATGAGACATTTTAATAGTTTAAACGAAGTAAATCGTTAGAGAATTTATCTGTAATAAAAAACGGCAAACAGTACGAGTATATATACGTACGTATAAATCGGCCTGGATCCAATATTCTCTCATTCTCTATCGTTATCGATTAACGTGATAACTAGGGCCGAAAAACGTGATTTATTTTATTATTTTCTCCTCGAGTGTTCAGTAAATTTCAAAGGTCAAAGATCATCGAGCAAAATTCTTTATTTGTCTGGGTCTGTTTTGTTTTTTCGTTTTATTATCACAGGAAAAAGAAGGAGAAGAAGAAAAACAACTATATTACAAATTCAATTTTTTCTTATTTGAAATCGAAAAAAAGATATTCTGTCGTTGTTGAAGAACTGATATTGACATGAGATAATTATCTGATTTCCATGTTGTTGGTAGAAATGTTTCATAGTTTCGTGAGAGACCATAGGCATGTCGTTCTTTATACAATTCAATTTCCGAATTTAACGAATCCGTCGAAAATGAACGCGACGATGAGATCGGTTGAAAACGTGGCTGAATCGAATATCGATCGAATTCTGTGTAATAATCATTAATCGATGGTTTCTTCTTCGATGAATTTAAGAATTGAAAATGTTCGCATGAATGCAGTTTTCGAGTCGAATTTTCAATTGATAGTTCGTGAATATTCGGACATGAATGTATAATAGCTCCAGCTGTAAGGAAAAATTCATCGTCGTTATTCTGCAATTCACCATCGGATGCTTCTCGGCCGAATACACACGGTGTTGTCGGTCGAACCAAATAGGAAAAATGTGATGTTGGCTTATTGATCATTTGAAAGTGTTGTTGTTGTTTGAATTATCAAGGATGATGAATACTAACTGACAGTAGTCGCGAATTAGATGATCAGAAAGAAATTGTTCGTCATAGACTAAGAGTACTTCTTCTTTTTTTAACATATCGAACAATAATAACAAGATAAATTCCTATTTTCTTTTTTCTTCTCGATTCTTTCTTTTTTTTTCTCCTTCTTCGTTTTGCGAAAAGTCCACTTGTCATATTATCGTTATTAGCCATATGTTGTAGAAGATCATCATCGTTGTGGATAGATAATTCCGAATCGACTAATTCAATTTGTCGCATCCTTTCTTTTTCTCTTTCATCTTTCTACACAAAACAGCAAAAAGATAAATAAACTCTGCAATCAATTGTCCTTTTTCTTTAGTTTCACCTTGAATAGACAAACTGCATACGTGAACATATGTTAGGCTCGTTCTTTTGTCTAAAATTCTCAAAACGATCATTTGCATCTGTTGCATAAAGATAAAACAAACCAAGGTTAACGATCAAACAACGAAACAGAAAAGAAAATATATATGAATATTCAAATCGGTCTGATCTCTCTCTCTCTTTCTACTCAACTGTCAAGATGTGTCGAGTATCATGATAATCTGTCTTTTGTATGAAAATCAACCTGTACAATTTTAATCTTGTCAAATCAATGACTGTCTCTCATACTAATTTCGTTTTTATTCTTAATGAATAGGTTCAATTGAGATTCATGTCTAACCAATAATTGTCAAATCAAAAAACAATATGAAATCCTTTCGCTAACTGAAATGAACTTGAACATTATACAATTAAAAAGATCGAAATATGATGTGTGTTTTTATGTGTATGTTAATTTCCATATGAAAGAGAATGATATACGTTCGTACGCTTGATTATCGACCGTGCAAACATTTTCGTGTTTCTTTTCTTTGCTTTAGTTTTTGTTTTTCGATGATTAGAAATTGATCGAATATCGGTTGATCAGTCATGATTGAACTGTGGCCTTCGGTTGACAAACAAAAACTGCAAGTGTTACATTTCATCTGATGTTGTTGTTGTTGTTGTTTGTCTAAAATCCTAAGAGAGAGAATCTAAGAGCGCATCTATTTCTCTTTTTCTTCTTCGTTTACTTTAGGAACTGAACTGGAATAAGAGAGAGAGAGAAGAAAAATAGTAACAGTGTTGTCGTCTAATCATATTAGAATAAAGAGCTCGTTCGTTACTAATTGACTAGAATAAACGAGAAAAAAAACTACAGGATTCCATCAAAATTTTCTTCTTGTCGAAGGACAAATTTGATATTATCATGTACGATTCGACAAACATTGACTTTTCCGTTTTTTTTTTGAAGAGAAGAAGAAGGGTAGCATGTTATACGTCGTTTTTCCTCGTCGAAAGTAATCAAGAGTTCTTCATCAATTATTTTTTTCACCCGAGGGCACGATGAATATTTCGGTTCGATTGAGAATTAATTTTCGAGACACTGGATGAATTCTTTAAAGTAAGTTCATTAATAAAATGTTTATTGTTTGATCATAGACTTTCAAAAGAATACACATCTATAGAGAATTACTCTTGCTTTCTTTTTTTTCTTGAATTTAATCTCTTGTTTGCCGACACTCCTCCTTTTTCTCTCAGTCGACGGATATATTTAATGAGTAAATGATTTTCTTATCATATTTCATTATTGAAATGTGTCAAAAGTGTGAGCATACTGTCAACATTTGAGTTCAGAATCATCTGACCCTTCCTTCCGTTAGTCTGCTACGAACATAATCATATGTTCTTCATTGTATGTACTCTTCAATCTCGTATTTCTTTCACTATAATATATATATATATATACAAATTCTGAATGAACGTGTTATTTATTGATTCTGTCTACTGTTGATAAGATTTTGTTTTTCCTATTCTTCGAAATCAGCCATTTGTCAATATGCACTTAAAAACAAATTTTGATGAATCCATCAACATTGTTTTTTCTAGATTCATTTCTATCCAGTCTAATTCAATTGTAGGATGATTGTTACCTTTTGTTAAGTATATGCATCCTTGAGTAGGGCAATGATGAGTATGGATATATATATATATGTATGTGTGTGTTCGCTCTTCACTCACATCTTATCGATAACGGAATATTTCATGGTTGGATTATTTGCATATATATTGTTGTTGTTATACTCGACTCATTTTAAATGAGATTGATAAGGTGAACAGAGAGAAAGAAAAATGGCTTCACCTGTTCAGTGTCGGAATCGAGTCTCGATCACTTATCATTTTAGTGAATTACGCCAGAGAGAATGAGAACTATTGGAAGATTAGAATAGACACTTTGCACCTTTTAACTGTTCATTTTCATTCAGACAGGTGTTGATTTTTTTTCTCTCTTTCTCTCTTTTCATTTTCTCCCTTTCTGCCCGCCACGGGAAGCCGATAATCGTTCTATTTCGATGATCGATCTGTTTTAAGTTTAAACGTCTGCATACCCATACGTCTACTCATATTTTTAAAGCTTCACATCTATCTCACTCTCTTGTAGATAAACCTTGTTTTAGTTTACTATTTGTTCTATCACTCTGGAGATATGTGTTGTAAGTTTTGTATTGATTATTCGTATTGTATCATTTTCTCTTTTCACTTAGTCTTCATCACAGATGATGATAGGACGATACAAATGAGTTTTTTCTTTGCTGTTGTTTCGATCAGCATACATATCCGATTAGTTACATCATCAATACATTTTTGACTTTTTTTTTTATATATTCTTTTGCTCTTTGTATGTTGTTGAAATGGGCGGAGTGTCAAGTACGATTACACAAGCGACACGAGCGTCTACTGATGAACTATTCATTCACAATACGTTTTTTCTGTATATGTGTAGATGTCCGTCATCCGGTCTGCTGCCGATTATTACCATACACTGCCCGTGGAAAAGAGGAAAAAAATGGCAGAAATAGGCGATTTTTGTGATGAGTGACGTCGTCTTTTCTTCCTGTCATTTCAATTCTATTAAACTACTTAACGTTTCGTAAAGTGAAGTGACAATCGATTTAGATTTTTCTCTCTTTCTCTCTCTCTCTTTTTCTTTCTTTCTCGTTGTTTAAAATACACAGTGGGTGGGAAATGTATTAAAGAAAAAAAAAGAGAGAAAGAACGAAGGAAGTCAGTGAACTGTACTGGGTCGAGTGATGAGATATGTGCGAACTGTATATTATTATCCTCTATCGATAAAGAATGCTCGAAGAATTCAATAAAGGATGAGTATGGATACTCTTGCCCTATCATTTTCTATTTACAAGCTTACATCACATATATATATATATGATTGTTTTGGATTGTTTCTTATCAGTTTTTCTTTCCCCTCTCCCTCTCTCTCGTTTATTTGATTACATAAATGAATCGGAAAAAAAAATTTTTTTCTTCTGTTATTCTTGTCATCTGAGATATTTGTATCGAACAAAAAAGTCTATCAATAATCATCTCTTACGTCGATAGAAAATAACCAACAAAAAAAAAGCGACGAGAATTAATTGAACATATGTCGAAACTTAACAGACGCACATGTTTGTATATCTCTCAATTCTTTTCTTTTTTTTGTTTCCATTTCAGATGTTTATCTTCGTTTATTTTCTACTTTTATTCTTTCTTAATCAATTTCAATCGTGTCCATTAACTGATGAATATTTAACTCGTTGTCATTGTGGTATTCTTACTAATGGTGAATCGTATATAAAATGTGAAGAAAATTCTTTAAAAGAATTGCCCAAATTCAAACGATCATTTCCCTATGATGAATTAATTCTTAGTCGAAATCAAATTACAAATTTACCAGCAACATCATTCGATAATATTCGAACAATAAAACGAATTAATCTCCAAGGAAATTCACTTTCATCCATTGATAATACAGTTTTACGTTCATTAGGCAATTATTTAGAAGAACTAAGTTTAACTGGAAATGATCAAATCGATTCATTAGAATTTCTCACACGTTATCCATTGAAAAAACTTCGTGTTCTCAAACTCGATCGATTCAATTTGAGAAATTTAAATCTTCGACATCTTTTTTCGAATATGACTAAATTAGAAATTGTCTATCTACAATCATGTCAATTAATTGAAATACCAAATCTCTCGAATTTACAAGTTCTTAATCTTGAAAATAATCTTTTTTCACAAACGATATTTCTCTCAACAAATCATCAACAAATCAATCTAGCTAACAATCGAATATCGTCGTTAATCTTACAAACAAATGAAAATTTAATTTCATTGAATCTTTCACGAAATTTACTTGTCGAATTCTATGCATCGACAATATCGAATAAGAAATTACAAATACTCGATCTGAGTTTAAATCAATTATCATTTCTTGATTGGACGATTTTGAATAATAATCTTCGATATTTAAATCTTAGTTATAATCAATTCGAAAAATTTCAATTTTATTCATATCCAAAATCACTTCAAACACTCGATCTTCAATCGAATCAGTTGAAAACTCTCGATAAAACTCGTCTTTTTCAACAATTAATCTATCTTAATCTTAATCATAATCCATTCGAATGTAATTGTCAACTGAAATGGTTAGATAATCTTATGAAACGATTTCCATCAACAACATGGAAATGTTCATCGGATGATTTCAAATGTTTTCATACACCTCGTCTTATTTCATTGAATATTACCTATTTACAAACGGGTTTACTTGTTCAATGGTTAATTATTGATAAAACACAAACAATCGATCATTTACAAATTACTATTGAACAACCATTTCAAATATCTGAACGAATTTCATCAAATCAAACACGAGTACTTATTGCAAATGATCTACAAACCAATAAAATCTATCATATTTGTTTAATTATTGTACATAAATATGCACGAGATAAATATTGTAAAGATATTTTAACAACAAATCCAAGTAGTCAATCGATTGAATTCGATAAACATGAAATTCTTTTTCAATCATCATCAGCAGCAACAGCAAATCAATCCTATGAAAATCATTTCTATTTACTGTTAATTGCTTCATGTATTGGCGGTTTATTGACATTTGTTTTACTTCTTACATGTTGTTATCTATGTTTTCAAATACATCGATATAAAATCTCGCGAAAACAACCTGTCTATGAGAAATGTTCACAACATCAATATGTCTATCCAATTTATCATACGCAACCTCATTGTACACATCAACAAATACTTTATAATTCCGAAAATCTTTCGAATTCAACTGATAGTACACATATGGATACATCATTATCGACAACAACAAACAACAATCCGAAACATATTTATCAAACAATTGATAGTCAAGATTATAGTTCATTAAGTCGACATCAACATCATCAATTATTTCATTTATGGAATGAATCTGTCCAACAGAAAAGATAATCTCTTGTTTGTATGCACGTGTGTGTGTGTGTAGTGTGTCTGTTTTTATTTTATATTTCTACCCGGATGAATAAATAAAGTTTGTATTTGAAAAAAAAATGAAGAAAGAAAGAAAGACAAAGTTGTTTGTTAGCTTTTGTCGGCAATACTTGAGAAGTTTTATTAAATAAGGCATTATCCTTGCCGATTTTTCTTTTGTTTTTTATCTATTCAAATGAATGGATTAAAGCAAGTGTATACAAATTGATTATATATGAAAAGAATAAACAAATCAATCACTTTTTTTGTTCTGCGAAGAAAGAATAAAGAGACGAAGACGAAGAAGAAGAAGAAAACTTTCCTATGGCTAACTACGAAAATGAAATTGAAAACGAAAGACGATTATGAAATATTCTATTTTAATTGACCAGTTGCAGCAATTTTAACTTCACGTAAAACTTCGCCACTATCGGATCCACTCATATCGAGATCTTTAAGTAAATGAAAGCCTTGTAAAACTTGTCCGAATACGACATGTTTGTTGTCCAAATGTGGACAAGCATCGAATGTAATAAAAAATTGACTTCCATTTGTGTTCGGACCGCTATTGGCCATTGATAAGAGACCAGCACGATCATGTGGATATGGGAAGCCTTCGTCATCGAATTTCTCGCCATAGATTGAATAACCACCTGTACCGTTCGATTTTTCGAAATCACCTGCTTGAGCCATGAAACCCGGAATGATTCGATGGAAATAGGATAATCGATAGCCGAAACCTTGTTCATTTAATGTCAATGAAAGGAAGTTTTGTGCAGTACGCGGAAGAACATGACGGAACAATTCCATGACGAAACGACCACGAGCTTCGTTATCGATTTCAATATCGAAGAAGACAACGGGATTCGTTGGATTTCGCATGGGAACTTGTGGACCAACGGCACCTCTACAATTTTAAAAGATAAAAATGAATCTCTAATTTTCGTTTACGAATGTTCTTTTTTGCGTACGTATCAGTTAATGGAACACCAGAAGCGATCGGTTGACCAGCAGCAGCAGGCGCTTCATATGCTTGTGATGGAGCAGCGGCAGCATGTCTTATTTGAGAAAAGAAAAAGATCGAAAAAAAAAACAGAATAGGATATTTGATTTAATTACGATTCTTCAGGAGTGGCTTCAGCTTCAGCTTGTTTACTACTATCAGCATGTTTTGATGAACGTTTTTTATGTTTTTTCTTGTGTTTCTTTTCTTCAGTTCCGTCACTCTTCGGTTGTGCAACAGCAGCTGCATTTGGATCAATCGTCGGTTCAGCTAAACAAATTTTTTCCTAGTCAACTAAATCAAATCTTAATCTACCTCCGGCAATCGGCTGATGAGCTGAGCCAACTGTTGTTGCTTGTGTTGCACCTGGCTGTCCATCTAAATTTTGATAAACATATGTTGGCTGTCCATTCGTTGGTATAGCGACATAATCGGTAATTGGCCGAAGAAATTTTTTATAATAATCATCGATTGTCGAATTATTGTACTGTCGTACAGCAGGTGAACCACGTTGATACGATGTATTAACATCATCAGGCGATGGCCATTTCATATTATCTTCAAGTGACGGTGGCACATAATTACCGATTTCAACTGGTAATTGTTGTTGTTGAGGAAATTGAAATGAATTAAAATCGATGTTTGATGTTTGTTGTGGTGGTAGCTGTTGTTGTCCAGGATGAACTGAAACATTGTTTAATTGTAGACCGGCAAGATTTTGTGAGAGAATATTTTCACTGAATTGTGGCGGAAGATTATAGACAGGATTTGTGAACATGTTGAATCGTTGATCTTTTTTCAAATAAGAAGCGTTTCGTTTGATTTCAACGATATTCGAAAATTAGTTGAAAAAAAATGTATATCCTGTTCAATATCAATCGAAGATACGGTTCAATGAGCAGGTGAATATCGAAGTTTATTTCGATTCGTATTCATTAATGAGCAAAAAAAATCGTATGAAACGACGATCGACTGTCATTTTGGATGAGCTATGAACATCGATCATCTCTCTATATGTCCGAACGCGCGAACGCTAAGAGAGCCGCCCGTAAAGATGATGGCTTATGCAAGAGCATTAATCGTTCGCTTATACTCTCAAGATACATTCGACCTTCATGCTTGAATTCAGTGAACTTTTCTTTTCTTTTTTTAATATTGCTTAATTATTTATTGTTAAAACAAGAAGAAGAAAAAAAAACGAAAGCCGAAGAAACATTGAACAACATTCGGAGTAAAATATTCGATGAATTAGATGATAAAAAGCGAAACAAATCGTTTTTAAAAAAAAAAAGAAACAGAAAATGACAACAACACATGCAGTATAAACAACTACTATGTACAATTTCTCGTATTAGATCTTTGTCAACAATTGTTCATAATTCTCTCCATGCTAGTTTAACTATACAATTTATCTCGCAGTACGTCACTCAATATTTTCTTTCGAATTATGTGTTTTTGCGTATTGAATAAATGACGATATGTATAGACGAACACTGTTCGTTTCACTGTTACGAATAGAGCCATGGTTAATTTCGAAAATCAATCGATTAATTTCGTGCATTTAACATTTTCATACGTAATTTTAATGGCATCATGTCAGCACGTGATTCATGTGCTAATGGCTGTTGCTGTTGCTGTTGTTGATGATGAGAGTGTTGAGAAGAAGATTGAAGATGGATATTTGATGGCACAGATGACTGTTGAGTTGTTGGCATTGAAAAGTAATTCATCAGTGTTTTCCATTGATCGAAATGAAAATTTTCACCGTGAATTTGTTGAGCTTGAGCGTGACTATGATAATCAATGGTTGCTTTAGCTGGATTCGGCTTTCGTAGAAGACCATTGATAACGGATTGAAGTGCAACTTGCTGTTCGACAGGCGTTTGAACAGATGAAGGTGGTGGTGGTGGTGGTTTATTCAATGAAAGTAATGTCATGGCAGCCTCATCCCATTTCTGTTTTTGATCATCATCATTAACAGTATCATCATGTTCGTCATTCTTTACAATAGTTAGTTTTTTCTCATTTGGTGGCGATGCAATAGTTAATAAACGTGAACTTGTTGTTGTTTCTGGTTTATTCTTAATCATTTGATTGGCAAGAATTTGTAATAATGATTCATGAGGTGGCGATGGTGATGGTGTTAATGGTGATGGACTTTTCGTTGTTAATAGATTGCCTGTTTTAACTTCAGCTCGAGTTAAATCAACGGCATTTTCATGTTGATATCGTGATGGTATGATGGGTTCATCTTCGTCATGCGTTTCCGATGATGACATTGTTAAATGTTCATCGTGATCGTCATGTTGAGCGAGAATTGTTGCAGCTGATGTTGTTGGTTTGAGACAAATATGACCGAGACGTTGTTCTTCTTCGAATAAACTTTCCATGTCGATTTCTTTCATATTTAAACGTGAGAGCATCAATTGAAGTTTAGCTTTTAATGTTTCATTTTCATTTGTCAATTCGACAACTTTTGTTTCGAGAACAATATCATTTAAACGTCGTTTTTCACGTGATCGTTTGGCTGCAAGATTATTCTTTCGTCGTCGTTCCCAATAATGTTCATCTTTAAGATCATTGGGAATGAAATCTCGACGTTTTCGTGCAGGTATAACATCTTTACGTGTTAGTAATTGATTTAAAAAATCCTTGTCAACTGCTTGTGGACCAGCTGTTGTCACAACTTTGACAAGTTCACGTTCGTTGACTGGTGAATCTGTTGCAGAGATAAATGGCACTTGAGTTGGAAGGTCATTCGATTTTCTTTAATAATAAATTCATAGATAGAATGAAGAATACAAATACCTTGAAAATCAAAAAACATACTTGAAACGTTTGACTTTGGAATCGGATGATGATGATGCAAGTTGTTGCTGTGCAATTGCATAGAGCATACTCAATTGTGATTGCATATCAGTCGGAAATGAAGGTGTTGATGAACGAAAAAGATCATTCGATTGCATGTTCTAAATAATGATTTGATTTCATTCGAAACAAGTTAATCATAATGAAACATACTTGAATGTTAGTAATCATTGAATCAAATGTATTTGTGTTGTACTCGGACACGAAACTGACCTCTCTTTTTTTCCTTCGAATAGATTCTCTCTCGCTCTCTCTCTCTCTTCTCTCATTGCCCTAATTCATTTTTTTTTCTATTATTTTTTTAGGTCAGAGTAATATGATGCAGATGTGTGTACAATGTCTGCGGTCAAACGTTCTAGTTAGGTCAACGTGACCCTCTTCTCTTGACCGTTACATCGATTTTCTTTCTTGTTTCTTATGAACATCTTCATATGCACAACATTCCCATCGGACATTGACCTTATATGTATATATAAGGAGTTTGCATTCGAGAAAGAGAACGAAAAAGAATTATCGAACGGATGACCGACAACATGATGTGATGGCCTTCTTGCTTTTTTTCTTCTCTGTCCTATAGAATATCTAAAATGAGGTCAGTTTAACTTTTCTTCTCGCGTGAGTAAAAGGTTATGGGGGCATTATTTCTCTCTCTCTCTCTCTCTATCTATCTCGGTTATGACCTGATGTTAGTATTATTATTATTTTGAATGAAGTGTACATTGTCTAAATCTACATAAGGAGGTCAAACTGACCGACATAATTCCTTGTTTATTATTCGGTGGTCACACAATCTTTATCCTTTTATTTGTTCATTTGATCAATGATAATCGCAGTTGTCTCGAAACTGATTTTATGTGAATATCTAATCAATATACGGTATATATCGAAGAAAAAAAATTCCCAAAAGGTTAACACGTGCATTTCGATCAATGACGAATCTGTTGTTCACATTTGTCACAAGCTGCCAAGCTTTAATAATTGCCTATTGCGTAGATTTGTTAATGGTTAGAAACTTTCCTGTTGTACATATATACGACAGAGACAACGGCAACCTCGAGACAGGAAAAGATCAGATGATATTCCAATAAGAGAACGACGAACAACAAAAAAAGAAAGAAAGAAAGAAAGAAAGAAGAAAAAAAAAGGAAAACGACGACTTGTATATCGATGTATAAATAGGAAAAACTCATCAGAAGATAACGGAAAAGCATAGAATGTCTGCTGATACGATCGATGACGATTCATTGCTGTTACTCGTACGAGATGCTATTGTGCAACATTCACCATTGAAAGATATTCGATTTATTCTTAAGTAGATTTGTTTAAATTAAAACAAAACAAAACAAAACGAAACTTTCTCTCTCTCATTTACAGTTGTAAATCCATTGATATCAATAAACCTGTTCGTCGTGGACTTCGACCTCTACATTATGCTGTTTTCGAGAATGATCTCGAATGTGTTCGTCTATTGATTGAAACTTATCATGCCGATCTAAATCTACTTGATGATGCAGGTTATTCACCTATTCATTTAGCTTCGAAATATGGTTTTATTGATATTATGCATATTCTTATTGATCATGGTTCACAAATCAATTTTCATTTGAGAACAGATTCGAATGAATTACGTTCGACAGATATTATGATTGAACCATTGAGTCTTTGTTTAGAAAATAATCATATTGATTGTGCACGTTTATTAATCTATTCAGGTGCAAATGTAAATCAACATTATTTTCTTGGATATGAAATTAATTTATTACCCTATGAAAATCTTCATTCATTAGAATTAATACTTAAACATGGTGCAAATCCGAATGCACTCTCACGAAGTGGTATTACTCCGTTAATTAAAGCATCTCGAGAAGGCATACTTGGCGCTGTGATTTTATTATGTCGATATGGTGCAAATGTTAATTATGTAACGAGAAAATTTCGACAGAGAAATGCTATTCTAACAGCGATTGAAGCTAAACGATGTGATATTGTCGAACAATTATTAGTTCATGGCGGATTTATTAATAAACATCCTCATTTAGATAATTCACCATTAGAATTAGCTATTCGAAAAGATCATATCGATACTGTTAAATTATTAATTGGTAAAAATTAGAAAAGAAAAATAATTCATTTATTATTTTTTTCTTTAAGCATTCGGTGCTGATACAAACGAACAAACCAATGAAGATACTGAATGTATAACACCGTTGATTCTTGCTTGTCAATTATCGAATTTAAAAAATCAATATGTCATCGTCAAAGTTCTATTAGAAAATGATGCTGAACCGAATCAATCAGTTTCATACAATCCTCAACATCATCATCAACATGTACCCTATCGAACACCATTAGTTGCATATATAAAACATGCTCGAGATCGACGATTGGATATGCGTATTGTTCGTTTATTAATTGGTTATGGTGCTCGAGTATCGTTTTCTCGAGGACGAGGTTTGAATTCGATTCGAATTTTCAAAAAGAAAAACATCTTTTCTCCGTTTTGAAGATAGTGTTCTTCGATTTCTTCGTCGTTTTCAATCGAATTCGAATTTAATCGAATTACTTTGTGATGCATCGTATGTATTTCATTCGAGTTACATAGCCGAATGTTCAGAATTAGATGAACAAACAAAGCAAACTATCTATCAATATGCAACAACACCACGAACATTGAAAAATATATCAAGAAAACAAATACGTACGAATCTATTCAATTCAGCATTGAAAATACGTATTGATCATGCAGTTAAAAAATTAGATCTATCAAAATATCTTCAACGATATCTACTTTTTGATGATATTTAAAAAAAGCAGACAGACAGATGTTTTCGCTTGTGTGTGTATAAAAAGCTTCAGTAATAAATTAACCGGTGTATATTGATTCACTCGATCGGTAGAATAATTTTTAATAAACTCAAACAAATGACGAAGAGAGAGAGAGAGAGAGAGAAAAAAAATAGGTATTTCTATTTTCTAACAAACAGCAAAAGAAGAAGAAGAAGAAAAAAATACTACTACAAAATGCATGTTTTTTTTTTGTTTTTGTTTTTATATAAACGGTTCATTTTCTTTGTTGGACATCGATTCTGCAACAGTTGTTGTTGTTGTTTGCTTGATATCATTTTTTTCTCGTCGAAAACATAGATACCAACAAGCATAGATCGGTATTGGCAACATTGATAACGTACTAATTGACCATCCAGCAATGCTAACTTTAATTGCCGTATTGCCTTGACCAAATGAAGCAAATTCTTGACTATCAAATTGAATAAATGAACAAACATAGAGAACAAACAGTATGAATGGTGCTATGTAACGACATGTTACACGCCAATAGATGCTCGGCTTTTTGCCTGTCATTGATTCGACATTGCTACTAAATTGGTCCATACCATAGAGCCAAACAGTTGCAATCAATTCGCAAAGAACAATAAACATAATTGATGGTGATGTACCAAAAAAATCCATAAACTGAACAATAAATTTGCCTCCATGGGTTAACGTTGGAATCGACGCGAGAAATGGTACTAAAACGACACAAGCACGTGATAAACGTGGTCGACGTGCTAAAATCGGAAATTCATCGGATATGGCCGTGTAAATACTTTCAGCGCCTGCAAATACACTATCAAGACCTAACGTTAACAACATAATAAAGAATAAAATCGAAAAAAATGGTGCACCACGTATAGCTGTTAAAATTTCTGGATAGACAACAAAAACAAGACCCATATTACTTTCAGTGAATTGTCGTACGTCAGTTTTCAAACGATATGACAAATATCCTAAGCCAGCAAACACAACTGTACCGTATAATAAACTTGTTGAACAATTAACTAGACTTGCAATTAAAGCTGTACCCTCAACATTATCATGTGAATCACTAAAACTAGCATAACTAAGTAGAACACCGAAACCAGGTCCTAAACTGAAAAAGATTTGTACGGCTGCTGCTTGCCAAACTGAATATTCTGTTAGACGTTGAAATGATGGTGCAACATAATATTTTAAACCTTCGAAAATACCATCCAAAGTTAATGAACGTAATAGTAAAATAATCAAAACAGCATATGGTATCAATGCTGTAAACCAAATAGCTTTGCCAGCTGTTTTCACACCTTTGAATATCGAAAGATAGATAAGAAGAAAAACAATCATTGAACAGCCAACTAATTCCCATTGTAATGAGCCAAGTTGATTGATACTTGGCGATAAATGTGATTTTAACATACGTCGTTCGAAATATTCATCAGCTGATGAACACGATGCATTATGAATAATTTTTAATGTTTGTTGATCATGTAATGAATAGCAATGCGGTGTATTCCATTCATTTTTACAGAATGTCCATGGTACAATAGCACGAAATGATGCTAAACAATAATGAACCGACCAAGCAATGATCGTATTATAATACGAGAGAACATATAAATTAATAATTAACATTGAATAACCGATGCCTTTCAATGGCGGACAGATTTTATTCCAAATAGTAATATAACCAAGACGATGATACTGTCCAATGGCTAATTCCATGTACATACCTTGTTTTTTTTTTATTAAAATAAAAATATAGATTTGTAGGAAAGATTCGTATAATTGAAAATTAACTTACATGGAAGTCCAACAAGAAATAAGAAAGTAAAATAAGGAATGAGAAATGCGCCGCCTCCATTGCGATAGCATGTTGTTGGAAATCGCCAGACATTCCCTTGAAGAGAAAAAAAGACAAACTTCGTTGAATATCACTGAAGAAAAAAACTATGTCTCTACCGAGATCGACAACAAAACCGATAATTGATAGTAAATAAACGATTCGGTTACTCCAATTGGCTCGTTCAATCTTTTTCGTTGTTGGTATCGCTATCTGTGATTGATCAGACTTAGGCATAGTGTCCATAGGCACGTTTTCTTGATCATTAGTTTTCGTCGACATTGAATTATCTATAAAAAGTTAACCGGGATGATTATCAATAACTTGTTTCATGATCCATGAGAATATATATATTTTTTTCTCTCTCTCTCGAATGTTAATAATAGATTGAAGTATGAGCTGTGTATCCGAAAAATTTAAAAAAAGAAAAATCACAAACTTGTAGGAGGAAACTTCATATTCTGTCATCGGATCTGAGATATATCAATCTTTCAACGGTGAGAAAGAGTTAAATATCTTTTTTCTTTAACAATTATCATCTCACTGAATAACATCATGAATGAGTAACGACGACCTACCAAAACTATTGAAAAGTGTCTTGTCTACGAGTCGAAGTATTTGCTATGCGTGTATATCTCAAGTTCTGAATAGGTTTTAGAATGATTAATCAGTTAATTGAATAACTATTATCTATACAATAACAGATACGTAGCTAGTATCCTTTATTTTGATACGTTAATAGAGAAGGAAAAAAACGATCATTTGTCATGCGTTGTAAAAAGAAGAGCCGTACGTCATTTTAACTGATAAGACTTATCGTCTTGATATGTATAGTGTAAAATTTTTCTTTTTTTTTGCGAATGTAAATGAATGAATGAATGAATAAATAAATAATCGGTTACATTCTTTTACGCTTTCTATGAAACTCAAAATCTTTCTTTTTCTTTTGCAATTGATAATGAGTAAAAAAATCAAACTGAACGTTCTTCTTTGTTGTCTTTGTTTTTCTCTTGAATGCCGACCGAGAATAGAATCATAGGTGGTATTAAATTCGAGATCATCGAAGAAAATCATGCCGGATATAGAACCGTATGAGATAGTTTCTTCTCTTTCAATTACTTGAAACAATTTCAATGGCTAATTGTAATCATTAACAATTGAGCATGTTTATTGTTTTTTTTCTTTCTTTATTCGAAAAAGGAAAATGAACGAGATATGCATGGGCACGAAAAAAGAATATTCTAAATCAAGATAGAAAAAAAAATGTCAGACGAAGTAGTATTTTTTTTTAAAAGAACAATAAACAATACAGTGAACAGATATAACGAGAACATGAATGACAATCAAGAGAGTCGTCTCGATTTTTCTAATCTGCAATGGAGAAGAAAAAAAAACGAAGAATAAACGAAAAAAGAAAGAAAGAACGAAAGAAAGAGCAAGTGCACGAAAAGAAAACGTTTTTTTTTAAAAGAAAAAGAAAAAGAATGAAGAACGTTTGAATGAAATGACATGTAAGAAAAACATTCATATTGATATTTTTCTTTTGTCATAAGGAAATGTTAGAAAGACATCATCATCATCAATAAACTAATATTGAACGCCACCATTACCAAAACCGACGCCTCCTGTACTCGAACAGTAACTAGCTTGTGAAGCTGATCTTACAACACCAGCACCACCACTGCTTGATCGTCGACGAATTTCACTATACATTTGTTGTTCGACTTCTTCACCTTTGTGAACAATTTCATAAGCTGAACGACCGTAACGTTGATATAATGATGATTGATCCGTTCTTTGCCAATTGGGATTAACAGTTGAATCGAGAATTTCAATGGATCCTCCGGTGTTGCCTGCAAAACCTGCAGTTTGAGCGCCACTTGTTTCAGCTAAATTCGAATACGAGCCACTGAAACTACCGGCACCACCGCCTTGTTGAACTTCGACATGAGAACTTGTTTGACTTTGTTGATAGTGTGTTGTTTGTTCAGCTGGTTTGTAACCATAGTTAACACCGCCAGCAAATTCAGCACAACGACCTCCATAAGCAACTGGCAAATTATCCCGGTAGACGAATTCTTCTTGAACAATTTTCGAGCCACCACCTTGAGCGGCTGCAGCTTGTCCACGAACAGGAACTGGAACTGGTCGTTCACGATCGATGATGATCGGACGTTGAGTGACGGGTACAGGTCGATCCACAAGTACAGGTCGAGCGACATGAATAACTTGAGGTCGAACGATGACACCTAAGTGCATATTGAAAATATAGATATGATTAATCTGATTTGATAGATGTAGGAACTTACGTTCACGTGGCACAAACACAGGTTTGATAACGGGCACGTAGACATTACGTGGAACGTAGACAATATTTGGTGCACCGCCGACAGCTGGTTGTGGTGCAATCGGCGTAGGACCAATTGGTTGTACTGGTGCTGGTCCTGGTCCGACTGGTGTTGGACCACTGGCTATAAATTAGGAATCGATTGAAATACTCGAAATAATTGCGAATTTTTGTTTTTACTTTGTCGTGGCATGTAGAAGACGGGTTGAATCGGTTGTACAATAACACGAACTTCACCACCACCACCTTGTGATTCGGTGATTCGTTCGATAATTTTTGTTTCGCCTTTTCCACCAGTAATAGTTTGGGTGCCGCCTTCACGTCCGCCACTAATTCGTCTAATGAAAACAAGAATTTAGTTCGCAAATAAATCGCACATGTCGAAAAAATTACTGAATAGCAGCGAGAATTTCAGCACGGAATCGGTCGAAATCAAAATCTGGTCCTCTAGGAGAATGCGAACGAGATTTCGAACGGGATTTTTCTCGTCCTTGAGACTAAGAAAAAAAAGTTAAAACATCAAACGTAATTTGAACGTTATATTCATTTCGTATTTTTTACTTTTGATCGTTTTTGCCAAACTTCAATGATTGTTGCACGGCCAGTAACAGAGGTTTGTTCTTGTTGACTGGTACTATAAATATCAATATTATGTTTCGAGAAAATTTTGTTCAAATTCAATACTTAGTGTAGCCAGTTGAGCCGCCTGTAACTAGTCTACCAGTGTTCGATCCAAAAACGTAATCAGCAACAACTTGGCAGTTTCCTCCGGCACCATAACCAGCTCCACCAGCGCCATAGCCAGCTCCATAACCAGCTCCACCAGCTCCATAACCAGCTCCACCAGCACCATAACCAGCTCCGCCAGCACCATAGCCAGCTCCATAACCAGCTCCGCCAGCGCCATAGCCGGCTCCACCAGCACCAGCACCACCGACTTGTGTCCATCCAGGTGGACATGGTCCTGCTGCTTGGCCAGTCGCTTGAGTCCATCCAGGCGGACATGGTCCTGCTGTTTGGCCACCAGTATTAGTTTGACCTTGAATACGAGTTTCTCGATCATAACTTTGAACTTCAATTTTGCCTTTATATTCATAACCATGTGGTGGTTCTTGTCGATGTGGACTATGTTCTCCACGTTCAATAAAGATTAATTCATCATTGATATGGCCATAGCCATCACCACTAGCGGTAGTACGACCTCGACTACCGGAATGATGAGCGTATGACGAACTTCCAAAATTTTGTTGTTGTTGATGACGATGACGATGGTGTCGACGATGAGTTGCTCGTTCTTCGCCGTATTGAACTTCCGCTGCTCCTACGGGGGATTGTTGTTGTTCTTCGCCTAAAGCACTCGACGAACGTTGGCCAATTAATTGTCTTCAAAAGTAATACGAAGCAATTCATTTGTTTTTCTCGTTTCGAAATAATAGACTTACTCAGGTACTGCTTGAGCTTGTTCCGAACCGAAATTAGTATTATCTACGTCAGTTGTATGACGACGATGATGTCGATGACGTCGTCGATGACGTTTTCCCGATGGGCCAGCTGGGGCAATACCATAAGAAACTTGGCCATAACCGCCAGTCTGATATTGATTACCATATCCAAAATTAGCACTAGCATATTGCTGTTGTTGTGGTGGTTGTGAATAGTAATTGGCTTGGCCAGCTGAATAGCCACCATTGCCAAATGGTACACCGTATCCACCAGCAGCTGCAGCACCATCAGCTACAGACAAATCGGTTATGTTTTGTACATAATTAAAGTCAAATACAAAGATTTACTTTGAAAGTATTGCGGTTGACTGTGGTCTACCTTATGAATCGATTCATCAAGGCTTACAGGCGATTGATCGTTACGAACTTTGTGTTTATGATGTCGATGATGACGATGACTATGGTGATATTGTACGGGCAATTGCTGTGCACCATAACCTGAAACTAAAGGTACGGCACCAGCAGAGGCAAAGCGCGGATCAATCATATCGAAGAATCAAAGGCAAAATTAAATGAAACTTAGCAGTGACCTGAACACTAATCTAAAACAAAATATATTCAAGGTCAATTTAAATACGTGCATTCATTTTACAATCATCCCCTGTATCGAAACGTTCCCAACATACACAAAAAATATTTCAAAAAAGAAAAACGCAAAATTTTATCGAAATTATCCATTTCTCAAGCAACTAACGTACCTAATAAAATGCGCTCGTGCGCTCTCACTTCTAGATCTATAACTACAAAATGAAATACCGTTTCTATTATGATCATTAAGAAATAACAATGGTGCATAACGACAATAGGCCTTAACAATATAGAATACACACTTCGAACATTTTTGTGCACAATACGAATGTATTGAAGGGTAAGAGGGAGAGAGAGAGAAGGAAAAGAGACAAAAAGAAACACAGAGAGAGAGACAAAGAAAAAAAATGAATGCATAAATGTAAAGCAATGATAACTACAATCCATCTTTTGTGCTTCATCTCAAGCGTATCATTTTGTGATGTGGTTAATATAAATGAGAAAAAGAAGAGTCGAATGAAATAGAGAATAAACGAAGAGAAAAGTATACGATGTCACATCGACAGATTAACGGTTGATTTATATGAACATGACCACTGAAAGAATAATTAAAACTTGTCAAAGCTATCAGATGAATATATCTTCGACTTTTAAACTTATCATATTTTGGCAATCATCTCGTTTCTCTTGATAATATTAACTAAACTGATACTAGACACTTACTGGCTATTAATACTGATCATGAGCAAGGTCATTGTTAGATAAAAGAAAAAAAAAGGAAAAAGAAAGAAAAATGTCGAAACGAAAGAGAAAAAAAGCCAAATCAATAATATATTTTTGCTGACTAAAAATAATGATTTCGATACAGTAATCAAATGATTGATACTTTTACCTGTGCTAATAAGAAAAAAGCTTAATCAATTTTGATGGTTTTACCTGATAGTATTTTTCTTTCTTTACATAAATTTTAGCAGGTATTTGTTTTCTGTTTAACTGCTTTTCGAGATAATTATACCTTATTTTCCTTTGTCTTTCTCTCTCTTGCTTTGGTCAAATATACAAACATGTACATCCCGATGTGTCGATATGAATTGGTTAAGCTACAAGAATAGCGTCTCCACTTTTTTTTTCGTCTTTTTTTTTTCTTTGTGTATGCATGTGTGCGTACATCTAAAAGGCAATGAAGCGTGACTGACCCTAGCTTTCTCTTCTATTGTACATTTTTTAAACGAATATCAACGAGATTGAAGGGTGAATAGGGAAAGATAAAGCGAACAGCATAAAGACAGAAATGGAGGGAGAGACAGAGACAGAGAGAGAGAGAGAGAAAAAATACATAAATGTTGTGGTTAAATATTTCTATTCTATATACGATATAAGTGTATCATATATGCATATATTCGATTATTGTATAATATAAATAAGTGTATTATTAATCGATAAAAATCAAAACATAACAAAATCTCTGGCAATGAAAACCAAGGCGAATACTATTAATACAAGGCTCTACCTTTTGATATGAATCCAAAAATAAACTAGTTTTTTTTTCTCATCTTTTTATTATATAATAACGGGTTAAAAAGTGAAAGAAACGATATAAAATATTATTCAAATAAAATAAAAAAAGAAAAATCAGATCAATCGAAGACGACTATCGTCAGCTGCTTCTTGCACATAGGGATGATCGAAATAATCAATCGGTGGTTCACTATAAACATCTCCGAAATCATTCGAATCATCTTCATCTTCATCGTAATCCGGTGGACTATGACAGTCATCAGTTTTGTTCATCATCGGTTCCATTTGAAATGTGACACTTTGTTTTGCTGGTACTGTCGATAATCCTGTTACAGGTGGTACAACTAATTGTATATCTAAATCTCTTAGAACTTCAGCAACTTCTTGACTTGTCATGCCGGCAATGTCCGAACCCGGTTTCAGCTTATATTTTCGATGTTTTTCAAATAATTTCGTACTAGCTAAGATTTCAACGAATGTACCCCAACGATGTAAAAGCATAGTAATAAATTGTATGATCATACACGATGCAAAGAATAACATAAATAGTAAACCTAATAATTGTACTTTCGTACCACTTTGTCCAAATGGTCGGCCGATATCGATCATCAATTCAGTGAATTTCGTTGCAACATATTCACATTGAAATTGAAGTATAATCCAGATTGCATTTAACATAAAAAATGCAAAGCCAGCATTGTTTCGTAGATTAATTAAATCGGATTGAATACGTCGTTCTTCTTCGGCATCTTTATCCAATGGTGCTAGATATTTCGATAGAATCTGTTGCCAAAATGTAATTTCATCGGTATGAAGATAACCAATGACTGATTCTGAACCTAACCATGGCAATTCCGACCAATACGGATTGACCATATGATTTCGAGATTTATTGCAAATCGATGTTGTCGATGTTGTGTCTGATGAACTTTGATCATGCAATTCGTGATCACTTGGAACGATTAAGAGATCGGTTGTATGTGTTTCATTGGGCGTTTTAAAATCTTGTTGTGAACGTTCTCGATCGAGTTTACTGATGATTTCTTGTAGGAGCATTTCTTGTCGTCGAGCTGTTGGCCGAAAAACTTGTTCGATAACATCGCCGATTTGATGAATAAAACCACGATTTTGTTGTCCTTTACCCCAGAGCATATCATTGAGAACGTCGGTTGTACGACGTTTCTTCGGATCACATTGAACAATTTCATCTTTTTCACCGGGTTTCTTTTTTTTCTTAACAACTTCAACGGTTTCACGTGTTCCCCAAGAAACAACATGTAAATTACAAAGTGCATACGTAACAAGAAGAAGATAACCACCAGGAATAGTCACAAGATAGAGAAAACCATGCAGTAAATTAAGCATTTCATTTGGATGCAGCACACCAGTGACAATAAATATTGCGGCAACACTCGGCAAGAAAACAGCACTTGGATCGAGCAAGCCTGATTTTAAGATTTGAGCAGCTGTTGCAACTAAGACCATGGACATAACTAACGCATAGATCGAAGTCATAATTGCACCAATGGTAATTTGCGTATCGGATTTCGTTTTTAAACAAACAAGAATATAGAAAATCGATGGTAGAATCGAAATCGTATACGATTCAGCAATAGTTAATGTTGAAAAAACTGTTCGCAATGCCGATGCAATCGTTAATAGGATAGTTCCTGGTCCTAAAATTGTCGATACGAATAGAACAGCTTGATAGAACATATATAATTTCGAAACATTTTCATTGACATGTGTCGTATGTTTCGTATCTTTCAATAGATCCATAATATTCGCCATGGTCGACGGCATCCAACGACGACGTTGATTGAAAAATTCTTTAAATGTTTCGGGCGCATGCGTGTAAGCATCCGATGCAGCACAATATTCGACTCGATAGCCTTGTTGAAGAAGAAGTGTTGTCAACCAACGATCTTCACCTTGATCATATTGAACATAATGCGAAGCTTCGGTTGATTTATCAGCGTACCGTCGCATAACATTATCATCCATTAATGATGAACCACGGAAAAGAGAAAAACATCCGGGACAACAAAGAACACTACCGAGTTTATGTTCAGCAGCTTTCTGTAGCCAATGACCAACAGCATATTCAAATTGTTGATACCAAACAATCGGTCCATCGCCTGTCGGATGAATTCGTCCACAGGCGGCTGCAACTTTTGGATTTTTTCTCATTCGATCGACAAGTAAAAGAACAGCTTCAGGTTTAAAATCGACATCACCGTCCAAAGCTAAGACAAACGTATTTTGTGCTGCAATTTTCTTATCATCGGGTAGATTACGTAGAAATTCACTAAAACCAATAAATTCCGTATCCAATCTCATTGTATGCTGAGAAACATTATGCGAATTTGATTTTCGTCTTAATAATTTAAACGACAACAAATAATACATGTACATCACTTGACTCCAACGTTTTTTATGTCGAATTAAATTTTTATCTTTCATATGAACAATTAAACGATTCTTGCCGGGCAATAACCAAACAAGTCGACCGCCGTACGGTGTCGGAATTTTAATTGGATCTTCGACACTTTTCTCAACGCCATGAACATATGCACCGGCAACATTAACAGCTGCAACTAATTGTTTAACATAACGATTCGGTACACGATTGCCATGTTCATCGTCTTCGAATGCATCATCAAAGAAAACATGCGTTTCAAATCGATAGTAATCGGGATCGAGAATTCGAAGATTTTTTTGAACAGTTCGACGAGCATGTTGATCCGAATCGAGACGAAAAATCGACTTTAATAATTGAACCATCTCGGAACTCGTCTCGTGCCACATTGTTGCACAAACATAGATCATAGGTACGGGAAATTTACGTTCAAGTGAAAGATCCGGTTCGATTTGATCTTTCAATTCACCATCGTCTTTTTGTCGTTTATTTAATAATAAATTTTGTTCGACAATAGCTGATTCATAATACGGCAAAACGAATAATCTAAATGAAATTGAAATAAGATTTGAATTCGAAAACAAAACAAAACAAAAAAAAGAAACAAACTTATAAATCATTGCTAAACGTTCTGATGTTGGAAACCAAACATGACTTGTAATCTTCATTTTTGATAACCATAAAAGTAAAAATCCAATCAATGAAATCACCAAAAGTTTCGAACCAAGTGCTACACACAACAAACACAATCTTTGATAGATTTAAGAAAACAATCGAATTTCTCATCATCTACCTTGTGGTTTATCAAGATAAAACAAATTACCAAGTGAAATAATCACTGTTTTACTTTTAAAACCTTGCACAAAAAATAAGAGTATATATGCAACTAATGTCGACAATGTCAATGGTAATGAAAAACCAAAACTTTGCATTAAAACCTAAGAAAAACGAATTCATATTTTGTTTTATTGTGTTTCTATTTCGATTACTTTGCATGCAATACGTCCAGTATAATAGCAAATACATGACGAAAGAATTTGTACAATCAATGGTACGTAAACTTCGTATGTTATTCGAAAGAGATCTTCTTGTTCATCGAATAGACCACCGCCAAGTACTCGACGAGTATTTGCATCACTGTAACCAATGGGTATTTGTTCGAAGATTTTCCAATAGGCTTGTTTATCAACCGACGAAGGAAGAAAAACAATGGCCGATGAAATCAGAACGAATATTTTCAGAAGACTAGCAGTTACGTAGATTTTTGGACGAGTTTTTTTCAATGCTTTAATGCCAGTTTGAAACCATTTGAACAAATGATGTTTCGATATGACACGTGTTTCAACAAAACCTTCCCAATAGCCAATTGAAATTAAGAATAAAGCCAATGGTAGTTGCCATTGAAGTCGACTCGATGTTTGTGCATTTGTTGATAGAATTACTGGAATAAAAAAGCCACACAACTGCATGAATACGGATGCAATATCAGTTACTAAAATCAATGTTTTTATTGTTTGATTATGACCACGATGTGATGAAAATATATTCAATATCGATGGAACAATACAAACACCATTGAGAATAAATAGACCGGAGACATTATCCATCGATGGTAGAATACGAAAGACAAGTAGAGACAGGCCAAGTGTATGACAAGCTTCAACAAAATGAATCCAAATGGCAAGAATAAATGGTGGCGAATGTTTGATACAAAAAAATGATAATTGTATACTATGAATAAATGTTAATAGATACGGTATAATCATAGCAATAAGAAGTAAAATTTGCCAACGAATAATATATATTTGAGGTTGTTCAAGTGTTTTGTAAGAATTAATCATTGTAAATAAACTAAGTTTACTCACAACAGCCGATGTTAGAACAACACAAAAGAAAATGATATAAACACAAATTTTAACGATACGACGAAATGTTAATCGACGTTCTTTGTTGGTACTTTGTTCTTGTTCGTAGAGACGACTGGTAACATGAGCAACATCCCACCAATAACCATTGTTGGTTTGACCAGCCAAATTACTTTTTTTCGGTCTGATTGACTCGTTTAATTTACGTGGATTTTGTGATTTGGTGGTAGTTGAAGAAGACGGAGGAGGGGGCGCGGGCGGCGGTTGTTGTGATTGATGCATCATTCTATGCATTCTAGAATTGTATTCACCGGCGTAATGCGATGGTAAATGTAAATATGTGTCGATTTTATTTACGTTTATATAGAGAGAAAACACATGTAGTCGTTTGACATACACAAGCGAAACTGGACGATTAACCACAAAGAAATCACATGTATCTCTCTTTCTTTGTTTGCGTATATTCTTTCTTTCGATAGAATTTCAAATCGATAATCCTCGAAAGATTAATCGCGTGTGAACTATTTCAGAAAATAAAAAATTCAACTATCGATTTTTCAAAAGATTTAATAGTTATTTTTTTTATTGTAATTAATTTAATTATACAATGATAAACTAGTCTAGACACATACACGCTGCACACAAAACAAAAATCATATAAATCTGACATGAAAATTCATATTGATTGAATCGAAGTAATTGACGATGGTGAAATCGTTGATGTGGTATTCAATTTCGATTTTGTTGTTGTCGTCTTTAGTTTTTTAACTGATGGTACTTCTTCACTACTTGTCTCATCAATAGATCTATCAAATGTTTGCTTCAAAAAAGCATAAACAGGATATGTAAACGCATTTGTTGGTATTGCACGAAGTGTACATGGTACAAAACCTCGTGTAAATACTTGCCATCCTTCTGTACGAAATGATTTTACTAGACAATCCCAAATATTTTTATAAACATGATCTTGTGCTGCTTGATATCGACTTTTAATAACATCAAACGGATACGATACTGTCCAAGCAGCAATACCTGTAAAAGCACCGCCAATTAAACTCAAATACATCGGCATATCAGCTTCTTTGCCTGTAGGAGAAAAATTCGATACGAACAATTGCCATGCAGGAAAATAAGCGGCAAACGACGGGATATCTCGAGCGAATGTCATTGATAAACCTCGCATAACACCAAGACGAATACCTCGTCGTCGATAGGATTTATTCAAACAATCAATGGGTCCTTGATATAAATGTGTTGAAAGTGCAAATAATTTTCTTTGTTGACCAATGCCTTGCATTTGTAGACGTGTTTTTATTAATTCAATTGGCGAACAAATCAATGCTTGTGCTGCACCAGCAATAGCTCCTGTCATGGCCAATGTTGAATAACTTTCTGGATTGTCAAAATAAGTTTTCGAAAGATTTTGTATGGAAAAAACAATCCCATTGATAATAGCTACGCCGAACATTGGCGATGACATGCCTTTATAAAAGCCGAGGATCGATTCTTGTCGAGCTATTTTAATGAAACAATCCAATGAGCCATTGTACAATCGATGATTAATCGATTGAGTTTGCAAACGAATTTTAACTGTATCAAATGGATAGCCAGCTATCGTTCCAGTTACACCGGCCACGAAACCAAAACCGAAATCTAATGCCATTTGTCAATCGATCGATCAAATGCTACAATAAAAACTACGCTATAATTAAAAATAACCACAAATTTTAGCTGATGCAATGTTGAGAAGAACGAAAAACAATTCTTAGCAATACACATGCGGCAAGCTAATGATCGACTTTTTTTGTTTTGCATTGCTCGCACGAATCAAAACATGCTCGATTGTCGTCGTCCTCAAAGTACATTCTATGACGTCATTCACCGGCGAAAACGTATGTTTTTTTCTCCTCTGTTCTCCTCGATTTATAATTTAAACTGTAGAGAACAGCAAAAACGATATTCTCACACGAGATAAATCAATAGTTGATTGCAAAATGTTGAACTCTTCAACTGACAGATTTCTGTCAAAAAGAATATGAAACTGAAAAAGCTTTTGATTCGAGAACGATTATTTTTCCGAGCAAAGAAAGACAGAATAGTAATTTATTTTTCTTCTTCCCCGTTTCAATCGAACGACGAGAATATTTCTTTCCTAAAAAGAATATATGTCGTACTCAAATATAGGCTTCACCGTAAAAGTAAACTTAGAATTTTCTCGACTTTTGACTTTTGTTCTAACATTTCGATTTCGATTCGATGTGTGTCTAGTTTTTTCGTCCACCACAACGAACAGTTTCTTGTCACAATGGTCTATTAGATACACGAACTAAACATATGATTGCCGAAGATCGTTTTATTGTCGATCAAAATCGAAAAGTCGATCGTGAACGTCGAAAATCATCGACGAATCTTCAATCGATAGCATTCGAACAGAAACAATTAGAAAAACGTTTATCATCTCTACATAATTTACGTCATCGTTCAGCAAGTGAAATCAATCTTCATCAAGCCAATGAATCATCAACAAATTCCAATCAAAATCTTCTCTCATTGCCGAAAATGAACAGCTTTCAACGGCAATTTTCAGCGCCGAGTTTAGATGATGATTCAACAGAAAATGTTATTTTTACACATGATTTCGATAGTAGTGAAGACGATTATCCGAAATCACAGAAAGAAATACGTGTTCGTCCACCACCAATAGTCGCTATTATTCCACCCGACGAAGAAAATAATTCAGATGTTTTAGAATAAAATATATTTCTGTATATTTTTGAAATTTTACAGAAAATAAAAATTTTCTTTTTGAGAGAAATTCAAGATTAATAATTAAAAGAGAGAAAGAGAGATGCAGATTAGAGTTTGAGAAAAGCAAAAACTAAAACGAATAATTAAACCACTGGATTTTGATCATATTCAGCTACAGAAACAGCAACTGATGTTGAACTTTTTGTTGGTGCTTGAGAATTGTTGTCAAATCTTGTTGGAACTGTTGAATATGTCGAGTAATTATCATCATTATCTTGACCGTAAGATGGAAATTGATATGGATTTATTGCTGGTGTTGGATCGTCAACGCCATCGATTTCAGTATAACCGGAATGATTTTGTCTCTGACGAATGACAATATAAATAACTGAACTTAGAATAACAATGATTATGCCTGCACTAACAGAAACAAGAGCAATTCGAACCGGTGTCCACCATGATTTATTTGGTTGAACACCACCGCAATTCATTTGTTTAGAATCGAGCTTTATTAGAGACTGTCCGGCATAATCGGCTGGCGTTGCACAAGTTAATGATGCAGCATCAGCTACGAAATGAGATGACGTATTTACAAATTGAATAAACCATAATGATTGACAACAATCAAATGAATTGTTACTGAGATAGATTTGATTGTTTGTATAGTTATTTGTTAGCCATGTATGTAAAGGTGAAGATCCATCGATACTAGTAATGAGATTCGATCGAAAAAAGAATGTTTTGATATTCGTTTTGAGAGATAATTCTTGTGGAAGAGATGTAAATTGATTTTGATCGAGATGAATCGACGAAAGTAGTGGAAGATTCGAAAGAAAGTCACAAGTTTTTAATTGATTATTTTTCAATGATAAACTTTGAAGGCGATCCAATGGTTTAAATGCATTGGGATGAATCGATGAAAGACTAACACTATTGAGATCGAATTTTCCAACTCGAGAATTTTTCAAATTAACAAAATCATCTTCATTGATGATACGAATTTTGTTGTTGCTCAGAATAATTGTATCGATTGACAAGCCAAAATAGGATAAAGGAAATTTGGCTGATATAATCAAAGTATCTTGTAATGAAAGTGATCGAAATTTTGAATTATTGAATTCAGGTATTTTTTCTAGCGGATTTCCGTTTAAACTGAGTATATTCAATTGAGTTAAATTTGATATTTTGAAACAATCATCACCTAGAAATCGAATGACATATTTCTATTTCGAAGAAAAGTTCTCTTCAATTCATACTTGAGTCAAATTTCAAATGATTGTTATTTAATGTCAAAGTAACGACATTGACCGGGAAATTTTTATTAGCCAAATTAGTCCAACCTTTTGAATCACAATTAACTGTTGTTTTTGTCGGAGAACATTGGCATAATTTACTATCACAGACATCATCTGTCCAACTCAAATCGACGATTGAAATCAACTAAAAATAGAAGTTAAGTACGCTCGTAAGAACGCAGATAACTTACAATGATAAGACAATACAACATAAGATTCATCTAGAAAATATATAAGAACGAAATTTAAATAGATTTTTATATTATGTAATCAGACAAATTCGAACAAGAAAAAAAATCATTAAAATAAAAATGAAAGAATAACAATCACTGGAAAATTACATCTTATTGGAAACGCTCGTGTTCAATTAAAAAAAGGAGGCGGCGGAGGCGGTGGCGGTGGTGGCGGAGGAGGAGGCGGGGGAGGACCACCACCAGCCATTGACGGCGGCGGCGGCGGCGGTGGAGGAGGTGGTGGTGGTGGAGCTCCACCTGGAGGTGGCGGCGGAGGTGGTGCAGCAGATGTATTTCCAGCAACTGGTGGTACTTCTGATTGTGATGCCGCAGTTTCTGTTTGTCCACGTGCTTCATTTTCAGCCATGGCTGCTTCTAAAGACGAATAACAGTTTTATTTAAAAACATTTCGTTTGATCCATAGCAATTGTTTGTTTTTACCAAAATAGCGATCATAATCAGATCAAACAAAATCGAGATCGAAGAGAAACGAAAAAAAGAGAGAAACGAAAAAGAAATTTACATGAGCAACAACATCATATAGCATGAGCAGTGGAAACGAGCTAATGTTTATTGGCTGAGAACATACGTTTATCTTCTTCAGCTGTTTTATCAGCACGAAAGAAGATACGTGCTGAACGTAGACTGTAGTTAAGTAAATCAAATTCCTAAATAAACAATTCAAATAATCAGTTGCCAAAGCAAATCTTCTGTCAAAATTTCACGAACCATTTGATCACTTTCAATACGTTTTAACGATGCACTCAAAGCTTTTTTCACATTTTCTTCTGTACTATTTCTCGATTTATTAATTACATCGACCTATTGAAGAAAATTCACAAGTAATTATATTTTTATCTTAATAAAGAGAAAATCGAATACTTTTTCCGCGTGATATGATTCTCGAACGGCATCGAACCAATGTAACGAATCAAAATCACGATACTGATCAAGTAGTTTGAGAATATAAGCCACGCCTAAAAATACGTGTCTCAACATTTCCTAAGAAAATCACATTGATTTTCGTTTCATTATTACCCATGACAAATCCATCGTCAGTAAATGATGAATTGAATTTTGATTTTTTCGTTAGATTATCTTTTAAACCTTTGATATGTTCAACAAAACTTAATGTCTACATAAAGAAATAATATCAAATGAAAAAAAAAAACTCGAGAATAAGAAATGTATCTTGTCATACAAGTGGTGGAACGATCACATAGAAGTTTTTTAGATGTAAATTTTTCTTATCACGAAATTCATTGGCAAAAACATCGACTAGAATTTTAAAATATTCCGTTCCTTCAGTAAAATTCTTGACTAAATTCTGTATAACATCATCCAAATGTCTACAAAACAAAACCATCAAAATCAATTAAGTTCTCTCTCGCCCAATCAATCGCATTACTTCGAAGCAATAACTGTTTCAGCCGGTAGACTACATTTTCTCGTATAATCTTCGAATGAAATTAGATTTTCAAAATCCGGTACGAATCGTATTGCACTCGAACAAGTATTCAAACCGCCTGAACGAATCATTCGAACATATCCCATTGCATTACCTTGACAAAAAAAACAGAAAATAAAATCGAATTTATTTTTCAAATAACATTTATCATACCGATTTGACCGATCAATTGTCGAAATTGATCGAGATACGTTTCGTTAGTATCTCGTGCTACACCTAATTTACGAATATTAATAAAGAATTTCTTCGCTCGTTCGAATGGATACTAAAAAAAACAATAGATCGAATCGATCATCGATATTATTCGAAATTTACTCGTTGATTAAGTTTATCTTTATTTTCTTTGAAATATTTGATGTCTTTCATCAATCGACTTTTGATATGTTCGTCGAATAGAAATTGTGAAAACATGTAGAATTTCTGTCGTAAATATTGATAAGTAAAATTAACAGCTGTATTCATTATGCCAATGCCATGTGTTCGAATTGAATTGGCAACATGTCGAATATTTGTTGTACGAAGAAATTTATTATTACTTGAACGTTCGATAAACATCTGTGTATTGATATTATAATAATGTTGAGCAACAAATGCACTTAAATTACGTAGAATATCGAGAACATCACAGCCCTGAATAGAATCAATGAATAAAATTTTCAAACGTCGAATTCAATTACTTGTTCGAGAGTTTTACTAGGTAAATGTGGTTCATGTAGATCTAATCCGTATTTTTCCGAAGCTAAATTTCTCATTTCAGAATAAGTATTCCAATCAGTTGATGAAGCTGTTGTATAATCATAAAAGGTTTTATCTAAATAACTTTCCACAGCTCCTAAACAAGACAAAACTTCGTTTGTTTGTTTTTCATTAGTCAAATATTTCTAACCTTTGATACTGATAAATTCATCGAAACATCGAATAGGTTTGACTTCGAGAAATGGTGTAAAATCTTTGAAAGTCGGTCGAAATACACTTCGATCGCCAACATCGAGATGTGCATGGCATAAACATCGAAGTTCATCTTCGATTGTTTTGAATAATGCTTGTAGAAAATGCTTGATAGGAAAGGAAATTAGGTCAAATTTTGTCATTTGTCAAATACAAACTTGTTCGAACATTGTACCGATTTCTTTTTTATAAGTTGCTATTAATCTTTCTGGTTTATCGTGTCGTATTGCACGAAGTAACGGTACACAATTACGAAAAGCAGCAAAAATAAACTAAAGAAAAAACATCATTCTCAATTGTTTTTGTTTCGTCGTATCAACGAACATGTAATCGATGTGGATCTCGAATAGTTAAAAATAAATCTTCTAAATACAATCGAAATGATGCTTGTTCCCAATAGATAAACGTCGTATCGCAAGCATGACGAAGTCTACGAGTGATGCAAAGATTGGTTGTTGTTTTTTTTTCTAAATAAAATTCTTCTACTTTTCAGCAAATGTAGCGAGTGTTTCAAGTTTTCGAAGTGCTTCTTCGATTGCAGCCATTTCTTCTTCACGACATGTTTTCTACGAGAGAAAAAAACACGGAACATGAATTCATTTCGAAAAGAATGTCAATCTCATACTAATCGAGAGCCAAATGCAAATGCTAAACGAAAGACTAATAAACGTTCTTTTGTACCTAAGCGAACAAACGAAATTCTTTCTCTTAAAATTCGATCGATATTTTCCTACAAGGTCCATTCAATGATGATTCTGCGAGCACCAATGCTGCGAGAACATCGACTTGTTTGTCAGTAAATCTCTTGTCCGTTGCAGATGTAATTCGTTTCTACAGAAAACAATCAACAAAAACGAATCTTCTATTCTCGAATTTACTTTGGCAATGCCAATGATTTTTAGTAGACGTTGCGAATGAAATTGCATAATCGAATTAAAATACGGTGCAAGAGCCATTGCATGTCGATGATAAGTTAATTCAATAACTTTCAATAGTTCAGTATAACGATACAAGACAAGCATACATTCAGATTTAATCGCCACACGAAGTGTCGAATGAAGACTGATCAATGTTTTGACTGTATGAGATAATGTATATGCATGATATAAACCCTGAAAATAGGAGTCAAAAAATTGTTTCTCGTTGAAATCTCGAATAACAAACATTGAGCAATAACGATGTTTTTCTCAGAACATCATTTATCAATGTTGCTTGATTGGTATCATCTGTTGCAGCATTTGATTCCATTCGAACAAGCCATGTTAACACATCCAAATAGCTCCTTTGTAAATCTCTATGTAAGACAAGAAGAAAAAAAACACGATAACATCAATAAGAATTTAATACGAAATAAATCTGTTAGTAGTTAGGACATGCAAGGAGAACGAAAACGAAGGCAAACATGTGGATTAGTGATTTCTTACTTATGACTGTCATTTAACAAGAAAAAGAGAAAAAACAAGACAAAGTTTTGTAATTGATTCTTAGCGAGAGCAAGATTACTTTGTTAATGTAGATTCTTTAGCTTGTAAATATTGCAAACGTTGTTGATCGACAGCTTGAATGGTTTTTTTATCGAGTGATCGGAGTAGAATGGGTACTTTTTCGAGAAGAAATCGACTTGGTACCCAACTGACATTACCACAAAGATAAACAATCGGAATCTAAATCAAAATTTTCAAATAATAAAATCACTTTTGTTTTCCATTAGCAAACTTTTTTATTAATATCCCAAATTGTTTTCACTAATCGTTTGTCTTCCATTCGAAATAATTGAAAATGCAAACTAAATAATGCACAAATGCCAACAAATTTCATTCGACCATCGAGTTCACTGAAATCACCTATGAAATTTCAAAATAAAATCCTTCTTTCTTTCGTTTTTATCAATCGATTTACCGAGTTTAGGTTCGATATTGCTTATAAGCTGTCGAATCATCAACAAAAATTCGTCTTGTAAAAGAGAATTTTTCGTTACAAAAACGACTGTATCAAATATTTGTTCGATACAATTCTAGTTAAATACAAAACAAGACCATAAACAACAAAAACCGCCTGTTTTTTCTTAGTTCTACTTGAAATATTCGTCCTTCTAAAAGTTGCCCATCAAGTGCAGCTAGAATTTTTTCAAATGACGGCACTCGAGACATATCCATTTGAATTTTATCAGTATTATTTTTAAGTGATGTGATGATACTAAAAACATCTTCCTAAGTTCCTTTTTTTTCTTCGCATAACAAGCAAATCTACCGTTTAAACGCCGGCCATTTCTCGGCGATTTGACCATTCGCACGAATACATTCATCGAGAGTGATTAAACAACGAAGAACTTCACCCATATGATCGAAAATAATCTTTAGAAAATCAATTTTAAAATAACTATTCGAATAGCACAAAGAAATCCCCTACTGGTATATGCAAATCCGATACGTCCATAATTCGTATACAACTATTGTGAACAAAAAATAGATATCATTTCAAGAACAAACAATGTCTTACGGTCCATTTTGAAAGCCTGGTGGCGTGTAAAGTGCCGATAATTGATGAAGAATATTCATAACAACTTCATTACATCGATTAACGAAACATGATAATTCCTATAGAAGAAAAACAAACAAAGAAAGCTCTCATTTGATCTTTTACGTTCGTGTTTAGTTGTTCTCAACCTGTAGAAATGAAACAAAATGTGCCATGTATGTTTGTTGTTCTTTATTATCTGGATCTATTTATAATTAATTAATTAATATCGATTAGTTAATCGAAACAATTCGATTACCTCCTTCGCCAAAGAATAATATGGCCGGAAGAAATTTATTTTCACATTCGTGTACGAGATGTTTACATTCACAACAGAGTGCAGCAATAACGGTGATAATTTTATTGCAGATTTTATTTTCTGTACGAATCAAATCGAATACTTGAACTTGTTCGTATGGCAAATACTGAAAACAAACAGATATTATTTTTTTTCCTTTCGTTTGAATTTACTTTAAGTTCGACTGGATTCAAATCATATTCCCATGTTTGAGATAAACTCGAACCGAGTGCATCTTCAATACGTCTTAGTGTTTGTTTATGTTGATTTAGAAAACGTGTATAACGTTTTAATTGTGCATTGAGAACCAATTCTATTGAAATAAAGATTTTCGAAATGAATTTTGTCAATTTTATTGATAACCTTTCGAGCCCCCATCATTGAATTGATCGAATTCCCAACCTTGGTCATTCGATGGAGGTGGAACCATTTCTCACGAAACAAAAAAACAAGAACACGATCTGAAATTTTAGATAAAAGTATTCGTTTTTTTTTCTGTTTTGTTTTATCAGTAAGATAAATATATGCATGTATGTGCGCAGTTGTAGGCAGGTAGATAGTATGGTTTTGTTTTTCTTTTTATTGGATGAAGAATTTTAACGCAATAGGAGCAAAACAAAGATGCCGCTTCATTGAATCAAAGAAGCTAACAAAATGTATTTAGTAGAAACAACAACAACAATAACAGCAAAAAAAACAAAAACAAATCATGATTAACATTTAGCAAGAGGTGTTTGTGTAAGAAGAAGTTTATGACGTGCCTTGAGTTTAAGACGTTGACGGGAATATTGATCATCCGGTGAGAATTTCGCTAGAAGAAAAATAAACAGATTTGTATTCTTTCGAAAAATGAAAAGAATTATTCTACCTGGATGAGCTGATTGGGTTGGATTACCTTCTGGATCAACTTTCTACGTACATAAACAAAACAAAACACCAGGTCAAATCAATTGAAAACATTCGAAATCAATTTTACTTTGAATGTGTAAACACGTTCGCCTTTTTCATTGAGATAATACATGAGAAACATTTTCTTCTTCTTCTTCGATTTAACTTTCGTAACAAATGTGAGTGATAGAGATGAAAAAAAAGTGAATGAAATCAACTTTTGCGTGCGTCCATAAATTATTTATTTCTCAAGTTGGATCAAATCGAAATGTTGAAACAAAAGATGTCACCAGTTTATTCTCTAATGAGATAAGATTAGAAGAAGAAAAAATATATCAATAAATATTCTCTATTGGGACTGTAATTGAAGAATTATTGACAATATTGATGCAGTCCAACGAAACTATCAATGAATATCTAATATCACGTAGAACGAAGAAGAAGAAGAAGAAGATTGATGTCGAGGCTTAGTGAAAGTGACTAGTTAGGAGATTTATTACATAACTCTTCAATTCAAAGAATAATCTCATTACTCTCTCTCTCTCTCTCTTTTCGCAGAGAAAAAGAAAAGAAATCGTATCAATAATAATTTTCTCTTGGAAGATTGATACTCTTCTTGTCATTTGTTCAATGAACTCATAGTCTGTTATGCGTATATTGTATTTATGCATATATACACACACACACTCGTTCGTGCACATGTAAAATTGAATAGAAGAAATGTTATTAGTTTTTATCGTCTGTTGAAGAGATAAATCATGAAATTTATGTAAGTATACGTATACACTGATTTAATTCAGTTCTGCTCGTCAGATAAAAGCAAATGAATTATGAAGTTCGAATGTTTGTCTTCACTTGTACAGACATGAGTAAATAATCAGGTGAATAATGAAGACTATATTGAATTGAAGAAAGAAAGAAAGAGAGAGACAGAGACAGAAAATGAAATCTGTTTTCAACAGTTGAGCAATCAGTGAGTTGACGATTTGTATGCTTTCATTATTCATAATCGAATGATAGAAAGAATATGTTGCTTGATTATATTTCTATTTGAAATAACAAACAAACTCGAAGACGAGTGTGTAAGAGTAAACTATGTGTTGTTTTTTTTTATCTATGATCGATGATATACATCTGTTTCATCACAATGATCTGTTCTTATGTTCATCTTATAAATCACGTCAATGCATAACCTTGGACGTGTGCTTCTGGTGCCCTTGTTACGCGTGTCTCCTCGCTTTTTTTTGTCGGAAGCATGAAGATTATCATATACTAAATCAATCGATCAGATTCAAGATTTATCTTTTGACAGATATGCTTCGAATTACTTTGATTATATATAAATCTTCTTCTTTTTTTCTGTTTGTTTCAGATCAAAAATGGGTCTCTCACAATCAAAGACATCAAAATGTAAGTTTATAGTAGAAAAAAAAGTTAATCAATTCTTTGCCTTGAATAATCTATTTGTTACATTTCAATACAAGTTAAATATCCATAGGGAATATTCTCTTCATTTGACTTACTTCTTTCATTTTTCATGTACATACGTGTTAAATCTACGTTGAATTCATGTTGTCAATGACCTTCAAACCGTAGATCCTAAGTCATTGAGACATGGAAACAAGAACAAAAAGAGATTAGAATTATAGGATCATTTTCTTTTCTCATTCTCTGAAAATATGTCACAGTTAGTTCTAGTTTACAAATGAAAACTAATGAACAGATTTGGATACTAAGAAATCCATTGGAATATAATCAATGGATAAAACAAGGTAAATATCACATCATTATGTACGTCCGCTCATCGCGGTTTCATAACATTCAATTTAATATTTGATTACCTTGTGCACCCGTACAAGATAACGATCGAAATGAATGAATATATATATTTAATTTTATATGCATATTCATTCCGTTTTTCTTTAATTAAGAAAATGAAAAACTAATTTTGTTTTTATACGAATGTAATTAATTAAATATTTTATTTGAAAATAGTTTAAACATTGATTTACTCTAGTCAATGTAAACATGTTTATTAACTTTTCGAATTCTTCGTTTGATTATGTAATATATCAATGAAGAGTTCAATCTACGCATGCATATGTATCACATTTCGGTAGTTTATAAACGATGACCGCACTCCGGCAGTTAGTAAATAAAGTTTAACTTCACTCAAATCAATCCTTTTTCTTTTTTTCTTCTTCTTGTTCTTTCATTGTATTCTATCAATGACCTCATTTCGAACAGCAGCAAATCGAAGTCTCTTTCTTTTATGTTTATAGATCTCACAGCAGGTGAATCAATAAATGATAATATTAACGTGATTGAATCTTAAGAGATGATTGTTGCAATATCATTTCTTTAATAACCTTGATGAAGATTCCTTCTTGAAACTGAGAAATGACCTTTTTCGTTTTCTTTTTACTTGACGTATAAGAAGAATGTTATTATCAAGTTGCATAAGATGTCAAATTTAATTTTTTTTTCTATTTCGAGAGAGTAAAACAAAAAAAAAGAAGAGAACTCGATAGATTTTAACAGGTGTACACTTGAACTATATAAGCAAGCAAGCAATGAAAGACGAAAAAAAAAGAATGAGAATCTTAAGATCCACTTTTTTTTCTTCTCTTCTTTTTGTTTAGGTACGGAGTCGTCGACAAACGTACTTTCGCGTAAAATCGAATCGAAACATTTGAACACCGATTATTCAGATATGGAAAGAAACAATATTTATGCTCGAACACCACCGAAACTAAATCTTCCAACACAAATGCCCGTTTTTCATCAACGACGTCCTCCAATTCCTGCACGAACTGATTCAACACGTAGTACAGCAAGTTCAGCGAAATCAATCTATGATATTGAGCCATCAATTTACAATAAGACTTATTTGCCATTACAATCCGTCTATGAAGATAAATATCTCGATACCAATGAACATTTCAAGGTATATTAATTAGTTCCATATTTATTTCGAACATTTTCTTCTGATATGATGAAAGACACTCGAGAGAATACAAACAATGTTCAATTGTATTGTATTGGATTACGTCTTCTGTACGGCGTTTTGACTTGTTTGATCATTGTCATTATTTAGCATGGTTTTCTTTTTCTTTTTCTTTCTTTCTTTCTCCTTTTTCTTCTTCTTCTCATTGTTGATCTCTGCTGTATAGAATTAGTGTATATATATATATGCCATGGTCGGACAACTGTATACACAAATAGGTTACTGCAACTATTCTTTCTGCTGCTTAGAAAATTCATTGACTCGTATAGAAAACATAAGAATGACTAGCATATTGATGAACATAAGTCTTGAAAGAAATCAAGGTAGATACTCTCATTGATTATTCTTAGTGCTTCTGTTTGTTCCAGGTGATTAGTTGAAGGTTCTTTTCAATCATCCGAATGAGAAAGCATCATTTTCTTTTCTTTTTTTGTTCTCCAACATGCATCGAACTATTAAGAAATCATTCTCGTATGTTTACGATATTTCGATTACATAATATATACACATAGAAGAATCGATGCTTGAACAGACATCTATGAGTTAGTTAGACAGAATAGTCGAATTAATTCTCTTTAATGAATCAATCATTTGGAAGGATATTTCCCTTTTCTTTTTTTTTTTTTATAATAGAATGAACATGATCAACAGCGTTTGGTTGTGGATTTGTTTAAACAAAACTATCTAGCGCCAGGAATGGTAGGAAGGAAAAGGATCGAAATATGCAATATTTATTCAATGAATTCTTTTAGTCGAAATTAAATTCTTCACATCAAGGTTTGTCAACGACAGATGATGATTTATCAAGTGATCTTAATCGTAATCATCGTCTTCGTTCAAGTCTTCCGTTCATTATTAAACCAGCTGCAAAGTCCAATTCACTTGGTAAATTCATAGTTAAATAAAGAGAAAAAAAATCTTTTCTTTCTTTCTTTTTTTAAGGTCTTTGCTTTTTAATATGTGGTAATGAAACAAAAAAGATTCTTCTACCCGCTTATATCTCCTGTCTCGATAAACTTAAAGCATTATTCGTTCGGTAAAATTTAATTTTTAGTTCTGAAACAATTTCTAATAGTTAATTATTTATGAAATATTGAAGAGCATTTCCTCATCATTTAACAATGAAACAAATGGAAACGGATAATATTCAAATTTATATTCGAGAAATGGAAAAAGATATTTTCTATCAATTAGAAGATGTGAAGTAAAAGTCAAATACATACGTAGATAAATCAAATATAAAAATTCGATTTTAAATTTAGTGATGTCAAAGATCGTTCAGTTCTAAAACTTATTTATTTAAATAATCCGTCTAAACCTCATGTTTCATTTAAACAACCAGAAATTGACAATGAAACTTCATCGTCACGTTCACTCAGCGAACCAAAACTTCCTATTGCATTGAAAGGTATCTTATCATCATCAAAAAATGATGATGATGATGATGATAACGATAATAACGACGAGAATTATTCGAATATGAAAATGATTCTTATGGAAAAACAATTGAAATCTTTAACTGAACTCGTTCAAGAATTAACCAAATCGAAACCGAATCGAAATTTACATGAACAAGTCTACGATTTAAAAATGAAAATAAATATTCTTCGACAAGAATTAATATCGATTCGAGATAGTCAAGAATCGTTTAAACAAAATCTTCAAATTGAACTTAAACATGCTAATGAAAATATTCAAGTAAAATTTCTATTCGAAAATCAATCTTTTATCTATTTTCTAACGTCATAGAAGCAATTTCTACGATTGAATCTAAATGAATTGAATGCTTACATCAAATCTCGAGAAAAGATCGATCAAGATCTTGAGTACGAACATTGATTGTGATTTTCATTGAAATCATTTCATTGTCTTTGCAGAGATTTGGAAATTGCTGTTGAAGAATTACAAAATGATGTTAAAACAAAACAATGCTATGTTACAATGAACGATGTCGAAAGTTTTGCATTGGTTCTCAGCACAATTAGTCGTGCTTTAGTTGATTTAAAAAGTAAATTTCTTTGTTTATTGATTATTTGATTCGATTGTTTTTTTTTTTTTGTTGAAGCATCATTTCCACATTTATGCGAAAAACTTTCGTTATCAAATGAAGATTTTGTTACGAAATTTTTGAAAGAAGAACCTGAATGTTTGGATTTTACGATTAAGAAATGTAAACGTTTGACAACAATGCTCTATCAATTAAAACGGTATTTTGAATTGAAAGATAAACAGAAGAAAAAGAGTTTTTTTTTGTCGATAGTTTATCAATGAATCAAGAAAATAAATGTCCGAAGAAATTGATCGTTTGCGTTCGAGAAAATTTAGTTGATCGACAAGAACTTCTCGAAGAAATTCGATCGGTTACATCGAATTCCGACGAACGAATTAAAGCGATTGAGGTTGAAGAAATGAAATGATTTGAAATTTAATTTGAAAAAAAAAACTCGAATTTTATGTTTGTAGAGAGCAGAAAGATTACGTGAACGACGATTGTTCTACGAAAATCAATTAGAAAATCTTAAAAATCACAAATCCGAACAAGTAAAACGAATCGAAAATTGAATTTCTCCAAAATTGAATTTCTTTTTCTATTAAGATCGATGGATATTTCGAAAATCATAGTCTAACAAATTCTCTTAGTACTCGAGCGAGTATTTGTTCAACGGATTCGAATCATTGTCCATCGCCTTCACTTTCCTCAGTTACACGTCCGACACAATCAACAAACGAATGTAACAAATCTCGTTTGAAACCACCAACAAAAGTCACGTTCTCTCAACAAGTTCTTACTCATTCAAATCAAAAGTCCAAAGTTGATCTCCCACCTCGTGTACCCTCAACTCCGCCATCGTCATCAGCTGTTTCAAGTGCATCATCATCGAGCTCATCGTCATGTATCGGTGGTCTTACTGCATCTCGTTTTTGTAGTCTTATACCTTTGTTAACGATGGATCGTCGAAATAATGGACGATGTTATTCATTTTCATCTTCGAGTACAGATACAGATTCAGTTATATCAAATTCACAAAAATCTCCCATTATACTCAATAAAAAATACCAACAAACACCATTGATGCGTGCATCTGTTACTGATTTATAGTCATGTTTTCTTTTTTTTTCTCGTCTTCCTCTTCATTTTCGTTTGCTTTTAATATCAATTTTATCATTTTATCTGTCAAATTCGAAATAAATACAATAACAGAACAGGTGTTGAATATGTTACACTCCTATCTTTTGCTTCTAGTTGTACATTTGATTGAATGTCTATCAATCGAATATTATTTAACTGTTGGAAAGAAAATCATTCGAGCGAAACATGATATGAAAACGCACATTTTTTTCCTCTCATTACAAAATACAGACAAACTGTCAATGGGGGCGATTGTAAGGTAAGTTAACTAGTTTGTGAAGGATACTGATACACGAGAGATAATCATTTTTTATTCGTTTGCTATAAATAAATAAATACGATTCGTACATGTGTGTAGTTCGAAACAAGATTACAATCACACGCTTGCACGACAACCACGTAAATCAATTCGATTAACGCAGTTTCAAGTGCCCGATCACATACGACAGCCACCACTCAGCAATTCACTATCAGTAAACCGTTCGTTTTGAATTTTAAAACATTTATTACGCATATCTTTTGCTATACAGATTCCAAAACCTGTTCATAAAACAGAAAATTCAACTGTCGAAACAAAACCTGTAGCAAAAGAATCGATAAAAGATCAGTCAGTTCACACAAACGCGAATATGAATCGAAATCCTGTGATTCTATCTCGTTCAATACAAAATATAAATAAAGATAATAATCAAATGAACAATTTGAATCGATCAATAATTGAACATAATGGAAAACGATTTCTCACTGAACTTAATCATCGAATGGAACGACGATATGTTCAAGTATATGATGATAAAATCAATCAAATGAGATTTTTTGAAGTAACTGATTTCATACCATGTCGAACAATACGAAGTTTTCGTGTTCATCCGCAAACGAACGGTTTCTCTCGACAACCATTGCGATCAAATGTAATTCAACGACGAGAATCAACCAAATCAAATCTTCTCAATTTCGAAGATTTGAGTATGTAGTCTCTTCTCTTCTTTTTTTTTCGATTATTTTCCTACGAATTCATTTTTCTATAGGAAATCGTGATAGATTAAATCGTGAATTCGATTCATATCACAATGGTGTTTCGTTATCAACAACGAATCTAAACAATCCACAGCCAACATCTCCTCCTAAAATACCATTAGTAACTCAAAATTCGATGGATTCGACTTACATGTATTCAAAACCAGAGCCTTACAAACCATTATCAACTGATTCTCGTCGAACTCAAACTCAATATCAAGCGCCATCATTTCGTGAACATAGTCCAACTACTTCTGAATACAGTCGAACGGAAACCGAAGAAAATTCGATGAGTAAATCTTTTTTTCGTTTATGAATTGAATTGAACTTTTTTTCGCTACAGTATCTTATGCTGAAGACGAAGAGGATGATGATTATACAGATAGTGAAGGTATGGATCCAATGTTTCCATCGAATCGACGAGAAAGTATCAACAGCCGTAACAATGATCGACTTTCATATCGAAGTCTTGGTGGTCATGGTTCTTTTACGGATTTTGATCCATTCAAGAAGAAAGTCAATCCACGAGATTCTGTTTATCGAACACCCGATTCTCTTAAAAAGTTAATCCTTATAGTCATATGATTGAGATTTCGAAAAATAAAATTTTGTTTTAGCTATTCACAACCAATGACCAACAATCGTCGAAATCCGATTTCAGTTGCTTCGGATTATGCCCCTATTACTGTCAATCGCAATCAAACAGGTTTATTTTCTCTATACACACACACACACACATATTCCTAAATCTCTTCTTTGTAGATCAAAAAGCTCATGCATACCGACGAGACTCATACAATTATGATGGCTGATATAGAACTATTTTATTTTGTTTGTTTGTTACTATTGAATAAATTTTCTTTCGCAAAAAAAGTGCTCATAGAAAACCGTCAACCTATGACTGACATCTTTTCATTTGACTAGAAAAACCGATTGGTTTGTTTCTTTTTTCCTGTGATGACGATGAGAAGGAGCTTTTCATTTTTCCTTACTCACCAGAACAAAACAATACTCGCGCTTCAAGAATTTTTAGTTAATAATGATCGGATTTAATCCATATCAAGTGAATTGGGATACAATTAATGACAAAGATGATTTCAATATCAATACGTCATATAAAACTTATTCAATTAATCCTTTAGAAACTGAAGTCGAACGAAATATTCGGACACGTACTGTGTAAGTTCGATTCTCGTAGACAGACAGATTCATCAAGAAATTTATTTAGTACACCAGTAATAACCGGCTCATCGATAGCAGCATTTGTATTCAATGGTGGCGTTATTCTTGCCGCTGATGTGCTCGGTTCCTATGGTTCATTAGCTAAATATCGAAATATGCCACGTATTCATCAAGTTAATGATAAAACTGTGATTGCCGTAGGTGGAGATCTTTCCGATGCTGATTATATCAAAGAATCAATTGATTCGAAAGTGTAAATCAATGTTTTTTCGAATTTTTTTCCCGCAACTCATTCAAATTTGACATTTAGTGAAGAAGATTTCGTTCAACAAGATGGTGGTGAACTAACTCCATTGTCACTCTATGCTTGGTGTACAAGACTTCTTTATCATCGTCGAACAAAATTCAATCCTCTTTTAACTAATGTGATTGTCGCCGGAATGGAAGATAAACAACCGTAGATAGTTATTCAAATTTAAAGAAATGAAATTGACTTTGTTTTCGGTGTAGATTTCTTGGACGTGTGAATGACAAAGGTTCAGCTTATAAGGAATTTCTAATCATGACTGGCATTGCCACACATTTAGCACAAGTAGAATCTTTGATTCATTTTTAAGAGAGAGAAAACAAGCGGGACAATTTTTGACGGTCGGTATTTTCTTAGGGTTGGATTCGAACAGTTTTAGAAAATTCAAATCATTTGAATAAAGATCAAGCTGAACAACTCATGGATCGTATTATTAAACAACTTTACTATCGTGATTGTCGAGCATTTGCTCGTGTAAGATGAAATTGATTTGTTTTTCTTCTTCTAATTGTTCTTTTGAATTGACTTTAGTATCGTGTTTGTATTGTCACGAATGATGGTGTCGAATTCAAAGCTAAAGAAGTTCAGCCTGATTGGAGTTTAGCTCCATTACTGTAAATATAACATTGTTGAATTTTGTTCTATTATTTTGTTTTCTTTTTTCTAATCTAGTCGAAATACTGAATGAACATATGACGACAAAGTCGTATAATCGAGAATCTTGTTTGATTTGTAACAATTTCAATTCATTGAAAATAAATTGAAATCTCCTCACGAGATATGATCATTAATTATTTCTTTTTAGACTAAATAGATGTGATATTTTGATTAGAAAAGCTTAGACATTCCTCATCTCAATATCAAATCTTCTATTATCTTCGGATAAGAGTAATCGGATATCTCATCACATAGTAACAATCAATGAACTGACGCATCACGTATCTCAAAATAAAAGAGACGAAATCATCATCATCATCATCATCATCTCTCTTATTCATTTCTTTCTTGGTTAACGCCTTCTCACCCTCAAGATGAATCACGCATTTGCTTTTTTTTCCCTTCTTCTCTCCGTCTTGCATAGGTAAGATGACAAATCAGACCGGCACGCGTCGAACTCTTGCTTCATTTTTTTTTCTTTTTCTCTCGATTTTTTTATTATTTTACTACATTCACAATCATCTTTTAGTCTCTCAAATAGTTCACCGAATGAGAGGAAGAGGAAGACTAAAAGTGACCGTTTGACCGGCTCACAATCCTCTCGTCGTTGAAGTATATTCATCGATAGACAGGAGAATAAAGAACATACGTTCGTTTTCGATTTTACCATTGACATTAATTGAGACGACTGTTGGTCTCGTTTTCTTTTTCTTTTGTAATATGACTCTCATACATACATACGTACGTACGTACATACAAACATATATATATATACAGAAGAAAAGTTTCTTTCAGATAAATCCAAACATTTGTTGTTTTGAAAGTTTTTCACAATAAAAAAAAGCAACAAGACGAGCAAAACTCAACAACATGTTTAAATTTAAACTTGGTCGAAAGCAACCTGAAGAAAGCGAATCTCGTCGACGTTTGCAAAAAGAACTATTTCACTTTAATAAAATCGCTGATCGTGGCTTTCCAACACGTCCATCAGCTCTTGCCTATGATTCACAATTAAATCTCATTGCAATCGGCACACAGTCCGGCGAAATACGAATGTAAGTTCAAATAACAACAACAACAAAAAAAAAACAGAACTTTTCAATTATCGTTTTATTTATCAATTCATATTAGTTACGGTCAACCCGCTTTTCAATTATCGTATACACTTGAATCGACATCAATCGTCAAGATTGTTTTTTTAACTGGTCTCGCTCGTCTTCTTGTTTTAACTGATGATGGTTATTTACATTTACTCGAAATTAATAATAGCAATCCAATACAAATCGATCGAATATGTGCATCGAATGATGACGATGAAAAAGATATTTTGAAAAATGTTCAAACAATTTGTTTATTGAGAAATAATATTCAATTATTAATCGGATTAAAAAATGGAAATATCTGTTCGTTGGATCTCGAGCAATTTTCATTGAATAAACAGCCGATGATTCCAACTGAAGCTATTGAAAATACGTATGTTTTGCGATCTAAGAAACTGAATCGAACGGTTTTTTTATAGAATTGGAGAGCACTGTAGTGGACGAATCGTTCATCCGGGTTCAGTTCAAACAATTGTTCAACATCCACTCAACGATGATAAAATTTTAATTGCTTACAAAAATGCTGTGATCGTTCATTGGGATCTACCATCGAATAGTCACGATCGAACCTATGTCTACAAACAAGTCTGTTGCCTTTTTTTGGTTTTTCTCTCTACGATGAGTCATTTTCTTTTTCTTCATTCAAGGAAGTTGAATCGGCTTGTTGGTATAATCAAGGCTTGAATTTTGCTACTTGTCATAGTAACGGAAGTTATGCACTTTGGGACACGAAACAACAATCGAACATAGTCGAAATAGAAAAAATTCCCTATGGACCGTATCCATGTACAGCAATGACAAATATCTGTGTGAAAATCATGCGAAAGTAATTATTGTTTTCGAATGTTATTTCATTTGACTATTTGAAAAATGTCTAGTGATGATCCATTGATAATCTTTTCCGGTGGTTTACCTCGTTCGACTTATGCAAATAAGCAAAGTATTAGTTGTCTATGCGAAAATGAACATAATCCCGAACGAACTCGACATGTCACATTTGATTTTACATCGAATATTATCGATTTTTTTACAATCGATAAACATTCGACAAATCAATGTAAAAAAAAATCTCGCCTTTAAAGTCATTCTTATGCTCATAGATTTCTTCTTTTGCAGCAGCTCATGATGATCCTCAATCACTTGTCGTTCTACTCAATGAAGAGATCATCGTCATTGATCTCGTTACCGATACTTGGCCACTATATCAATTACCTTATTTAAACAGTCTACATACATCGCCTGTGATATGTACAACGTTCGTTTCGAATGTTAATCGAGAGTTTTATAGAAAATTAACTAATTCAGCTTCAATACAATTCGAAGATTATTCCGATCGAGTATGAAAAAAAATACGCTCGAGGATAGAATCAACAAATTGATCTGATTGATATTTTCTTTTTGTGTTTTTTTTGAAGAAATGGCCGATAACCGGAGGTGAAATCAATTCAAATGAAAATCAGACCGAAGATAAACATCTTTTACTCACAGGGTAAAAGAAAAACAGTTCAAATTGACTTCATCAATCGTTTTTTTAATTTAGACATGAAGATGGTTCAGTACAATTCTGGGATATGACATCGATTTCAATGCCATTGATTTATAAATTACATACAAAAGAATATTTTCAAATTGAACAAGCAGCAAATGAAGATCTCGATGAAGAAACTTGGCCACCATTTCGAAAGGTTTGTTCATTTAGAAAAAACGAAATCATTTTTCTTTGAAAATTTTCTTTGCAGACTGGACAATATGATCCCTATTCGGATGATTCACGATTGGCTATTCAAAAGCTATCATTTTGTACAAATATGGATACATTAATAATCGCTGGTACAGCTGGACAAGTTTTGACATTTCAATTAACAAGTGAACCTGTTGATGTTAATTTAACTGTAGGTTTCTATTTGTTGATCAATTTCGAAATTGAATTCTTTTCGTTTTTTCTAAAGACTTTGACAGTTAATCTTCTCGATGGTTGCGAAAGTTTCGTTTGGAAAGGTCATGATGAAATGAAAATCAAATCCAATTTCGTTTCATCGGGTTTCTATGCAACATCATCGATTCAACTCTATCCACCAGCTGCAGTTTCTGCCTTAGCTCTTTGTTCAGATATTCATTGCTATGCTGTTGGTACTGCACACGGTTTTAGTCTTGTCAATTATCAACAAAATCGCGTTCTTCTTTCGAAATGTACACTCGATTCAAATTCTCTTCATATGTCACCAACAATGACATCATCGACTGGTGAATCCACATTGATTCGCGGTCGATCATTGAAAAAATCACTTCGAGAATCGTTTCGACGCTTTCGAAAAGGTCGAACGATTAAGAAAACGATGATGCCTAAAATTGATGAAACACTTCAACTCGAAGATATCACACGTGTACCTGTCGAAAGACAAGTCGAATCAAGAGAATTCAAGCCGATTGACGATCAAATTAATAGTATGGTTCGATGTCTTTATTTTGCTAAAACCTATTTAAATAGTCTACATGACCGAACACGTTCGCTTTGGATTGGAACCAATGGTGGTCATGTTTATGTTTATTCAATAAATGGTCTTGAATCACCACCAGCAACAACAACAAATGGATCTGCCATTGCAACTGAATATTCGAATCCCTGTTCATTATGTAGATGATTTCGAAATTGAATAATTGAATATTGATTTGAGTTTTTTGTTCATTTAGCTAAAGAAATTCGATTGAAACATAAAGCACCTGTGTTAAGTATTCTTGTTTTGGATAGTCAAAATCAATCAATTGGTCAAGGTTCAAACATTCCAACAAATGATTCAGCTATTCGTCAGTCCGAATCGACAGTAAATTCAACCAATAATTCCGAAAATCCTATCTCACATAAAGTGCTCATTTGTTCCGAAGAACAATTCAAAGTAAAAACAAAAACGTCCTTTTCATTCTCATTCGTATATTTCACTTGTCTACGTAGATCTTTACATTACCACATTTGAAACCATTTGGTAAACATAAATTAACTGCTACCGAAGGTACACGCGTTCGAAAATTAGCTCTCAATCAATTTACGACCGAATCTCATTCGGAAACATGTTTAATCTGTTTGGATAATATGGGTCAAATAAGTATCTATTCATTACCGACACTTCGTCGACAGATTCTCTTCAATTGCGTCAAACCAACCGATATCTTAGCACTTTCAAGTTTTCAATTTACGCCTTATGCACACGCCTTCTACTTGCAATCATCATCAGAATTAGCCGAAGTATCGTTTACAACACAACGAATCTATTCGAATGCAATGGTCATTTCATATGATAAATTACAACGTCGAACAATTGTCAATCAAACACCATCGAAAACATCGAGTATATCATCTCCAATTGAAGAACAAGTTAAATTAGATACAAATGTTAATAACAGTGGTTTTAGTACGGCATCCGATTCGGCTATTGATGTTCAATCAATAAATCAACAGATACAAATGTAAAATTTGCATATTCACACAAGTGTTTATTATTCGATTTTGAATTTTAGTGATGAAGGAATTAAATCCATCGAACAGAAAACTAATGAACAGCATTCAAATAAAAAACCTGCTCCACTTCCACCGTCATCATCGAAAAATACTTCGATTAAAACTCGGCATGCTCCTATAATCAACGATCATCATTATTCAAATGGTACATCTTCATCAACTGCAATTCAATCTTAAAGAGAAAATTTTAAAAAAAAACAAAAAAAAAACTATTTCGTTTTATTAATTTCATAGAATGATATATGTGTCTGTTGTTTTTCTTGTATTTCCAAAAGTCAACAAGAAAACAGCAGACCCACACACATACATACACATAACTAACCGCACCGATTCTCTCAATTACACAAACATGTGTTTTTGTTGATGTTTAAATAAATATATGTACTATTTATTCGCGAAAAAACAATCGATCTATTGGGAATATTTTCTCTTCTCTTCATGCATGAAAATCATCAAATCTCAAAAGAATCAATCGATTTTGTCGATGATAAAACTAATAAATCGAAGCTTGAGAAAAACCAGGAACAAATAAATCTGAATCAATAGAAATCTCGAATATAATCACAATAGTTTCTAACTCAATCAAATGATTATCAAACGAGCTAATCTGATTGTTTGATTTCCTTTGTTATTCTTTAATAAAATCTGTCATTCTTATTTCAAGTAATGAATCATTGTTCTTTTTTTCTGGCTTTTATGATTTAATAAATATTCTTTTTTTTTCTTCTTCTTCTTCTTCTTTCTCTTCTTCTCTTCTTTTTCTTTTTCAAGTGCATTAATATTCGAGAGAAAGAATCATAGAAACAGACAGAGAAAAAGAGAAAGAAAAAAAAATGTAGTAGGTTGAATATTAGTGCATTGAACTATCATCTCGACTTCCTTCGAGAGAAAGACGTTAGTCTATATCTACTTCTTACTTTGTCTCTCTTTCTTTTGCTCGAGTTTTTCTTCTTTCTTCTTTTCTAACTAGAAGCGGTGCACTATTATATGCTCTGACTAGAAGTCATTTTCCGCGACTATTTCTCTCATTTTTCTTTCTTTTTTTTTCTCTTCACTCTCCTATTTTTCTTTTCGCGACGACTACTTTATATTATGACAGTTTTCTTTTCTTTTTATTTCTGTCGTGTGCACAACAACAACAACAATAACAATATCGAAATAGTCGAATTGAACCGGACAAACACATTTCTGTTGTTGTTATCTTATTATTCTTGTCTATTTTCAGATGCGATAAGGATAAAAAACAAGTGTTTAACACTGTGATTGCTAAGCTCTCATTTTCTTTTATTACTATTATTAGTCTTGTTTATCTTCATCTCAACTAACAAATTTAATCAATTTATTCTTTCAATGGATAATATTTCACTTCAAAAACAAGTTGAAAATCTTCGACAACAATTAAAAGTCGAACGTGTACCATTATCAAGAACGTTAATGGAGTAAGTTAACGACGAAAAAGACCAGCAGTCGTCGTCTTTTTCTTTTTTTTTGCTTTTATAGTCTCACATGACTATTCGCCATGCATATTTAATAATAATAATAAAAAAAAACGAGAAGAAATACTAAAACTAGTAACAGCACGTCGACTGACGCCATTAGACAATCATTCTTTATCCTCCTTCTCATTTCGATTTACAAGCACGCCGACAATAGCCAAGCAGAAGAAAAGAAACAGATAGTTAGGATGAACTATGACTATCCGATGTCATCGATGGTAAAGAAGAAGAAGAAGGAAAAAAAAGCGATTCTTTGACGAACAGTAATAATGGCAGTATGAGGAAATAATAAAGAACGAGGAAAGAGAGGGAAAAAAATATTTTGCGCTCGTTCACGGACTATATGCGTGCGTTCGAGTGGTAGTGCATCGCCAGTTTCCTTTCCTTTTTCTTTCCTTTCTTTTTTCTTCGTTTCTCTCTCGTTCTTTTTTTTATACAAGAAGCTCTGCTTGCATTTGAGGGTAGGTTGTATACTACTGCCTGATTTTTTTCACGCGTTGACTCGTTCGGACGTTTTACCCGTTGGCTGACGTTCTTTTTTTCTTCTTCTCCTTCTTCTCTCTCGTTCTATCTGTTCGCTTTCCTTCGACGTTCTTTTTTACAAGAATAACTGCGAGTGGTTTGTTGTTATAACGCTTTCTATCGAAGAACGTGTAGAGGTCTATCATCAACACAATTTCTTTTCGTCTAACTATTCGAATATGGACAAAGGCTCACTACAAAAACAAATCGAATCATTGAGATATCAATTACGAGTAGAAAAAGTACCACTATCGAAAACTTTACAGGAGTAAGTTGCTTGATCGATCGATTGATTTTATCATCTATATATATATTTACAATTGATAAATCATTGTGTTCATTCAATATTTTGATTTAGATTGAAACGATATATTCAAGAGAATGAACAAGGTGATCCACTTATTCATCCACCCGACAAGAAAAACAATCCATGGGCTGAAAAGAGCAAATGTTCAGTTATTTAAACAATTGAATTATTTACCAAACAAATAAAAAAAACACACACACAAACTTCTTCTTCTTCTTTTTCTTTTTCAAATGACTAAACATTCTGTATCGATTTGGGAACATTTTCTATGATATCTTCCTTTCGATCGGACTACCTAGTGGATTACAACGATATATAACATTGGAAAAAACAACAAATCGCAAAACATACGCACATATAACCTCAAGATGAGTTCTTCATTTTACAATTTGTATTCATTTGTTTCTTTTCCTTCTTTCTATCTTGTTGTTATTGTCTTTTCATTTTTAGTTTAATGTGCATTTGTCAGTGGTGTTAATTGTATCTTTTCTCTCGCTCTCTCTCTCTTTTTTTTTAAAATATGAAATTGACAACGCTAAGTAATAATTCATTTGCTCTCTTTTTTTCTTCTTCTTCTTCTTCTTCTTCCCTTTTCTTTGTATAATTTCAACGAAAAAATCAGACTTTTGGAGAGATCTATCTAACTAAACTGAGGTTAACTTGATATTTCTAAAATTTATTTTCGATTTGTACACAAAATTAATGTCGTGGAGAGAATCGTCGAGAGATTACTTGCTAATGATTCAATAGCTATTCACTCGACTGATCGATCGACAATATGAGATGGTAATATTGAATAGAGAATAGTTACGATCCAATGAGGTGACATAAAAACAATTATTTGACGAATTAACCTTCGAGACATTTGAGTACTAGTTCGATCTTTCATACTTGCAGTCAATTTGTATGCATAGGCAAAACGTCAATTTGATTGGTGTTCCTAGTTGTACGAAGTAATTTTTTGAAACTACGACGAAATGCTGGTGATACGAGGAGAAAAATGTAGAAAGTATCTGCAAAATTAATATCATAGATGATCATTGTAAGATTACTCAAAAATAATTCAATAGCTATTCGTTCTGCTGATCGATTGACTATTTGAGCAGTCGCTGCTGGATAGATAATATTCACGATCCAATTGGGTATGATAAAAACTATGAATGTGATAATTTGAATAATCAACGTTCGACTCAGTTGAGCGTTGATTCGTTCTTTCAGTGTTATTCTATGAATTACTCGGAGATGATTTCCAGAACGTAAATTTCGATAAGTTAAATAGCCAAAGATTATCATTACAACAATCGGAATGACATGTACACCAAGTACAAGTATATAGTTAGTGTAGATTTGATAGAATCCTTTTTGTCGATTACATTTTGTCATATTTCGAGTTGGATCATAGAATACTTCGGTGTAAATTGGATGTGGTATGAGAAGAATACCAAAAAATAGAACGATAAAAATGATCGAAATTATTGCGTTTCGTTTCGAACTGAATTTACGTAATTTTGTACTACGACATGTACTGAACCAACGATCAATCGACGCAACAGCTAATATCGTTATTGAAACATAAATTGGAAAATAAGTAATATAAGAATAGAGTTTACATATCCAAGTGATTGTTGCACGAAGCGAACAGGTAAGAAATGTATCGGCAATAAGCAAACCCAAATGTATAATTAAAATGAAAATACTGTTTAGAATTGAAATAATTGTATAGATACGAAATGGATTTGAATAGAATTGTTTTGTTGTTTCTAAAGTGAGAATCGTGAAAACATTTCCAATTAAACCAAAAATTAAAATCAATAATCCAACATATCTAAAATACAAGTACAAATTGGTCTTTTTGTTCGGATAGAAAATTTCATTTACCTATTGATTTGGTCTTCTAAAAGCTGAATATATTCTGCTGAGACACCCATATTCTTTTTAAATATACATTTCTTTTTCAAGTACTTTTCGAAAATGAATAGTTAACAAAACGTCACTTGAGTTTTATTGTGTTGCCTGCTAAACAAAAGAGTAAAATGACTTTTTCATTTTTATGCTCTCAGTAAATTAATTCGCCATGCAATATGAAGCATCAAAGCAGGAAACGCATGCCAACGTCTATCGGGAAAAACCATAGCATACAAACCGTGATGATGAAACTACCGGATCTCATCAGTGTTTAATAACATGGATTTTTGTTTCATTCTAATATTAAATTTGCATGAATGCTGTTATTTTCAGGGAATTCATTTTCTGTTTATAAATATTACAATATATCATAATTAGTTTAACAAAGATCAAAAATAGTTTTTTTCTATTTATGAGGAACTAGCTAAGAAAAAAGGCGTATATACTTTTATTAAATGAATAGAATTAAAGAATTAAAAAAAAACGGAGATGTTTTTGTTTTATTGCTTTTGTTGTTGAAGTTCAACTAATTGCAAAATTAAATCTTCGATTGTTTGTTTCAAAGGAATATATTTCACGCCCAATTGCGTTTGTGCTTTGGTTGAATCAAGTTGAAAATGATCAGTTATCCATTGACCTGGTGTACCAATCGGTGTTGTTTCTTTAATACTTGCTGGTATACGAGTTGATTCACGAACAATATCAGCAATTTGCTGATAGGAATAACTTTCAGCAGCAATAAGATAACGTTCATTGGTTTCAGTTTGATTTTCTAATGCTGCTACATGAGCAAAAGCAACGTCTCGAACATCGATTTCCCATGGAACACGTGTTGTAGGGATCGTACCATCTTTGCCCGATGTAACCAATGTCCAAACATTGTTATTCGATGTATTTAAATCATCGAATGTTTTAAAGCCATTTACTCGTGGACCGAATACAAGTGGTTCGCACATTGTAGCTATTGTAAATGTTGGTTTTTCTTTTTCGATAAAATTCCAAGCAGCTTTTTCAGCTAGAAGTTTCGATGCACAATAAGCTAGAATTGGATTATCATGAGCAACTGCAGCTTGTTCATATGTAAACGGTGCCCAATCTTTTTCCGTGTAACTATAACCTGGTCGTAAGTCTTGACTTGGGTCAATAACTGCAGCAGCCGACGATGTAATAACAATTCGTTTGATTTGTTTTGTTTCATCGGTTTGAGCTGAATTATATTTATGTGCTGCTTTTAAAATCGATTCTGTGCCATTAATTGCTGGTATCAACATATCTTTTTCAGCATTTGTTATTTTAAAATGAAATGGTGATGCAACATGAATAATTCCTTGTACACCCTGAACGGCTTCATCTGCCGAATCTGTTGCTATATCAGCAATATAAGCAAATGAAACTTGATTTCGTTGATTTTCTGGAATGCCTTCTAGGACACTTGCTTCTTTGACTTTCGAACGAACTGTTCCACGAACATTATAGCCTTTGTTTAAAAGCAGCTGAATTACATGTGCACCAATAAATGATGAGGCGCCGGTCACAAGAATCGTTTGAGACATTACTCAATCTACAACAAATTAGTCGACTTGCGGTTTTTTTTTCGCTTGATTTTAGACTGGAAAATAAAGACAGCTGATTTTATCTCGGTTTTATTTTATTTCATGATTTCTTTTTTTTTCTCAGATCGCGTTTTCCAATTCGCGGTATAAAAAAAACGCCTAATATCGCCAAAGAACAAACAAATAAACAAAAAAGCCAACGCACACACGCACAGCAAACACGCAAGACAATAAGACCAACAAGAAAAGAAAAAGTAACACACACGCACATGCAAACACACAGACATATCAACTCATCGACTATTGTCGAGTATAAAAAAAGAAACAGAAGAAGAGAGATTAATATCACCGAGTTTTTTTTTAGGTTTGAATACATGCGCAGATAAATGCTTTTCTTATTCTTCTTATAATATTTCTCCCTTCTTCTATTGCACTTTGTTTGTTCAAGTTATCTTATTTGTCTTTGTTTTTTTTTAAATATTTTTTGTTGAATTTCATTCATCTCTCGATTTTTGCTCATCTACCGTTGTTAAACTATCGTCTGTTGCCGGTAAAGTACTCGTTGCAACAACAGCATCATCATTTATTGTATTTCCATTGACTAATGTCGATGTTTCATTGAGATTAAGTTTAGCAAGACCATTTAATTGTTCACTACTGCTAGGGTTCGAATTATTATTATTATTATTATTGTTACTATCATCATTTGATACATTTGATAAATCACGACTCATTTGAATAATCGATTGAATACGTCGTTGAGCAAACTAAATATCACAGAGAGAAAAGACAGAGTTCACTAGTCAAACAGATCGAGAGTGTTTACTTGACTGGCTTGAAAAGGACCGATTATTTTAACAGGTACTTCGCTAGCTGATGTTTGTTGAGAATCTTCAGGTAGTTTTATAATTGCACCTGTCGATTGCTGTAGTTGACGAACCTTGAATTAGCAAAATTATGCGTATTTGATATCAAGAGAAAAATATATATATATATACATTATGTCCGCCTTTGCCAACTAAACGTCCAATTAATGATGTTGGAACGAGAATTTCTGCTCGAAGTCGAACTTCATCGTCGCCGGCATAGCCTTCTTGGCGAATTTTATCATAAATATAATATTGACTTTTCCATTGAGCTTCCGGTGTCCCTGTTATCGTCACTTGACGATCGATAATTTTCGTTTGATCTTCATCAGGACTAATCGGAGTTACCTAGAACAATTGCTCCAATGAAATACTTTCTCTTCTTTTTCTGATTTTACTTTAACCGATGCATTGGAATTTTTAATAATACTTTTAATAAAAAGACCTTTAGCTCCAATAATCGCACCGATGACCGTATTCGGTACATACAAATGCACTGTTTCGACAGCAACAGGTACATTTTGTAATAATTGTAAATGATCTTGTTGATGAACAAGATTACCATTGAGATAAGGATTCGGTTGAGCGGATATCATTGGAGCCGTGGGCGAATAGGACATATAAAACGGAGTCGCCGCTGGAAATACCGGTGGCTGCAAACAACAAATCAAAAACTTAACAAAAAATTGATCAATTTTCAATTTCGCCCTACATAATAAGTCGGATGATAGATCGTATTCGTATTGGTTTGTTGTTCAATGAACTTATTCGACGATGAATTATTACTATTATTCGTTTGTGACGGATGAATAATCGATGTTTGAGGATAATGTGTTGATACGAGTGCTGTTTGTCCAGTTGATGCTGTTGCCATCATCGATGCTTGTTGAGCAAAATGTTGCATTAGTTGCTGTTGTTGTTGTTGATAGTATTGTGTTGAGTAATTCCATGCACGTGCATTGTCACTTTCGAATGCTGAAAATAGTTTACCGTAGATTGTTTCGAGAGCACGCATTTGTTGATCATAGTCGCCTTTGATTGATATGATACGTTCGATATTGTACGAATTTAATTCATTTATACTCGAAACAGTGATGCTAAACAAGAGATTTTGGATGATTAGAATAAAACAAACAAACAAACAAACGACGAACTTAGTGTTGGTTTCTTTTTTAATTGTATTGATTATATTTCCGCCTTTGCCAATTATTCGACCGATAAAATTATTATGTGCAAGAACTTTTAAAACAATTTCACTTGAAAAGAAGAAGAACGAAAAACAAAAACAGGACATTTTCATTGTCATTCTCTTTGTTTTGATTCGTACTTGGATTTATTCTTATTTTTCGCATCGTCATAGATTATCCGGAGGATTTCTCGGCAAGCTTGAATACAATTTTCTTGTTGACCATGAATAACAATCATACGTTCTTGACTATTTGTCGATTCGTTCTTATTCACATCGACTCTATTCACACCGAGAACAATATAGATCTTGTTTTGTTTTTTTTTCCTCTATCATTGTTTTACTTTGCATGTGCTGTTTGTTTGATTTGTTTAACTGTTGAACCTTGTTTACCGATAATAGCTCCAACAGAATCGCTGGGAACGAGAATTCTAGGAAATGAATGAAAATAATCGAATTAAATTTGTAGTTTGCGTTTGATTCTAATTACCGTAGTGGATAATCGTTTGATTGTCCGTATGTATGATCCATATTTATGTTTTGGTTTTTTGGTAAAAAGAAAAAAAGAAGAGAGGAAAAATAGAATCACTCAAAATCACAGGAAGATCTCGAGGATAAATAAAATTCAATATAAAAAAAAACGTAACCACCAATAATCTAAAATAAAAACGAATGTGATTACCTCTCAAGTCAATGATATATCTAAATATGTAACGAAGAAGAAGAAGAAGAAAAAAAACCTGATGCGAACAATTAAGTTGATGTAAACAAGCAAGCAAATAGATTTATTCGTTAGAGAGAATGTTGTTTTTTTTCTGGATTTAAAATTAATTTTCGAGAAATAAATAAAAATTTGAAAAGACAATTTTTTTCGGATAAAATTTGATTTTATTTTACAAAAAAATAAAATTCATAGAAAAAGATGGAGCCACCATTGCAATGATTTATTATGATTGGAGTAAATATGTAGGAATAGTAAACATATATAGAATTGTAATTTCTTTGCATTCGTTCGTTCGTTTTTTCTTCTTCTTCTCAAATCAGCGTAGATTTAAGTTCGAAATCATGCAAAAGACAAACGAAGATTGTTTCTATTTTTTAACTTCAACTTGTGCCAAAGTTTGTCAAATCAAAAGCTAAAATCTCTTCGATAATTATTGATTTTTCTTTTGTAATTAGGGTCCAGCGTGTCTTTATCGGCATAATCCAAATGCTGTGAATTCTAGTACGGTTTGTTCAGCATGGATACGAGGAAATTGTCTGGATTTAAATTGTAATCTTCGTCATAGTAATGTTCAAGTAAGAAAATGAAAATTCAGTAGAAAGAAATCAATTTTCCCAATTGAATAATTTATTTTTGTAGCGTCAAACAATCAATAATGGAATCACGTGTTTTTACGAAAATACATCAATGGGTTGTTTAAAACTTGATTGTACATATATGCATTTGCGTCCTCGTTTCAACATGAGAAATTCATCGATATCACGACGTAAGCTTTTTGCAAATAAACTTTTTGTAAATAATCTCATTTTTCTCTAGCATCGACTACAAATCTTGTGAATAAAGTGGCACCAACTTCTGTTGTTGAATCTGTTCCTGAAACACCAAAAGAGCCAACTCCTCCTCCTCCTCCTGTGCAAGTGAAACCCAAAGAACCAACTCCCCCTCCTCCTCCACCTCAACCTGTACAAATAAAACCAAAGGAGCCAACACCTCCACCTGTGAAACCTGTTGAAACAGTCTCACCTATGACCAATCAACCTGCAAGTCCAAAACGTAATGTGATTAATAGTACATCGGATGAGACCAAAGCACCATCACGAGTCGTTGTCAATCGAAATGTGGTCGTAGCCGAACCGAACCGTAAAGTCGTTCAAAATACATCGACTCGTGTTGTTGTACCGTCGCAAAAAGCAAAGAAAATAACGAATGATAGTGATAGTGATCTGGAAGATTTTGCTGAAAGTGATACAAATCAAAGTAAATTACTTTCAATCAAAGATACAAATGTGTAATTTTCGTATTTTAGCTAAGACTGTGATTGACATAACATTTCCCTGTTCGGCACCTCGTTTATTCGTTCCATCCAAACCAACACCTCCTCCTACTAATGATACAAAACCAATTCGTTTGACTCGTAATCGTTTGCCCACAGTCACAAATTCAACGTCAAATACCAACACAACTCCATCAAAAGAAGAACAACAACAACAGGTAGACAATTATTTTTCTATCGAAGAAAAACATTTGCTGATTTATTTTTTAGACATCTGCGGGTACGTGTATTGGCTTAACATTTCTTGTCAATTTCCAATCCATTCAACAACATCTACATGAACTCCAATCCTCTCTCTCTCTTTTTCTTTCTTAATTTTTGTTTTTCCTTTAATATCGAAAGTGAGATGAATTAGGACCGTTCAATGTTACACCAATTGTTCTTGTTCTATTTGTTTTTCTCCTGTTGACATGAGTTTGTTAGATACGAGTAGTTGCTCTGTGCTTGTGTTTTTATATTTTCTGGTGATTTCTATATTCGGTTTTGACATGAGTGACTTGTTATTTGTACATTCGGATTTTCTAGGAACAGGAATATTATCAAAAAATGAAGACGAACGTCGAATCAATCGACTTGAGTAAGAAACTAAAACTCAACGAGACTATACAAAAAAAAACTATTCGATTTGATTTACAGACGTTTCAAGAAAAAGCCAAATTCATCGCCTCGATCTGTTGTTAGCACAACAACCCGTAATGTTATTGATTCGTCTCCAAATGATCGCAAACGCTCAGCGCCTGATACAATCTCTCATAATTCGCCTCCATCAAAACGTCTTTCATCTCATCAAGAAAATTCAACAACCATCGGCGATCTCTGTTCGCCACGTTCAAGTCCTCGTCGATCGAATTCACGTCGACGTCGTCGTTCGTCATCAGTCTCTTCATCAGCATCGTCCTCCGATTCTTCCCGATCGCCATCACCACCGCCAGTTATCAAACGAGCAACAACACGGCCAACATTGCCATCAACAATGAATGAATTCGCTTGGAACAAACAAGTCGATGAATTTCTCGCGAAAACCTCCCAACCAAAAACGAATTTTGTGCCAGCACCTAGACCACAGCCATTGTTCTCCGTGCGTCCGCGTTATGCACCGCCTCCACAACAATCCGGTCCACCACGTCCTCGTCCACGTCAACCAAATTCGTTTTCAAACAACAATAAACGGCCACCAGCTCCGGTCGCTAAACCTTCAAAACCAGTTGAACACCCCGTAACACCACCGCTGCCGCCGCCACCGAAGCCGACTCCACCAGTACCGGTTCCAGCACCAGCTACGATTTCTAAAGACGACGACGAAAATAAACTTTTAGAAACTGAAGAACCAACCGATGTTGTTGATACATTTGCTTTAATTGATGAAGCATTATTCGAAACCGATCTTCTCGAACTTATGTGAACTAGTCTTTGTATAGCCAAGCAAAATAAAACTTAGAAAAATTCAAACTAAAACTCTTGTAATTTCGTTTCTTTTTTGTTTCTCTGTGTATTTCTTCTATTATTTATACATATATTTTTTTTCCTATAATGTTTATGTACATTCAATAGACAAGATACAACAAAAAAAAATTTTTTTCTTCTTCTTTGAATTTCTTCTACTACATTGATAACTATGTGTTGTAGATGAATTCACTTCTAACACCATCAAATGTGAGACAAATTGTTTATTGAAAAAGTAAACAAAAACTCGTTCTCTTTTAGCTCTGTTCGCAATGTACATCGTTTTTTGTTCAATCCATACGTTATCTACCTCAAAGTTTAAAAACAATAACCAATAATACTTTGAAACAATTTTCGAGTAAAAAAACCCTACGAAAATCACGAGTATGAAGAAGAATTTATCAATCGAACAAATTGGTTTTTGGTTTTTTTCTTGTTTTTCAGCATGATATTGATCGTCGAGTCGTAGAGGCAACTGAAAAAGCATTTGATATAAATGTTGAGTCATTATTCAGTAATCTAACGAAACAAGGCGATTTTATTCGAGAATTACAGAAACTATCATTAGCACCTGCAGCATCGACATGTTTTTCGTGTCAAGTTGGACTTGCTCAACATATCGATCATAAAGACTTGTTAAAAGTTGAAAGTTTAGTTTACAATCAAATACGTGGCTTTAAAACTCGACATTCTCAATCGTCAGGCGTTGGTGGTGGAGACACAACAAGTTCTACTCGACATCCAAATGATTTCGAAGGATATCGTTTAGCAACTGGTGGTAGTGGCAGACCATCTCAATATTCAAATGATCCTAATCAACAACCATTATCTAATCTTGTTAATCGAGTACAAAAACAAAACAATTTATGAATGTTTTTTTTATTTTTTTTTGTTGCTGTAGTTTATGCAGTATGCTCGAGGCAATTCACCGTCTCAAACTGCTGATGGTAGACGTCTTCAAGATATTCTCCAAACAACACCCTCAGTTGATGAACAACAGAAAGTGAAGATTGCTTTTGCTGAAGGTTATGTTGCTGCAAGTGGCGAACCTAAACCAAAAGAACGTACATCATTATTCAAAGCCGTACGTGTTCTTCTCTTTTACGGTCTTTTGATAATGATTATATTGAATATTCTATCTGCATTTGGTGGTGGTATGTAGGTATTGATTTGTTGTTCACAAAAATTAATTGAATTTGAACTATTTCAGATAGTGTTCGAGGAGGTTTTGCCAATGCTTTCTCGACTGCTAGTAAATATGAAATTAATCCTGAAGAAATCCGAGTGAATTTTTCCGATGTTCGAGGAGTAAGAGAGAGAGAGAGTATTTGAAAAATGAAATCGATTTGAATATTTATTGACTTGTTAGGCTGAAGAAGCTAAAGATGAATTAATGGATATAGTCAATTATCTCAAAGATCCAGATAAATATACAAAATTAGGTGCTCGACTTCCTAAAGGAGTTCTTCTCGTTGGTTCGCCGGGTATTGGTAAAACTTTATTGGCTCGAGCAGTCGCCGGTGAAGCCGGTGTACCGTTTTTTCATACATCCGGTTCAGAATTCGATGAAATGTTTGTTGGTACCGGTGCTCGTCGTGTTCGTCAGTTATTTAGTAACTCAATTCTCGTTTTATTTCTCCTTCTCGAAAACTAAATTGAAAACTATTTTTTTAGCTGCAGCTAAGACTCGTTCACCATGTGTTATCTTCATCGATGAAATCGATTCTGTTGGTGCCAAACGATCTAGTTCACAATTACATCCATATGCTAATCAAACCATCAATCAACTGCTCGCTGAAATGGATGGGTAAGGAACAAATAACAACAGAACAAAGAAGAAATCGTATCGAAAACTTTCGATGTATTTGATAGCTTTGAAAAAAATGAAGGAATTATTGTCCTCGCAGCTACTAATCGACGTGATTATCTTGATTCGGCACTTCTACGACCTGGTCGATTCGATTCCGAAATACATATTTCGCCGCCGGATCTTCGTGGACGAAAAGAAATCTTCGAACTCTATCTTGAAAAGGTCACACACGATCAAACAGTTGACACAGAATATTTAGCAAAAGGAACAACAGGTTTCACAGGAGCTGATATTGAAAATATGGTTAATCAAGTAAATTCGAGAATATTTCTCTTGAGCAAAAAACAAAACCAAACTAATCTATTCTTCAGGCTGCACTTTATGCTGCTCAAATCGGTGCATCAGCCGTCACAATGAAACATCTCGAACATGCTCGTGACAAAGTTCTCATGGGTCCAGCAAAGAAATCTAAGATACCCGACGCTGAAACAAACAATATCACAGCTTATCACGAAGCAGGTCATACGATTGTTCGATATTTTACTCAGGATGCTGACCCATTACATAAAGTAACTATTGTTCCTCGTGGTCAAGCACTTGGCTTTACAGCTCATATACCAATCAAAGAATCCTACAATCGAACACGATCACAATTATTAGCTGAAATGGATGTGATGATGGCGGGACGAGCAGCCGAAGAACAAATCTTCGGCACAGATCGTGTCACAACCGGTGCAGCTAGTGATTTCAATCAAGCAACAAAACTTGCAACGAATATGGTTCGTTCGATCTATCATTCAGCAGAAAAAAATCACGAGAGTCTCTCGTTTCTAGGTCAAACAATTTGGCATGTCGGATAAAGTCGGTACACGATCATTTCGTGAAGAAGAACAAGATGCTGGTCTCGGTTTCGTACGTGTCAATGACATTAGTCCAACAATGCAGGAGTTAATTGATTTAGAAATCAAACGTTTAATGCAGGTAAACAGCTTTCGAGGGATTTAATTTTTTTTGGATTATGAGTTTTGTCATTTGAAGGAATCTTATGAACGTGCAAAAGCTCTTTTAAAACAACATTCACACGAACTCAAAACTCTTGCCGAAGCATTACTTCATTTCGAAACACTTTCAGCCGATGAAGTTAAAGCCGTATTAGAAGGACGCAAGATTAATCCATAGGAAAAAGAAAACGAAAACTCCAAACGTGAACAACAGTGTCTTTTTTCTTTCTCTCTCTCTGTTTAGTTTAATCCATTATCTTCTTTTATTTGAGTTTTTTTTTGAATGTAGGCAATATGTTAAACGAGATTTTTCTCTCTTTCTGTCTTGTCCTTGATCTCCCGAGAGACTTGTTGATATTACATTGTTATATCCGTTGATACCAAAAAAAAAGCACAAAACAAAATAAATAAATTGAATGCCTATACATGTTGCCTAGAAAAATACAACGAAGATACGACCGACTATCGGATTAGTTTGGTCAATGATGTTGATTACATCATGAGGTAAGAGTTAATGGATATTCTCTCTTCGATGTGTCTGCATCGATAAGTAACATAATGGAAAAGAAATAATAACCAACATTGAACATCAACATTCTGTATTATTGTACTTGACAGTTGTGTGGATATGAACTAAAAAAAAGGTCATATCGATGAGCGCATTATGCATTCATTTTTGAAGAATTTTGCCTTTAGATAATCACAAGAAATGATTCGACCGAAGGTTCTCTTTCTCATTTGCGTAATTTTTTTTCAATATGATCATTGAATAGTAGGAGTTCCTCCTTGATTCGTTTCTTTTTCAATCAAATTGCATGGAGAGCGAAGAAGGAGGAGAAGAAGAAGAAGAAGAAAAAAAGAGGAAAAAATCGTACAGATTCTCTTGCGTTATTTTTCGAATAATCATCAAATGAGAACAGACCTCGTCAAAGACAAATAAAAGAGAACGACGACGAAGTTGATGTCTTATATTAATCGAGTATATCGCTATTTGCTCGATAGGATATCAATAGGAATTATTTTCCACAGATGCCTCAAAACTTCTTCTTTAGATTAGATTAGTTTCATTTATAATGTCAACGAGAAAGATATCGAAACGTCCAGCAGGAGTAAGATTCTCATTCTCATGAGAAGTGGCAAACAAAAAATTCACATCAATCTTATTTCTTTGACAGTGTATTTCAATTCCGATCGAAGTTCTTCCAAAAGCAACAACAACAACGAAGACGACACCTCGATTTCACAGTGATTTTTCTTATTCACCACCACCATTACGACAACCTTCGACAAAAACTTTTCGTCGTCCATTAAATAACCAGCCACCACAGGGATTTCGGATGAATTCCGATTTTATTCAATCATTCGTTCCACAAAGTGATTTCTTTGTCGAACGTTTTCCGACAACTCGTAAGTTACGACTTTTGACTAGACGATTGCTAACCTTGGAACCTATTCGCATATTTATATATATTTTTCAACATTAACTATCATGGTCAGGTACATAACATTGCCAATGAAGGAAGGTCCTCAAGCAGAGATAGTGTTTGTGGTTATACAGACAGAAGAGGGAGTCATTTTACTGGGTGTCCTCTTTGAAAAGAACGAACGAATGAAGAGAATGACAGACAGACAGACCGAATGAAACGAGAAGAACAGAAAGAAAGAAGAAAGAGAACGAGTGTAGTCAAAGAACATTAGTTTACGTCGATAGAGTGCTCCATCTTCGAGGCTAAAACTCGCAAAATATGACCGTTTGATATATATATACATCGATGTTTACAAATAGAACTCAGCAAAAACAACACATGGGCTTAACAAATAGTACACCAAAAAAACGAAAAGGTTTAAAATAGAAAAAAAACCCAGAAGAATACAATCGTCTTTTTTTCTTCTTTTTAGCACAAGATCGTTCTCATTCGCCAGGCTCTCAACGTGACGAATCAGCGTCTTCATCACCTCAAGAATCTGATTTTAAAAAAGCCAAAGATGCAACTGGTTCAGATCAACAAGTTCCAACAACTGAAAATCCCATCCGTGATCCCAACGTAGTCGCTCTCGAAAAACTCGAACAAGTCAAACAAAATCTCATCGAATTAAATGAACAAGTCGATGCCTTCACAGGTTCGACACGTGACGATCGAATCTATCGTGGTTTAGACGAACAAGCTCTTAAAATGATGCTTCTATGTGATGAATTAGTCGATGTTAGCGCTGAAATTAAAGAAAAACGCAAAGAAATGATACAGAATGTTCAAACAATCGTAGCTAAACTCGAATCAAAAGTGCCAATTACTCAGCCAATAGAATCGAATAGTAACGAAAATATTCTGCAGATTTATGAACCAAATATCGATACTCTAGCATCAACATAGAATTTTTATTATCACAATTTTGTTGCTGTTGTTGTTGTTGTTTTCTTATCTCTCTCTTTTTTTTGCTGCTGTGTTTTTTCAATATGCTCTTCTTCTTCTTCTCGGATGAAAATAAAAAAAAACGCACAAGCAAATTTTGTCAGAAAATTGATTGAATTCATTTCGACAAGTTCTTCTACTAATTCAATTAATAATATAAACTCGCCAACGAACGTCAATTGGTCCGTTTTCATTATTCAAATTCAAGAGTCCAAAGAAAAAATCATCACGAAAATTATTTTAATAATTCAAGATGCATGTAAATCTTCTTGTTGTTGTTGTTTTCCCTCTCTCATAATGTTTATACGAATGTAGAGATATTAGTTTTCCTCTTCTTATCATTTTGACGACATGAAATTATCTTTGCTAACTTGATCGATTCTATTCTATTTTCTTGTTCTTGTAGTCCTCGATGAATTCTCTCTTCTTCTGACTAATACTCAGATTTCAGACAGAACGGTTCTCTTTTTCGCTCCTCTCGACGATCTGATTTTCCTCTCCAACGTCACATACTCATAAAATCGAGAGCGAACGACCAATAACAACAAGCAAGATGACAGACCGTCGATCTATATATATATATGTGTGTGTGTGTGTGTGTATGTCGAGAACTAAATTAACTCTTCTTTTACTCGGTTCTATATATATATATTTCTTTTTGTTGCGCTGTATTTTACATCAGTTCGGATCGTTCATGCATTTTAACATTATCGATGAATCCTTTTACCAAACATTTTTTTTCTCTTCTCACTTTAGTTATTTTTGAATAAAATCAAGACGAAAATGAGCAGATTTCTTTTAATTTTACACATATTTATCGTTTGTTTGCCGTCAATCATTCATACTCATTCAGCATCGAGTTCATCAGCATTAGCAACGAACTCAATGAAATATCGAACACAAAAACAAGAAAAAAACCGAGGTATCATAGGACGAAAGAATAAACCTGGTCAAGACGGTGAAACCGATGATGATGATACATGTAAGTTGAGTTTATCTAAAACTTCCGTTACATGTTCTTGTTGTATTAAAGTATCTCAATTGAATTCTCGAGAAGTTCAATTACGTCGAACATTACTTGAAAACTATGTACCCGAAGCACGACCAGTCATTAATACAGCGACAGTAACAATTGTCGATGTTGACATAACTGTTATTCAAGTGATGGATTTAGTAAATGATTTGCATGAATGTCTTTTTTTTGTGTATTCAATCAATCGAGTTCTTTTTTGTCATTCAAGGATGAACAAAATCAAGTCATGAAAACAAATGTCGAAGTTACATTGAAATGGTCCGATGAACATCTACATTGGCACCCCGATGATTATGGTAATCAAACACGTACAGTTTTTTCTCCACATGAAATTTGGACACCTGATATCGTTCTATTTAATTCGGCTGATGTTGCCTATTCACAACAACGTGAACATTATCTATTAACAGTTCTTTGGGATGGCACTGTCGAATGGATATTTCCCGATGTATTTCGATCGTATTGTGATGTTGCCATCACATATTTTCCGTTTGGTATAAATAATTTGAGAAGAGAAAAACAAAACCCAAATGAAATTTGATTTTCAATATCTATTTTTAGATGAACAAAATTGTTCATTAGAAATTCAATCTTGGTCACGTCCAGCTGATGAATTATTAGTTCGTCATCAACCTCAAAATATTCGTCGACAAAATCAATATATTCGTACTGAATGGCAAGTCTATAATATTGATGTGAAAAATTCAACGATGAAACGTTATTTATGGTTGGTTTTTTACATTCAAATGCGCCGTAATTATCAATTCTATGTTAATCATATGATTTTTCCATTTTCGATCTTATCATGTTTAACATTATTTGTTTTTTGGCTTCCGCCTGATTCAGGAGAAAAAATTACATTAACAATAACGATTCTTCTTGCATTAACCGTTTTTCTACAATTAATTTCTGAATATACACCGAAAGCTTCATCAACTTTGCCAATTATCGGTAAATAAAACTTTTCGATTGTTCAACGTTGTGAGTTTTTTTTTCTTCTAATTTCGAAGGTATCTATTTCAATGTTAATTTGATTTTGGTGCTGATATCTGTTATATTAACTGTTGTTGTCTTAAATTTTCACTATCGTGGTCCAAAAAAGACGCGTGTACCTCGTTGGTGTCGTCGATTCATTTTGAATAAAATCGGTCATTGGCTTGGTTTTCATTTTTATAATTTCGAAACAAATTCATCTTTTAAAACGATTATTCATCGAGAAAATTCCAATGGAAATCTGAAACGAAATTCAACTGACACAAAAATACAATTAGCTGTTATTAAAAATTCGCCTATAGCTACGATTGAAGAAGATATCGAAGAATTAACACCGACAACACTTCAACAACATTCATTGACACATAATATCGAACAAATTCTTTTGAAAATGCAAACACAATTCGATCCAAGTAAAATCGAAGATGAAAACTTGAAAATTTCCATACTCAAAGAAATTTTGGAATGTCAACGTTTATTATTAACTATTCATGCACGTAAACAGAATGCACATTCGCAAATTCTCTATGATATTTACGAAGAATGGAAAATTCTCGCTATTATTGTTGATCGAATTTGTTTTATATTTTATTTAATTAGTATGCTCGCTGCGTCGATTATATTTTTTGTACGTGAACCGATTTTACATCGAAAGAAATAAAGTTTTTCTTTTTTCTTCTTTGCTTTGATAAATAATCGACTTTGGTTTTATTTCTTTTTACATTCGTTCAAACGAATAAATATACATTCTATTAACATGCTGTACAAACTGAAGAAGAAATCGAAAGCACTGTTTAGATAGATTAAATTATAAAAAAAAAAGAAAGAATAAGACAAAAAAGGAAAACTGCACATATAAATTATTAGTTAGTCTGTCTGTTTGTTTTTAAGATTCCGTCGTTGATAATGTGCTAACAAGTTGATCGAATTCTTCGACTTTCGATTCAAAAACACGTAGTTCATCATTTAATTGATTGATTGTTTCGCCTAATGACGGTTCGACAACGAATGATTCGAGCATTGGCGGTTGTTGACATGTACGAATAAACAAAGCTAAATCATCTGTTGAATCGCTCTTGCCAAAAAATGGTTTAACTTCAACGAGAATAAAATCATCTGGCGCCGTATCATTGTCCATATCACCACTCATATAGAAATTCTGTTTCGAATGATTTTCTTGATCCATTGATGAATGATGATGTTGTTGTTGTTGCATCATTAATGTATAAGGTAAATCGTTGTCATTCGCACGAGAATATGAGCCCATATGAGTCGTTGAATGTGCAACTGTGCCTGGCATGGCAAATGCAGCTCGAATTTTACTGTAGTAAACTTTATCAGGCGTTCCGTGACTAGATGAAACCGAATCACAACTTGTATGTCGTCGTTTCATGACTTCAATTGGCGAACTTTTCGGTACACTTGAATTGTGTGCCGATGGTAGCTGTGCATCATGATCATCATCGAGACTTTGCTGAGTTTTATCAACAGAAAAATGATCATCTTTAATATCGATTCCATCTTGTGAAACATTCGATATGATGCCATTTTCCATTTGTGTTAACACCATGGTTAAATGCGTTCGATAGGCAACATTTAAAACAAAACGACCGATCGGTGTTACAATCGTTCCAATCGTTTTCTTCGAATAATGTTCACCAAGATGACTAACAATTGGTTCGCCACTGTACATTTTATAGCAAATTATATATTTATCAGCTGATTGTTTACGTGATAGTTGATAGGATGGTGTGGCACGTGTACATGTTAATAATGAACGTAGAACAATGCTCATACGATTGTAGATATTAAAACGAACACGTTGTGCTGGATCAGAAACGGAATCATCAAATGAAATACACCATGTCTCCAATGTAATCGTATCACAATCGGGTGTACGTAGAGAAATTTCAACACAGAATGAACTATGTGGAGGATTGATAAGTAAATGTTGAGCTTCGCCAAGACATTTTTTGGCATGAACAGTTACTTCGGGAATGTCTTTGATCGAGAGATGAAACTAAATTGAAATTGAAATAGTTTTTTATGATTATTATTTGAATTTGAACTTACCCATTCGTTTCCTGAACAAACGGATTTCGATTTTGTAGTTTTCTTTTCACCTAAACGTGATTGAACAATAATCTGCGCTGATTTAACAAGGAAAAATTTCGTGAATTTTTCCAAAGCTTCATGGTCTTCGTTACTTAATTGATAGTCAGTCATCTAAAACGAAAGAAACGAAGTAGATCGATTGGCTTATGTGTGTGTGTTTGGCTTTTATTTTTCTGTAATTCAAAAAGATCATGATCAAACTAAATCGCCAGAAAGAAAAAAAATATGGAGAAAGAAAGAAAGAAAAAGGACTACAATGGACTAATGAAAAAAAGAGAGGACAAAGTCTGGTGCTTTTTTCTAATGAGCAGCTGGTTTCTGCATTTCTTCGGTAATACCAAAATCACTCAAATCAACGTATTGTCGTTCGACTAATTTAAACCAATGACCTAGAAATGAGAGACAGATTGTTTTCGATGTAATAAGGTCATCGTGTACGCATACCGCAATAGCATCGTTTTGGTTCACCACGATGAAGATGCATCCATTTTAAGTGATAAACATCTTCGTTGCCTACAAAAAAAAACGAAAATAGATAAAGAAGAAAACGCAAACAAACGATTCGAATAACTTACAAATACAAGCCATAAGTCGTTTATCATTTGAACTTGGTAATAGATTTGGATTTTCTGGTGAACTGTTTGCAATACGTTTGACAGGCATCATATCAAATGGATCATCGTATCCTTTGAATTTCTAAACAAACCAACAAAATCGAATATTTAAACATCGAAAACAAATACATACCATTGCATATTCAAAACGACGTTTGTTAAGAATAATATCCCAAGGATTTGGAAAACCTTGACAATACAAAGACAATTGGTATCTGTTTCTTGAAATATTCGATTACTTACGGACTTTGCCATCATCGGGTGGTAATGGTCGTTGGCTCATTGGTGAAGCACCTGATTCATCGACGGAAACGGCTGCAGATTCATTCTTATGCTGATTTGAATTCGATGATGATGCTTGACGAATAATTGCCAAAGCATTGACACGTGGAAGTGTGCTAAGTGATGCACATCGACTACCGGCAGCCAACATATTTTTCGTTATTTTTTTTTATTGTCAAAGCAATTTATCTAAAGCAAAAAATTATGCATACATCCACTTTGTCAAGAAGTAAACATCCATGCATGCACGCGATGAATGGAGAGAGAGATTTCGTCTTTCTTTTTCCATTGGTTTTATGTATGCCAATCATGAGAAACTGAATTACTTATGCATATAGTAAATCATAGATGGAGAGAGTCATCAAATGGGTGGAAGAGAGAGAAAAGAAAAGAAAAATAGATTTTATTTGTATAAGAATATTATTAGAGAAAGAGATCGTAAAGTTTATTATCATTGTTCATTATTATCTTCAGTGATCGGTTGCTGTTGACCGAGTAATTCGGCTAGAGCTCGACGTTCTTGGACGGGATCGGAAATGAATTTTTTATTTGATACAGTTAAAACACTTGAGACGATATGTTCATCGAGTGGAATTGTTTCTTTTGAATGTTCGATCATTGAATCCAATTGTTCGATGATATCCTGTGTTTCATCAGTATTTTCTTCTAATTCTTTTCGATATTGATCAACGACAATGCTTTGTAGAACTTGTTCTTTACGTTTGAATACATCGTTAATATTATCTTCAATGATTTGTTTGATCTTAATTGGATTTCTACCAGATCTAGCAGATGATTTCTTTTTTTTTTCAATATGTAAAAGACTTTGAGTTTACCGTGTCGGAGGAGCTGATGGAATGTCAAGACGATATCGATCGTTGTTTTGCGACGGAGGAACATACGATCGTTTTTGAAAGGTTTTCTTCGTTGATGCTGAACGTAGATCCGAAGGAGTTGGATCGGGCAAGAGTCCATCGGCTAAACGTTGAGCAATACTATGATAAACCGTACCCAATTGATGATCTGTCAGTGTTTGTACAATATCATCATCATACTGAGAATAAAAATTCGAAATCGAGTAGGAAAAATCATTTTTCTTACTCGTCCAACTTTCAATGCTTCGAGAACTCGATCATCACGTTCATTTCTTTCGATTTCATTAATAAACAACCAAAGTAAATTACTCAATGTTCGATGTCGAGGTTCGTTTTTTAAATGCTTATAAATCTGTGACATACATAACAAACTTATGTATCTCACACGCCAAGCTGAATCATTTTTGTCTTCATTTGTTTGAACTTTGCCTTTCTCATCCAATGATCGATATTTTATCATTTGCATCAAACAAACATTATCCTCATTTCCATGTGTTGTACTACTATCAGTTATTGTTTTTTGTTCATTGAATGTATAACTCATATTCGATGCATAGACCATAATATTTTCTGATGAGATCTCACTACCGAATAGAACCGTTCGTTTGATGAGTGGCTGTTCTGTACTTATACAAATCGAAGTCAAACATTCGCATAAAAGAACAATCATTTGCCATGACCATGCTCGCCAACCGAATGATAAGAGATTCGAGTCAGCTCGTTTATGTAATGGAATTTGAGCTGTAGGTTCAGCTTGAGCTAAAAGTTGAATAGTTTCTAAAATGTCAATATTCGTTTTAGCTGCATCAGCTAGAATATGAAAAGCCAATGCAACATCAATCCTAGAGAACAACCATTTCCGTTGTTGTTTTTTTTTTTCTAAAGAAATGAATGTTTACCAATTCTCTTCGTTGATTTTATTTCGACAGACAATTAACGAAAGAGTTGTTTCAGTAAAATAATGATTCATTGTTTCGGTTAGTTTATTCGTCGGATATTTCTTTGCAAATAACCAAACATCAACTGAATGCCAAATGATAGGCGAGAGTTCTTGAACGATAGCACTCAATTGATTTCGATCGATTTCATGAAATTCTTCAGGCGGAATCTGTGGTGCTGGAAGACTCGATGCTGACGAAACACTTCGACGAGATTTCAGAACATTTTTATCGACACTTGCAACGAGAACTGCTCCGACAGATTCAATGTATCGTATGCACCAAACAGCATTCGGATAGCATGAATAAGCTGATTCGCATTCTTCGAGACCTTCGAGATATGTATACAATCGAATTTTAAATTCTTCATAGGGTCCAGTTGAACCTAACGAGACGGGCCGAATGCTTGTTTTTTGAATGCGAAACAAAATGTTTTTATTGAATTACCTTCCAAATAATGAAAGTATAATAATTGAAATACAATTTGACCGATCTATATCGATAGAGTTTTATTTCTTCAATTTTGAATTCTTTCTTAATGATTTGTTTACCTTTAACAATTTCAATTCAGTCGATGTTAAAAATGGTTCAAGAACAGCATCATTTTTTAGCCAATAAAGAATCGTTTCAGAAAGGAAGAATAACGTTGGAATCTGTGTTACACTCAATGGACTGTAAATCAAAGCTCGATACAATGTTGTTAAGCATTCTAATTGAAAATAGATGAATAAAAACCCTTCGTTTTCATCATTTCTACCTTCTTGATAAGTCGACTTGCATTGAGATAGAAGACAAAGTTCTGCCCAAGCCATTTGCAATTGAATAGGTCGATTGGCATGAATTTGACATTGTGATGCTTTTCGCTGTGACAAAAAAAGGAACGTAAAGTCTTTCTAATAGAAATTCATAATCCTATTCGTATACTTTAAGTCGTTGAAGCATGCGATGAATAAGTTCATTAAGTTTTCGTCGTTCATTTGGCAAAGCTCGATTATAATCACGAACAAATTCTTCTGTTACTTCGAGATTTAGAGTTTTTCTATTCGAATAGAATTGTTCGAATGATAGATTTAAAAAAAAATTCTACTTGGATGATTCACTAGCACGTGCCGATGATGATCGATCACTGTCTTGTTGTTGTTGAAAATCTCGTTCGATTTTTTCTTTATACGAAGTCGAGATAATACCAAATCGATGCGAATAAGGAACTTTCTGTATAGGCATCTGAAATTATATTTATTCATATATAGACACAAGAAAAAAGAAATCAATGTCGTTTTTTATTTTCAATTGTTTTATTTAGTCGCATATCTAAAATAGGATATTTCGAATTCATTTTTTTGTTTGAAAAAAAAAAACTAAATCATTACTTAGTAACCATAAAGTATACATTTCTCCGATTAAATACAAGCCAATATTGAACATTGATGAACCAAAAAGAAACAAACCACGATAGACGAATGACAATTCATTCAAAATTGGATAAACCCAAAGACTTCTTTTCACTTTTAACCAATGAAGATGATGTAAATAATGAATCCTAGGCATTTAAGATAAGTAAAGACCCATTCGATTATGAACTTACCATGCAGTATATGCAGCAGAGATTAAAATTGTAAAGAACAATCCTATCTTTCTCGATGGATAAATATGATAATGAACTAGATTCTCAAGAAAAATTGCTACGCCTGGAATTGTATGCTAAGAAAAAAAAAAGCGAATTTCAATGATTTGTTTATCTCAAAACAAACAAATTACCATTGCATGATTGAGAATCGGTGAAACGAGTCGATCTAATTCTTCGGGATAGATTAATTTCCGATCGATATGATACAAACTCCAGAAACTTATGCAAACAAACTAAATTCAAATTGAATTCGTGCGAGAATAGTAAGAGTGACTACTTACCATGGCCATAGGAAATGCGGCGCTAGCAAAGACCAAATCACGAAGTTTTTGTAAGAACGAACGATTTGTAGATGAGAGATTGTTTGAGCCAAAGAAGAAGTTCAATACGCATAGGATGTAATAGAATGCTTGTAGATGCTGAAATCATATAAACAGAGATTTCATTATGAGAATTAAATGAGCGAAAACTATTTACTAGATTTAAAATTGTCAAAAATTTGTATTTTCCACCGGCTGCTGTCGCCAATTCGCCGATGATAATCTGTTCGACCTTAAAACTACACGTCCAAAGCATAATTCCGGAAACAACGATCGAAAGAACAAGACCGAGTAGATTTCTAATCGACATATTGATCTAAAATATTCGATTATCAACAACAACATCATCACAAGAAAAAAATACAAAAAATCTTGTCTAATAAAATGGAAAAAAACAGAGAAACGACCGTTTTTCACATTGATTCATTTTGTTTTTGTCGAAAGAATTGATCGAATTGTTCGAATAAAACTTTTGGACGATTGTTTAGCGTTTGTTCGAGTTCACTGAGTACTTGTTGTGTCTGTACAATCGTATAATTATTATGTTTCCATTGAAGATAGAAATTTAAGTAGAGTGCCATGAAAATTCTACCCGACACATCAATGCCTATAGTATCCGAGATTCGTTCATTGAGAAGTTTTCGAATTGCATTTCGAGATGTTTGATGACGAAGATATTTGATTAAAATATTAGCAAGATTAATTCCAATGCAACAAAATGGAAATTGTTGTTCATCATCATGAGATAAATGATAGATTTGTTTAGCTAATGGTAAATACATTGAATCAACAAAATAAAGAAGAAAAACTAATGAAAAAAGACCAGTCGAACGAAAGTCAGTGACAGGATTTGAGCTTTGAAAACCGATCTGTTCCCAATGTGGACCATGTATACTATAGAAAATTTCTTTGGAATCAGTTAAACGACGATAGATTGTATAGAGAATACGAGTATGCGTTCGATCGGACATATCACATGGATATTTAGTTAGATTAAGTAATTGATCGCATTGACGATTGAATTCGATGTCGTCCGATGAATTCAATGCCGAGCGAAAGAATTGAATCATTCGTTGAAAAAAATTACTACGAGGAGTTGTTCGTGTTGTTTCATTTAATGTTGAAATATTATTTGTTGTCGATTCGAATAGATAGAGTTTTGCATCATTAAAAAATATATTATCGAATGGGACAATATTTCGAACAGTTACTGTTTGATCTTGATCTGTGAAAATAATTGGCGGTTCAACAATAGGAACTTTGGATCGATGAAATGGGGGAGGCGGTGATGGACAATCATCGAGTGTGTTTACTGATTGTGCATCGTTATCACTGAGTTCAATATCAACATCGTTTAAATCAGCCATGCACTTTTCACTTCAATTGAAATGAAAATCACACGCTCGCACAACAACAGTTGACTGACTGATGTAAAGTACCTCCTATTGCTAAACATCAAACTTTTTTTCAGCCAATCAATTAGAGTTCAATTCTGATGGCGCTGCTTTCTTTCAAAGGTGCGTATAAATTCTTTTTTCCTTCGGTCATTTGTGAGAGAAAATGAAATTTTTACTAGACTATCGCTTAATCTTTCTCAAAAGAAGATGAAAACTATCGTCTTCGAAATGTAATATAGTTCCCTGCCAATTCTTTTTCAATCTGTATACGAAAAATAAATGTTTTCACTTCGATTGATCGACAGATCCGTGAAGCCAATGTAATTCTACTGCGTCGTTTCTTTTTTTATTTTTGACTAAAAAACACAACTTTTAAACAGAACTCTCTGTTTTTTCTTACGTCAGTATATGATTTGTTCTCTATAAAATTCGTAATAAATATCACAGTGAAAACAGATTTTTCAAAAATGGGCAACGAAGCAAGCGCCGAAGAGAAACAAGAAAAAAGAATTCTTCAATCACCCGAAACTGGAGAAGCAAGTGATCTCTATTGGGCATGTCGATCTGGCGATATTAACGCTGTAAAACATATTCTTGCTACTACTAAATATACTGATCTCAATCGTCTAGAACCAAATGGAAGTACTGCACTCCATGCTGCAGCTTATTTTGGTCATACTGATATTGTCCGTTTACTTTTGCAAAAACGAGGCGTTATGAGACATCGAAAGAATCGACATGATTTAACAGCATATGAAGAGGCATCAAACGATGAAATTCGTCAATTATTTCATCGACCCAACAACAATCGATTTTGTGGAGAATCGACTGATGAAAATAGCAATACTTTTCATATGAATATGAGTGAAACAGCAGTCGATGATGAGGTGCCAAACGGGTGGGTGGAAGGTCGCAATGATGATTCTGATATCCAGATGGCTCTAAATGACCCCGAGATCATAAAAACAATATTGGGTTCGCGAATTGTGCGCAAAATAGCCTTAACTTTATGGAAGAAATTAGACGAACTTGATTCAAATGAACTAGCTAAATTATATGATACTGTTAAAGATCTTGTTGAATCAAATGTTCCCTCAAATCATCCTGAATTCGATAAAGCAACCGAACTTGTCTCAAAATATCTGAAAACCAGGAAATCTGAACATTTTTTACGTCTATATACTTTGGAAACACCATTCTATCATAATATAAGATGCGGCGAACAAAGTGGGAATCTGGCATTTCTTCTCTTGATGAACGTGTCTTTTTTAAAAAAGCGAGCATTTTCTGGTCGTTCTTATCGTGGTTTGTCAATGACGAAAGTTGATCTAAAAGCATATCAATGGGCATTAAAAAGAAAAGGTCGTATACTTATAACAAAAACATTCTGTTCGACTTCACTCGACGAAACAGTTGCACGACGATTTATGGGAGAAGCCTCGAATGAAAAAATCCGTGTTCTTATGGTTTTTGACTTTCCAAAGCCTTGTGATACAGCTGTTCAACTTTACGCTCTATCGAAGAAACTACCTTGTCTTTCTGAATACGAAGATGAAAAAGAAGTTCTTGTCTTACCATTCTCAATATTTTATATTGTTAATCTTACAATGGATGTTACAACAAATCAATGCACGATTTATCTCGAAAATGTGATGACACAAAATGGGCTTAAGAATATTTGGAATACAATCCGTGAATCTTTTAGTAATGACTAACTCATCTAGATTTTTGAAAGATAACCTCATATTGTCGTGCTGTATCACAGGTCTTGATAAATGGAAGATCAGCACAGTACCCAACAGATATAAGCGCTTTAGCATGTTGATCTACTTTTGGAATGATAAGTTTTGCAAAAAAAAGCAATTAGAAAAAGTTTATGACATTTTTATGGTCAGAAAAAAATTCGATTTATCTTATTGCCTGAAACACTGTAACCTTTGTGTCCTTGACTTGCCCTGTTAATTGCTCTAAGACTACCACAGAGACAGACGGAGCATATGCTAATAGTATATAGAGCCATATAAATTCCCTTATTTTAATTAGTTCGCAATAAATGGCATAAAAGTTTCTTTGAAAAGATTTATTTTCACTTATAATTCATTTGATTGAATAAATGGCACTAGGTATGATTCACGCTTTATTAAAGATCAAACCAGTATTTCAGTAACTGTAGCTTGATATAATGTTTTCTTTTAATAGAATATGAAGTAGCTCCGTTATTTAGAAGATCGATGACTAGTTTTGCTTCCTGTCATCTTCGATTTGACAATGAGCAGTTGCACTGTAAATTGATGTCATTCATCTTCTTAATTGTGCCCTCAAGTACGTACGACACCATACGATGCCGGATGACAGAAACAAAATAGACAAGAAAGTCTATGAGATGAGAGTCGATCTTGTTTTTCTCATCTCAATTCTATTTTTTTCTGTCGTCTAATAACATCCGGATGAGAAAAAGGAATTTCGACATCGTGATGAATCTCTCAATGCTCAAGAGACCGATTTACAGTAAAGTCGTTTCAGAATTCAATGTTTCCCGATAGAACAAAAGCTTCAATAGCCTGAAAAGGTTACATTTACTAGTGATTTATTAGTAGAACATCTTTTTTTGTTTATCTAACGACTGTGCCAAACCGACATTCCTTTCGATTCTTTCTCTCACCATCGAGTGCAGGTTGTGTTAGTGTTAGATTTGTAGATGAATGATTATACTATACTGTAGACTGGTGTCATATATTATTTATACAATCTTTAATCAAACGAAAATGTTACACGATAAGAAATATAGACCGATCGCAAAAGATTTTCTTGTCTTTCCATTAATTGTCCTTAATAATTGATAGAGAGGAAAAGAAAAATACAACAACACGACTTCGACGACCTAATGATTCCATTCAAGGGAAACCTCTTTCATCCTTTCCTTTTTTGATTGCATATTTCTCGAATAAAAACAACAATTTTTTTTTGCTTTTCAGCATTGAAAGCACAATTTCCTGACGATGAATAATTCTTCATTAAATGATACGCATCCATATGAATCCATACTCCTTATTCGAGTAATCTTATTTGGTTTCACTGGATGTTTACTAAGCCTATTTGGCATAGTTGGCAATCTAATTACTATTCTAATACTTTTATCTCGTTCAATGCGTCATACATCAACAAATATCTATTTAATTTCATTATCATGTTCAAATATAATCTATCTCATTGTATTCATCTTATCTGATTCATTGCTATGTTTAATTGAATACTATTGTCTTCGTACAGATAAACATTTCGAAAGATTCCATCGATTTCTCAAACAAATACCATTTGCTGGCCTACATTATTCGAGTTTATTTTCAATTATTTATCTAACAATTGCCGTATCGATCGATCGTTTAATATTTCTACAATATCCATTTATAGCTCGACGAATTTTGACCAAACAACGAACAAGAAAAATTATTCTATTCATTTACTTGTCTAGTCTTGTCTATTCGTTTCCACTTTGGTTTTCAAATATGAAATTAAAAAAACTACACAAATATATTCAAATTTATATTTCAACCCCACTTTTGTACATTGTACCTTTGATTATTTTAACTCTAATTAATATTCAAATCATATTGAATTTAGTCGAACGAAAAAATCGACAAATACGTTTACTTTTACAACATAATCGATACGAACGAATCGATAATTACATTATTCTCATTCTTGCCACAACAACAATCATTTTTAATCTCTGTCAAATTCCATTTTGTATTTTAAATACGTGGTACGCACTTGATCCATCTAGTTCATTCAAAACTCGTCTATTTTCTTATATTTTAATATTTGCCATACTCTTATTTGTGTTGAATACATCGACAAGTTTCGCTGTTCATTGTCTGTTAGGCAAACAATTTCGTGAGATACTTTGTGCGAATTTCAGATTCACTCCATCAAATTTACGTTTATCATCTGTCAACCAAAAGCAAATGATTGTTACTTTTAAAAAAGAAACACATACGACAACTATTTAAATCGAAATAAAAAAAGATCTTCCCTAGTCGAACTTTTTTTTGTCTTTCTTGACCTGCACAGGCCTCAAGGTGTGTCCATAGCGCTTGACTTTCTTGCTCAAGAAGCTCAAGAAACTCAAGCGCATGAGAAAAACAATATTAATAAAATCTTGATTAAAATATATAATTTTTTTTCAGCCAAGTCAAACTTTTTTTGAGAGAAAAACGATTATTTTTGAGAAAAATTACATTGAAAATTATATTTTTTTCCACAAAATTTTGTTTTCATGCGCATGAAAAGCGCAGACCGCAAGATGTGTCCATAGCGCCGGACTTTCTTGCTCAAGAAACTCAAGTTTCTCATGCGCATGCCAAAAGAAGTTCGACTAGGGTTGTTTTTGATTTGATATATATATTTCTCATTTTCTTCCTTGCTTATCTTTGAGTTGATAAGAATATCATCGTGACGAAAGTGATAGTGTCATTTCAGTAGCGTCGGAAGAAATGGAAGATAATGCAACGCTCGATGCTCAAGAACATACAGCTTTTGAATTAATCGATACTCCGAATGTTTCGACGTTGTTAACAACTAGTTGGACTGCTGTTGCAACAAATTTGGGCGATAGTCCAGGTGATTTTGATGCTTTAAGAGAGAAATTATTTCGTTTTGTTGTCGAACAGCCTACTATTGTCAATCGAATGCGACTCGTTCTCGCAGATCATTTTATTGAACATATAATTAAACGAACATTAAGCGTCACATTTACTGAAATTGATTATCATAAAACACAAGATATATTACAAAAACTCTTTGTTGAAGACGAATTAAATATTGAATTTATCTTCAATTATTTCTATGAGGATCTTCGTCTGTTGGTGCTCATGAGTAAACTTGATAATCTTCCTTGGACAATACGTCAAGCATTTATCTATTCACCAAAATCAGTTCTATGGAAATTAACAAAAACATTTCTACAATACAAAGGTGCACAAATGTTAACAAATAAAACCTTTGAAAATATTCTTCCTTGTCCACCCGCTGTCGATTCAAGTATAAATTTCAATAATAAAAATGTTCGTTTCTTTTGTTTAATGTTATTATTCGTTTTATTGTCTATCAATGTCAGTGTCATTGGTTTTATGGTTAATTTCGTATCAGTTTTTATTTTCATTCTGTTGATATTATATTATAGTTTACAAATGTTTAAATAAAAATCACTGTTCGGATTTATTTTTTCGAATTTCTTTTAAAAGAAGTTGATAAGCTTGTTCGAATGAATATTTTGTAAAATCAACATACATTCTCAAACCGAGCAATGCACCAAGCCAATCATGAGGTCGATAACCTTTTTCAACAATGATTGGTATGAAAGATTTCTGTAATTTATATGTATATTGTCCTTCAGTTTTACAATATGGACTTGTTTGATAGCGATTTGATGCACAAATGAGAATGAATTGTGAATTTTGTATAGCTTCAGCCATTCGGTCAAGTGTTGATCCATACATATTTTCTAAATCCATCCAAATTTTAAAACCATCTTCGAGTAATTTCGAATAGATTTTGTGAACAAGTTCTTTATCTTGATGAGAATAACTGATCATGATATCGTAGGAATATTTTGAAGAAGACAGTGCTGATGATGACGATGGAAGTTGATTTGTTGGATGTGGATTCCAGATGTTTCCATCGGCAATCACATTGCCCTTTTCGATGGTTTCAATAACTGTATGATCATCTTGTTCGTTTGAATAGAAAAAGATTCGTTCATCTTCGTAATGAAACATTCCATCTTTTAATAAAGGTTGATTCACTGATCGAGCATAAGCTTTAACAATCGATCGATAATTTTTAGCTCGATCATCGTGAAGTAAACGAACGGATATACGAAATAGTTTCAGTTTTGTAAACATAAAACAAACGAAACTCGACGATGAAACATACTCATGTGGTGGAATAAATTTTGTTTCATCAGAAAATTCATTGATTCGAACAAAAAAATATCGAACCATGTCTAGTTGATATTCATATGCAATTGGCAATGTATCCCATTGAATGGTGGAAAATTCTTGAGGAAGTTTTTTATTAACATCATCTGGTGAATCACCAAAACGAAATTCATTGTATGCTGGTGACCAAATGGATGTCGAATGTTCTTCTAATTCAGTTTCGTCTTGGTTGATTTGATTTTGTTGGAGCGCTGTTATTGGTTTTTTTGAGCTATTACCCATTTTCAACAGAAAAAAGTTTTAATGTTTTACTTTTCTTTCTATGGTGCAATGACAAACAAAAGTGTTCCTTTTCTTATTTAAAATAAACTTATTCACTCCGATCTCAATGTAACAATTGAGTAACGTGAGTTCTTTTTTCTCTCTTGACAAAGAAACCGTTAAAAAAAATCAAGCTGATTATGTTTCTTCGAGAGAAAAAAAATCGAAATCAGTCAAATTTCAAGGTTTAATCAACAGGAAATCTTCAACGTGCTTCCTTTGATATAAACCTAATTATTATCATTAAAAACTAAGAAAGTATGATTCTCATTCTCTCTTATCTGCATTTCTAAGTAACATGGACATCTCACAAACATTTGATAAATCTACTCTTCATCGTACAAAATTTATTCTTCTCTTAATTTTTCAAATTCCTTCCATTCTGTTGACTATCAGTATTTTTCTCTATTTTATCAAACATCCTGCTCATGTCAGAAATATTCGACATCAAGCATTACTACTTCTATTAATCGTTAATTTCATACAGTTGACATGCGATATACCCATGCCTATGCATTTCTATCGTTTTGGTTTTGTTCAACCTTCAACATCAATCTTTTGTACATGGTGGACATTTTTTGAATATAGTCTCGATGTAATTATTGCACTTCTCACAGCAATAATATCGATTCACAGACATGTATTAATTTTTCATGATCAACTTTTGCAAAATCGTCTCCAACGATATCTAATCTATTATTTGCCATTATTATTTTGTGTAATTTATCCATTGATCGTCTATACTATTTTAATATTTATCTATCCATGTGACGGAACTCAATGGGATTATACATCGAATGTTTGTGGTTTTGCAAATTGTTATTTAATTTATAATAGAACTTTAGCATTATACGATTGGATAGGACATAATGGTTTGCCTACAGTTATTATCATTGTAGCAAATGTTTTACTTATAATTCGAGTTATCAAAAAGAAACATCAACATCAACAACCAATGAATTGGAGAAAACAACGTCGAATGACTGTACAACTATTAAGTATTTCATTGTTATTTCTAATTGCATGGCTACCAAGTCTAATCATTGGCATTGGACAACAATTTATAAATTCAAGTTTTGCAATAGATTTTCAATTGAATTATGCGTTAGATTGTATTTATTTGATGTGTTTATTTCTTCCTTGGATTTGTATCAAACAAATAACTGGTTTTACTCATTGGATTTTCTTTCGATTTATACATTCGCCGAACGATAGACAAGCAAATACTATTCGTCCAATGTAGTTAATTTAATCTATTATGAGACTATTTTTGGAAGAACATAACCGACTTCTGTGAGTTCATATAGCCAAAGTTGAAAAAGATACGCATCGTACAGTTGAATAAAATCACGTTTATGTAAGTCCAAAAATAATTGTTCTGCTCGTTCGACAAAATCTTTTTCTTTACTCGACCAACCAGCAAGAAAATAAGCTAAAGTATCAATTTGCCAGTAGAATGCATATTCACTTTGACGTGTTTTTTGTAGTTTACGAAAATGTACGATTGTATCTACAATAAACGGAAAACATCTCACATATAAAACGAGTGTGTTCTTACCTTCGACGCCAAAATATTTAAATCTACTCGCAAGATATGAACCTGAAAATGCTATCTGTTGATCAACATCCCACATTAATCGCTAAACAAAGAAGAAGAAGAAAAATATATATGTATACACTTAAAATCGAATAGAAATATGCTTAGTTTTACTTGCATAATATAACTACGAACTGTATCAGTGGCATATTGTTTGACAGTAGTTGGTAACATCAGAGCCCAAAATCCTGGTTTTAAATGTAATGTTGATTGTTGATCGTAAGGAGAAAACGTACGAGGTGGAGCAACAACCCGTGCATGTAATTTACTATCATTTCCTTGGAATTTTAAATGAAGTGGTTGATTAGGTTTACTCAACCAAAATGTATTGTATTCATCTTTGTAACCTTCAGCTAAAGCATGAATAAGTGCAAGTTTTTCTGTTGGAAACGTGTCGTACAACATATCGGAAGGCTTTTTATCCATAATTGCATGCTAGAAAATAGAAAATCATTGTGATTTTGTAAATAAAGAAATTCCAATTTGTAATTTTTACTATTCGAAAAGGATAACCACGTAGATATAGATTGTTCATAGATCCAAGATAACTATATGGATTGAAAAATTTGTTTTTGTACTTGGGAAAAGTAAATGCCTCGAATTGTTCACCAAGAGGAAAAGGAAGAACGCTTTGATTACTGATTAATTCGTTGTTATGATCATAATCATAAATAACTTTCGCTTGATGATAGATTGCCCATAAATAACCGAGATTTTTCTTAGCTGAGTACAAACCTTTCGGTAAACGAAGAGATTCTTTATAAAACGGTGAAATATAACTGAGTTTAGCGTGAAATGGACCATTGAAAAGAAAAATATTCGAGGGTAATTCACCAATATAATCATGTTCCTCTCGAACAACAACAACACACCATGTTGGAAGACGTTTAGCTGTTTCTAAAATATAATCCGTATAATCATACGATATAATCCAATAATCAGCACAAATCGATGGTTTTCGATAGAACGGCGAATATTTTTCAAGAAACGCTTCAATTTGTTTACGTAAATTTCCAGTTCCTTTCTCAGCCAATAAAATCTGTTTATGTGAAATCATACGTTCACGAAGAGCAGCATCAGGATCGACTTTAATACCATCGAAACTGTACGATGCAGGTCGTGTCTTATTTACTACATGTTGAGATCGTGCTCCAACAGATGCTACAACAACGGTCAATGTTATTATTATGTAAAAATCATTCATGTTGCTATTTTTGAAATGTTGGCAGAATGGAAATGAATTCGATGGTTGTTATTTGTCAGTTGTTTTTTTCATTGAATAGGACGAAAGAGAAAAAAAAATCACGTGGATATTTTTTTCAAGTACACAAAAGCTAGATGATATTAAAAGGCTTCGATTTCAAGGGTGAGCTTTTTTTTCTCTTCTTCTTTTGTTTACTCTTCAACGTATGCATGCCAATCTAGGCATCATAGATTTTTCTTTATTTTTTGTGTAAGAAAACGTACAAAAGGAAAACATTAGTAAAGCAAATTTGAGTTATAGGCAAACAAATAGAATTTCTTCATTCATTTCAATGTTTTTCTTAGATGATTTGTTTTCTATAAACAAAACAATATAATAGAATAGAAACAAATTCGAGAGAAAAATGTCTCTTACAATTGTTTGTATTCGATGCAACGCTAACAATTGGTTTGCTGTCGGTGTTTCGTAACGTGCAACGAGATTCACTGATGAATTTTCTGGTTGTAATGGTGAAAGTTTCGAATTAGACACTGAAACATTATCTTGACTCGATGATGTTTCATCGTTTCGTCGATCCATAGCCGTAGCTGCGATTGAACGTGCCGTTAGACTATTGAGTTTTTCGAGTGCTTCTGTTGAATTTTGTTTGCCGAATATCATCGTGACGCGTTGACGTTGCTGTTGATGTTGTTGTTCACTTGCACGTTTTGGATTCTAGTTTTATTTTCAATTGAATAAATGATGATGAATATAGAATGAAAAGAGACAATGTTTACTGGTTGTTGAATCGGCGGTTGTATCGCTCGTATATCGAGAATAGTTCGATTTTGTAAAGCAGTGTTTATCGACGATGATTTCGGTCGATTGAATGGTCGTGTTCCACCGAGAATACGTTCGTTTACTAAAGAAAATATCAATTTATTTTCTATTTTGTTTTCTTTACTAATCGAATATTACAATGTACGGATACTCGATTTGTCACATAGCTATTAAATGTTTGTTGTCGTCCGTCATCGCTTTGATTTCCATTTCCTGCAGACATTCGAGTTGCATCTAACTCATTTTCATTATCTGTCGCCATTGGCTGAGATGTATCCTAAAGATCAAATGAAGTTCATTTCCAAAACGATTGAATTGTTTGATTTCTAATCATACTTCGTCAATACGTGAACTAGGCGCTAACAATGGATAGGCTGCTGATGAACTATGCGTAGCATTTCCAATGGAATCACGTTCGACAGCTTCAAAAAACAAAAAAAAACATTTGAGATTTTAATATCTTATTCAATGTATTTTTCTCAAGAAGAGAAAAGAAAAAGAACTATTTTCAATGTTAAATAAAAACGACACAAAACTATGTCAATATGTGTGGGAAAGAGAAATCAATCATTTGGTAGGTGCAATGATTTGATACATCAAACTTGACTATGCACACCTCGAGCGTATTGCATTGGAAATAAAGCTGAAAATAGGGCAATTAATTTGTTGATTTAATTTGTTTTTTTTTATTTTCAAATATTATATTCATTGAAAAAGAAATATATATATCGAAATAAATCTTCAATCGATTTCAATCCTACTTACTATTCAATCGACGAAGCAAATAAGTAGCAGTAAAAGCATCCCGAGAATCGTTAACTAAATCGGTATCATTGGTTACATTGGTTTGACATGAGGGCATAGAAGAATAGCGTAGTGAGTATTCTAGAATTAACACGAAATTTTTCTGTTAGTAGGAGAACAAATTGGTTTCATTTTATTTTTCATCTAGTAGAACAACAAAGAAAAATTATTCGAAATACCTGTCTCCAATGTATTATTTCCTATGGATTGCTGAGATGGAAAAAGCGAAGAAGATGTTAGTAGGATATCATCATCTGACAACTGTTGTTGATTAAGATTTTTGTCATGTTTATCAACAGGTATATCACGAGATGAAATCTTGTAATATTCAACCTAGAAGTAGCAGAAGAAGAAGAAGAAGCAAACAACATACACACACACACAATAGGTCATAGGCGAGAACAATTAGTTCGACTAGTTTTTCGTTTTTGTTGTTGTTTCATATATCGATAGAACTCACCTCGACCGTAAATAGTATTGAATGTATACTATAAATCGATATGAATGACATACACACAAACTCTAAACTCTCGTTAAGTTCTTTTGTTAAATACCTGCGATCGACGTGGTTTCTCATCGGCTGGCGTAAATCTATGTGGCCGAGAAATAGCAGGCCAACGACTATTTCGATTGTTTTGTTCATTGGATACTTCATATCGAAAGATTTCACCATTGACTTCAGCCGGTCGACGTGTTGCAATCGGTGGAGTTGGTTTTGGTGTGTCACTTGTCTAAACAAATATTTGAAATAGAAACAATATCAATTCAAAGAGAATTTCATAACACAAGAAGAAGAAATCATTCATTCAACAACAACAAAAAGAAAGAGCTAATAAAATAAAAGAAGAAGAAGAGGATCTCAATCTAAATCAGTACCACTGATGAATCAATTCGAGGCTGTCGAGCATTGATACATGCACAACATTCACAAACAAGATATGATAAACAACCACGACGCTTTCTCCGTCGTTGTCCTTTGTTCAATACTGTCTGCAAAAATGATTTGAAATTCGTTTTATTTGCCCAACGAATGCAAAACATGATTATTCCAACACATAGTTAGGTTAGGATACCTTACCTGTTGTAAAACACCATTATTCTCAGTTGTCACAACTGATGTTTCTAATAGCGTCTTGAAAAATATGAAAAAAAAGACAAACATTTGCAACAAAATTCTTCAAAGCAGGAATGACTGATTAATAATGAGAAAGAATTTGATTAGTTGAACGAAACTTACAATGGAAGGGAAATGGGTGTTGCGGTTTTTGGATAAGGGTAAACCAACGGGTTTGCTCTAACATTTCGAGTAATATAAAAATATTTGTTTGTTAATGAAAAACAAATTACTTTTTCGAGATTTTCTTTTTCGATTTCGTCTTTTCTCTTCACTTCTTTCGTTGTTCGAGTGGATTTAACTTTCTTTCTTGTTTTTTTCAATCGAACCTTAAACCAAACATTTAATCGATTATGTTGTTGTTTTTGTCAATTACAAAAACATTTACTTTCGCAGCAGCAATCACTTCTAAATGTTTCGGTAGACCATCATCAGCAGATGAATCTGATCCTGCATCATCGCTAAAAAATCGAAATTTTTATTTCAGAGTAATTTCGTTTTTTTTAATTGGTCATCAAACCTCGAATCTTCTTCGGATGAATACTGATCAAGATCGATATCTGTTAATGAGCCAGGATTGATACCACGTGATAGAAGTTTAGCTTGAATCATTTGTCGTAGATTATCTTGTAATTCAATGACAAGTCGATCACGCTAGAAGAACAATTTCAAATGATCAAACAGAAGTAATGAATTATTTACTTTTGTATCATCCGGATCACAGTAATCGAGAAGCGAATCGAGAAAATGATAACCAATCGATTCGAAATCTCGTGTATTGAACTGATGGCCAGCTCGATTGCCTTGTGTTGAACCACAAAATGTCGCCTCCAATGTATAACTATTTCGTATTCCCAATGACCACATGACTATTCTGCCGGTGCCTTCTTTACTTTTTTGTACTTTAAATTTACACGATGAATATGAAAACTAGAAATCATTTGTAAATATTAAGAAGTTTCATTGAAAACAAAAACAACAAACTTTTGTTGGATCATTTTTTGATAACATTGCCGGAAAGATTCGTTCTTTCATTCGTTCACCTGGTACGCCTTTATTTTCGCAACCATAGATGAATACATTCTGTTTTCGTGAATGACCATGAAAATCACAATAGAGAACCAGTTCCGTTTCAGTCCTAAATCTACTCAAAAAACAATCAATCAAAAACAAACAAATAACAATCAAACCTTTTTATCATTTCTCTTGTATGCCAAATCGATGGATAGGCATCTTTTAAAATAGTCTTATAATTTCGATTTAAATCTCGTCCTGATAATGAACAACGATAGTTGCCAACAATGACTCCATCTGGATTTAACATTGGTACAATTTTAAAAATAAAATTATCTCGAAGAAGCTATAGACAAAATCAAATTTATCAATTTCAGGAAAAGAAAACAGCAGTTTTTATACTTTAGCATCTGGTGAATCGCTAAGTAAAAAATCGAGTAAACCTTTCATCATCCAAGACGCATTGGTTTCGCCCGGATGAACACGTGCTGTAACGACAACACCTTTCTTTCGTTGTTGTAGAGCTGGCTCGGTTGTTGGACTTGTAATTGTTAACAAATGAACAAAATTGCCTGCTAATGTTCGACATAGAACTTTCTGTTTGCAATATTGATTTTTAATATGATCACTTTGGACATCATTTAAATAATCCTTTTATTCAGAAATTCAATTATTAATATGAAGAAGGAAAAAAAACTCAAAATTTTACTTGTAAATCTGAGTATGTGTAAGGATAACAATGAGCAAAATAGTACGTATCATTATCATTTGGAAATTTACAAGTCCATGTTAATGAATACATATTCGCTGATGGATTATCAGGCGCACTAAATGAATAATAAACAAGTTCATTTCCAAAACAATGTTTGAATTTATCGAGTTCATACGTGAGATTATTTTTATAATATACAATTTCTTCACCCCATCGACGCCAACCGATACTTTTATTTTCAGCATCATTAACACTGTACATCAATGGTCTCATTCCATTATTATAAAGACTTGTTGACTAAAGAACAAAATCGATTTGATTATTTCGAAATAAAAATATGTTTTCTACTTTAAAAAAATTGACAATTGTAAATCGATATCGTTTATTTGCTTGAATATTTTGTAAACGAAAATAAAACCATTGTGTATTTCGTTTGGTGTAAAGATCATATCGTAGATAGAGTTCATACTCGAATTCTCCACTTAAACAAAGAGAATTCAAATTGAAAAATAACATTTGTCGGTGTTTTCTTTTCCTGCCCTTACACTTGTACAGCTTTCATTAAATTTCCACTCTCGAAACGAGATTCAAACATCACAGTCGTATCTTCAGGACTTCGTATTGCTACAGCAGCTTGTCGACAACCCTCTCGATTGCCCCCAATTCGAGAACGAATAAACTAAATTTATCGAATCGAACAGATACGAAATTAAAAAAAAGAAAGTATACGAAAGAAAACCTACATAACCACATGTCTCGGGCTGGTAATTATAAACAATTCGGCCATTGTTCTCATCGAAACTGCGCACAAAAGGTCCGTGTTCCGTCGCTAGAAAATATTCGATATTGACGAGCAAAGAAAACAAAAATTCGTTATTCAACTTCGTTTGTAGAGTAATTCAGGTTGTTTGGGCGGTGCATCGATATGTTTAACTCGTCCTTCAGTTAACACTTCGATTTCAATTGGCCATCGAGGCTCAAATGAATTCTCATCAGTGATACCCCGAAGATTTAAACAATTGATTATTCGATTTTGTCGAATTGGCTAAACGTAATAATCAAATTTACAATAAATAAACTCTCGATTTCTTTTCTATACATACAATTCTTGGTTCGGGAATAAAGTGTCTTCCACGAAATTCTAAATACAAAACAAATACGATCATCGTCACAATTCAAGCTAATCAAAAAACATAATATTTTTCTCATACATATGAGCATTCCCCCATTGATCGATATCATGCAACAATATAGCTAATAAAAAGCATTTACCCGGTTAAATAAATTAATAAATCTTTTCTTTTTTTTTTTTTATCTCTCCCTGATTATATTAAAGAAAACAAATACATTAGATCTTAATGTGTGAATGATCAAAAACCCACCAGAGTTCTCATTAGGAGAACGACTTGGACTATCCGCTGGAAGACAAAACAATATTTGACAGAAAATCGAACTGATTGATACATACTCGCATGTTCGTCATCATCCGAACTTGAATCTGAATCGCTCGACGACGAAATTAACTGCGGTTTCGATGGGATAAAACCATATTTTTTAACAATTTCACTACGACCTTGAAAAACAAAAACGTTTTCTAATGTCAACAATTGACTAATTACGGCAAACGAAAACGTACCAGTAAAATAACCATAGTGTTGAAGATGTTTTCGCATAAAGCTATCATATGGGCTCTTTAGAAAGAAAAACAACTTAGACTAATCATCTCGGAAATCTTGTGTCTTACAGATATAAGAGAGTAATTTGAATCTTCGACCTCCATGATATTACACCGACGCTAGTTCTGCAAACAAAGAAGAAGAGAAAAAAAATGAAAATGCAACATATGAAAATATTTTAACACATAATTCAGTTAAACATGAAGAATGCTTATTTTTTTTTCGAAAGTGTCCGTTTTTATTTTTTCGTCGAGTGAAAAAACAAATTTTTTCATTAAGTAGAGAAAATAAATTTCGCTTCAATTTTTTTTTCTTTTGCTTCTTTCCCGAACAATAAATTGAATTTCTACACTATAGCTTCAATTTCTCCCTCTCTCTCTCTCTCTCTCTCGCACTCACTCAATCTTTTGCTCGTTTGTTTGCTTAATATATTTTCTTTTTTTTATACAAATCAGATTACATTTTTATTAAATGATAATTTTTCAAGGATAAAAGCAAAGACCTAAAAAGAAAGAAACAAAAAAAACCTTGTCATTGAGCTACCTTAGGGTTTCACAAGCTGCACCACATCACACCTGCACGGCTGGTGACAATTTGATTAAGAAAAAAGAAAAGTAGTGACATTTTTCGTTCGACAATACTTTGACACGAAAATACCATGTTGCGATTTTTCGTGTGGTTTTGTCATAGTAACCGAACGTATGTTTCATGAAAATCGATGATTTCAAAGAAGTCTCGATTCGAAATAAAATCAATTCGAAATGTAAAAATAGTTTCTATCGAGACAAAAAAACATATTCGAAATATTAGCGACATCGATGACGTTGAATGTAGCGTGCGTTTGTAGAATATTCGAAACAATCTAACGAACGGATGGAGATTTAAACCGATCCATCGATATGACTGACCGAGCTATCAACGAACTTCTTAATGATGTAAATATGAATTTTTTTTAAAATAATTATTTTCAGTTTCTTTTTTGGTTTGCGTTGATTTAGGATGCCGACCTCGATGAGTACGGGGAATGGACGGATGCAGCTGAAGCACGTGCGAAAATGAACCAACAAGCCGATGGCGAAGAAGAATACGGTCAAGTAAAATTACGTCAACCGATTGATATGCAAACATTATGTTCAAGCAAAGGACAAATCTTAGAACTCGATCAAACTGAATTAGATCCAGCTGAATTAGCTCGTGCAGCTACACAAATGGCAATGGATGATGTGAAAGAAAATCAAACCGATCAATTTATTAATAATGAATTGAAAACAACTATTCCGCCGAGAGATTTATTTAGTCAACGATTGATTGATAACACTCAAGATTTCGATGATCAAGTTCGAATTTTTCGTTTGAATAAACTTATTTTTATGTTTTTGTAATCCAGTTAGGTGGAATGCAACATTTAGTTAAAACAAATGATCAAGATGGTGTACCATTAGAAGGTGTACCGAGCAGGGAAGCTGCTGGTGGTATTTGGAAGCAAGTGATCTATGCTGGTGTTGGCGAAACACCACCACTTGGTTCAACTGTTCGTGTTCATTATAATGCATATTTCGAACTTAATGACGAACCGTATGATAGTACTGTAAGTGTTTTTTTTTCAATCAATTTATTTCCTAATTAGAACGTTTTTTTTCTTCTTTTTTTTAAAAGTATATCCGTCGACGACCATGTGAATTTCAATTGAATAAATTTAATGTTCTACCTGGTCTTGATCTCGCTGTTCGAACAATGCAACGACGTGAAAGAGCGAAGTTTATCATCAGCAGTGATCTTCTCTATGGCGAACATGGTTTGTTATTCTGCTTGTTTTTCTTTTTATTCTATCGATATGTACGTAGGTTGTCCACCACGTATTCCGCCGAAAGCTTGGTCATTATTTATTATTGAATTAATTTCTTGGATCGATTGTTCAATAGTCGATAAATTAAGTCAATTAAAAGCTCGAAATGATGATTTAACTGAAGATTTCAGTGAGCGCATGCACATTGCTCAAACACTTCGTGACATGGGAAATGTAAAACAAACCGAAAAAAAAAAAGAAAATCGAATGGATTTGTTTGTTTTCTTTGTTAGGATGAATATGCAAAACATAATATTGAAAAAGCCATTCGTTATTATGCCAAAGGCAAGCAATTTTTATTACGAACTAAAACAACAGATGAACAACAAACTAGTCAACTCAAAGAACTTCTACTCAAATTATATCTCAATTCAGGTTTTTTTTGATACAACACAAATATTCACGGTCTCGAATCGTCTTTTTTTCTAGCGCAATGCTATATAAAAATTCGCGGTTTCGAACGTACAATTAAAAATTGTACTGAAGCATTACAGATCGATAGTAAAAATGTCAAAGCATTATTTCGAATTAGTATTGCTTATCGTTCAATTCAACAATTTGAACAAGCACGTACACATCTAAATACAGCTATTAATTTCGAACCGTATAACAATGAAATTATCGAAGAAGCACAACGACTCGATCGAGCCATTGAACAACAAAAGAAAAACGAACAGAAACTATACTATCGAATGTTCAACAAGCAATAGGATTGTTTTAGTTTTTTTTTTTAAATAAAAGAAAAGAAATCTGTGAAAATCACAAGTCAACATTGATGTTGCTTCTTTATCTTAAATTCAATTAGCGGCATGTGAAGTTTGTTTTTGTTTCTTTTAGTTTGATAGATATGATTAGATGTGAAGAGGTTTAAATCGTTGATGTGTCCTTGAATATCAAGGTTTCTTATCATTAATTGAATGTGGTTATCACTTTTCCTTTCTATCTGACATCATCACTTATTTGATTTAACTCTCTATTTTGACACGTATACTTTTCGATGAATGATAAAATAAATTAAGTTTTTTTGCTGCTGCTGCTGCTGATTATTATTATGCTTTGTAGTTTATGACCATGAAAATAAAAGTGTCTTATCACACCTCGATTTATTTATCATTTAAATTACATTTTCACACAAGAGAAAGAAAGGAAGAAGAAAAAAAAAACTTCAAATGTAGTTCATCTTCTAATCTCATTGTTTGCATATACACTCATAAATATCGACAGTTGAAATTTCTCTTCCTCCTTCTCATCTTTTCGAGTGAGTAAAAGACTAGAATTCGAGTCTGAGTGAAGGTCATTTTAATCGAATAAGATCTGCATATATTGTATAATAATGTTCATTGAGACTTTACATTAACATATGAGAGATTTTCATTTAACCTTCAAGTTCAATTCATGTATCGTATGTGTACATATGGAGAGATTGAACTTGTCAGAGAATTGAGTGAAGATGAGCCCTTGATTACATTTACCTAGTAAGTAAAACGATGAGTCTCCTCACACTCGAATGAGTGATTTAACATGAAATTGACATTCGTTTTTCAAGGCAAAGTTCAGTCTCATATGTTCTCTATCTTTTCGATGTATTTGCCATTTTAAATCAAGTAAGACATCTTTGTTCATATCAATAGACTTGTTGAGTTTGTTTAATTAAATATAAATTATATTTACTTGTCTTTCTTCTTTTCAATTAGTTTTCAACCCACAAAAAATAAACATACACTTGACCGAAGATCTACTTCGTATTGTCAATAGTTCGATTACATCAGATGAACTAATTAGTTACTCCGCGATGTGTCGAGACATGACGACGATGACGAAGAAGAAGAAGAAAAAAAACATTCAAGGATGACTTCGGTTTCTAACCTCTCCTTGGTATACCGTCTGTGTTCATTTCGAAATAATTAGAGAGTTTCTTTACATTTTGAGAGAAGGTCATTAGTTTAACTTTGATAGTCAATAAAATGACCGATATGATTTTTTTAATAAGATACTGAGACGTAATTGAATAAAGAGCAAGTGAAGAGACGAACTAGTTGTCGATATTTAAGGACAATGAAAATGTTTGATCTCGTCAATAGTATTATTGACACATCGATCACTTGTCGAAATTGATGATCTATACACATGACAAAGGTAACATTGTTCTGATGAATAATTATCTTTTTCTGAGTATATTGAAAAAAAGAAAGATCAAAGAAGAAGAAAAAGAAAAAAGTCATAGATTATTATTGAATAATGAAAATAACAGTTGATATGATGATGATCATTGTTTTATCAGTACATGTGTTTGTTTTTGACTTAAGTATATGTATGAGACATCTCGACATGTGTGAATGTACACGTACGTTTGTCGATACGATTGATAACAGTTATCATTCATTTCTTGTCTGAACATATTCACATGCTTATTCTTTTGATTTATTCGAACACAATGAATAATCAAATTAGAGATCGAGTCGAAGCCTGCAGACAAACAAACAAAAATGACAAGAAGCCTTTTCTTTCTACACTTCTTTTGCTTTTTCTTCTATTCAATCATTGTTGTGTCAGTATCTTTTAATGGATTGTTTAAAATTCATTATTTTATTTTATTTTTCTTTATGTAACATTGCATATATTCGTTTTCAGGAGGGCGTATATGTATAGACTTGTTTAATGAGACCTAGCATGATGTATTGTATTTTATTCCATTCGTCTTCTCTTCGCACACGTCTCTCTTATACCGAAAGCACAAAGAAAGAAGAGAAGAGAAAAGAAAAGAAAAAAAAGAACTCTTCTCTTCTAGTTATACAATATCCCATCATAACTAATCAATGTTTAGTTGAACTAAATTTCTCAAACTGTCAATACAAAAACCAATAGGTAATATCAGAATAAATACGGTTGATTGAATATGTCAGTTATATTGAACGATCGATTACGTGAATAGATTGTTCAAATTCATTGAATATATAAGATTCGATAATCGTAAACCTTCGTTGACAATTCTTTTTTTTCTTCTTTCGTTTCTGTTGTTCTTGAAAACATTTTGCTTCCGCTTGATGTCATAAGTGAGTTTTTATATCATACTGACCGTTTACTCAATTTCATTGTCCTTCTTTGAACAAACATTCGAATCTATTGCATAAGTTTGATTTCTCGCTCTCTCTCTTTCTGTTTCTCTTGTTCGCTTTTTTTTTCAGAATCTATTTATCATTTTGTTGAAAGAATATCTCTTCGTACTGTATACAAAATCTATTAACAAGTATGTGTGAGATTCTATTTGAACAGGAACGACGCGTCGATAAACGTGACTGATTTCAAACGACACGATTGAATCAAATTTCATTCTTTTGTCTTGACAATTGTAACAAATCTTCATCTATTTATTTTTCTTTTTTTTCCTTCTCTCTTCTTTGAGATGCAAAACAAATTATCATCATTGTGAGCCCATGATGAAACGATATACTACGATTCTCGTCCTATTTCTATTTTCGTTCGGATATATTCAAACAACATCAAATCAACAAACATTAAAATGGTTCGAACAAACAAAACAACGTGTGAAACATATAAATCGTATTATTTTCTTAGTTTTTTTTGTTCTTCAAATTAATTTCAAATTTCTAATATTTAGAATGTCTCCCACCATCGAAGTATTATGCTGGTTCATGTTACACATACATGCGAGCATCGCCAGCACCTTCATGGGAACGAGCATCCGAGAATTGTATCTTATCGAATGACTCTCGTCTATTAACTATTGAATCTATTGATGAATATTATTTTATCACACGAGAGTTAATAGGACTTAAATCGGGCTCGGAAAGTGTTTCGGTTTATATTGGATTACAGAAAATAAACAGTACGATAAACGAATAAATAAGTCGTTTAGTTTTTTTGTTTTGTTTTTAAGATACTTGGTATTGGTCGAATGATGTACGTTTAAAAGAAACGTCAGTCTATCGATTTTGGGTCGATAATAATCGAGATATTGTTGATTATGATTGTGGTGTACTTTGGTTTGCACGAAATACGAGTTTAATTACACCGGCTCCTTGTGTTGAACAAGCACTTCGACCTTATGTTTGTAAACAAGTCATCGATCGATGCTATAATAACACGGGTACTTGTGGTAAATATGGAAAATGTATTAATTTATCGATGAAAAATTCCTACAAATGTCAATGTCGATTTTTCTATACTGGAAATCGATGTGAAAAATGTAGAATAAAACAAAAAAACAAATCTTAGAATTCAATAAAAATTCTTCTCTTGTAGGGAGTACTCATGGTATTCAAGTAATTATTGGATGTGTGCTGATTGCTGTTGCAATTGTACTTTTATATTTCATTGAAAATCCTCGACCATTTAAAAGACCTAAACGAATCGATCGATTGATTTCAAACAAAAAACAATCTTATTCAAAGAGTTCATCGTCAAGTCTCGCTCGTTCGTCATCTATTCAACCAAAACAAGTTATTCTTTGTGTTCTAACGATCGTTTTCACTCTTCTCATCTTTGTCCTAATCTATAAAACGAAATCATTCGAACAAGCTCATTTTCAATCGAAACAATCGATTCGTTTTTGTGTTTTATACGAAGATAAATATTATCATCATTTAATAACTCTTCCAATAGCATTCGCTATTATTATCTTGATGATTATTGATGAAACACGAAAATTTTCGAGACGTAAATGTCAAATCTTCTTTCCAATCGCCTTTAATCCTTTCTCGAAAATCAATCGATTCGATACGATGATTCTCTTTGGTATACTCAGTCATGAAATTCTCGATTGTCTTCAAGAAATAGTTCTCTATTCGACATCAATCAAATCTTTAACCACATTGACCGGTCCGCTATTCGATCTTATTCGACAAATTGGTTTTATTTCGATTATTGCTCTTCGATATTATCCCCTGTTTTCAATCTTCGAAAAAGTCAAAATCAATCCATTCTATTACATTTTATGTGCATTCTACATGTGCTTAGATTTTGGCTTGAGAATATTTCAACAAATGTTCTGCGTCAAAGAAATCGAATTTCTTCGAAAGAAAACTACGACGAATCTTTCTTCATTTATATTCGATACGATGAAAACAATTCCATTTTATCTATGTTTAACATATATTTGTATTCGATTGATTTATTTGAGTATTCGAAATGTTTACGAGAAAATGTCCTGTTGTCAAATCGAATCGAATCATATGATGAAGAAACATATCTATCACGAACCCACATTTTCATCAAATGAAATTCTATCAAATGAATATCATTACGTTCAACATTTATTCAATAATACATTCGACGAAGATTTGACATCGAAATTTTCATTTCTCTATAAAATCTATCGGCCTAATCGATATTTTAGTTATTCGAAACAAATTCTCAATATTTACATGTTCACATTTATGCTCATCTATTTACTAACATTTCATATTATTGAAAATGGTTTTGAATTTATTGAAAAATTCTATCAATTTCTTTTATTACCTTCGTTTCTATTCAACGATGAAATCGATCTACCTGAACCAACGAAAATGAATTTTCGTTATGAAATTTTCCTTTCATGTCTATTAACATCGATTGTTTTCGTTAGTCAATTGTTTTTCGCAATGAAAACCTATCAAAAACATATGCTCAATGCATATCAAGGCGTATTCAAACAGATACCATCTCGTTTAGCATTTAAACAAGCTCGATTAATGAGCAAACATATGTATTATCCGGGTTATTTTATTGGCTATTTCCTACTCGGATATATCGTCATTGGCAATGTTTTACTTTTACTTTTAATTAGTTTAAGAATTGTCGTAAATCATTTATTTATCATTGAAGAATTAGCAAAATTAATCGTGCCAATTCTTGCATTTTATGTCATGAAAATTTTAATTCAATGGTTAATATGTCGAACATTTTTTCTTCAAAAGTAAGAATTCGTATTCCGTTTTTAAAAACAAAATCAAACGATTGTTTCGATTTTTAGACATGGTCAAACATTGATCTTACGAAATCATCGTATTTATTATCTATTTATGTATTTTAATTTTTTCTTTGATTGTTTTCTTGGCATGATTTCATGTTTAATTCGTTTGATCAAATCGTATTGCATCACATTTCTCTATCTATCTCGTTTGGATTATTCACCATTTGGTCGACATTTCGAACGGTTCGATCCAGCTTTTCAATCCTATGTCTCATTTATTCATATGGAATGTTTACATACACATCCTGTTTTAATCTATTTCTGTTCGATGATTCAACAAGATTTAATTAAACGAAATCAGTATTTAAGAAAATCGAAACGTGATTTGTTTTATTATACATATCGTCAACGAATTATCTTCCGTTGGTGGTTATTAATTACATTAGATCGAAATCGACAATTGATATTAATGAGAAAACATCGAATTTTATCGATGAATAACTCGTTAAAACAACATTCAAATATTCACGATCATGCAATTACTTGTACAACTTTATTACTCGATTCATCATTTTAAAATCACAATTGTCTTTTAGTCAAATAAGTTGTCTTTTTTTGCTCAAATCGAACAGTTCCACCATTTGTTTTGTATAGTATTATTATTATTTTTTTTTCTTCTTTCTGTTGGTTAATAAATATCAAAAAGAAAACAATAACAAGACACTACAACTGATGTGCAAGGTCAATATGACTTATCTTTATGATCGATAGATACAAATTCTTAGATGTATCTTCATTATTTCGAATATGACCAGTTGGTTACATCATAGATTTTGTTCCATATAATGTTTATATTTCGCGCTTTCGAACGAAGAAAAAAATCATACAGTTATTAAACCATATGCATAAAACGAAACGAAGAGTTTAAGTTACAAACGAATACGAACAATTATGACTGTCAGTCAACGCAATTTTCAGGTTTGTACTGAGAAAATCTATTTATTGCCTTTTTTCTTCTTCTTCTTCTTCGACTTCTTTTTCGGATAAGTTAATCTTAATTGTTTTCTCAGATTAACACATACAGATGACATATCGTTTTCTTTTTTTGTCTACACTGTTGACAGTTGCGTACAGTTAAGGTTAGAAAAATGTTTCGAGAGAAACATGCAACAAAAACTAAATCGAAACAAATCGATATTCATTTGTCAACGAATGATATCGGCAAATATTCGCCATTGATTCGAAGACTTGTAAACGAACTATTTCATATCCCATTTTAAATAGAATTTCTTTTATTTTTTTTAGCGACAACAATATTTTCCTGAAATAAAAAAACCTTCACCCGAGAAATTCTTCTCAGCTCTTTCGTTAACATCAGCATTGAAATGCAATGATTGTCAAAATCACGATGGAATCTTTCAATGCTATCATTGCAATCAACAATTATGCATTCGTTGTTGTAATAAACATCATAAGAAAATCACTTATGATGTTAAACATGTCAATCAATTGACCGATAAACTTCTAGCAAAAATCATTCAAACGAAACAATTTTTCGAACAAGAAAAAAATCAAACGATTGAACAATGTCATCAATGGCATATCGAGACGATTAATACGATTAATCGTGCACATCAATTAATGATACAAACTATACATCGAGAGTATGAAGCTCTTTGTAAAGATTATGATGATTTTATGAAAAAACAAGCATCGATCGATGTACAAAAAGAACGTATCAATTTTCTAACAAAACAAATCAATGAGATTGACAATTGTTCATTTCGAATTCAATTGCCAAAATTTGAAATCGATGATAAACTTCGTGTTGAATCATCATTCGGTGAAAATACACGTAGTACAAGTGTCATTTGGCAAGATGAATCAATCAATAATGATGATCAACACGATAGTACATATAGTTCGGCTTCATCTCAAGACGATTTGACTCTTAATCGACGGAAAAAATCACTTCAATCATTTGCATTACGTCGAAAAACAACTCCGCTTACAAATTTTAACGGCTATGCGAATCATTCGCCATGGCTTATTTACAAAACACATTCGATTTCTTCTCTTTTTTCAACAGATCAACAGAAAAAATAACTAATTATCATCATCATTTTTTGTTTATTTGAAAAATAAATTCACTTGTTACTCTTTCTCTTCTAAATCGTTTGTAATTAAGTATAACCTTAGAGATGACAGATTCAATCATTGAAGAAATCTTACTAAAAACATTTCGAGACATTTTCTATTTTCATCAACAATGAAATTTAAAACTTTACAATCAAGGTCGTATCGTTTTCTTTCGATTGACCTTATTTTTTATCATTGACAATATGTAAATGAAGTGTACAGTTTTAACACGAATGTTAATCTTAAATAACCAGTGACACAAAAGGAGAAAAAAAACGCCAAGACAAGCTTTTAAATGTTAATGCTTTAGTTCTTTTTTCTTTTTCCAATACAAGCACGCATATGCACACACTTTCATTATTCTAACGAAAGAACAAAATTTATTTATTGTATGCGAAGGTCGTCGACAGCTTCTGTAATTCGTCATCATGTAAAAAATGAAGAAGGAGGAAGAAAAAAACAACATGCCGAGTTTTCTCGCATCACACATAAACACAAAATCGATACGATAGAGAAATAAATAAATTGTTTTTGCATTGCAAGTGTAGAACAACATATGGCAAGATAGTTTTGTAAGATATTGACATAAAGTTCGAGATTCGCTCCTTTCTTTTGTCTCAATTTTATTCAAATAGTTGAAGGTGATGTAATAATCGTAAGTATCATTGTCCATCTGACACATTTCATTAGTCTATTCAGAACTTTGTTATTAAAAGAATAGAAACGATCGTATTTTTTCGTCTTCTCTTTTGTTATATTCAGATGTCATTATCTAAATAGTGCTTAACCTTGATTTTCAACATACATACTGAGCTTCTTCTCTCTCCGTCCCTCTCTCTCTCTCTCTCTCTGTATTGATATGCACGCAAGTTAGACAGTTCACGATGTATACTTCCGATGATAATCATTTGTATGCATTTGTGTATACTTTCATCTCAATATGTTTATGCACAAGTATTGATGCGACAAGTGCACAATATGTATATTAGTAAATGAGAAAGAAGAAGAAGAAGAAGAAAGAAATTATGGAGTGGCAACAGTCTAATTAAACTTTGTATATTAAATTGTATAAGTATGTACGTTGACCTGCTGTTTCTTAAATAGTGGTAATCAAATGAAATTTGATCTCTTTTAGTTAGTCATTGTCCGTGTTATTCATATTTACCAACTGTGCAGATGTTCTCTTTTTCTCTTTCTCTTTCTCTTTCTTATTTACTGTTCATTAGAATCAAACATTACAAACTACTACATTTACTTTTTAGATTATACATTATGTATACCTACGAAAATGTGCCTATTCAATGGTGTCATCCGAACCAATATTCTCGTCCTCCGCCCATGTCTCGACCAGTATCGAAAAATTTCAATCGTATCTCGGATTTTATATATCCTGATACGATTCACATTCAATATCCTGTCCAATATCATCGAACAGATAATTATAGTTTACCCATTCTCAATCGCCGTGATTTAGTCATCGTCGAACATTTACCAGCTGACCAAATCACGAATACCGATTTACTCTATCGTGAACAACATTATCAACCGAATCGATCGATTCGTCGTCGTTATACATCGATTTTTGACGAACGTCGAATGCCATCGAAAAATCTAGCAAATCGTTCAGCTAGTTATCGTGAACGTGTACGTGACAGACGAAAACGTCATACAATCGACAATGCCTATCCTTCAATGTTAAAAACAAATTCGAACAAAAACGAACACAATCCAAATTATATACTTTCCTATCGGACAACTCTCGAACCGATATCTGATTCCGAATCAATGGCATCTCTTCATGATCAAATACGTGTACCAATTAATGGCACGACAACATCTCGTGAATATTTCCGACAACAACAACAACAACATGATAGTTCATCGATTAGTAGTCGAGATTCATCGACCGATACTGAGATAATTCAACAATCTGATAGATTTATTCCGATCAAGCAAACATTAAATACAGACACAAACAGTCGGATCAATTCATCACCATTTGATAATATTATTAATGATCAGATAAATAATCGAACATCAGCACATGAGTCAATGGCTCATCATGTTTCTTTATGTGTTAATGATTTACGAACAACATTATTTATTGATGAAGAAACATTGAATACAACTCCGACTAATAACAAAGGTAAATAGAAATCCAATGGAAACCGTATCGTTTCGTTTCTTTAGCTGTTGTAAAAACATTTATCGATCGAATTATAAAACGTTTACAACATTTTAAACGTTCACTTGATAACGGTTTAAGTACGCATTTGATAGCACATCCTTGTAGACAAAAACTCGGTGTTTTTTTTCTGTTTGTTAGTTAAAATGCATGCGAATACCTCCTTTTAGTTTTCTATCCTTCGTTTTTCTCGGATTGCAACTAATCTTTTCTCTGTGTTTGTTTTCAGTACATATTCGAAAACAAAATTCATTAGTCAATGGTTCGATTATTTCCGCAGATAATGATTCGAAATTCATTCGACCCTATTTTCTCATTCAACCGCAAACAGTACTTTTACTACCGAATGAAACAGGTAAACTCAACTTGTCGAATCTAATCAATCAAAAATTGATTTCGTTTCAAGCGAAATTTAAATGTTGTTTCGGTGGTGATCCCTATCCGAATTTGACTTGGTTTCATAACGAACATCCGATATCATCGAAATCTCAACTGAATAAATTACATGACATACATTATCTTAACATTGGACCTGTTAATCTCGATGACAATGGCGAGATTAAATGTGTTATTGCAAATAAAATCGCTCGAGAAGAAGTAAAAGTTCGGTTATTAGTTGTTCGTAAGGAGAAACAACTCTGTAGTTCTCAAAATAAATTCAATCAATATTTTTAGCATCGCCAGCTGATGGTATGCCATTGATAACTCAGCCACTTAGCGATATAACTACGGCTGAAGGGCAACCATTGAAATTATCATGCGAAATAAATGGTCTTCAGGTTATAGTCAATTGGTTTCATAATGGCAAAGTAATGATTTTTCGTCTTCTTCAATCAATTGACTTTCTTATTCTATCACAATTTAGTTAATCTCACCAACTGATCAATTGAAAACCGATTATCATCATGAAACGGTTGTTTTTACACTATCTTCTGTATGTTAAATGAATTTAGACTAGACTAAAGAAAAACAAAACAATCTTTTTGAATTTGATTTCAGTGCATGAGAACAGATGCAGGTACAATTGATTGTCTCGTTAAAAATCGTTTTGGCGAAGCACGAACAAGCTGTCGTATCGATGTGATCAATGATGACGAATTTGACCGGTGAACAAAGCAAAACAACCGTACTATCATCATAACCTAGTCTATTCTATCCTTGCTTGCTTGCGGTCGTAATTGAAAATAGAAAAATACACGTCATCTGTATGAGATATTATTTGTTGATTAGAATATCCAATAAAATATAAAAGAAAAAAAATGTACGCACATTCACATACGCATAAATGTCCCTACCACGTTAGTATAAAATTAGCAGTTAAATGGCTTTAGTTTTCGAAAAATATTTATTTCGTTCAATTGATATAACTAAAACTCGAACGTGTCGAACGATAAGATTCGCTCGTGTTTTTCAATTTCTTCAATTTTTTGTTCTTCAACGTGTTTATGGTATTGACTTTCAAATGTCATTTCGTCGAACAACGAAAATTCACGAACCATTCGAAGTTTTTCTCGGTGGTTCATGTAATCCAACAACATGGAGATATGAACATGCTATACCGTATTTTCAATCTCAATCGATCACATTTTATAATCCTCAAGTATCTGTTTGGACGCCTGATTTAATCGAAATCGAACATCATGCAAAAGAATCAGCTTCGTTACTTTTTTTTGTTATTGACTCGAATACACGTGCATTAGCATCGATAGCTGAAGTTTGTTATTTAGCTGCATGCGGTCGAAATCTTCTTGTTGTCATGAATCCTTTACCAACGGATGGAAGTCAGATAAAATTTCTCCAAGAAAAATCTCCATCGAATGATATCGATAATGAAAATGATTATGATAATGTTTTTCAAGCTCGTGAATTCTTACGATTAATTATACAAAAAGAAAATCTTCTCATATTGGATAATATACATCTTGCATTAGAATGTGCCTCGTTTTTAATACATCGGAAAACAACTCTTCTCGAATTACATTTAAAACAAGAATCATGTTTAGCACACGACAGTCACGATGATGGATACGGAGAATCAATTGAAAGAAGTCATTCGAATACGCCATCAATTGAATCAGATCACATCAATGAGAATTCTCTTTTCAAGTATTCGATAAATCTCTTGAACTTTCTTTAATTACACCTCTTTTATATTCTTTTCAGTCCCGAACAACCAGCCATTCAAGTTCTTTCCAATATTTGTACATATTCGTATCATTTTATTTCAAATTTCTTTGCATCATCATCGTCGTCGTCGCCCGTGATGCATTCTTGTGATACATATATATTCGATTTATATATCGCCTGTGGTCATGATGATGAACAATGGTTACAAACAACGGTTTATCCAATCTTAAATGACTTAGATATTAAATATTTTAAACATGAAAATTCAATTGAAAATGATGATCTTATTGACACACGTATATTCCAGCAATCGAAATATTTGTTTTATTTAATCAATGATAATGAACGTCTTTCAACAATTGTAACGGAACTTGCTTATGTTATCGGTGAAAATCAACATGATATTATTGTTTATTTACAGACGAATATTTGTATGAATTCAACAGATATTTTAACTAAACACGAACGAAATGATCTCGAACGTTCGAGAAAATATGTTGAAAATCTTGCAACTAAACATCATGTTCAAATTTATCGGACACGAGAAGAAAGTTGGCAACATGTTTTAACATTTTTTTTGTAATTCAAATTCATTCTGTTTCTTTTTTCTTCTCAATAAACAACAGAAAAAAAATCAAAAAGAACAGAATTCCATGTAAATATTTTAGATTGTCTTTTCTTTTTCATGACGACAAATGAGAATCATTTAATTAAGACTGATCATGCATCATCGATAATTTCGAAATTATCATCTTATGTTCGACAAGGTTTTCTCTGTGATATTATTTTTATTTGTCAAAAACGACGATTAAGTGCACATCGTTTGATTATTTCGACTTTATCCGATTATTTTCAGCGACTGTTCGAAAATAATAAACAAACAGAAATCGACTTCAATGACATCGATGCAGACATATTCGAAAAATTTATTATTTATGCATACGAAGGTAAATATTTGATAGAACAAAAAAAAAACAGCAATGATATTTACGCTCTTTTTTTTGTCTGTTTTCTCTTAGGACATTTAGATATCCAATTGAATAATGTCAACAGTATTCTCAGTACGGCACTTATGTTTAATATCGAAGAGATTATTGAAACGTGCTGTCAATTTATTAAAAAACAATTACAAATTTCGAATTGTTTGAGTTTTCATCGATTTGCTATCAAACATGATTTGCAGGAACTTACACAGATCATTTGGTTTTTCGTACTTGTATGTAGATATTATAATTTTTCAAATCGATATTTTCGATGTATAAAATTATATTCAGGATCATTTCTCGGAAATTATCGAGAATAATAAAGAATTCTTTGAATTACCTTTTGAAGAAATCAAAGCACTTTTATCGTCAGGTAGATCATCATATTTTAAAAATCAATTCAAATTCGAATCGATTCAATTTCAGATGATATTAACATTCCATCGGAAGAATTAGTCTATGAAGCTTTATTATCTTGGTTTGATTATGATCTAAAGCGACGAAAGACGCATCTAGCTGAATTATTCAGTTTAATTCGTTTGCCATTGATCAAACGAAAAGTAAATTGATGATGAGTTTTTGTCGTACGATATTTTGTTTGATAAGTATCTAACAGATTTTATTGATGGTAATCCACGATTTGAAAATGATAGTACGTGTCAAATGTTAATTATCGAAGCAATGAGATATCATCTCGCACCGGAAAAACGTTCGACTATGAAATCAATTCGAACGAAACCGAGAAAAGCGACATTGGGTCGTTTGTACTGTCTCGGAGGAATTGATAATATTAAAAGTAGAGATCAGAATTGAAATAATTGCTAAAGAAGAAATATATTTAGGTTCTCAAACAATTGAAAAATATGATTTTCGAAGTCGATCTTGGCAAATAGAAAATCAATGGACAAGTCGACGTTGTCAATTTGCTTGTACTCGATTAGAGAACAAATTTTATATATGCGGTGGTCGAGATGGATTAAAAACGTTTGTTTGTTTTTCTGCAAGGAAGAAATTGTACTCTTTTTTTTTCGATGTACAAAATTTAGATTAAATAGCGTGGAAATCTATGATTTTCAATCGAAAACTTGGTCAACCGGTTTACCAATGTTAAGCAATCGTTTTGATTTGAATGTTACATGTCTAGGCAGTCCGTTGTATGCACTTGGTGGAATCGATGGTCGAGCAGTTCTCAATACAGTCGAACGTTTTGATCCTGAAACCGGTGAATGGACTTATGTAACATCAATGATCACATCTCGATGTACTTTCGGTGTTACTATTCTCGACAATCGGTATGCTTATTTTTTTTTCAATTGAATTGATTTTATTTCTTTCTTTCTTTTACAAAGAATCTATGCTCTTGGTGGTCGTGATGGTGCAACTGATCTTCGTGAAGTTGAATGTTTCGATCCACATACCAATCGTTGGTCTCCATGTTCACCGATGCAAAAACGTCGTAATAAAGTTGCAGCTGCTTGCTGTAATGGTTATTTGTACGCTATTGGCGGTCATGAATCATCGACGTTGAATAAAAGTCTTGTTCGACATGATGATGGCGAACGTTTCGATCCGAAATCGAATCAATGGACATTGATTACGTCGTTTAGTCGGCCGAAAGAAAATCTCGGTATTTGTGCTGTCAACACGAATATCTATATTGTCGGCGGTTTCGATGAGAAAATTTTGAATGAAATGGAAAGTTATGATATTGAAACGAATAAATGGAGAAAATGTCCGTCGTTAAGTAGTAAACGAACCGGTGCTCATCTCATTCATGTACCAAATCAAATTGATCGAAATTTATCTCAAGAAAATCAACATTCTTCTACAGTGAATCGTTTTATTTTAGCTTAATATTTACTATTCAATTAGTTTTATAAATACATTTATCTGATAATTTCTATTTTAATAAAATATATTGTTCTTCATTCATTAATCGCCACCATGTTCGTTCTTGAAACCAATAAATTGTATATAAAATAGCATCGATTAAATAAATGAAATCACCAATAATAATTACAACTTGAGCTAATCTTACATGTGTAATAACAAATGCGAGAAGATATAAATTAGCTCCGATTAAATTCAAATAATCTGCCCAAAGTAATAACGGACTAAAGCCTGGTATCATTAAATTAATCAATGCAGCAATAACAAATGCACAAACGCCGAAACCATTCGATAGCCAGATCATATTTGTATTTTTACTTGCATAAGTCGCTAAAAATGCAGCATAGAGATACGCATAACTACCTATAAGATCGATAGTAGCTGATAAAATCATTGTCGAATAACGAAGAGTAGTTTTATTTGTATGATAAAGTACAAGAAATTGAAGACTAGCATTGACAACGAATATAGCAGCGAGAAAAATATAGATTTGATTGGTAAGTGATATCTGAATGATATTCGAATGTAGATAATCAATTGTATCCATAAAAAGATAGCCAATCATAGCAAAAATAAAAATCAAATTTGTTAGCAAAGACCAGAAAAAATATCTATCCATCTATAAATTAGAAAGAAAACAAACAATTCATTCGTTTAAATAATAATTTGTTTAAATTGAAGTTCATTTGAACAGATTCGATCGAGTTGTTTCTCGTCAATTGTTTGCAATTTTTCACTAATCGTATTTGCAGATGTAAGAGTCAATCGAGCTGCAAGCAAACCACAGGCTATAGCTCGATCGATCATATCAAAATTTGATTTCAATAATTGACTCATCACACCAGCAGCAAAACTATCGCCAGCTCCGGTGACATTTCGAATATCTTCATTGAGTTTCAATGCTTGATAATGTTTGAGTTGACCTTGATGACCAACGAGAACACCTTGACTACCGAGAGTAATGCAAATTAATTTTAAATTTGGATATTTAATTAACAAATCTTTTAGATTTTGTTCAATAGATGATGATGAATTGGTAATCATTTGAAATTCTAATCGATTGCAAAATATAACATGAACATCACTGAGATGATTTCGTATTTTTTGTGCTTTTGTTGGACCACCAGCTGAGATAAAAACTAATTTCTTTTGATTGATCTTTCCAATATGAACTAAATATTCGATTGTATTCGAGCTTAGATTTGCATCGAACATAATCCATTGAGTTTCAATTAAAATCGAAAGATTCTGATCTAAAAATTTCGGAGTCAATTGTCTCTCATAAATGTCCATATCACCAAAACCAGAGATAAGTTCGCTCGTTTTCGAATCCAACAATGAAATATAACTTGCTGTCGATTCATTTTCAAATTCATGAATACGAACAGGCGTCGAATCGTTTTGCGCCAATGAATTTAATTTTCCAGCAACCGTCAACAAACAAATTGATTTATTGTTTAGTAAATGTAAAGCACGCGTGACATTATAAGCAACTCCACCGAGATTTTGTCGCAAACGACATGGAATAGTCGAACCTTTTTCGGGAGTGAAATCAGCGTTTAATTGAATATGAAAATCGATATTTCGTGCTCCGATGAGAACTTTATTTTATTTGAAATAAAAAGAAGAAACAATTAAACAAACAGATTTTTTTCGAACGATAATTTCACTTACTCATCGACGACGATGAGTTCGTTTTGTTCGACGAAAGTTTGGCTGCAATCTGTGAAGCAATTCGAGCGTTTTTATAGATTAAATTTTGATTCGTTCGAATCGATTTATTTCCTGTTTGTCGACGAACTTCCCCGAGAACAAACGGTGTGACTTGATTTCCGGTTATGCCTTTTTTCGTTGCTTGTTCGAGTGATTGACGAATAATTGTTTCGATTTGTTCGCCACCATCTGTTTCTAATTCATCTTGTTTATCAATCGGAACTGCGAGTAATAAACCTGAATCAATCTTGAGATCGAGCATACTACGAACAAGACGTGCTGCTTCGTCAACAGTTTGAATCGCTGCACAAGAACGAGAACCAAACTCATTTGTACGCGTAAAAAAATTCGGGAATTCATTTGTCTCACCGAATGTATAAACTAAATCGAGAATAAGAAAAACAAAGCAAACAAATTCATTCGTTATCATACCTCCAACACCTTTGGTTTCAAGATATTCAAGTGTTTTTGGAATATCTAAAATCGATTTCACGCCACTCGATACAACACAAACTGGCGTTCGTCCTAATTCTTCTAAATCCGATGAAATATCTCCAGTTATTGTCGAATCTCGATGAACACCGCCGATGCCACCTGTTGCAAACAACGGTATGCCACATCGATGTGCGATTAGCATTGTTGCTGCAACAGTCGTGCCTGCCGATCGACGGTTCGAAACGAGATATGGCAGATCTCGACGTGATGCTTTTTCGATATTTTTAGCTAAACCAAGTTCTTCTAATTGCTTTCGATCGAGACCGACTTTAATTTGGCCATTGTAAACAGCGATTGTCGCTGGAATCGAACCGTTCTCTCGAATAATCTCTTCGATACGTAGACATGTTTCGACATTAATCGGTCGAGGTAAACCGTGAGTTAATATGGCTGTTTCACAGGCAACAATCGGCCGTTTTTCATTGAGAGCTGTTTGAACTTCAGGATGAATATCGAATAAATTCGTACTACTGAAAAAACGTCGTTGATAACTACGAGAATTTCGTATCAATCGACTGACATGTTGCATTTTTTTTTCGATGTTATTTTCAAATCAAAGATAAGATAGAATGAAAAGAAAAGAAATCTTTATATTTCGAATTTATTCGTTTCGTTTTACCGTACAATAGCGACAAATATAACGTCGCATATTAATCGATTAAACATACGAAACGAAAAATAAACAAACAAAAACATTTCAGGTAAGTCTTAATTATTGGTTGTGAACTGCCTCTACTTTCTCTCGTTTTCGGAAATAAATTTGTACCGAGTGCCCTCTTCTACTACTTCTGTTTATATACAAATTTTTATTTATTTTTTCGATAAATGAGATTTCATATGTAGAGACAAATGATCGGAACGGGCAAATCGCCTTTCACATAATTGACAAGCATACGGTTTAACACCGGTATGCTTTCGAAAATGTCGAGTTAGTTCATCGGATCGTGCAAAACTCCAGCCACAATCGGGCCATGTACAGGCAAACGGCTTGATTCCTGCATGTTTTCGTTCGTGTGAACGAAGAACTGAGATTTTCGTAAATGTTTTCTCGCAGTCAGCATACGGACATTTGTAAATCGTATTCGTTCCTTTGGGTTTTCGTTTCATCGAAATTTTCAATGGTGTTGTTGGTTGAGGTAGAGGAAATTGTAATTCCATTGGTGAATTATTGATAATATCTTTCTCATAACTTTGAGCGAGAAGATCACTGATATAACGATGAGCATTGAATTGATTTTGCTGTTTGATAAATGATTCGTACGTCGTTGGTCCTGAATTTTCGTCGATAAGAGACGTTCGTCGTAGAGACGTGAATGATGATGTTGGCGAATGATGAAATGAATTCGAACGAACGAGAAGATTCGGCGTGGGAAAATCCGGACAAAAATTTGATAGAGTCGGATCTCGACGCATTAATTGATTTGGCGTGAGAAGATCGGCGACAATTGGCGAATTGAAATAATTTGTTGGCTCGTAGATATGAGGCGTATCGAGCGTGCTCGATGTTTTAGCATACAAATGAGCAGTATCGCGCAAAAGCTGTTCGATTTCAGATGGACACTAAAAATATACGTCGATGAAAATTTCGAGACGAAATAAAAAGCAATAAAAGCCTACTGTCGAGGGTGTCGAAGGTGTCAATGGTAAATTGACTTTGCATTTTTCGTCCTCGTTTTCCATTTTAACATGTTTGAGATAGAGAAGCTTCTTCATAATATTTCACGACCTATAAAAAGGTAAAAACGAAAATGAATACAGAAAAAAAACAGAAACATATATATTATATATGCATACCTGTCGTATGTGTGTTTTTTTCTTCTATGCAAATGTACGTCGGCGACAATTATTCAGGTACTGAAGCGTAATGATTATCTGTATTTGTTTAGAAATGTATGATTTTATATTCACCTTGACATCGACAGGTTTTCTCTCACTCTCTCTCTCGCTCTCTTTTCTCATCCTACGATCTCTTGAAAATCAATTGTTCGATGAAAAAACAATCGAAACGCATTTTTTTTAACACTTCAAACTTCGTCCAAATGTTGTTTTTTAGATCTGTTATTTTTCAGTGGAATCTATATTTTCTTTTGTTTGAAAATTAAATTATTCTGATAATTAATTACGAAACCAATGACAGAAACGAAAGGCAAAATATTGAAAATTCGCTTTAATCTTCTTTTTTTTTGGTTTCAAACCGAAATCTTGGAAAATATGTTCTTTTTTGGTACGTGTCAACAAACTTGAAGACCAAAAATAACCTCAAGATTTTATGAAAACAATATTCTCAGCAAATCAAAAATATGCGCGACAAGGACAAGTTCAAAGTTGAATTAAGCATATTTCGAGGACGTTTTTTGCTTTGTTTTTCTTTGCACTTTTACTCTCTCTCTCTCTGTTCGCATTAGAAAATAATTCGTTGATCAGTAAAATTTCAATTGTTTACGTTTCAATCGATCGAGACAAAAACAAAAAATTTTGTTATTATTTAAATATCTCTGATCCAGAGAAGAAGAAGAAGAAAAAGAAAGTACAATTTATTTTTTAGTTAATAATGGAAGTGATTTAGCAACATTAGCTGGCTCTTCTAAATGTGGAGCTGTGATAAAATGTAGTTTTCCTGTTGGTGAACTAGCGTATTGTTTTTGCAACCAAAGAACAAGTTTACCATCGGTGAGACAACATGCATTTATCGCACCGATACGAAAACGTCGAGTCAAAATCCCGTCGGTTGTTCGATATAATAACAATTGTTGACCACGAGGATCACAGAGAAGATATCGTCCATCATTGCCAAATGATGTTATTGCTGTTATCCATTTAATTGAATTTGGTAGTTCGACATCAGTTTCGATCGAACGTGTAAGATTATGATCGAATAAACAGAAGAAATGTTTGACATGTTCATTCGATTGAAAATGTTGATAGACAAAAGCAAGACGATCGTGTGTATGACACATAGCTGCCACACGACCTTCGATTTGAGCCGTTTGTACGGGAGTAAAGAAATGTTTCGTATTTTCACCCTGAAAACGCTCGTATTTCGGCTCCGGATATTTTTCTACCGTATATGTATTTGTACCGGATTTAAATGCTTTAAGAAAAACAACAATAGCAACAATAATAATAATCAAAACTTGTTTGTTTTTGTTTACCGTAGAATACCGAACCATTATGTGTCGAAGTGATAAATCGTGCTGAATTAACTGGATCACCTTCTTTTGGTTCGCAACGAAAGACACTTGCGTGTTCTTGTCTTAGCATATCGAATAGATACATTCGATGATTGCCAACAAGTAGCAAACTTTGCGAACGTTCGCACCACGTTCCTGCAACTAATTTATCTTTATTTGTGCCGAGAATTTTCGATAGACGAATGCTTGTTTCAACGCCTGCGCCACGATTAACAAAGTCAATCGCAGTTGTACTCAATAGAATCAAACTATTTCCCGGTGTTCGACGAAGAAAAAATGTTTCTAAATATCGATCATTGAGAGATATAGCTGTCGGATGTTTGCCAACAGAGAATGCGCCTTCAATTGGCGTTTGAAATTGTTTATATTTGCCTAGACGAATGGTGACTGTGATTGTATGGGCAGATTTTGTTCGAAGAAGTGGTGATTCAGCACGTGGAGCCTGACGAAAATGAAGAATTTTTTCGGGCTCGAATTTGCCGAGTTCAATCAATGGATTTCTCGCTTCGGATACCGAGTGTCCGAGCGCATTTCGAGCATCTAATCGACGTTGAATATTAACGATATCGTCGGCATCAAGTAGTTGATCATTTTTTAAACATGAACTCAATAAATCCGTGTAACTAACAGCTTCTTCACTTGTCAATAAAGCTGAACTAAATACACAGATAAGATTTCGGTTTATTATTATTATTATTATTATTATTCTTGGAGTCGTTTTTTTTTTTCGTTGGCAAAAAGAAAACAACATTTACTCTGTTCGTTTTTTTCGTTCTTCAGCTCTCAATTCGATTCCTTTCTCGATTTCTTTAATAATCACATCTTGTCGTTGTTCGAGTTCGGAAATTAAATTTTTCACTGTACTACGCGTACGTCGTATTGTTTCTTGTGATGCACGATAGAAATTCTGATCGATAACATCATGTGTTGTAACCGGATCGATTTTACATGATTGTAATTCTTCTTTTAAATGGTCCATACGTTTGCTAACTTCATTCCGATGTTTAACACTACATTTACCACAGAAAACATCTTTACAATGATCGAGACATTGAAAATGTGCCATCGAACTACATTGTGAACAGGATGTTACTGATAGTTGATAATTAACGGGCATAGCACTAGTTGTCGTACTCATGCTTGTCGAATTCAAACCGCTTGAGTAGAGAAGAAGAAGAAGAAAAAAAGAGAACAAAAAACGATTCTTTTCTTTTTCTTTAACTGTTGTTGTGCTTGCTCGTTTGAGTTTCTTTTCGATTCGATTTTTTCCCGTTTCTACGATTGATCAAGAACAAACACTCAGATACTTATTTACTAACGACAAATAGCAACAGAAAATACGAAGAAAAAGAAAAGAAAAGAAGAATTTTGTTGATTAATAATTTAAATTCTTTCTTGTTTGTTTAACTCTATATGGTTGCATGTTGTTTTTTGGAAACATGTTCATATTTTACTACAAACTAATCTTTTAGAGTTTTCACCTTGATTTCAATTATATTCATATTCATAAATTCAAGAGAAAACAAATACATAAACGTAAATGTTCATCAGACTTTATTCAAACTTGACAATAGCTGTATTCTTATGAATTAGCAATCTTTTTATGTGCATAATTATTAGGATCTTGAAGGTGTTATAACATACGTGTGATTGTATCTACGCAGATGCATGCACTTTTGTTGTTTCTTTGCTTTGTTTTATTTTTGGTACGATGTCAATTTGAAAATTCAGTACAACTTTTCGTTTCCATGATGAATCAATGTTATTTTCTTTACAAAAAACTTAATAATACTAAGTTTAATGCTTAATTTTATTATATTAATAGATTTATAGATATCGTTAATCAAATTTGCTCATTTGTTCTTTTTCTAAAATATTCATAAAGAGAATGTTAATAATTGCAAGAGGATGTTACTTTGTTGTGTCCATGTAAATACGACATTGTTTGTATTACTAGATCAGATGATACGATTGTCAGTATTTGAACATAATTTGTCGCATTATTATTCATTTCCATTTGCAATATTCAGTATCGAGTGAGTATTACCTTGCTGAATATCATTTTCATTATGTATAGCTGAGGTGAATGCAGCATTCTTTTTCTATTTGACTATATTATATTTCTGCTTAACGGACGCATTATTTTGATCTGAACACGTGAATTCTATTAATTCGATTTTCATTTCTTTTGGTGAAATAAATGCACTTATGCATTAAAAATTAAAAATAGAACATTTAAAAGACTGTTTCTTTCGCTTTTATTTTTAAGTAACTACAACAACATCATCAGTACTCATTTGCTCTTTTTCCTTCCATATCCAATTTGATATTAGAAATTGTGTATGCTGAGTTTTAATATGATGTTTCAATGAATCTTTTCGTGAATAACGTTTACCACAAAATTGACATTCTAAAGAAAGAAAAACGACAACTGAATTCATTAAAAAACACGAGCGAGATTTTCTACGAACCAACTTTCCATAGATCTTGTGAACTGTGTGTGATATAATGTCGATTCAAACCCGATCGATTCACGTAAGAATTAAAACAGAGTGGACAACGGAACTGTCGTTTGCCATCTGGGTGAATAATTTCAATCATTGAATCGGTTAATTTCGGCAAACCAAATCTTGTCAAACGAGATGAATATGTTTGTTCTTGTTCGTTTGTATCCGGTGGTATTAATTGTTCAAAACTTTGCAAATCATCGAGTTTTTCTGTATTTTCTTGTTCATGAGTTTCATTCGTATGTTCGATTCGAACAGTATATTGTTCTCCACATTGACAATGAAAATTCGATGAATTGACTAGACTCAAACGTTTTTGAATCCAATTCGAAAATTGCCGAATAGAATTCGAATCATTTTGTTGAAGAAATTGTTCGATATCATGACATAATGAAAAGACATTTGCCATTGAAATTCTTTGTTTTTTTATTTTCTCGTTCTATTGATTAGTTGCTAAGGATATTTCAATCCAAAAGTTAATGGAAAATAGTGGAGCGAAAACAAGTTGCTATTAGTTTATTTTTTTGAAAGATCAAAAGAAAAAGGAATAAAAGAGAATCTACATTGTTATGAAAAACAATACAATTCTAAGTAAACAAAATTCAAAGAAAGTGCAGATGTGATATTTGATGATCTATTCGAAAACTAGACCCGAATGTTTATTCACATCTTGAATTTCTTTTTGGAAAATTTCTTCGATTTTTCTTCAATTTGTTGTATAGTTAAAAATTCTGCTGTTGATTTGCTACATCTTCCAAGAGCTACATGTCTTCTACATTCCATTAAACAATGAAAGGGATCATTGTCACCGGTGAACGTATTCTTATGAAATTGATATAAATTATCGTCAGTAAGAAATGATAATTGCTCATAAAGTTCTATGGGAGAAAGAAAACCATGTTGTGAAAAATAAATAAGATATTCTAAGATGCGAATAGAAAATGTTGATTTCGAAAGAAATTTCGATCGAAATTCTTTGAATAGATACTCGATTACATTTCGACCGGATACTGTCTTTATGTTGCCGAAATTCTCTTTCGCAGAGTGATATTCGAGCCCCGGTAGTATTGGTTTATCTTTTTCTCCAATATATACGAATGTTTCAACAAACTCATATGTAATATCACCAAACTCCATATAAAAAAGTAAGCATCTTTGATTAACATGTTTTTTACCCCATTCACAAAGTTTACTTTTAAATTTCGTTTCTCCAAATTCCGTTTCACGTAGAACTTTTAAAAACATCTTCCGATTTTTTCTGAGAATAGCCCAACACATTTCACCAGAGTCAGCGATTGTTTCTAACAATCTTATCTGCTTATCCACATTACACATATTATTGTATGTATCTTCGATTAGTCGACGCAGAAATATGGCCGAGTTCGCATAGATATATTCAGTTGCCTCACGAATCAATGCATCAGTTCCAGGAGAATATCTATACAAATCTGATTCTACTAACAGCATATATAGTTTGTCTGTAGAAAGATTGAATTCATCTTGTAACCATTGTACCGTAATTGTTTCCTCTTGATTATTGTTATTCGAAATGATGAAACAGAATATTGCTCGTATACAAGCTAAATCCGATGGTGATTCACGAGAAATTTGTGTAATTAAATCTTGTATCTCAGATGGAATAGTAGATTTAAATTTTAATGATAAATACTTGGCATATGCTAATAAACAACCAGGTAGAATATCGTTTCTATCACATTTTAATTCAGAAAGAAGAATTTCTAATTGACGTTTTATATCCTTTTTGATCAATGTATGATCCGGTATTGATGGCACATTAAAAAATGTTTTATTAATTGAATTGATAATGAACAATTGAACACGAGGAATTTCTTTATCGTGAAGAAGTGTCATTAGACAATTGTAAATTTCTTTTGAGAGATTTTTCTTATTTTCATAATCGATTGATTCAAGAATAATCCATCGAATGATTTCGATAATATATTCTTGTTCTTTTTTAAAATCTTGAATATGTTTTATGAGATAAGAATCTAAATTTTGTGAATAACTACGAACTGTCAAGAGAGATGATTCACTTTTCTTATTTAACTGTATTCGTTCTCGTTCGATTTGTAACAGTGCATCGAGTATTTGTTGAGACTGAATACGAGCAGATGTTTGTAGAGTAATTTTAAAAGCATTTTCAATTATTGGAATAATAACATTGGTAAGAAGAGATGACGAAATAGTTTTTAATTCAAGTCGAGTTTGAATAACAGATTTCAAACGTAAATAATCATCAGTAGTAAACATTTGTTTGAGAATTTCAATTGATTCATGTTTCGAACAAAATAGAGCAGCATAATAGGCAAAGAATTTCAATTGTTGATCTGTTCGATATTCAAACCATTGATTAATGATAGTACAAGCTTCATCTTTAACATCATAACATGTTAAACAATGTTCGATAATTTCGTTGATTAGTTCTCTGTCTTGTAATTTGAGATAATCCGTAATCCATTGTGCAATATCAGCAGTCATGATTTGTTCTGCCCGTAAGAGATCCAACTGTTCTCGAGATGAACTTTGTTTGCTTGTCTCTTGTTTAACATACATGTCTAAGATTTGAATATCTCGACTTAATTCAATGAGATACATCAATGAAAGAAGGGTTACACCTGATTGAGTAGATGATCGACGTAACAAACATTCGTGAAATACAGTTGAATAAAAAAGTAAAATATCTGGTAGGTCTTTTGCGTGTTCTGTTTCATATGTTGACAAATAAGACGAAAGATTTTTGTCATTTAAACTACGTAGAGCAATATAAGCAGACCGTTGATGTTGTTCATTATCTGAATTTTCAAGAAATTTTTCACCGATCAATCGAATAAAATATGGAAATGAACGAAGTCGTTCGTAATTTTGAACGAATAAATAAGTTGATAACGATAATGAAAGATTTGGAAATAACTTATTCAATGATACGATTATTTGTTGATTTAATTGTTCAATGTATTCAGGAGAAAAGATCAACGGCTCTTTCAAACGTAAAATCATATTCAATAGAATTAATTGTAAAATTGGATCTTTAATCATTTTAATTCCACAATCAATCTCATGATTTTCTTGTGACGCAAGATATGCATTTTTAGACGAATGCGATGATTTTCGGCAATGACGATAATGAGCTTGGCCAAGCCGAGCAAGACAGAGACATGAAGTAAATAATTGTAAATCATTTTGATTTTCATTCGATTGAGCTAGATTCATAAGTTGACGTTCTTCGTCGATTAATGAATTCCAATTATGAAGTACTCTCACATTAGAAAGAGTTGAAACATAATTTTCCAATAAATTTGCTTTGTATAATGGAGTTATGAGCGATAAAATTCGTTTTTTATCCTTTTCACAACCATCATAGTTCTGTTTATCTAAATATGTTAAACATTCAGATAAAAGTACGCTCAATGGTAATATTTCAGTTTCAATAACTAAATCATATAACAATGTTTGACGAGATTGTGGAATAAGTGCTAGTAAATCAAATGGTATATATTCTGTTGTTTCTATGTTATTAGGCTGTAAATAATGACGATATTCGAATTGAACATCGAAAGTTTGACGAATAGGATTCGTTTTGATAAGATCAAAATTAGTAAAACTAGCAAAACTAGTTAAATAAGGGATATGAACTTGTCTCCCTGCATGAATACATGCGAATAAAAATCTAATTTGTTCGTTGTCTATAGAATGATTTGATGATTGAGTAAAGAATTCATTTGCAATTGATTCCATATCACTTGTAACTTCAGTAGTGTAAAATTGATGTGCTTCACTTAAATCTAAGTAGATTTCCTTAAATTTGGTCAATACTAAACGTAATGCTTTGTAATGACTAAACTTTGCATAGATCGAAGGATCTGCAATACCACACAAACATATAAATGCAATAAAAGTATCGATTAAGTCAGATGAAGTATCATCAGGTGAAAATCTAGTAAGAATATTTTCTTCATATTGTTCAACTAATTCTAAATGAGATTGTTCAGTATTTAGGAAGTAATCTCGAAGGGGTTCAATTGTCGATGATAGACGATATATTGCTTCCGAAGACAAATGACGCATTGCCATGTTACGTTGCTTAGCTAAAAAATATGATCCATCACATAAAGCAAGAATAGTATTAATAGGGAAAATGAGTGGAAGATTACTTTTCGTGGATAAATTTCGTTGTAATATTTGATCATCGAAAATATGATCCGGCCCATTATTTGATTGCATTATGCAACGTAATGTTTGGCATATGGCTAACTCAGATATTATACTTATATGACGTAATGACCATAATTTCTGAAAAACAGTTGTCGGTACATTATCATATCGACTCTCTTTATATAATGTATAACCTAAAAACTCCTGACGTAGTAGACAATAACAAAATTTAATGACACGTTTTTCACTGTTGATGTGTTCTTTCATCCATTCTAAAATTAGCTCCGTAGGTAGCATGGATGATGATAAATATGTTTGATTAATTAAGTCTGATGGATGATCTAAAAGATTATTTAATGCTTGAAAAATAATACTTTTTGATGGTAAATTATGAATATATGTGAGACCATCGAAGAACAGAAGTGATCCTAGTGGAAGAGCATAATCTTTATCGCGAGAAATCAATTCCGAACAGAATTCATTATATTTCTCTAATGGCCATTTCGAACTAATCCAACTAATAGTTAATAAAAGTGAATAATAAAGACGAGGTCGATTGGAAAATTTGAAGAGTTTTGTCACAATATCCGCTATTGATGATCCTTTGAGAAGAGCTTGTATGACAAAGTATCGTTGAAAAGAGAAATGAATAAAACTGTATACTTCTAATCCATGTGCGGTTAAAAATGATAAATCGGAATTGAATAATTGAATAATTCTATTGGCATATTCTTGTAAAGTTCGATGATTATTTGGAATATTAAATTGTCATAAAATAAAAAAACAGATTTGTTTCAGATCGAATTCATCGATAAGATTAGTTGGCGATTGTAAGTAAATATTACAAGCAAGAGTAATACAAAATTCGAGTAGAACATCTTTGGATAAAGTCGGTTCAAGACGTGTCCAAGTGCGTAATGTTGCTTGAACAGCATAATCATAGATTTCAGTTGCCGTTTTATGAGAATATCCTCTCCAAGAATTGAAAATATGCATACAGAAAAGTGTAACTATATGAAGACTCATTTGATCGCCATCACTATCACATACTAAACTCATAATAGTATCTAATCTATTCATTAACGTTCTTTCACTTATCGCATTGACAGGAATATTTTCTTCTAAGAAAATAGTACGTAAACTTTGTTCAACTTTTATCACCCACTCAGATGCAAACTTTAGCATTGAGTCATATTCCAATTTGACCAACTTTCGATGCTTAATATTAGGACTATTAAACGAATATAGATCATATCCAACAAAAGAACTTGTAATAATTATTCTATTACGCACTGATTCTTCCGAGAAATAGGTGTCATTTTCTTCCAAAGTCATATATATTTCTAATACATCTTCATCATCAATTAATGGATCATCAAAAACTGAGAGAAAATTTTGGTCATGTACATAGTCTTCTATGAAAGTTCGGATAAGTTCAACGATCTTATATCTTTGCGGGAGTGTAGGAATTTCGTCTAGCCCATCGAGAAGGATCAATGCATGACCTTGATAGATAAACTCTTTCAAAACATTTCCTATGTCATCAGAGTGATATACTTGTGAAAACCAAGTATGTTTACCTATATAATCGATTAATGCTAAAGTAGAATTATTCTCATGCCATTCAGCGAATTCTTTTAAACGAATTAATATTGGAATATAAAACTGATTTTCCGCACGTGTAGACAAGACTTCTTTAGCATAGTTGCGTGTTATGAGTCGCATAAGTGTAGTTTTGCCTGATTTCTGTTCACCTAGAACAACATTCCCTTGGTCATGTTGTAATATACTCATATCACTATCGTTAGCAGATTCTAGGAGTGGAGAATGCATTTTTACTGTTGGTAAGAAATCTTTTGCTTCTGTTTTAATATCCTTATTAAACGTTGCATAAGGATCAGATCCTGACCTATATAGTCCTAAGCTACGTAGGGAAACGAATATGTCCCAGCAATCAAGACTAATCTCAATGCATTTCAATTTGTTTTCAAGTTGTTCTCGTTTTTCATCTGTCAATAATAGTCTTGCTTCTGTATTCTCAGTGAAATAAAGAAGATCATCAATGCGACCAATCAAATCTCGTACTTGTACTTTTGAATGCAACAAAATGCATTTCCGTAGATATTCATCAATAATTTTTCGATGTGTCGATAAGAGTTTGGAGAAACTTTTTTTCTGTCCGCAGTTCGTATCACATTGGAGCTTACGTTGTTCGAGCTTGCTTTCCAACTGTATTCTCGCCACAAATCGATTCCATTGTTGTTCGTTTTTTTTTACCTTTGAACCATATAACACATAAGGCAGATCTTCTTGTATATGCAACCAAATTTTATATTGAACCTCGCTATTGTCGTCGTCGTCCGGCATATTCTGAATAAATTTATTTAGTCGTTGACAAAATAAACGAGCATATTCATCATTAGATAAATCCTTTCCCAATAATTCATTCAAATAATCGTTGATACGAGACAAAATTGTATGTTTAATAGATTCCGTGGAATTTACTGAAATACTGTCTCTAAAGTCGTTTAACAAGATGATTGCGATTTCGATAATATTTTCCATCGTTATTCGGCGCTTAATACAACGGAAAGAAAAGTTATTTTTCGATTGTGCTTTATAAAAAGTAAGATATATACCTTCACAGATAACAGAAACGAAAAAAATGTCCCTTTTTTGTTTTTTTTCGTATACACAGCTATCAATCAATATATTATACCGTCTTTCCTACATGGTTCTACAATTTATACCAAGCTATAGATACCGTTTTGGTTGCGTGAAGCTAACTGTGACGAGAACCGTCACCATGCGGCTATCATCATATAGATCCTGATAGCGTCATGCTTCATTGCACCAACTCTCTCTCTCCCCCTCTCTATATATTTTTGCACATGTATTATTTCTTCAGTTAATAGACTCACGGGACATATTTTCCGTTACACCAACGAAAGACGTAAACCAAGCAAATCGGAATAATTTCATGTAGAAAATTAAAAACAAATTTTTTTTCGATTTTCATACTTAAACGACAAAAATAAGCAAATCAACGTCATCAATTTCACATCGCAATCACTTTCAAGACGAATCGGCATGGACTCCATGATAAGTCGAGTTATCTCGAGAGAATTCGATGGGTAGATTTAGGAATTAAAGTAAAATGACTTGGTAGAACGTAAACGATACTAAACTTTTGAGTAAACAGGATAAAAAGTATGTCGATAATAATAAAAATAAATTTACGAGTTTTTTATATACACTTCTGAGGTCCGTTTTGATTCACTTCACGTGACCTACCGCTTTTTTCTTGAAATTGGGGGGAAAGTTATTAGAATCTTATCGAAATATCAACTGAAGTTCGTAATTAGGATTTTAGTACGTTAACACACATGTTTTTAGGAATGTTGCGTTCAGATATGTTAGCTGTTGATGAGTAGCTGAAGTTTGAGATTTGTGTTATTTTTTAAATTAATTAACGAACTAATATATTAGTTATTTTTATTTCTACATATCCTCAACTCGTGCAAAATAGTGATGTGAAAACCAATTGCTATTATTTTATTTTTGAAAGACCAAAAGAAAAAGGAATAAAAAAGAATTTACATTGTTATGGAATGTAAAAAAAAAAGAAAAGTTGTTTTCAACTTAATTGAAGAATATCATCAAAAAGTGCCTTGGCTGTTCGAGCGATGTTCATCGCATGTTCGTTTGTTTGTTCGTAATTTCGTTGACGGACTGCTTCAATTAATAAAACAACTAGATTTGAAAAATGATCATAACGTTGTTCGCACTACAAAAAAAGAACAGATCGATAAGTTTTGTTGTGAAAATGAATGTTACTTAACCATTTCTTTGATCGAAATCGGTGCATGTTCGAGTGTTTGAAGAAGATCTCGAACAGCTATTGCGATATTTTTTACTAATTGCATTTGTTGACGATCATTGACAGGTGCTACTGAATGGTTTGAGTTCGAAAATGATTCAGTATCTGAATTGTTTTCATTTTGACGTGTCAAAGCAAGAACTGAACTAATGATTTGCTTTGTTTGATTATGAAATAATTCGATTAATTGTTTTGATTTAAAATTTTTCTCCGTAGTTGTCTAAAATAGTTTTAGCATCGAGTTACGTATACGAAGAAATCTTAATCAAATACTTTATGTTCGACATTTGTTCGAGTTTGATCGTTCTTATTGATTACTAAACGATTGTTATGAACTTTGAAAAAGGAGACCAGCGAGTTGTTTTAGAGGATGAAAATGAGAGACTCACTAGGAAATCGACTTCCATTGAAACCATGCCGACTCGGTAGAGTAGGCTTTGGCGGTACAGGTTCTTCTATCGAAGCGATTTTCTCTGTGTTCAATGTTTTATCTTCGTTTAAAATCGCTTTCAATCGTTCATGAATTTGATTAAAATGCGGTCGATTCGTTGGTTCATACGACCAACAATCTTGAAATAGATCGTACAAACTTTTCGGACAATGAACGCCCGGTAATGGTAAACGAATATCATTTTCAATTTGATCAATAACTTCCGCATTTGGAATGCCTTGAAATGGTTTTTTGCCGAGTGTTAATATTTCCCACATGCACACGCTGAACATCCAAACATCGGATAAATGAGTAAAACGACGGAAATTTATCGATTCCGGTGCCATCCATTTAATGGGCAATTTACCTTTTGATGCTGAAAAACGAAAGATAGACGATCGCCATTTTCTTTATTCATATAATTAATCGTTTTTTTACCTTTATAATAGGAATTCTCGAGATTTAATTGCCTTGAAAGACCAAAATCTGCTAATTTCACTGTTTCATGATTGGAAACGAGAACATTTCTTGCAGCAATATCACTAGCAGACAAATGAAAAATTCAATTTCATTTTCGAAATTTGCAAATGATCTTTACCGATGAACGAATTTCTTCGATTCGAGATAGGCAAGTGCAGATGCTAATTGTTCACAATAGAGAATCAAAGTGCCAACATCGAAATCATGACGATTGGCAAGTAAATATGCTCGTAACTAAAAATAAACGAAGTCAATAAGGAAAACACTTCCTCATGGAAAATTTACCTCGCCTAAACGTGCTAATTCCATAATTAATAAAACGGGTTGTTCGGTGCAAACACCGAGTAATTTAATAATATGTGGATGATTGAATTTTTGCATGACATCTGAAGAAAAAGCCAAAATAAGATCAAACAAAATAAATTTATTATCATACAAGCTTCATCGAGAAATGTTTCTGTCGTTGCTGTATCTTGCATTTTACATGTTTTTATAGCAATATTGATTTGCAATTGTTGATCAGTCTGTAAGGAATGAAAGTGTTTTTTCGGTGAATTTAGTTGTTTTACTTTCAATATTCCTCGATAAACTTCTCCGTATTGTCCGTTGCCGAGTGATTCGATCATTTGGATTTGTCGTCGATCGATTTCATATTCCGGCGAGAGAACATCAGCATAATCACCTTCATCATCATCGTCATCGTCATTATTATCCGTGGTTTCATAGAGAAAATCCGATGGATGTGAAATGGCGATCGTCGATGATGATGAAGATTTTTGTTCGTCAAGCATCGTTCGCCAGAGTGATGTCGAATTGCGATTGACAAGCATACAGTAACCATCAATAAGTGTAGCAACATCATGAGCATCAGATGGCGACGAAAAACTGAATGTTAACGTCTAAAATATCGATATAAATAATGACGAGTCAGTTTTCTTGAATACTTCGGATGAACCAGCGATGGATAATTTGAGATGTGCACGATCATCGGTATTGATCGAAAGAACATTTTCGAATAGAGTCATTTTTGTTAACTTAAGAGCGAAAAAACACAAAAGTCGAAAGAACTTTTTTTTTCATTTTGAAATCTCACATTTGTAGAATTTTCAATTTGATAACTAATTCCGTCTGTGGGACCGAGAACAAGATGAATCGGTACTGTCCATTCAGCCTAAGAAAATCAAAAATATAAACATATATTTTCAATAAATCAAACATCAACATACACCGAGATTACACGTGAAGGTTTCTCGTTCCCAATTCCAAACATCTTTGAGCAAAAAACAAAATCGTTTGACACATTCTTCTTCACCTAAACCCTCGTATTTTTTCAAGCAAGCTTTGATATGTTTTCTCAAGATTTTCGGCTTGAAATGCAAAAAAAAACAATAGAAAATCAACAACAATCTCATTTCGAAACAAACTTTATGCGAATCGATTAATGTTTGCGGAAAGAATTTTCTCAAGCCTAATTCTTTTTCCAAATAATCCATATTCACTTTCTTATCCAATGCTGTCGAATTTAGATCTTTAAATAACTTTCGAATTTCTAACGAGCCTAATTCAATTGCTTCATTTAACAAGACATGTTCCGATTTGAAACGCATATAATCAATACGTAATTGTTCGTAGAAGAAAGTAAACGTTGGCTTATCCAATGCCAAAGCATCGATAGACTCAGGAAAATATCGAAGACGAAGTTCGAATCTAAATAGATGATGTTTTTCTTTCTTCGTGTTTATTCATCGATTTTGTTCTGTTCTACTACTTCAAAGCATCGATTGATCCGTATGCTTGTTGAATTTTATCGATTGTTAGATTTGGATGAAGCCATTGATCAGTAATCACAGTTTTGCTTGTTTCGAGAGATGAAATACGAAGTGCAAAAGATAATTGATAGAATAATTCATAGGGTGAAAGACGACCTTTGATAACTATTCGAATTAAATCCTAGAGGAGAAGAATAGTGTTCGGTTTTATGAGAAAAATTGAAAAACGTTCGCCTACAGAAACACTTGTCGATGGTGTATATCGTAATGTATGAAAAGATCCATTGGGAAAGAATATTTTCAGACAAGTTGTTTTATCCATAAAAATTTTCACTGATTGATTATCAATCAATCGGTTTATTAATCTCAGATTTCTATTCGTTTATATGTAAACCATTGATACAGTTCAAAACTACCGATCAATGACCTCTATCGTTAGATTATTCAATACGTTCGCAGACTTAATTCAATTTGCCAGCTAGTAGCAGACAAGCCTACGTGGTTAGTGGACATTATTCAACATGACCGACGGGCAAGATACGCGTACAGTTATGGCGCAACGTACGGTGTTCAATGGACTCGATGCTAATGAAATGTTTACAGAAGAAAGTGTATCTCTACCAGAATTGGCTCCCGGAGAAATTCTTGTTAAAGTAATTAACATATCTAACAGAACAAAGAAATAAAAACAAAAATATGTTTTGTATTTTTTTTCCTATTATCTCAAAAGGTTCGTTTAGCATCGGTTTGTATGAGTGATGTTCATACAATAACAGGTCACCGAATTGAACCGACTCCAAGGTATTTTTGTTTTTTTTTCTGATTGAGTCTGAATTAATTATTCTTCGTTTTTTTTTCTAGCGTCTTAGGTCATGAAGCTGTTGTCGAAGTTGTAGCTCATCGTCGACCGGAAAGTGATTTACAACAAGGCGATCATTTAACATTTTCTATCGCTGATTCATGTTACAAATGTGAATTTTGTTTGAAAGGTCTCGAACAGAAATGCACGAAATTATTCAAAGTACTTTGTTTTAAATCCTTTCGAAAAGTTCATTTCTCATCTTCTGTGATAAAGTATGGTCATGCAAAGTTAACTGATGGTTCAGGTTTTAACGGTTGTTATGCATCGCATATTATCATTCGACGAGGTACACATGTCGTCAAAATTCCTGATACAATATCCGATCGATGTGCCGCACCGATCAATTGCTCATTGGCAACAGCGATGTGTGCGATGGAATACGTACCTAAAGTGAAACAAGGCCGAGCTTTTATTCAAGTAGAATAGAAATATTTCTCTTTTTTTTTCGTTGCTTTTCTAAACTCGAGAATAACCATATAGGGTGATGGAATGCTAGGCTTTTATACCGTAGCTGCTCTTCGAGAATTAGGATATGATACAGTCTATTGTTCAGGAAATCATGTCCGACGTGCAGAATTTCTAAAACAGTTCGGTGCTATACCGATTTATAATGGTAAAACAAAGAAAAGAAGAAGGCATCAAAGGATGTTTAAAATATCATTAAATCTGTGTTTTTTTTCAGAAAAACGAAGTATGACTCGTGAGAGCTTTGCATGATTTGTCTTCTTCTTCTTCTTCTTATTTTACTCGCGTGCTAATGATACTCACTGATTGACTGTTTGTTTGTTTGTTTGTTTGCTAAACACTACTTCTAATCTCAGAGTAAATGAAAACACCTGCATCAATTGAAAATAATTAATTTTAATAGAGAAAAAAACGGAAACCAATGAATATATATATATATATTTAGATGACATAATTACAGAAGAAGCAAATAGGATTGATGTCGTCGTCGAAGTAAAGAGATTATTATCAATTTATATCAAGAGTTTTTCTTCTTTTTATGTCAAATCTAGGTATGTGGTGTTTCAAATGTAATTAACGATGGCATTCGTTTATTGAAAGCTGGAGGCTTATATTTATTTCTTGGTATGGTCCATCCTCATTCAAATCTAAATATAACGGGCGAACAAATTATTCGTAAATGTTTAACAATAAAAGGTCATTAGTAAAGAAAAAAACGAAATCAAATTGCATATGTTATTGTTCGCGTAATTATAGGTATTCATAATTATGCACCACGACATCTTGATCAAGCTGTCGATTTTCTTGAAAAAACAATTAGAAAATATCCGTACGAGGACGTCATGGGGCCTATTTATAATCTCTCGGATTTATCTTGTGCTATGAAAATTGCGAAAGAAAAAGTTTATAATCGAATTTTTATTCAACCGAATAATATGATTTAATCAGATTTCTTCTTTGTTTTGCTTAGCTCATTTTAATCCGTCCTTATTTATTAGCCGAATTGTGTGTTTGTTTTCAGCTCAATTATCTGACAATTTCTATATACGCATATATACTGTGCGTGTTCATGTAATGCTTTTCATTTTTGTTTTTTATGCGTGAAAATAAAATTTTTATTCCGACAAACGAAGAAAAAAAAACATTTGAAATGCATGAAATTGTTCAAGAAAAGGACTTGTCATTTTGTCTTCGTCTTCTTCTTCTTCATTCTTCATTCTTCTGTTTTCTATATTGAATTTATTTTCTCTGATTTTTCAAGTGAATTAATGAATCAGTATTATATTGTTGTAAAATTTGAACAACTTTCGCCCAATTAACTTCAGCTATATGACTCGTTCGTTTGTCATTTAAACAATGTTTCTCACATGAATGTGAATGTTGTTGGCAGGAATCAATGGAATCATTTGAAATTTCACCGAGTTTGCCACGAAGACATTCAGCTAAATCTTGTTGACATTTAGCAAAGCAAAAGCCTGGAAATTCAATAAAATGAATTCAAAACTCGATTGAACATTATTCGAATACGATTTTACCACAGATTTTAGCTGCAAGCGATGGATTGTCTTGATTTTTAAATTCGAAATCACAATCTTGCGCAGTTTTTTCACTACGTCGACTCCACCAAACTATTTCGAAAGAAGACACAAAAAAAAGACGTTTTTTGAATATAAAAATACTTGTCATGAACATATTGTCTTACTATTACTGCGAGCAGATAAACATTGAATTGAATAAATAATCGAAAGGAATAAAATGAGTTGTTTCAACATGATCTTAATAAAGAGAAATGGAAAGAAAAAATTACAAACGGACGCGTTTTTGAAATGAACGTGTTTGAAAATGAGAAGATTATTCTGATTATCAGAGGAAAAAGTTAGAGAAAAAAGGGAAAGAGAGAGGGAGAGAGAGAGAAAGAGAGCCTGGGAGTAGAGAAGAAGAAAAAAGTAGAAGATTGTCAGAAACATATTTATACGTCAATGGTGATATAAAAAAGAAATAAAAGTAATGTTCATTGATGCATAAACAAAGTCTATTATTCACAAATTTGATAGAAAATCTAACAAAGACGAAAAGATTTAAATGATCAACCTCGAAAATAAAAGAAGGAAATATTTATTAAGATTATTTTTTTTAATTAAATTTAATCTACTTATTCTCTAGGATAAAAATAAATCATATTTGTTTTAAGTCGATCTGTGAACGTACATATTCCGTAACTAAATATATTAGATTAAAAATATCAATGTTGCGTGGAATAATTAACTGAAATCAATGGGGAGTGTCTTGTACTTTTGCATTTATTCATATGACCGTACCTATGAGAATAAATTTCAAGAGATTGTTGGACATATGGGAAATATTTGTCAGGCAATAGAATGACAAGTCTTTTTTTTCTTTGCCAAGCATATTCAACTATTTATAAGCACGTTTCGATTTATTAAGTATTCAAAAATATAGATTAAGGGATATTCGACTGTCGAATTTCTTTTCTTTCTATGTTGTTATTCATTAAACTAGATGACTTAATGAACTAATGGAAAGCGGAAGAGAGGTCTGGAGAAGTTGAAGAATATCTTTATTTTATCTCGAAATATATCACGCGTTATAAACGTGCATCAGTATAAAAAAAAGGGCTGAATTTTTAACTATTTAACTAAATAGAGAAAAATACGTAAATATTTTTAATTGCCTGAAGACATAAGCATAAAACTCGACCAAACAAGTGTCAAATTCACACCTCGTAATGTCAATAGAGGTTTCAATAGTTAATTAAGCGATCGGAAAACGTAAATTCAACAAAAAATTTTACTACTAAAAAACAACGATGTTTTCTTGTTTTTATCTATGATTCATTGAGTAAATATTTAGTTTGAGTTCGTTGTATTTGACTATATAAAGATGAAGAACAAAGTATGTGACATTAATCACAATGGCCGAGAAAACGAAATTAACTACGGCAGATTTTAGTAATGTTTGGAAAGATAATCAGAATACTCTTCCATCAGGATTAAAACTTGATTTTGTTGAGCATCTTCAACGGCAACGTTTGTCACCTGAATGGATTCAAGCAAAAGAAAATCTTGTTCAAATTATGAATCTCGAACAATTCGATCCTAATAAACAAATTGAAATTCTTGATATTGGTTGTGGTTTAGGCATCGATTTATTCTTAGTAGCCGATGAAGCTATACGTTTAAATCGACAAGTTGTAATTGTTGGTTTCGATCAAAATTCAACAATGATCAATGAAGCTAAACTTCTCTATGAAAAACAGAAACATCGTTTAACATCGAACATCACAATCGAAATTCAACAAGGCGACATATTATCAATGAATTTTGCCGACAGTCGGTTTGATATCGTTCGATCAGATATCACTCTTCAACATGTCGATATCGACAAAGCTTTGCCTGAAATCTATCGAGTTTTAAAACCAAATGGTCGTCTCATTGCTCTCGAAGGTGGTGCAGGAAATCTCTATAGTTCTGATGAAGAATTAATTAACATCTACGATAGTGTTTTGCCCAGCCGACGAGACGGTGGAATAGCTATACGTTTACAATTTCTTCTACCAAAATTTCATTTTCAAATCAAATCTCTTAATCCTAAAGCTTTTATCCAATCTGGTCTATTTTTAGCTAGCCAAGACAAAGATTGGATTAAACTACGTGGTATGGGCGAAATGCTCATACAAAAAGATCTTCTGACCAAAGAACAAAGCGAAGCTTTTCAAGAACGTTATAAACAGGCTTGTGAAACGAATAATGTTCTTGGCGCATCGATCTTATTCATAATTGAAGCTATGAAATTAGACAAAAGTGTCATGTAACAAAACTAAATTCGTGTTTGTTAATCTGCATGTAATTCGAAGTCAATGAATTGTTTTCGTTCATAATTTATTAAAAAATAAAAATTCTAGATTTCTTTTGTTTGGATTCTCAAATGTTGGTCATATAAATATTTTGTCTGACAATGAAAACTAAATAACATAAAACAATGTTGAATACAAATGATGATTCGATTGTTTCGAAATATAATTTCATTTCTGAAAAATTGACAAAATACGTCGGTGTTTGTCTTTATATTCTTTGTCTATTTGGTACTACAATGAATATATTAACATTTATGAGACGAACATATAAAAGTCGAGCTTGTTCACTCTATCTTCTCTTTGCATCGATTTGCGATTTTATTCATTTAAATTTTGGTTCATTATCAAATATTCTTCAATATGGTTTTCATTACGATTGGACAATCACATCAGTAGCCTATTGTCAAATTAAAAATTATTTCGTCTATGTATTTACTATTATTTCGGCAACATTTACAATTTTTGCTAGTATCGATCGATATATATCAAGTTCACGAAAAGTTCATTGTTGGATATTTAGTAAACAATCTATAGCTATTCGTTGTATCATTATTAGTATTCTATTTTGGTTTATTATTTCAATTCCAATTATATTCTGTTCAATTCGTATTCATCATTCATCACGCAATGAACAAATGGTTTGTTCAATTAATTCCAAACGAATGTCATGTTTTTTCATTCAAATTGTTTATTCATGTATACTAAATGGTTTTATTCCGCCAATAAGTATGTTAGTTTTTGGTTTATTAACTTGTATTAATTATCGAGAACTTCGTCGACGATGTCCATCAGATTCGAGTCGTGTCAAACAAATTAATTATCAATTAACATCAATGCTTGTTCTACAATCTATTAAATCAAGTTTTACATCATTACCCTATTCAATATTTAATACTTATGCTCTGTTAACAATTGAATTAGACAGAAGTCCAATGTATCAAGCAAAAGAAAATCTCATCCATCAAATTGTTTATTTATTATTCTGGAGTAATTACACGAGTTTTTTTGTTTATTTATATTCATCGGATATATTTCGAAAGCATTGGTTAACACATTTGAAACGAATTGTTTGCTGTTTGAAATTATTCAAACATCAACAATCAAAATATCATATTCGATCAGATCGAATATAAACAATAAGACATTTGTTAAATGTGTGAATAGATTGTACGTTTATTTATTCATTCGGTTAACAATAAAACAAGTGAATTTGAAAATTGATTATTGAGGACATGCTTTGCTGCAATCAGTATCTTTTGGTAAAAGAAAAAGTTCAGGATCTTGTGGTTCGATTTTCCATTCATCATAGTCAGTAAATTGTCGAGGTGTTTTGAAATTTGGACCCGAATAACGAATGCCATTTCGTGGTTCATTGACTTCACTCCAATATTCATGTTCGAATGAATACCAATGATCAACATTTTTGCCATGAATTTGTTCAACACCGAGCCATGTTGCACCTTTAAGCCAATTGATAGGTACACCAGCATTGCCTGGCATTGCAATACAACAAAGATTCTTTGCAATGACATAGACATTTTCTGTAATTAAAATTGTGCAACTTGGTTGACCAACAGCCCAACCATAACAATAATCGTAATGATCATGACGTTCTTCACCATGTAAACGACCTGTACTTGTTTTATTTGTGTAGGTATAATAGAATGTACTACGATGAATATGAGGGACATTATCTTCGTCAAATGCTGTGACTGTTGCTTCAGTTCTGAAGATCAAAAAAAGACACAAGAAGACTCGCATAGATTTCATCTCATATATAAATCGAAAATCTCATACCTAAATCCAGTTGGCCAAAGTGGATACGATGGTGCCGTTAGGGACACACCAACGAGTGCAAGAAAAATTAAAGTAACGAACATATTTTCGATTGTGATAATCAATTGCATGTTATCAAATTTGTTGGTTTATATATGGTAAAAAAGTGCATTTTAACGATGCTTCGTCATACGTTGATGAGAACAGTTATCAGATGTTTGACTTTACTCTTTTTTCCTCCGTTCTTGTCAAAACTAACTTCTAATCATTACTTAAGATTCTATATTTAAATAATGACAATGCAAGTTTAGACTTGTTTTATTATTTTTTTGTTAAAGTTCATAATTAAATGTGAACAGAAGAAGAAGAAAAGAAAAGATTGTGGCTTTTAAGAAAGTTTCTTTGTTTTACTGAAAAGAGTGTCAACTACTTTCGACATATTTTGAATAATGACTAATGCATCTTGATATTGTGTATCTGTTGTTGGTTCATCAAAAATAACAATATTCGATGAGCCTTGATCGAGAATACCGGTTAATTTCTTGTCTAAAATCATTTGTGAAAGTTTATTTTCAATTAAATCTTGAGGTAAATTAATTAAACGAGCAATATGTTCGATTTGAACGTTTGAATATGGTTCAAGCAGTCGACTAAGATTTTGTTCAAGTAAATTATCATATAAAGTACCCAAATGTGAATGAATAACTGGATCATCGGCTAATTCAACTTTATAGTCTTTTAATGCCTAAAATTTGATTTATTTATACGATTGAATTCATCGAATAAAACGAAACAAACTTTTTGAAAATCAGCCAATGATCGATTTTTACTTGCTTGAGCAATAGCTTTCAATGCTTCAACATCACGACCACTATATTTCAAAGCTAATTTAACTGACATCAACGCATTGACATCATCGGGTCTAAGATTCGAAACGAAAATATCAATCAAATAACTATTCAATCGAGAATAACTTACGCATTCATCATAACTTTGGATAATAGCATATATTTCAATGCTGTTATACCTTTATTGCTATTAATTTGATCGTAACCTTCGAAAGCTTCGTAAAAATACGAAAATGCTGTTTTGAAATCTTTGTCTTCAGCAGCATGAAGAATTCCTGTTTTTTTTTATTCGAAAACAAATCGATCATTACCGATTATCAAAGTTTCTTTCTTTCTACCTGATTGTAAATCTAAACTTGCTTGAAGTTTTGGTGGTGTGTAAATACCATTTGCTGTTGTTCGAGCCGACGTTAATGCAGCTCTAGAAAGCGAAGACGATTTTCAATTGAAAGATTTCTTTAAATCTTACCGTGCTTTTTGTAAATTACTTAAAGCAAAATATGTTTTACTTTCCAATAATTGAACTTCGACAAGTAATTGTTTATCATCGAGTTTTTTCAATTCTTTTAATAATTGAGCACCGAGTGTTAGAGCTTCGTTGTAACGTTTTGTATCGTAATACAAGGCGATTAAACGTGCCTAAACGAAATAATCAATCCGATTTGTTTTGTTGAATAAACAATTCGAAATGAAAATACTTCGAGATCTTGACGAAGAAATGTTCGATTTTCATTTTTAGCCCATTCGATATTTTCTTGACATAAAGCAACCTAACAAAATTTTTGATTTCAAAACAAACGAATGAATGTCGTTTATTCAAATCTTACTTCTTCACCGGTGCCCGCTTCCATATCAAGAAAAAGATCGACTAATGTTCGAACAAGTTTAGCTGCTTTTGCTTTACTAACAAGACTGAGAAATGGTCGTGTTAGTTTAATTAAAACCGACAAAGCTTGAAGCATCAAATGAAAATATTTATTAAAATGCAAATCAAGAACATCATCGTCTACCTTTGGCATCTTTTGTTTCGTTAAAAACCTTGCCTAACGAGAGAATAGCCGATTCTTTAATTCGAATCGCATCTTCATCATCAGCTTTGACATCCAATTGAACTAAAATTTGAATAAAAAAGCGAACTCATGCGCAGTTCTTTGTTTTCAATTCGAAAACGAACCCAATTTTTCCAAGATCTGTCTTGCTGTTTTGTAATCCTTTTCGTTCAAAGCATTTTCAGCTTCGTTCAATTGAATTTGTTCTTGAGATTGAACTTTTTCTTCACTTAAACCTTCCGGCATTATCTGAAAAAAAACTAAGAAACCTATAAAATCATTGCTCGTTATTCGCGATTTTTAGCCAAGTATTTGCACGAAGAATTTCATTGATAATAAATCGATTTTCATCTAAACATTCGTCAGCTAAACGATATGTTTCCAAGCAAATTTGCATATCTGATATGCGTGTGCACGTTTCGAATGTAATCATTCGTGTACGAAGAATGAGTTCGAGTAATGAAAGATATGATGTTGTGATCTGTTCGGATGACGAACGATTCGATAGTTCTCGAACGAGAATTTCAACAATTAATTGTCGATTCGAAAGAGAAAAAAACAAATCACCATAATCACCGAACAGATCGGCAAAGAATTTTATCAACGAACTATCAACTAGAATATGAAGAATAAATGTGTTTTTTTTCTGTTGAAATCAATTTACTATTTCGATTAAATAATAAAATTAGATTTTCAATTAATTTTCTTGTTGATATTTGTTCATTGATATCGATCAATCCTAAAATCAATGGATTTTCATTTGGATAATCATAACGTAGATTAAATGCGAGGAAAAATGCTAATAAACAATTGACAAAATCATCGTTTTCGATTAATTCAAAAAGAGATTTGAAAAATTCGTCATTCGATAATTGTTCTACAAATGAAAGGTAAACAAAAAATGTCAATTCGATTCCAATCGATTTCTTACCATTTGTTTGAATAGGAAATGTTCCATTCGATTGCATGAGATCAGTGAGTAGGATTACAGCCGATCGAATAGCAGTTTGGGATTTATTTTCAATGATACGAATGCAATTTAAGACGATCGAATGATCGATTACAGTCGATGCTGCTAAAGTTGGATCGAGTTCACAAAGAAAATGAACAATTTCAAAGAGATGCCCATGAATATCATCGTCCATATTCTAAACAACAAAACGAATCTCTTTCGAATGATGTTTATCTGCGAATATCTTCGAACCATTCCAGTTAAATTCATAAGATCGATTAATTGCAATCGAATATCTTGTTGTTCAATAAATTTTCGTAATAAATAACAATGTAAATTCACATGTGATTTCTAAATTCAAACACAGATAAGATATCTCGTTGAACAATATCGATATTTATCTTACTAATAAATCACGCAAACGACTAATTGATTCAATCAATAGATATTTATCTCGTCCTAATGTATAATTTCTTTCTTCATCATCATGTGAACATTGACTAATAGTTTGAAGTAATTGTTGAAATAGTTTTACATCGGGATGATCAGAACTTTGATTAAATGTCTATATAATAACGCATGTATGAGTCATAGTATACAAAGAGTAAAAGTTCAAATTATGTCTACTTGAATAGTTTGATTCAATTGTGTCCATTGATTGTCTTTATATTGAATTTTTTCGAAATAGGCAAAGATTTTCGATGATATTTCTGAACATTGTATATAATTCAATTGTGTATTTGTATGTATCAATGAAAGAATATCCGAAACAATTTCGTTATTATTCATTTTCTCGTCGAAACTGATAAAAAGCGAACGAACGAACACGAAGACAAAAAAGTTTTTAAATGAAATATCATTGGTTAAAAAATCGAATCAATGAAACCGACGATTTAAATGTTAGGTAAACATTGACATTTACATTTACGTTTACACACACATTACACCTGATCACGTCAAGATGTATGTCAACGATCGTATGTGAACATTAATTAAACTAATCATTGAATTAACGTATTTCGTTGTTTAAGGAGATCTAACTCGATTTTCTGATCAAAGTCGAAAACTTTGGTCTGAACAAAATGCGAGCAATGTTCAATATAAAGAAAATAGTTTGTCTCGAAAAGGTTTCATCTAAGAACAAAAAAAAATGGCGTTTGTGTTCTTTTTTTTTGTTTCAACTAGCATTTCTTCGTTGTTGTGGAAACTGTCCATTTGCATCGATTGTTGCTTTTCTATTGACATTAACTGGCACAGGTCTGTTTTGCGGATGTTTGTATTATCCAATTCGATTGTTTATCGATCAAATAAATAATGTTTTCGAAACAGAATATATCGATCGAGATTGGTATGATCAAATATAAAATCAACAAACTTTATTCTGAAAATAAGTTTTTCGTTTTAAAATTAGGATTCGTATTTTACATTGGACACTGATTTTTATTCCTGTTTTCATGGGAATATTAGCAGTGATTCTATTGATAATCGGTTCATTAGCAACAGGCACAATACGCTATCAGGTTTATACAAATGTTCGTTCTCGATTAACTGGTCGAATTTCAACAGGATTTGTAATAAATAAAAATCTCAAAGAGAAAATTTTCATTTGAAACTTAAATTCATTTAAGTTCATCGTTCTCGTTTATCTTCTTTTAATTCTTTGGATAATTATCATGATGTCTATGACAATTCCATGTATTGGCCTATATATTTTACAATATCGTTGTTTGGATACATGGAGTAAACCGACTGCATCCGGTTGGCCGGATAGTGCTGCACCTTATGCATGTCTAACACCAGGAACATATGGTATTCCACCACCACGACAAAAGCCTGATGCTCGAGTTTGTCAACAACGATTTAGCGAACTTTGCACTTTAGTAAAAATTTGTGACTTATTATTTTTTTTCGATTGAATTCGATTCTTCTCATTCTAGACGGATCATGCACCGAGAATTTGGACAAGTTTAATCGGTTCACTTCTCATTATTCTTGGTTTAGTAAGTGATTGATTTGAAAAAAAAGAGAAACATTCTCACACGAATCCGTTTTTTTTTCTCATTATTTAGATTCATTTTCTCACCTGTTTAGTAGCTAATTATGCACATATAAAAGATGGTCGAAAATTGCGTGATTACGAAGAAGTAATTCGCGAAGAAATCGAATTATCTAAACTCAATGAATAAATTCAATCTTACTCATTCTCTTTTTCTTTCCTGTCAGATATTTACCTATCTGTCTTCTGCAGTTTCTTCTTTTTTTAATTAATAAATAATAAAAAAAACCCAAATTAATCTCATCAAGATGCCACTAGTTGACAATCGAAAAGAAATCTACGTTTTAGTCTGTTTTTTATTTGTAAAATAAAAAAAGAGTTCTTCATGGTTATATGAGAAAAGAAAAAAAAAGTGTATGTTGTCAGTTAATCAAAGTAAATAAAAGTCGTCAGGGTTAGATAAAAAACAAAAGAAAAAAACAACACCGAATTGTAGATCAATTGTTGCAAACGAATCTTTTAGATGGAGTTTACGGATATAACGCCAAGTAGTCCGGACGACAATCAGACGGATGTGAGTTCGAAGGAGATTTGAAGGTTATTTCAAATGAATCCGTTTGTTTAGCCACTTATATTAGTTGAAACATCTAAACGAGAAAAATATAAAAATGGTATAACGATGTTTGTGATATTTTTAATTAATTTATTAAATTATATGGATCGATTTACGATTGCGGGTACGATGAATTCCGAGGGACATGATGATTAATTGTTGATTTTTGTTTTTGCTAGGTGTTCTTGATGATATACAGAAAGATTTCGACATTGACGATGCTTATGGTGGTCTATTGCAAACAGTATTTGTGTGTAGTTACATGACTTTAGCACCATTATTTGGTTATCTCGGGTATGACATCAATGACTAATGAAAACAAAAACTATCAAATAAATAAAATATTTTTGTTATAGTGATCGATATAGTCGAAAACTTCTGATCGTTATTGGAGTTACGCTTTGGTCGTTGACGACTTTAGCTGGTTCGTTTGTGCCAAATGATGTAATGTTCATAAATCGAAACATATCGATATTAATGTTCGTTTGTTTAGCATTTTTGGCTTTTTATTCTATTACGTGGCGCAGTCGGTATTGGTGAAGCATCATATTCTTGTGTAGCACCGACACTTATTGCCGATATGTACAAGGGAGATATGAGAACATTAATGTTTGCTATTTTTAATATAGCAGTACCAGCAGGCAGGTAAAGCTTGTTGACTGAATAATAAAAACGAGATTATCTATTGTTGAATTTGTAATTCAGTGGATTAGGTTATATTGCTGGCTCGTATATTTCACAAGCATTTGAGGGTGATTGGCGATGGGCATTACGAGTTCGAATACGATTTTGTAACGAATAAACATATTTTTTTATTGATTGATTCATTTAGTTCACACCTATATTCGGTGTTATCTGCGTAATTTTACTTATTATTCTTGTGAGCGAACCAGCTCGTGGTGCTATCGATGGTGGTGAATTATTGAAAAATACTCGTTGGCTTGAAGATGTCAAAGAAATTTGCAAAGTGTCTGTAACATTTCCATAGAAAAAGCTCACTGAGATTCATTATTGTTTTTTGTTTTTTTTCAGTAAAAGTTTTATTTTAACTACATTAGCATTTACATGGGTCGCATTCGCACTTGGTGCTTTGTCATGGTGGGCACCGAAATGCCTTCAATATGCTCAATTTTTACGTAATAATATGTCGTTAAATGAAACTAATACAAGTGATGGTAATTCAGTGAAAGCACAGTATGAGAGAGAGAAAGAGTCTTTGTTTTTTTGTAAAAATTCATATTTCTCTCAACAAAGAGTGAGTCTGATCTTTGGTATTATCACATGTGTTGCTGGCTTATCAGGAGTTATTCTTGGCAGTGAAGTTGCTCGACGGTTTGATAGAGAAAATAATATAATTATTTTTTGATTTTATTTTCAAACTTTAGTTATCGAAAGAGAAATCCACGTGCTGATCCATTAGTTTGTGGTATTGCTGTCGTACTTTCTGTTCCGTTTTTAGCTGCTGCACTCATCCTATCGGAAAAATATGAAATTTTAACATGGATCTTCATTTTTACAACGGAAACGTTACTTTGTACTAATTGGGCGTTGATATCCGATATGCTGATGGTACGAAAAAATAACAAAAAAAGAGAAATCTCATCAATTGATTTCGTTTGTTAGTATATCATCATTCCGACACGACGATCAACAGCAGGAGCTATTCAAATCTTCATTATGCATTTATTCGTATGTTTTGCAAAAAGAAAATATCAATAAAATGAATTTCAAAATATTTGTCTTTCGTGTAGGGCGATGCAACGAGTCCGTACATCGTTGGTATAATTAGTAATTTTTATAAGGATGGATCAGATACTACTCTTAATCAATGGGTAGCTCTACGTAATGGTTTATTATTAACACCATGCGTTTCTCTGTTGGGTGGCATTGCATTTCTAATAGCTGCTGTATTCATTGTTGAAGATCGTTTAAAAGCGGACAATAGTATTGAAGGTGATAATTGAATTTAATTGATCGAAAGCTCTCATCTCACATTGATTTATTTTTCTAGCTGATAGAATTCACGATTCATATTATGGTGCTGATGATCATAAACTGTGATTGCTTTTTTAATGTTTCTACTGAATCAAGAATAACATTTTTATTAATAAAAAAAGAGAAGGAAATTATTGATTATTATTAAGCAAATGAAAAAGACAGATAAGAGAAGATCTTTTTCGAATGTAATATATAAAAAAAAAAAGGAAGAAGGATTGGTAATAATAACAGCAACAAGTTTATCTTCTCTTTTTAAATATCAACTAATTTAACTTTCATTGGTGTCGATGGTCGACTTGAATGATGATGATGATGATGATCCAAGATTAATTCTTGTGTTGAAAGTGACAACTCCGAACGTTTGGCAGCCTTTCGACAGATTGAAATGATGGAAGCTAAAACCGAAATATTTCAATTTTAATAGAAGAAAAAGAAGAAGCTGTTTTGTACCTGTAAGAAGAATTGAAATAAGAATTAAGACAGTTGAAAAGATGATAACTGGCGTTTTGGATTGTGTATGAATCATTTTATGAAGTTTTTCTGGAACATGTTGCATATATTCATGAACATGATCAAGTTGATGATGATCTTGTGGTTTTCGAATTAAAATAATCACAGATTTAACGTGTGATTCTGTTTTTTCTTTGAGTTTTTGAAGAAGGTTTTTCAATGTTTGAACGGGCATCATAACGACAGATTGTTGTTTTTCTTTGGTTATTTTAGGTTCCATTGGACGAGACATAGCACAGCCATCGACACAACTGGCTTGAACTTGTTCATGAATCGATAATAATTTACATTGTTGAACACAGTTTTCACCATGAAGTTTATAATCACAACCTAAACGAGAATTTTATCAATGAAAAATGAAAAACAAATCAACGAACGAACCAGCTTTGCAAGCATCGAGTTTAGCATAAGTATCGAAGTAATTTGATTGACAACCGGCGTAACATTGCTTTTCGACTGAATAGAGTTTATCAACAAGTGAAGCAGCTGATGAAAGTGTTAAACAAAGAGCAAGAATTAAGAATTTCATGTTGAATATTCGAAAGAATGTTTGATATGGACGAGTTCGATAGATTGAAATGAAAACACGATAGATTCATTCGTTCGATTTATATATTCGTCGAACTTGACTAGAAAAGAAAGAAGAAAGAAAAGATCGTCCAAAAAGAAGATCCTGGACTTTGAAACAACAGCAACAACAACAGATCAACGTCATTTCTTTGGAAAGATTGTCATTGATCGAGGCAGCAATCATTAGTACTTGTAGTTTTCAAAAGATGAATTTTATGATTTAATAAATATGGTCTTTTCATCAAAATCTATAGATGGAGTATGTTCTCGAAGTGATAATAAATTTTTTATCAGTCATAAATAATCGAGTTTTCTGTATAAATACTCGATTAGAATCTTTGCGATAATCTCATAAAATCACCATGTTAATTGTCTTGTTTTTCTTGAGCATAGTTTCGTTTTGTCAAGGTTTACAACGTCCGATTGTTATCGGACATCGTGGGACCGCGTATTTACCTGAATTGACCATCGAAAGTCAATCTTTAGCGCATGCATACGGTGCCGATGTTATTGAAATTGATGTTTGTCTAAGTAAAGATAATCAATTAATTGTCATTCATGGTAAAATTTTCATTTTTACACTTCACAGACGTCTGACTATTTGATTTCGTTTAGATCTCTATCTCGATGGTGTCACAAATGTCAATGAAATCTATCCAAATAGTCCTACGGATTCGAAAGATCTTCACTATGTCATCGATTATACTCTCGATCAAATAAGAAACTTAACTGTTCACGAACGAACTGTTCCTTTCAATGACAGTCAAGTATATCCAACACGTTTTCCATCAACAAGTTCAACTCGTTTTCAATTAGCAACTTTAAACGAAACACTTGATTTCATTCTCGGTCTTAATAAAGCAACTGGTCGTACACGTGAACTGTTAATCGAAATAAAACGGCCTGAATATTATCAGGAATCAAATCGTTCAATTACATCAATTGTTCTTTCGACATTGAATGCTTACAATCTCACTCGTTCAACGGATCCAATTATTCTTCAAACATTTTATATCGAAGAACTTTTTGCTATTCGATATCAATTGAATTCAACATTACGTTTAAATGCTTTGATGATATCGAACGATGCCAATGAATCGTCGAGTGATTATGAATACTATCGAAGTGAACAAGGCATTCGTAATCTTTCGAATGTTGTTCAAGCTTTAGCACCACATTTTTCTTTTCTTGCAAATATTGATTCGGATGGAAACATTAAAGGTCCAACAAATTTCACTACATTGGCACATAAATACAATTTGAAAGTTTATCCATACACATTTCGTCGTGATCAATCTCCACGAATTGATTTCACTAAATTTGTGACATATTTCTGGCAAACAATTGGAGTCGATGGTTTCATAACTGATCATCCTGATGTTATCTTAGAAATTCTCTCGACAAATATAAATTGTGCTTCGATGAAATATTTACATAGTATTTTAGTTCTCTTGATCTTCATTCAATTTATTTAACCTTAAAAAATAAATTCGCTTCTTTTCTCTTTTTTTGCTCTTGTCACTTCATCAATTGAAAGATATTCGAGATGTTCAAATTCTCAGATTTCATCATTCAGACACGACGACTGATTATTGCGTCAAGTCAGACGAATTCTTGTCAAACATGCCGATAGCGAGTGGTTTTTCGCAAGATTTAAATCCGAATTATTATGTAAGAGCAATTGCCCATAGAATCAATATCTAAAACATATTCGATACAAATCGATTTAGGTTCGTAAACCTGGAAAAACAGAAATTCTCGATGAAAGTATTTATTACAAACGTGATGAACCATTTCAACGGCCTGTTGAAGTAATATCTCGCACAAAAATACTTATTTTTTTTTCATATCTCTTTATTTTTATGTTTTCAGATCGTAAATCGACCTGTTCTTCGTGAGACAGTTTTCATGCCCGAACGCAAACCGCCACCGGTCATTCCTGTTCGAGATTTTTACACTGTAAAACTTTGTTTTTTTTCTTGTAATTTGAAATCAATTTTTCTATTGACACAAAAAATAAGGTTGCTCCTGAACCTCCACCACCAGCAGCAGCAGCAGCACCGTTGGTCTACAATGTTGATCCGATCAGTACAGGTCCTCCGAAATCCTTCGATCTTATTCGAGCTTGTGGCTTAAATGCCGATTGTCCGTGTTGGGCATGGCTTTGTATTGTTCTCGCGTTTATCATTCTCTTGCTTTTAATTGCTTTATGTTTGTACTACATTCTCGAGCGTGACGGACGTATTTAGAAATAAACTTGAATTTTTTTTTTTCGTTTGAGATTATTTATTTGATCATTAAAAGAAAATCTACATGTATATATCAGAAAGTCAACTAGACAATATGCAAAATAGAATTAACAAAAGAAATTCAGAATGGTAGACAAATGATAAAACACATCTGACAAAAAGCAAAACGACAAGGAGAAAGAGAGAGAGAGAGAAAAAAAACAAGCAAACACTGTTCATTAAAGTTGAGATTCAATAAGGCCGTTGTATTGAGCCGATTGATAATCTCGATCATGATTTGTATGTTGAATTTTAACTTGTCGTCGTGGATCGATAACTTGATTTGGTTTAATAATATCTTCTCGATACCGATAATCTTCTTCGTAACCCGTTGGAAAAATCATTTCATCTTCGAATTCATCGACAACAACAACTGGCTCATGCGATGATGGTCGATATTCATAGATTTGACTTTCATAAAACTGATCGGCTCGTCGTACTAAAGTCGATGATACTGATCCAGCACCAATACTTCTCATTGGTGTCGAATTAACCGCTCGTACTTCGCTGTACATCGGTGGACCCAACGATTTCGTATCGACTACATCGTACGGATCGTAATTATCCATTTGTTTATCTTTACCATCGAAATCATTTTCGAATAGAAGAGTTTGATTTTGTTGTGCTTGTTTTCGGTTCGATCGTTGGCAATGAAATACCCAACATAGACATAAGAAAATTAATAGAAGAAAAAATATAAAGAAAAATATGGCAAATATCCAGAGAAAAAATGAATTCATTGTTAAGATCGATGTTCGTCGAACGCGTAAATCATACGAAAGATATTCATTGTCTGATCGACCTTGATTTCGAATAGCTGCAACGCAATTATAAGTTCCATTATGTTCCGTATTTATATTCGAAATAATCAATGTTGTACTTTTATTTAAACATGAATTTCCTATCAAACAATTCGAACGAACTGTATACGAACCGATATGAATATCAGGTTCGTTATTAGCCGTTAGAATTTTGCCAATAATCTTATTCTGAAATGTCCACCAAACATCAGGCGCAGGATCCGAATAAACATCACAACGAAGTGTCGCAGTTTCTCCGGTTGTTGCTAGTAAATATCTGAGATCAGGCTTGGAAATAATCGGTCCGCAAACGAATTGTTCATCACGTAATGAAACAATTTTCTTATCAGCCAATGCTTTCGGCAGTTCACATTGAGGTTCATCATGATAGATCGGATATTCCAGTCGATTTAATGCATGACGTAGCCAACGTAATCGACAATCACATTCGAACGGATTCGATGCTAATTTCAGATGGAAATTATTCGGAAAAGTAAAATTATTCGATAGTGTTCGAAGAAAATTCGAGTGAAGATAGAGATGTTTTAGAGAATGAAGATGATTGATGAGCGTCATGTCGATTGTTTGAAGACGATTGAATGATAGATCGAGATGTTGTAAACGTGGATAGATGAGAACATCAGATGTTTGAACATATTGAATTTCATTATGTGATAAAAATAGTTTTCTGTAAAAAAAAACATAATCGAACTTATTCTTTTCACAAAAGAAACACTTTACATGAGATTATTCATTGAGAATTTCGGTACCGATTCAAGTTCATTATTCGATAGATCTAAATGTTCTAACGAATTCTGAATTAAATCAAATGTTTTCTCTTGAATTGTCTGTAGAGTTCCATTGATAATACGTAAATATCTGAGATCATTTAATTGATAAAAATGATTTCCATAGGAAAATTCAAATAAATGTTTCGATACACTTTGCAATTGATGATAGCGTAGAGTAAGATTCGTTATTAATCCTCCACGTCGTAATTTGTAATCTGTTTGTAGATTGAGTTGATCATGTAAACAACGTTGATAGGCAAATATCGTTTGTATATTGTCACAAATCATTGTCATACCTGTACTATCTAATTGACATGTGCAAGTCAATGATTGACTAGATACGAAATGATTTGCTACGAACAAAAGTAAATAGACTGAGACGGAAATGTATTTCATATACGGCGAATAGTTAAGTAGATTGAACTAGAAGAAAGGAAAGAAGTAAGAAATGATAGATTGTCATGCAATCTTTTGTTTTCTAATCAAGTCTATGAAATGGAAAGATTAGACGAGAGTTTTCTTCATCGTTCATCTTGTCGAATTAAATTATCATCACTTGTATTCGTTTGTCTATGTCTTAACTATGACAACTAAACTATATTGAAAAAGTAAGAAAAAAAATCGATCGATCGATTTTTCTTTTGTCAAACGAGACAAAACTTATCATTACAATTGAAGTGTTAATCTCCAAAATGAAAACGATTTGAAATGATTATTTCATCACTGTCCTATCATCAATGACCATCGCTAGACTATCAGTAATTGTATCTGCTCAATGAGGTGACAAAAAAAACATGAACTCACATAATTTGTTGGCTCATAGTAAGGAAGTTTTTTTCTTCTTTTGGTTTAATTGTTAATTTATGCAAGATTGTCGTCCGTATTCCATCGTTCAGCTCAGTTTCTATGTGTGTGTGTGTTGCTTTACATCTAGACAAAGAAAATATATTCAACATTGTCCGAATGACTGAATGAAATTATCTTGAAACAAAGCCACTCAGTATTCTTCCTGTTCAAATAAAAGAGAATAAGAGACACAGCCATTTAATGTTAGAAAGGCAAAGAGAAGAGAAGAAGAAAAAAACTTTGACGTTTTTCTTTATTCCTTTCCATTAGTAGAGACATTCGGGTAGACGAAGAAGAAGAAAAAAAACGAGAAAGACAATCGCGGGCAACACCTATGTATGAGGTCAAAATACGGGACAACAGTAAAATGATGAGCGAGCAAGCGAGAGGGAGAGAGAGAAAGGACAATACGCTTGTCGAATACCAAATGATTACGCATCAATTGGAAATATTGTTGAATAAAAATCGAACTGATCATCGTCGGTCTCGTTTAATCATTCTCACAAACACATATGGATTGTTAATGAGCAGCACTTGCGGCATTACTTAGTCTAATGTTATTCGAGATCGATTGATAAACAAGAATGTTCTTATTTGGAATATGTCGAGATTATTGTCTGTCTATCTATCTATCTGTCTGTCGGTCGGTACAAACTTACCAGATGGATGATTTATATCCCGTTCGATGTTAATCAAAAGTACAAAAAAAAGAAGAAATCTCGATAGACTTCAGATGTGAAGAATGACAACGAGAGATCTTAGAAATGTGTTTATCGAGAATGTGTAATGGCAAGAAGACGCGATGAACACATTGTAACTAAGCAAAAGATGTGCGTTCTTCGTCGTCGTCTTAAAATAACATCAAATCAACTATATATATACGAGACATCATCGCGTATAGAAAAATAACAATCTTCAACGATATGATGTAATGAACGATTGATCCGAGAGAGAAAGAAAGATCGATACGGGAAATTGTTGATGATAGCGGAACATCACTAATATGCATGAATAAGACGACGAACTGATAAGAAAAAATGCACGCATGTTCTTCTTTGTTTCACTTGAGTCTGAAAATGGAAACGTTCAATATAGGAAAACTGATAGAAAAACGCGCGAGAGAGAGGAATGAAAAAAAAACTCGATGATGACAAATAAGAAAAGGAAAATTTTTTGGCAAATTTACTCATTGGTTAACTTATGTAAACAATCGAATTAAATTAATTTGACAAAAAGATTCGATTTCAAATCAATCGAAACAAAAACCTGACGAAATCTATCGAATATTTTCGAGCAAATCGGCCGCGTTTTTTCTCTCATTCGTTTCGAAAAAAAATGGCGTCACTTACAAAAGCGACATCTGCAAATCTCAATGAAAAATATGATTCATTCATACGTATATGTAGATTCTTGCGAAGTAGTAGAATTATGTTTTATCTTGTAAAACGATTTCTACAATTGATATTCGTTTTTATTTGGTGTTTAACATTGATCAATTTGATCTTGTTATCATCGATTCTATTCATTATTTCGAATATATTTTTATTGATATTTTTATTTTGGTTGATTTTGACTTTATGCGCATGGTCAATTGCATTTATTCCGATATTAAAATATGTTTTTCTTCCATGGCATCGTCGACAATGTCGTTTATGGACACGAAACTACCGAGAAAAACGTTATTCTGTTGCTTTTCTTCATCAATCATCGACTAAAATCAACGATCAACAACGAATTCATTGGACAATCATCGAATCTCTATTAAAAACCTATTCGCGTGACATTGAAATCATCATCTATACCGATAACAATGACAATCCCAAAGAATTTCTTCGTACAATCAAAGATAAATTTCATATCGACTTAACTCGATATCGTCAATCAGCACTAACATTTATTCATCTTCAAACATATTCGAAACAATTTCCATTATTCAATTCGATTCTCATCAGTTTCGAAGCTCTACTTCGTTTTCTACCTGATATCTACATCGATTCTATTGGTAATCCGTGTACTTATCCATGTTTTTCTTGTGTTGGTTCGGTGCCTATTCTTTCCTATTTTCAACAGCCAATTCTTCGCTACGATCTGTTCGATATGAATTCGCTAACAAGTCGATTGAAATTAATCGTCTGCGATTGTTTGAATTTGCTCTATGTTTGTTGTGCAAATTGTTCGACGAAGATTTTCTGTCATTCATTATGGTTGAAACAACGTTTCGATTCGAATGACGTTCAAGTTCTATACCCACCTGTTGTTGTTGTCGAACAATTTGATGAGAAATCAACGAAAACTCTTGCTGATGAACGAACAAATTTAGTTTCAATTGGAGAATTTTGTGAAGAAGAAAATCATCAATTACAAATTCATGCTTTTCATCAATTTCTGCAAAAGTTCGATTTGAAAAGATTTTATTTCTTTTTGTTTTTTGAATCTTCGTACTTTTAGAAAACCAGAATATCGTTCGAAAACGAAATTAATTCTAATTGGAAACGATGAAAAAAATCGAGATTATATTGAACAATTGAAAAATCTTGTCGAGGAATTAAATCTAAACGATCTTGTCCAATTTAAATTCAATCTCAATTCTGAAGAATTAAAAACTACACTTCAACAAGCGACTATCGGATTACATACAACAGAAAATGATGACTTCAAAATCGGTTCGTTTTGCCAATTTGAATAATTAAGTTCTTCGAAATTTGAGTTTTGATTTAGCAATCTTAGAAATGATGGCTGCAGATTTGATCATTGTTGCTCATGAATCCGGCGCACCTAAACTCGATCTCAGCAAAGACGATCGAACAATTTTGTTCGCCTATGATATTGATTCATATGCGAGTAAATTCGAACAAATATTTGATTTATCAAAAGATGAACGTTGTCAAATAAGTCAAAACATTCGTGATAATCTCAATCGATTTAATCGATTGAATTTTGAAAAAGTTTTTTTTCATTCATTTGAAAAGATTTTATTTGTAAAATAAAACAAAACAAAAATGTCCATTTTCTTTCATGATTCTTTATTTGCAGTCATATGAGATTATTTTGTTTTTAGTATGGCGTCAAAAACAATTGCTAAATGTGAAAAGAATTTCATTGTTCGATGTTTAAAAGATCAACATGTAGATTTCGATGTTTATTTCAAATGATTCGATTGTGTTTTGTTTTGTTTTGTTTTTTTGCAGAGAATTGATCATCGAGCTCCATTGGCTATACGAGATGTTCAAATCGAATTTCGAGAAGAATATGGTTCAGCTGTTGTTTCACTTGGTCTAACGAAGTTTGTGAGTTGAGGGTGGAGACATTGAGCTTTCTAAAACGGTCTTTGTTTATTAAATAGAGTTTTAGCACAAACATCATGTCGAATTGTTAATCCGAAAGAAACACGACCGAACGAAGGCCGATTAAGATTACAATTGAAAAATAGTCATTCGATGGCATTCAATTTTGAAACTGGAAGGTAGTTCGCGTTTGCTCTTTCGTTGTTTGAGTCTAATGATATGTTGATATTGTAGACAAGCTCAATGGACAACTTTAATGAGTCGACAATTATTGCAAAATATTCGAGATTCAGGTTGTGTTGATATGGAATCGTTGTGTATCCTTGCACATCAACATGTTTGGGAAATTAGCGTGAATCTTCATGTTCTTGATTATGATGGAAATATATTGGATTGTGCCAATCTTGCTGCACTTTGTGCTCTAGCTCATTTTCGGTTAGATTATTTGTGCTGATATAAATTGTTTTGAAGAAAATTAATGATGTCGATATTTAGATATCCAGCAGTAACAGTTGTTGGAACGGATGTTCAAATTGTAAGACAAATATTCATAAGATTGAAATCTGAATTTCTTTTATTCAATTTAGCATTCGGTCACTGAACGAAATCCTCAACCTGTTCGTATTCTACATTTTCCAATCATGATCAGTTTTGCTCTATTTGAAAATGGGTTTGTTATTTCCATTGAATCGATATTATCTCTCTACGTTTCGATTTCGTAGAAAATATATGCTAATCGATGCCTGTGAAGCAGAAGAAAAAGTTATGGAAGGGCTATTTGCTGTTGGTATGAATCAACACAAAGAATTGAGTACATTAACAATGCTTGGCGAGATCTGTTTGAGTCGAGATAAGGTTTGTGTGTCAATGGTTTGACTTGAGATTTGAAAGTTTTCTGGGTTTTTTTCTATTTTAGATTCAAAATTGCATTGCATTAGCACATCACATTGTCTTGGACATTACCAAACAAATGCGAAGTGCACTTGAAAAAAATCGAGAAATCGAACGAAAAGCGATCGAAGCGATCAACCATCGTTAATACATTTCAATTGTTATTTCTTTCTTTTTTTCTTTGTAATACCATATTGGTGTTTATTAATAAAAAGAAAACAAAAAAATGATTTGTTGAGTTAAACAGATGCTTAAATTTCTCGAATTATGTCCAAATTGATAATAGAGGACATCAGGCCGTTTTTTGCACCAGTTATATTTTCCCTCAATTTTAATCTTCCGTTTGATTTGTTTATCTAATTCTACATGATATCACCCATTCATCTTGCTAATCGAGTTGCGTATGTATATAGAGGATAAGATGACGGATAGATATATATCACCGTCATAATCATAATACTATAATGCCACTATTTATCAATGATTGCAAACAAAGAATTGAACATATTTATCATCATTTGACTCGGATGTTTATTGTCAAATGGTTCATTTGCTAGTTGGTGTTTCTTGACTTAAAACTATATGCCAACAAATCTGATGACTAGACAACAGAGTGAAACGGATCATTGTCGTCTTCTTTCTTTTATCATCTATTTTTTCTTCGAAAAAAAAAACTGTTTGCCTCAAGGTAGCAGATTGTATGTATATATGCACTTTGCATTTGACCCGGAACGAAATACTAGCGCTTACGTTTGCTCATAATTGGATACAGAGAAGAGAAGAATACAAATTATTTGATCATTATATATCGATATCTCAATATTGCCAAAAAAAAAGAATTGCCGACAATTATGTTTCTGTTCGTGAGGACGTACAAATCATTAGTATTCACCGTCTGATTGATGAAAATAAATCTCTTTCAATTGTTCACGTGAAAATCAAACTTTCCATCGTCAATCGATAAACACATCTGATTCAATTCACATCGTACTATTTGTTTCATTTTCAAATCCCTCAACGATTAAATAATCATTCTTCGATGATGATGATCGTCTTTCTAAATATTTAGCCATTTTGCCGACTTAAGTTTTGTAACGGTTGTATTGTCGGCATCAACTATAAAAGCAGCTCATCTTTCGTTTATTAATCAAGAACGAATTGATGTTTTCCACACGTGTCTTCTTCACAAACACATTTATCTCGAGACGAAAACAAGTGTTATTTTGACATTCGATTAACAACGAATGTATATTAAATACCTGATCAATTAACAAGATCAAACAGAAAAAAAATGAAGTGAAATTGTTTCTCAAGAGATAGTTATTGACTTTTGCTCGCGTCTATTTCGATACTATTGTCTAATGAAGTGATCTACGCGTGAATGCTAAGCAAAAATAATGACGTTTCGCTTGTCTGCCATTCTTTCCAAATATCAATAACGAATCTGTAGCAACAGAAAGAGAATCTAATGATATTTTATGAATATCGATATGTGTCTTTAAATGTCATCGAGTCGATTTTGCTTTTTCTTTTCTAGTTTGCTTGTCGACGATATTCGATCAAGTAATTTCATTTGAATGAAACAAAACGTTTGCTGATTGGCCTGTTGAATATCTCTTTTCTGTTTATCGATTGGTCAATGTAGATATTCAGCTCATCTTTCCTTTTCTTTATTATCCTACGAAAAGAATAGATTTCTCTTCTCTCATTTCTCTCTTCTTTCATCATAGTTGCCATTCAATTGATAAAGATAAATCAATTGATAAAAAATCAAATCGTACCAAAGCAAAACGAACGTGAATTCGAGTGAAACCAAGCAACAAACACGGTACATCGAGCATAACCAACGTAGATCAAACTACCTGTACTTTCTACGAACCAAAGAACATCGAACGATTGCAAATGGGTATGTAAATTATCTACAGATGAATGAAGATCGTATGTGTATATAAATATACGAGAGAGAAGAACCTTGTGTGCGTTTTGTTTTTCGTAAATGTCTACTGATGAGAATGGAAAAAGTCAAATGAGATTGATTTTTTTCTTTCTCTATTTCTAGCTGATTATTCATTCAATGATAATAGTTTAAATCAAAACTATGGTGAAGTAAATCAATTAGGTGGTGTGTTCGTCAATGGCCGACCGTTGCCAACACCTATTCGTATACGTATTATTGAAATGGCCAACTTAGGCGTTCGACCCTGTGTCATAAGTCGTCGTTTAAAAGTTTCACACGGTTGTGTGAGTAAAATTCTTGCTCGTTACCATGAAACAGGTAGATTAACTTTGATTTTCAATTTTTTTTTATGAATTTTTATTTTTGTTTTGTTTTACTGAAGGTTCGATTTTGCCAGGTGCTATCGGTGGAAGTAAACCTCGTGTAACCACTCCGAATGTTGTTGGTCGTATACGAGATTATAAAATCAAAGATCCCGGCATGTTCGCTTGGGAAATTCGAGAGAAATTAATAGCTGATAATATTTGCGATAAACTCAATGTTCCATCAGTTTCATCGATTTCACGTATTCTACGTAATAAAATCGGTCCTCTATCACAACCATTGTCTGGCGAAGGTAATAGCGAACATAGTAGTTCGAATTCATCGCCATCACCATCGACAATTGCTTGTAAAATCGAGCCAACATCATGGCCAACTTATGATCAATCATCGACATCTCATCATTATCAACGATATTTCTATCCGTTTGATTCATCTTATACAAACGAAAGTTCATTTCATTCAAATGCAGAAAATATGTTTTCGTATCCTTATCAACAACAACAACAACAGCAGCAACCATCTTCATCACAACATCAACAATATTATCAAAATTTCAATCCATTTCCTTATGCACAATCGGTTCCGACATCTTACTATCCGGCAACTTATGGTTTACCATTAACACCACAAACTTCATGAACACAATCTTTCTCTCTCTCTCTCTCTTTCTATGCCTGTGTGTGTATGAGCGTTTTTTTTAAATATAATAATTGAAATTGAACGCATCTCTTCACCTGTTCAAAACATATCTTGTTTCATAGATTTATTAGTACGTGTGTGTGTGTGCTTTTTATACAGATATATAAATAGAACAAACAGATGAGAAGTCTTTATTTGAATGAAAGAAAAAAATTATCGTCGAACTAAAAATAAAAAATAAAATCAATCGATCGGAGAGTGTTGAGAAAAAAAGACGATTACCTTCAGTTATGATAGTTTCCGGTGCTCGTCGAACGATGGTTCGACGTTGCGGCGTGCCTTCACTCGGATATCGACTACGAACAGTTCGATATCTCGATGTATACGATGGTCGACGAACAAGTTCCAATCTAAATAATTCAACATTTTCGAATTATTCATTTTGTTCTAAAATACGAACATATCATCATCGGGTTCCGAAGCATAAGTTCGAATAACTCGACGATTTCGTTGTGGAACTGGTTCGTCTTCTTCGATAACATAAACATGTTTGTTACTTGCTATTTGTCCCTGTTGTCGATCACGTTCGTGCAATTGCCGAGCCAATTTTTCATTTTCTCGGGTGAGAATTTCGTGATGAGTACGGATCTTTTGTGGATTCGGGCGGCCTCTGTAAATTAATTTTTATTTTCGAGAAAAGAAAAACAAATTCAATTTACTGAGAATCCAATCGATCATATGTGTCTCCACTTCCAATCGAACGTATCGACGCTTGTGAGCCTACAATTTCGATTTGACAATGTGTTTTTGTTTGTTTATTTATTCGTTCGTTATTTTACCTGAATCATAATTTCGATTTTTCAATCTTGGCAAATTATTATTTGTTTGATGGCCTAGTTTTTGTCTTAATTCGTAATTTTCATCTTTCAATTTTCGAACTTCAAGTTTCAAACGATTGATCACATTTTCTTTCGAGTCCGTTTTGATTATCGGTGCATTTTCGATATTTTTCGCTCGATTAGCATATCGTAATGTGCTCAAACTTTCATTTTCACATAGACGTGATGGTGAAATACAAGCAATCTAAGTAATAAATCGAACAAATTCAAAAATCGATTTCAACATAAATTTCTATTTACCATCAATGTTATACCATGACCACCGAGACTATCAGCTAACAATCGAGTTAATTTCGATTCTCGATAGGGTACATGACCGGCACGTTTATTTGGATCGCTTAATGCGGATATACAAGTACCTGAGCGAGAGAAATAAGGTCGTTCAGTGTGTTTTTTTTTTGTTAAATCAAAAAGAATTTACCGAGTGTGAGTAAACTTTTGTTAATATTATTTGTTTCGACTAATTGTTTGCCTTTGGAATGACTCATTTTGACTTTTTCACTGCCTGAAATGGACATTCTCAATATTAAATACAAGAGAACTTTTGTGTTTATTTTACCAGCTAAATCGACGAATATCAGTTTGCCCTGTCGAGTCATTTGTTCTTTTGGATCGTCGTATTCTTGAAGATCTTGTTCGATTTGTATGGAAAGCATTGCATGACTACGACTTGACATATCATTGAGATTGTGCGATGCCATCGCTCGATTCAATTCACCTGAAATCAGTTCTCATGATTCGAACGAAAAAAAAAATGAAATTCTCTCTCAACCTTCTTCGAGAATTGTTAATAATTCATCAATTGTTTCGATATAAGTTTGATAGAGATTTTCAACATAAAATCCATCTTCAATCGAACCACGAACTTGTAAATTATCGGGATTTTCCGGTCGAATCAAATCTCGAATCTTAAAAAAAAACAAAAAATGAAAATCAATATTCATTTTGATTTTCTTTTTGATACTTGTTCATTATAAATTTCACAATAAGAAACTCGAATATAAAATGGTATATTTGTTTCTTGATTTTTTTCTCTTAATCGTTGAAATAGATACGTGATTGCTCGTGGAGCAATGCCGAAGTTTTTCGTACGATAATTCTCATCCATTCGAAACTAAACAAAATCGAGAAATATTTTTTACAAATTCAATCTGCTCAACATACGATTCCAGCACCTCCGGGTCCGACCATCGTGTGAGTTTTTCCACTACCTGTTTGTCCATACGCAAAACAAGTTGCTACGTATCTAAACGAGATTTTTTTTTCTTCTAAATAAATGAAAAAATTTTGAATTTTCTTTACCCTTGAATAGCCATGTCGGCTAAACGTTTGATTCCACTGTAATGAAACACTTCGTCTTGTGACGATTGTTCGTTGAAAACGGCATCGAATGTAAACCGACGGTTATGTTGTCCTTCAACCTATCGGAACGTGTGAGTTCAGTTTTTTTTCTGAATAATAATCAAGAACATACGATAATTGAGCTCTCGCCTTCACAATGTAGAATTGCTTCAGAATTTGGATTCGATTCCATTTCACGTCCATTCATAGGTCGAACACTGAACAAACATTCGAAAATCATAAATATACAAAAGAAAATCCAAGAAAAACAACACATTTACCGAACAATAACACGAACACGGTCTTTTTCTGAGCCATTATAATCCGGCAATTCGTGTCGAAATCTCCTGAAAACAAGACGCAAAGATGAACACAAACGTTTTATTTAGTAATTCAAAAGAAAACCCCGGAGTCTCAAGTAGAAATGATCGATTTGTCACTGTCCAACGAGGTGAATCGTTCGATGACGTTTCTGCAAATCGAACGTCACGATCGGACGATGTCGGTTCAGTTATAACTATTTTGATATCATTGCCACTCGCCGGAATATTAATACGTGGAAGATTTGACGAAGGATACGGACGATCTGAGGTAATCGTGTATGTTTCAACGGGTATCGTAGGCATTTAATGACAAGTTTTTTATTTTTCTCGTTCTCTATATCGATCGGAAATCACTCGGAGAAACGTAGAAAAGAAGTGACGGAAAGAAGAAAAAAAACAAATTTCTTCTTCTTTTTTTAATTGCTCTCTTCTCTTTACTATATTACGATTTAAAACAAAATCATGTCAATGAATATATTGACAAAAGATTTGCATTTAGATTTCTATTAATTATCAACAAATAAAAGATAATAGGAATTAAAATTAGGATATCTAATCGAAAGAGTCCGACTTTTATTACTCTCAATTTTTCTTTTTCAAAAAAATATCGATCATAACAGGAAATTTTCAAGTATCCTTAGGCAATGAATATTCGATTTTTTTTTCTTTTACGGATAAAACAAACGAAACACTTACGTTCTTTGCTTAGAAACGTTAGTATTCGGTACAGTTTCATCATAATATTGTTCTCTTGGTGGTTCTTGGGATTCTAAAACATATTCATATCCACCTCCTCCTCCTCCATTAGATGATTTCGGATAATACGATTGATAAACATATTCATCATATTCGTCATCGTCAGGAACAGTTTGTTGCTGTTGTTGATTGTTTGTACGTTTGGTTGATGTGGGCATTTTATTCTCGATGTTCTTTTTTTTTTCGTTTTATAATTTCTTTACAATCACCATGCGTATATGTGTCTTTCGTTTTCTTTTTTTCTACTGCTGCCATAACAAATATAAATATATATTTATATGCGAGTTTTTTTTACAAACGAAAAAATTAAAACAACTTTTTTTTCTCTTCTTTTTTTCTTCTCTGTCTCTCGTATTCATAGTTCTTTTTGTGTATGTGTATGCGTTGTTCAGGCTTTAAATTCTATTGTGTAGAAAGGAAAGAAAGAAAATAAGAGCATTGAATATATTTGCTAAAGAAGTAAAAAAAAGAAGGGGAAAAAAGCGAATTCAAAATTCGAGCAAAAGAAAATTCTATTTTAAAAAAACAATCGACTTAGATTTTTTTTATCTTAGTGCAACGAATACAAAAAATGGTATGTACCGACCGGGCTTGGCCGGGGATTGAACCCGGGACCTCTCGCACCCTAAGCGAGAATCATACCACTAGACCACCAAGCCATATTCTCCGTTCGTACGATATCAGTCGACATTTCGATTGATACAAAAGAAAAAGCAATCGCATCTCAGTTTCTCAAATTTCACGTGCGACATCTCTGCATTCGAACTGTGAACAAACAGTTCATTAAAATAGAATATATTAGAAGGGATAAATAAACTTCATACGCACACACACATACAGCAAAGATGAAACAAGAAAAAAAAACAAAATGATTTTCATAAATAATAAAAACTGCATTTAGAATGCCTGTTGTTGTTGATTTGAGTTTCTTGGAATCGATGTCGTATGAAATTTTCTTCGAATCATAACATTCGGTGGAACAGGAGGAGAAGATGATTGCTTGATTTGAGGTTTATTCTTATCACGTAACCATGTTCGTACTTGAAATTTTTTCGATAAAATCGAATGTCGCAAATTCGAATTGGTAATCGTATATTTTAATCGAAATGATAATGGTGATAATTTTTCTAATTGATTCAGTAGATTTTCGAATAAATCACTATCGAAATTAACGATTACAAATGCTGATGATTCGTAATAAGTTGTTAATAATGTTCGTTGAGATAGGAAATATGTTAGCCATGTTGTTAACTCATGAAAACTATTTTCAACAAAAAAAAAAGAAGCAACAATATGAAAATAGACGAATAAGAATTGATTTTATTCGTTTTTACTTGAGTAATTGATAGATAAATGAATTGAATTTGTCAATGGAATCAGCTGTTGATGAGAGACCTACTTGTGATTTGATTTTGATTTCATTTAGACGACCAGTCGACGGCGTTATTAAATCAATCAAACGCCATAGATGAATTTTTTTTGAAAATAACAATGAATTCGTTATTGTCG